>Ga0123355_10016856_pt1 | contig 11525 bp, 6 predicted proteins | sample TergutEmb28metaG_3_FD_89872 | JGI IMG/M metagenome (GOLD analysis project Ga0123355, IMG submission 89872) | Embiratermes neotenicus P1 segment gut microbial communities from Petit-Saut dam, French Guiana - Emb289 P1 | ecosystem: Host-associated > Arthropoda: Insects > Digestive system > Gut ...
GATATATCCAAATCTAATAAGAACATTGTAAAATCAAACATTGAACTCATATCTGTTACACGGCTTGTATCGAAGCTTGATAAATCTAAACTCTCTAGGTAAAATGCAGTACGAAACATTCGACTCATATTTATTACTTGACTAGTATCAAAATACTCCAATCCTCTTATTGAACGTACTTCATCTAAGTGAAATAAACTTTGTAAAGACTCTCCAGCAGTAATTGGCCCATTAAAAACTATTTCTCTAATATATCCATGGATCATTGAGGGTTCGCAAACGTATGGATAATCACAAGGTGGTGGTTGATCGGCAAGAGAAAAATTATATTCATGCCACGGACTATGGTCACCAGTCCAATTAATAAATCCTTCTCCGACTTCTAATAAACCACCTTCACATATCTGCCATGATGCCCCTTCCAAGCCATTTGCGCCTTCTTGATCTGCAAATTGACCTTCCGCAACAATAACGCATTCAGATGGTTCTTCTTCGTCTGAGATTGGTTCAAATACTGCTCTAATCTCTATTTCACCCGTGCCTAGTGCTAACGGAACTTCAAATGTAGTGGTTGTTGATGTTTCATCCGCAAATACAACTGGAATGCAACCCCCTCCATCACATCTAGTTAGAATATTCTCCCAACGAACAAAGCGATAACCGTTTTCAGGAATATCAGCACGGATTGTGACTGTTGCCCCTAATTCAGCAAAACCATCATTGTTATGTAATTCTGACGAGTCGGCAAATTCTCCACCTTCCAGATTCATTGCTCTACTCAGTGTACTAACTGCTGTGGCTTCAACGTCACTTGCTGGCATTACAAATGACCAGTCCGCACTATTGAAGTCTACTGATGGAGTGAATTCCCATTCAGTTTGCTGCCTCATGCCCATATATATTAGTGGTAGGTCAACCAGATTAACTATATCATTTGGCATAAATTCTCCTGAGGTGCTACCACCAGTGCCCCGAAGCTCACCGCCTACTACTGTGACAGTATGCATCGAAGTTGGTTCTGTCGAAACTGGCTCCGTCACAACCGACTCCGTGGAAACTGGTTCCGTCAAATCTGGCTCTGTTGCAAGAGGCTCCGTCGAAATTGGCTCAGATACTGGTGTCCACTGTGCGGTCACATTCTCGTTATTACTCCTTACTACCGTGTTTTCAGTAAAGGTAACGTTTACACCACCTCTAGAAATGCTCCATCCGGAAAAGATATACCCTTCTCTTGTTGGTATTGGAAGCGTCGTATTAGATAACCTAATAGTCGATCCAGCTTGTGTAACTGTTCGATTTACACTGGCTGTCGCGCCATCAATGTTTCCGCCAGCTAGATTAAATGTGACTCTACGTGTTACATCAGATTTATCCAAATATATTTCTCCACCATGGTGAATCGCATTAACACTTTCAAAAGCAAGAATTGTTCTCACTAAATTAGAATGAACTACAGCACTAACACCATTGAAGTTCCCAGTAGGTCTATCGCGGAATTCATACTGCACATCAATCGCCTGCGCTCCTACTTGATCAAGCAGTCGAGCTAACTCTTCTGCAAACAAAATATGATCATTTTCAACATTTTGTTGAGCTGCCTGATTATTTGCAAGATCATGTCTAAATCTAATGTCAATCCTTACCAGTGTTTCATCATCTCTCAGTTCGTTATCGCCGACAAAACCAATCAATCTGTCACTTTCGGCAACATAACTACTAAACGTGTCATTTACTGCGATTGAAACAAGCCACACTGCAATAACAGCTAGTAGGATTTTTATTATATTTTTAGGTTTTATGATATTTGTGCTCATCTTATACCCCTCTCATTGTGCTAATTTTGCTGCTCAAGATACCGTATTATAATTATATCAGAAACATAGTTCAAATGTCATTTTTACTAATAATTTGTCGAGTGCCGAGTAGACAACTTAAAGCGTCTCAAAAGGCATCAAATTAAGAATATAAATTTCTTTCAAAGCTTTATATAGTCAATATTTACCATTCTAACACAAAATGTTCGTAAAGAGTCATAGTTCTAAGAAAAAATTAAAAAGATATTTTCGTTAAAAATATAGCAATCAGTGCCTGATTACTCATCGTAATATTACGATTTAAAAAAATAAATTCCAAATATATGTATTTTGCGGCTATTAAGCTTAGTTGATCAATTAGCAGGGTGAGTAAATAAAAAAAGCCCTAACATTGCGGTTAGAGCCAATCCATATCCAAACAAGTTTTCACTTTAATGACAGCAAGGATTTTTACTTCCTTTATTCCAATGCGATCATCTAAAAATTGATGTGCTTATACCTAAAAAACCACGAACCAATCCACTACCTTCACTGGAAGGTTTTGAACCACTTCATGGCGGTTTTAATTATCTCTGGAAGCGCAGGACAAGAAAAAGTGCTTAATTCAGGAAAAATGAAACACATGCGCGTTTTAACACCGAACTTTACGATTTTTGCCAAACAACTATAAAAACAGGCAAAATAATAAAAGCAATTTTTTGAAGAAATATGGCAAACAAAAAAAGCCCTAACATACAGTCAGAGCTATTCCATATCTATTGATTTTCAGTAGCTTTTTTCTTTTTAGAAGCAACTGCTAAACCTGAAAGCAGTAAAGTGGTTCCGCCTAAAGCTGATAATCCCACAGCGACACCTGTTTGTGGTAATGCTTCTCGCGCATTTGGTTCTCCTGGATTTCTTGTTGGACTTTGCCCTTCAGTTGCTTGCTGCTCAGGTGAAGTCTCCTGCTCAGGTGAAGTCTCCTGCTCAGGTGAAGTCTCCTGCTCAGGTGAAGTCTCCTGCTCAGGTGATGTTTCCTGCTCAGGTGAAGTCTCCTGCCCAGGTGAAGTCTCCTGCCCAGGTGAAGTCTCCTGTTCAGGTGAAGTCTCCTGCTCAGGTGAAGTCTCTTGTTCAGGCAGTTCTTGCTCTGGTAGTGTTTCCACAGTTGCGCGGAATCTAATATACGTGTGCCCTGGTAATAAGGCTCCGAACGTTACTTGTATTTCCCCTTCCACATACTCAGATACTGCGTCTGTTACATCCACATACTCTTCAGTATTTTCCCCAACCATTCGTGTCAATGATTGACTTTCTCGCCTTTGAACTTGAATTGATTCTTCCACAAATGACATATACTCTGGTAGTTCCTCGGTCACTTTAAAATCATAAATATTGAAATCATTTGGATTATTAATCGTTAAGGTAAACTGGACTTCATCTCCAATCATTAAATACTCATCAGCATCAGATCCCCTATCAACTGTTGGACATAATGCATCTACTGGTGGTAAAGTGGTTTCCTCGTTGTTTATTATGTGAAATGCCGGCTCGCCTCTTTCTCCTAAAGTACTTCGGATCACTGTTCCAATTGGAGCTTCATGACAAGCTGTGGTCACTCCATCACATACTGTAGCGGTAACAACCATGGTAAAAGACTCGCCTGGTTCTAGATGATCTATTTCCCATTGATATTCCGTTGATACCCATCCTTCAGGTGTTGTAGAACTTGGAGGGTGTCCGATTCTGCTTATTCTATCAAGTCCAGGAACATTAGCTGCTGCATCTTCATCAAAGAAGCCTACTCTGCTGTTTCTCTGTATAAATGGTGAAAGTCGATCTAAAAATTGGATATTAGAAGCAGTTTCTGCACCTATATTTTTCACAGTCACTGTATAAGTAATTTCATCACCTGACAAAATCGCAGTCGGCGCCTCTGCCGTTCCGCCAACAGGGTTTGCTGTCGTGCTTAACTCGATTGCTGTACTGGCAAGAGCTACGTCTAACTCTTCTAATAATCCTTCGCTATACTCTGGCTGCTCCACATAACTACTAAATGTGTCGTGCAGTGCAGCAGATACAAGCCATACTGCTACAACAGCTAGGATTGTTTTTACTATATTTTTAGGTTTCATAAAATTTTATAAAGCCTCCCCTTTTAACATCACAGACAATCTTGCATCTGTGAAAGATTAATACCTCAATGCTAAGTGGTTAAGTCTAATTACACCACTCGCAATTATGAGCTATCTTGTTATTATATCAGAAAATACGACCCAATAGCGAAGTTTGTGAAAACTTATCGAATAATATACCTAAGTGTTGAAATATGCCCAAAGAAATACGATCAATTACAAAAAAATATAGAGCATGAGGATGTTTGAAACTCCTGCAGCGCTGTTATAACCACAAAATAAAATTAAATACCGTGTGCAACGCAGCGAAATCGTGAAGTTCTCTTATGATTGAGGGTCAACAAGTTTTTAAAAATGCTTAAAAAACCGTGAAAGCAACCTACCGAGTTTGGAGGTTGCTTTCACGGTTTTAAAAATAAAGTCAATATAAAATCATCTTAACGACGTGGTTGCCAAACAAATGTGTCTGCCATTACCTGTCCATTATACATAAATCTTAGCATTGAGCTTGAAAATACAAAATTCCCTTGTGGATTATCAGTTGTTCCTGGTCCAACATTTTGCCAAGAACCAGTCCACTGGTTCGATGGTCGGATATTTGGAAAGTTGCTCACGCCCCTAAAGGCAAAATCTCTACCTAATGTTAACTGCTGGAGGCTATTCATGCCAGCAAACATGTTAAGCATACTAGCTCGACGCGTATCAAAACTTGATAAATCTAAACTGTTCACACGACCTAAATTATTAAACATCATGCTCATATTTGTTACATGCGCTGTATTAAAATTATTTAGACCTTCTATTGATGTTACATTGGTTAAATTATTAAACAAGGATCTTAAAGAGTTTCCTGCTATAATTGGTCCAGTGAAAACGATCTCGTTAATTATTGCACGATGCGCATTCCACGGGCTAAATAAGGCAAGTGCACTGGTATTAATAAAACCAGAATCGACAACTAATAAACCACCCTCACATATAACCCATGGTGCTCCTTCCAAGCCTTGCGTACCTGCAAACTGACCTTGCGCAACAACAACGCACTGAGGTGCAGGTTCTTCGTCAGGTGCTCCTACCACGTGGTATGTCGTTACCCACGGGTGTCTTAATGTACTTAATGCAGGATCAACTAATGTCGGTTCATTAAGCTGAGCCTCACTTATAAGAGGTGTTCCTTCCGGCGCATACGAAGCAACAATCGTCGCCAGCATTATCGTAAAACTCTCGCCTGGATCCAAATAATCGACTATCAAATAAACGCTGTTTCTCACACCATTTTCATTCCCATAAGTCCACTCATTTTCAACATGGTAATAACCTATACCAAGATCATCAAGATTCATTGCTTCATCTTCATTGAAATAACCCATCATTTCAGCAATTTCTAAATACCAAGACAAATGAATTTGTGCCACGACATCATGAACAGGAACTTCGCCTGTATTAGCAATAGTTACGGAATATAAAATTACTGATTCTGGTAAAACTACAGTCGGATATTCGGCGGTTCCAGAAGCTGGATCAGAATCCATTGTGATTTCTATAGATTCTGGTAAATCAGGTAGAACTGGCGGTTCAGGTGGTGCATTGCGATCAATTCTGATCACACTCTCAAACCCAAGAATTGTTCTTACTAAATTAGAAGGAACTGTTATAGTTGCACCATTGTGAAGACGCTGATACATGGCATGAACTTCAACTGGTGCACCGTAACCCATGCCACCTTCACCGAAAAGTGCATACATTTCATCCATAAATAACTCATGATCTGCATCAACAATTAGTATAGCTTCCTCTTCTGGTATATCATAAAGCAATTGAAGAGCAAATATTGACGGATTGCGGAAAGTAAGCAGTATTTGTACTGGTGTTTCATCATCCCTTAAAGCGTAATCTCCATCGAATCCGTACAACCCCTCATCATTTGGATCATCCCCTGGTCCATTCCCGTCAGTAGGAGTAGTAGGCTCAACCTCGGGGCTAGTAGGCAGCTCATTCTCATTAGTAGGAGTAGTAGGTTCAACCTCAGGGCTAGTAGGGGTAGTAGGTTCAACTCCAGGTCTAGTAGGAGTAGTAGGTTCAACTCCAGGACTAGTAGGAGTAGTAGGTTCAACCCCAGGACTAGTAGGAGTAGTAGGTTCAACCCCAGGACTAGTAGGAGTAGTAGGTTCAACCCCAGGACTAGTAGGAGTGGTAGGCTCAACCCCGGGTCTAGTAGGAGGAGTAGGCTCAGTCGCAGGAGGAGTAGGCTCAGTCGCAGGACTAGTAGTAGGTTCAGGCTGCTCATCCCCAGGAGGTTCGTTTCCAGGTGGAACTTCCCCAGGTGGTAAATCCCTAGGAGGCTCAGTCCTAGGCATTTCATCAGTAGAATCATCATCAGGCACCACAACTGATACACCTGACCATCGTGCGGTCACCGTTTCATCACCTACTATTGTATTCTCAGTAAAAATAACTTCTATATCCCCTCTAACAATAGTCCAGCCGACAAAGGTATACCCTTCTCTTTCTGGCACTGGAAGCGTAGTGTTAGATTGCCTAATAGTCGTTCCAGATTGTATAACTGTTCGATATACATTGGCAGTTTCACCATCAATGTTTCCACCAGCTAAGACAAATGTGACTCTATGTATACTATCAGCCTTACCCCAGCAATCAATGCATCCACCATGGTGAATTGCGCGTACACTTTCAAAATCAAGAATTATCCTCACTAAATTAGAAGGAACAACAGCGTTGACTCCATTGAAACTCCCAGATTGTCGATCGCGAAATTCATACTGTACGTCAATCGACTGCGTTCCGATTTGATCTTGAAGTTGAGCTAACTCTTGTGCAAACAACATATGATCATTTTCAACATTTTGTTGAGCTTCTTGATCATTTGCAAAATCATGTCTAAACTTAATTTCAATCCTTACTGGCGTCTCGTCATCTCTTAGCTCGTATTCACCTTCAAATCCAATTAACTCGTCAGTAGCCACTGGATCCATGTAATTACTAAAAGTGTCGCGAAGCGCTGTCGAAGCAAGCCACACAACAACAACAGCTAGAAACATTTTAAGTATATTTATAGGTTTTAAGATATTTTTGCTCATATTATAAGCCTCCTCATTTTTCTAATTTTGGTCATACTTTGGTTATGCATATGCCTTTACGGTAATTTAACTACACAATCTTACGTAAACTCTAAGACAGATACGTCAGATAAATATATCTAGTAATAATTATACCAAAAAATGAGTTTAAGTGCTGTTGTTTTAACGATAGTTTATTGAAAAATATGTTTAAATGTCAAAATATGGCATAAAAAGACTATTAATCAGCAAACATGTCTTTTTGTATTTTTTTGAGTCTGATTGCACGTTGATTAATTAAAAAAGGCAAAAATTTCAGAAGAAAAAAGATAGTAATTGTAAAAAAAAGAAAAGAAAATATTCATAAAAAATATCGATTAATGCCTAATCGATTGATATAGTATAACAATTTTAAAAAATAATCTAAAAATGTAATGTTTGAGTTCATTATCGCGCATTTAAGCTTAGTTGCGAAATGAGGGAGATTAAATCACAAAAAAAGCCCTTACACGACGGTTAGAGCCTTTCTGTAGTTAAGGGACAGTATGAGCAATCCAAGCATTCTTATTTTCTCTAAAATGTGGCATATGCAACGCAACTAAGCCATAGAAATCACTTCCATGACCAGAAATTAATAAATGGCACATCTCGTGTAGAACAATATATTCAATAAATGCAATCGGCTGATGAACAAGCCGCTTACTAAAGGTAATTGTTCCAGCAGTCCGTCGACAAACGCCCCATGTTGATTTCATAACTCGATACTTAATCTCAACAGATTTGATGCCATGTTCCTTGAAAAAAGGCCAATACTTCTCATAGTAGATGAGGATCTTTTCATGAAGTAGATTTTGAAGATCAGCAGAATTTAAATCCGCTTTGACAGGTTTACCAAATAAAAGGATTTCATCTTTTTTCAGCATTAAGGCTAATTTTTTTCGCTCATTAATTTGCTGCTGTATTTCTCCGATCCAATTGCTACGTTCTTTAACAAATTTAACTAATTCGCTTTTCTTTGTCCTGAGTGGAGCGGAGATCATGATTTTACCATCTGGTTTTATTCTCAAATAGGAGTTTTTGATCTTTTTATAGTGGATCTCAATTTCGTAGGGTTGTATAGTAAGGGTTTCAATTTTGTTCATTTTACCAGAGACCTGCCAAGGTTAGGTATTGGATAGCGTAGACTGTTTTTAGATCGAAAATTTCGCCAGTTGCGACCATTTCGAGGGCTTGGGCTTTAGTGGCGGTGAGGAGTTCAGTGAATTCTCCTTCGTCATTGCCAATAGCGGTTTCTAAAGGCTTGACGCCAGTTGCAAAAAATTGATGAAGCAGCTCGTTTGTAAAACCCGGCGCCGATGAATGCGTGCCAGTTAGTTCTAGTGCATCACAAGTGTAGCCGGTTTCCTCTTCGAGTTCACGCTTTGCAGTGATAATTGGTTCTTCGTCTGGTTCCAATTTTCCAGCAGGAGTTTCGATAGTTTCTACGCCTAATGGGTAACGGTATTGGCGGACTAATAGTAGTTCCTTTTCCTCGGTGAGAGCAATTACATTAACTGCACCAACATGGGTAATGACGATACGTTTCGACTCGTTTCCATCAGGTAATGACACCTCATCCTCATGAATATAGAGAAAAGGATTCCGGTAGTATTCGGTTGAGCTTAGCTTTTTTTCTTCTAATTTAGACATATAGATTTCTCCTTGTTACGTTCATTTATTAATCATGCAAATATTTGTAAAATTAATTCCTTGTCTTGGAAACTCTTAATCATCTTCTCGCAACTCTTTAGCCCATTCAGTTAAACCATTTCGCATAATTAATTCTGGTGGTACACCGTTAATTTTTCCATATTCACAAAAGGTAGCCCAATCTTCTTTTGTTACTGCAACTTCTACTTTAGTCATTAGTTTATCAAAATGAGGATTTTTAACAGCACGGTCGAAATCCTTTTCAGTCAATTCTCTAATCATTTTGGTTTTCTCCTTTCATAAATCGCAATTTCTCCTAAGCAATGACTATACAGATTTAAATGTATTTCTTAACACCCATGAATGTCGGAAATCTTGGATTTACAAGCAGAACCCGACACTAAATTATCGGAAATCTCGTATTTTTGATCGAAAACCGATACTTTGGATGCTAAATGTCGGAAAACTTGGATTTTCAAGCAAAACCCGACACTAAAGTATCGGAAATCTAGTATTTTTGATCGAAACCCGATACTTTGGATGCTGAATGTCGGAAATCCTGGTTTTACAAGCAAAACCCGACACTAAAGTATCGGAAATCTAGTATTTTTGATCGAAACCCGATACTTTGGATGTTGAATGTCGGAAATCCTGGTTTTACAAGCAAAACTAGTAGCTATCGTTGATTGAATCCAGATAATGTTACTATATACACAGTGTAAGCCGTTTTATGAGTGAGAATGACGTGGAGCACCGAAAGGGATTTAATAAAAGCCCGTAACAACAGGCTTTTGACGCTCCATGCGTCTTAATATTTACTAATGGCGGAGACAGAGGGATTTGAACCCTCGCGCCAGTTGCCCGACCTAATGCCTTTCCAAGGCATCCTCTTCAGCCACTTGAGTATGTCTCCGTTCTGGAAGTTAGATGTGGGAGCTTAGAAGTTAGAACATTCACCCCAGAATTTTCCAACATCTAATATTATACCTGATTTCATTGAAAAAAGAAAGTAATTTTTACTCCTCACCAACCCTCGCAATTTCTAACCTCATAAAAATCAGTAGAAGTCGTATACCGCAAGCAGATTAGTTCGTCTGCTCCTCCACCCGCATCAAACACAACAAAAGAAACCTCCAAATAATGCAACTTATAAATACTCCCTAAACTCGGCAATATCTGTCAACCACAACCTGACCATAAACATCAGTTTTAAAGATCGAAACCGAGTGAAAATTTGTTGAAAATCATAAGCATCCCTATTGATAAATCGTCCTCTTATGACAACATCTTGAATAAGAATATCATCACGTCTATTTGTCAAAGAAAGCGCTAAAAATCCGTTGCGCAACTGCACAATTATTTCCAAGTCGCGATCAAAATCAATGGAGAATCCTCTCGTCTAGCATCTAAATGATCACCAGTAACTTCAACACGCAGCCGATAAATCAATTAGGTAGTTACCATTATTGGTAGACTTTTGGATGGGCGCATCAAACTCAATGTTATAATTCCCTTTTCAAGTTTCTTTATTATAAAATGCAACACAAAAAGACTCGGTAAATAGCCGTTTTGCATTTTATTATCTGCAATTATAGCCGTTTAACTCAGAGCTGAAAAGCAAAAATGAAGGGATTAGAAAATAATAAAGCTTTTATTTTGACTGTTAAAAAGCATTGGCATTGACATTTGCCATATTTCTTTGTAAACTGTTGACATATATTGTATTTTTTTGTAAAGTGTTTTTTCATCTAACACATCCTTGTTTCTAAATTGTGTTATCTCCATATCATTATTGGGCGGAGGGATGAATTTGAAAAATCAAAGAAAATTATACATATCAGAAGGTTTGTTAACCTTCTAAACTTATTATAAACGGAGGCAGTTAGATGAAAGATTTAAATTTGAAAGAAGCAGGTCAAATCTCAAAAAAACTCAGAAGAATTACAGTGGTTCTCTTGTCATTTATGATAGTGGTATCACAACTTAATATCCATGCTAGTCATGTGGGAGATAATTCCATAGATGTGGAATACGAGGATGAGGATTATACGTTTAGTGACCTTAAAGTCTATGATGATTACAATGATAATCTTATGGATGAAATTATGCTAGATGATATTTTCGAAGAAGAGATTGATCAATCTTTCGAAGAGGAGAATGAAGAAGCTATAGAATATTCGGGAAATTCGACACAAAGCGAAGACACTAGCGCAGTAGCAATTGAAACTACTCTACAAGTAGTGGAGTCAGATGATGATTTTTTTGGTGCAGCAGCACAGCTAGTTACAGATTATTGGGAAGACGGTTATATCGGTGAGATTGTCTTTACTATTGGTGACCCATATATGCTCGTAGATAATGAGCAGCATAGCGTTGATGCTAGCCCTGTAATCATTGATAATGAGATAATGATTCCGGTATACGCTCTTATTGAAGAAACGGGTGGAGCTATCGCAATTGATGCTGAGCAGCGAGTTATAATTGAATATGATAGCGTGATTGAGATGGAAGTTGATGCTAATGTTATGTACGTTGATGGGGAAGCCCAATATGTCGATACTACACCTATTATAGTTAATGATAGTGTTATGCTCTCTACTGATATCCTCTCTGAGGAACTTGGGTTTGAAATTGATTGGGATTCTACCACGCAACAAGTCACATTAACTAGGGATTTTCAAACAAAGCGTTTGATTCTTCGGACTTCTATCGAAATAGATCTTACAAATCTAGGTGCAATAACTGCAGTCCAAGGACCGGATAATCTAGCAACTTTGCAATTTGAAACTATTCAAGAAACTCAGGAAGCTTATGAGCGCTTGTCAGAATTATCA
>Ga0123355_10016857_pt1 | contig 11525 bp, 8 predicted proteins | sample TergutEmb28metaG_3_FD_89872 | JGI IMG/M metagenome (GOLD analysis project Ga0123355, IMG submission 89872) | Embiratermes neotenicus P1 segment gut microbial communities from Petit-Saut dam, French Guiana - Emb289 P1 | ecosystem: Host-associated > Arthropoda: Insects > Digestive system > Gut ...
GGGGTTACGTCAAGGATCAGGTTTATGTTCCTTCTCTTCCCGCAAGTATCCCGGAACTGAAGGTACGAATCAGAACCGCCATTGAAAACATCACCGCTGACATACTACATCGAACTCGATTATCGTGTTGATGTTTGTAGAATCACAAAGTGTGCACATATAGAGCACCTGTAAAGTGTGTAACAAAAACTTGGAGTGTTGTTCTATTAAATAAAAAAAAAAAACATAAACTCTTATCTCAAGTGTATTGTGTATGACAAGTTGTTAAACCCCCGACAATCATTTCGAATAATCCTGTATAATGTGGGCTACCGACAGCGTCTTTAAACAAACAAAGAATACGTAATTTGACCGAAACATCTACGTGACTACAATTAGACTGGGACAAATATTCAACTTACTATGCAGACCAACAAACAATATTTTAACAAAAAAATTTGTATATTGGGGCCCGTTAGCTCAGTCGGTATAGCGACTAACTACGGGCTGGACGGTCCGAGATCGAATCCCGGTGGGGACGGGATTTTCCGCCCGTCCAGACCGGCCCTGGGACCCACCCAGCCTCCTGTAAAATGGATACCGGGTCTTTCCCGGGGGTAAAGTGCGACCGGGGCGTGCTGCTGACCACTATGGAAGAGGTAAGCTGATATGACTGATTATAGCGAGTTACTTCTGGAAATTAAATACTATTCTAAATTTTACGATTAATGCTTGGGATTTAATAGTGGCGTGACGGTTAATTAACTTACAAATTTGCGTAACTACGGGATTGCAGATACATATCTCCGACCAGTGTAACCTACATGTATATTTATATATATATAGTAGATAATAGAATCTTTTGTTAAATTGTTATGCAGTTCGTCTCCCACAAACCCCAAAGTAGTACTTGATACCCAGATAACCGTAAGGCCTCTGGCTAGGCCATTGCTACGATTCTCAGGATAGGCCTCTTAACGGCCACAGTAGAGTGCCCAAACTTATCGCTCGGCTGGGCGCTACACAAAGTAGTGACGGTACTGTGGACCGCCCCGTGTCATTACATAGATTGTTGACAGCGGTGTGGACACAACACTCGGGGACTACAGAAAGTGGTGACAGCGGTGTGGAAAACACTCGTGGTCACTACAGAGCTATAACTCTACTCAACCTCTGGGCCAAATCGGGCCTGTAACGGGATCATTTTACTTTATTTAAAATCTATATCTCACCGCACTCCAACATTTTCGAAACATTTGCATCATTTACATCTTACATTATAGGAGGAGTAAGTGATATGAAGTGAAAGAATGGGGTGAAAGCGTGAGTGAATTAATGATGGTAAAAAAAACAATTACAAAAAACTGTACACAGTACTGTCTTGCTTGCGTGTTTTTACCTTTTGTACATGTTGTAAAATTCTAATTTGTCTCGTGGGTTTGTCGCTAGTTTTAAGTTGTCTTTTGTGTAATTAATTTTGGTTGACAGTGTGTATTGTTGTAGTTGTCTTGTGTGTGTTGTTATCTTAGGTTTATTTGTTGCACTTTGTGGGCATTGATGTTTTTACTTTAGATGCCGGACTGCTGGCTTGAAGTCAGTATTCGGAAGGTCCTACTACCGGCCACCTCGACACATGTTTTTCTTGGTTTCCCAGTGCCTAAAAGCAAATGCTGAGATGGTTCCCAAGATTCCAAGTTGCCACTACATGCTTCTCATGTAGCCCTCCCGACTTAAATTTAGTATTACCAATTTCATGTTTTGTTTACATGTAAAATAACCACTGCCAGCGGGTGACAACCCAATTGCAGTCCTTTGAGGCCTAACGATCCCTATAGTGGTCGTAGTGCACCGCTAACCTCTAAACATTTCGTTGTATATATTTATTCAACAAATACAGTTACTGAATATTTTAAACACGGTATATACTCTCTGTTTTTGCTCATCAAAATGCAGTTTGTTTCATAATTCTAACGTATTTGGTTCCTGTTTTATTCACATTTTATATGCAGGGTGTGTTAAAATTTAAAAAATAATTACGGCGCCAAAAAGTTTATTATTATTATTATTATATTCAGGGATATATGAGGAAAGGCTGCCTGCAGATGATGTAAATACATCGAAACATGTCGGAGTAATATAAAATACACTTCTTACTCACATTCGTACCGTGCATCTTGATATTATCAAAGTTTTATTTACTCACCAACTTCTGCTGAACAGTGCAACACATACACCAATATGGACCCAATATATTCAGCCACACCACCACCGTATTAAACACACACCGATGTATTTTAATGGACTATTTTAACAACTGTAACTTTAGTAAGCACAAATTAATGCGCTCTCTGATGATGGTGTAACTGTAACACCGAAATATGTCGGAGCTGTTTTAATGTAAATTTTAATGTAAATTTTAATATTGTTTTTAAGACAACTCACTGGTGCATCAGTTGGTGAATAAATAAAACTTCGGAAACATTTATTGTTAATATATTGTCCATTTGTTGGTCTAATTAAAGAATTATGCACATTGCACGGCACGTACATCAAAATATTGTACTAATTAATTTGCAAGAAATTCGTACATACGGAAATAGACGAAGAGTAAAATTTAAATATCAAATTTTTATATTTAAAAATATGAGCTAAAAAAATATCAAAGTTTTTTCATCGACTAATGCACAATTCAATAGTCTTATAAAAGGTAAAGCAGTCCCGTTACAGGCCTGGAGTGGCCCAGAGGGTTCCAGAAAGTTAAGATTCCCTGACTTCATTACAACAGCACTGGATGGTGGAAAGGTTATCAGCCTTAAGCACCGGCCGCCTTTATCCCCAGGAAATGCTCCTGGTACTCATTTATGTTGGAGGCTGAGTCAGTCCCAGGGCCATAGTGCGATCGGAAGGATTTTATGTCAAAGAAAAATCCACTGACACCAGCTGGGATCGAACCAGCAAACTTCCGATTTGTAGCACAGCACCTTAACCGCTGTGCTACTGCGTTCCCCTCAATAGTTTTATAAACAATTTTAAATTCACATTAAAATTGACATTAAAAAGCTCCTACATGTTTCGGTGTAAACACCATCTCCAGGGAGCGCACTGTTTGAGCTTGCTGAAGTTACAGTTGTTAAAGTCCTTAATTAAAATACATCGATGCGGTTAATTTGGTGGTGTGGCTGCAGCCACACCACCAAATTAACAGCACATCAATGTATTTTAATGGAGTACTTTAACAACTGTAAATCGGAAGGTCGCAGGTTCGATCCCAGCTGGTGTCATTGGAATTTTTCACTGACATAAAATCCTTCCGATCGCATTATGGCCCTAGGGTCGACTCAGCCTCTAACAGAAATGAGTACCAGGAGTATTTTCTGGGAGTAAACGCGGCCGGTAACCTTACAACCATCCTGTGACTTTGTCATGATATCTGGGAACCTTAACTTCCTAAGAACCCTCTGGGACTGTCCAGACCTGTAACGGGACTGCTTTTACTTTAACAACTGTAACTTCGGCAAGCTCAAACAGTGCGCTCCATGGAGATGGTGTTTACATAGAAACATGTAGAGCTTTTTAATGTCAGTTTTAATATACATTCCAATTTTTGGACTCTGACACCCTTACAAAGGCGAAGAATTGAAGCGGCAGAAATGAAGTTATTGAGACCTCTGGCAGGCTACACCCTTTACGGCCACAAAACAAATGACTACATACGCCGCGAAGTACAGATTACAGGCATACTAGACAAGATAGATGAATACAGACGGAACTGGCTTTCACACTTCCAAAGAATGCCACAAAACCGAATCCCTTTGAAATCATAGCACTACAGACCACAAGGAAGGAGAACAATTGGAAGACCGAAGAAGGTTGGAGAGAGCAGCTGTAACTCTGGAGACGGAACGGATCAAAGGGTCCAATCCTTGATGTTTATGATGATGATGATGATGATGATTTAATGTGAATCTTAACGTTTGGGCGCCGGAATTATTTTTTTTAATTTTAGCACACCCTGTATACAAAATGTGAATAATACAGGAACCAAATATGTTAAAATTATGAAACAAACTGCACTTTGAAGAGGAAAAAACGGAGAGTATATACCATGTTTAAAATATTCAGTACCTACATTTGTTGAATAAATATATAAAATGCAACGTTTAGAGGTTAGTGGTGCGGTACGACCACTATAGTCGTCGTTAGTCGTCAAAGGGTTAATACTGATTTAAGAGTATTCAATTGTGTATCAGTTGGTGAAAAAAGAAACTTTGGTAATTATTAAGATGCTGCACGTAATGTACGTGAAAACCTCAAGTAATAAAATTTCCAATTCCCATCTTAAAGACAGGCGATCGAATTCCGAACTCTAAAATTCTGACCTTACTCACTTGCAGCCATTTACAACACAAATAATGGTGACCTCGTTTCTCCCAGCCCCACAAATGAGCGCCGGCGTCATATTAAAGACAAATTATTTCGCAGCTAAAATGGAAATACATAACACCACGTGACCTTACGTATGTACAGACACAAACACAGGCGCGGAAGGGCAGAGGTCATCGGATCATCGATTTACAAACATTCGTATATAGGAATTTGCTTGCCGGTTCGTCGTTTGAATTTGTAACTTGGTCATGCAAACACGTCGAAATGTGGATAGTGCTGCAAACCACAGCTCTGCTTCCGCCCTGATATTTTTAATTACATTCCCCCTCCCCCCTCACCCCTCCCCACCCCCTCCACCATCCCCCGATGTTGAGCGTTACCGTAACGGTGATCTGGGGGCAGTAGCCCCCTAGTCAGGGGTTCTGGAGGCAGCTGTAATTTGGTACAAGAAATTTCATTCCATACAGCAACATTTTCTTAATTTTGGGTACTTTAAGACTATTTATGATGACAACCAATTTATTTGTCATTGCTAATGTAAAACAATTGCGAACCGACGGTAGTTTTAGAATTTTGTTGCCTTTTTTCCGAACATCTTGGAGTGTTGGCGTCCTAAATTCAGCAGTTTTTAACAGTTTCCACAATCGGGTTGAGTTTGGCACGATTTTGGAGGGCTTTCGGAATTTCGGGGGGCGGAAATTGAATAACCCCCAAACCCCCCTCGGCTCGCCACTGCTGCTGACGGAACGATTCTTCAGGGTTGTGCCACCGTGACGATGGGTGACTGTATACACCGTCAGGTGTCGGAGGATCACAGTGACTGTAGCATCATGCACGAGCAGAACAAGAATGATGGCTGTCGGTACTGAATGCGAAGGAAACGAGATCTTCCGAAACGTCGAGTAAGCCAATGTCACGGCCATATGAACTGCATCTTCAGCAATACCGAAGTAAGTCTGAGCCAAGAATCTCAACACGTCAGCTCAGATCCTGAAGTCAGTTTAATAAAAATATTTACTGCGCTTTCTTCCAGTTTGCTATCCAAAAATTTTGGGCTTGATGTATATAGAGAACTATAATTTTGCCTGTTGTTTTGTATGAGTGTGAAACTTGGTCGCTCACATTGCGGGAGGAACGTAGGTTGAGGGTGTTTGAGAATATGGTGCTGAGGAGAATATTTGGGCCTAAGAGGTTCGCGGTGACAGGGGAGTGGAGGAAACTACACAGTGAGGATCTTCATGATCTGTACTGTTTAATGATGTGTACTGCCGATCAAATGTTGTTCGGGTTATAAAATCGATAAGAACGAGATGGGCAGGGCATGTAGCAAGTATGGATGGGAAGAGAAGTGTATACAGCGTTTTGGTGGGGAAACCTGAGGAAAAGAGACCACTTGGAAGACCCAGACGTAGATGGGCGGATAATATTAAGATGGATCTTCAGCAGAGTGGGGTTAGGAGAACCAAAGACATGATAACGCGCAAGTTTATGATTAATAAAGACGAAAATTTTGGTATTGGTGTTTAGTGGGATGACGTCAGCGATCATGGCTAAAAGTTGTAAGGTTGGCAGAAATAAGCAGCAGTCAGAAGTGCCAGAAACAGGACCCGGTGAAGCAGCCGGTGAACTTGGACCGTTCACTTTCCACAGCGTGTGGAGAACTATCGTAATAATGACGACGACAGCATGTGGAGAACTATCGTAATGATGATGATGACATTGTGTGGAGAACTATCGTAATAATAATAATAATAATAATAATAATGATTATGACATTGTGTTGAGAACTATCGTGATGATTATGATGATGATGAGAGCGTGTGGAGAACTATCGTAATGATGATGATGACAGCGCGTGGAGAACTATCGTGATGATGATGCTGATGATGACAGCGCGTGGAGAACTATCGTGATGATGCTGATGATGACGATGATGATGATGATAATAATAATAATGACGATTGTGATGGTGATGATGATGATGATAATAATGACAGCGTGTGGAGAACTATCGTAATGATGACGATGACAGCGCGTGGAGAACTATCGTGATGACGATGATGATGACAGCGCGTGGAGAACCACCGTAATGATGATGTGATGACAGCGTGAAGAACTATCGTAATTATGATGATGACAGCGCGTGGAGAATTATCGTAATGATGATGATGATGATGACAGCGAAGAACAGAAGTACTTGCTGCAAAACCTTCCCAGTTCTGTTCTGTCCACCACAAATCCCACCTAAAACTGGGCGGTGAAATCCTGGCAACTAACTGTATGCTGCATGCCCGTCTGCATCCCCCTGCATGCCCGTCTGCATGCCCGTCTGCATCCCGCTGCATGCCCGTCTGCATCCCCCTGCATGGCGCTTCGACAGTCTACAAATCACGTTTCAACGTCAAGCACCTGTCCAAGAAACAGTCGGCCAACAACCCGTTATTTGGACGCATAACCTCACAACGCCGTCAACTGCCCACTTCGCTCAGCAGCGGCAGGTCCAGACCTCCCGCAGGATGTTCCTTCTTTCGCCCTGCACCCCTCGGATGACCCCAACTGCTCCTTCCAACACCCGCTCAAATGCAGTGCTGTCCTTAACGCTTCCCAGACCTTGCACTGAGCTTTTCCTGACGTCAACAAATGTCTGTGGCGTCCATTCGCACCAATGCCAATTCCCCTGTCCGTCTCTCTCCCCAGTATTTTCACTTTCACATACAGTCAGTGGAAGTGAAAATTGTGAAAAGCGACGTTTAGCTTCGTCGAGTCTTATCTATCCATACATCCGGATAGAACAAATTGCCTCGCACTAAATGGATGTTCATGAAATTTGATATATGCGTATTTTTGAAAATCCGTCGACAAAATCCAAGATGCATTCAAGCCCGACGAGAATAAAGGGGGCTTCAGCGCGAAGAACAGCTGAATACATTTGTGACAGCGTCTCGCTTAATTCTTCCTAGACTGAAAGATGTTTCAGACAGAAGTTGTGGTCAAAATCACAACAAACATTTTGTGTTCAATATCTCTTCCAAAAATCGTGCCGTATACGAGACGGGGCGGGAAAATATGACAAGAACCGGACAGGCCATTGATGAAAATTTTCGGCGCATGAGCATTGCATGCTGGATAAATAACGCTACAGACACACACACAATCAGAATATGTACCGGGGTGCTGATAAGTCCTTAGACCGACCAGGAAGGAAACAAGCACGGAAGCATGTCAGGGACGCGGGCGATTTCAACAACGTCGAGACGCGAGCTGTCATCAAGTTTTTTTTTTTTCCTGCAAGGCAAGGCGCCGAAGGAAATTCACGTCATTCTGATAGTAACATTAGCTTGTTTCCTTCCTGGTCGAGCTAAGGACTTATCAGCACCACTGTAATAAGGTAAAGGTAAAAGTCACACTAGAACAGGCCACTAAGACCCAAAGGGGGAGTAGAGGTATTGCTTTACTGTTTCTTTAACCACAGCGCTAGATGGTGTGGGTGGTCAACGTCACGCCCTGGCCGCTCTTTAACCCGGGAAAGACCCGGTACCCATTGCATAGGAGGCTGGGTGGGCATCAGGGCCGGTCTAGACGGATGCGGAAAATCTCGCCTCCACCGAGATTCGATCCCCGGACAGACTGAGCTATCCTGGTCCTCCACAATAAGTAATACTTCTTTTACTACGGCAGCAGTGGTTAACAGAACGCGACTCAACGTAACAATGCCTGTCTCCCTATACCGACGCTCTCCATTAGCCTATACATCGCACTGTACCTACAGCGCCGCTCGACTACTGCAAGTTACTGTGTAACTGTGCACCACGCAGCGCGTCGAACCAATCGCGACCGCGCATATGCGAGGTATAGCGCGTTGAGAACCTGATGGCACACGGTGACGTACGACTGGGGGAAGTGAAGGGGAAAGATGCGAAAGGAGTGGGTAGCCAGCAACCTTGCACTGTACGTCGGAACACGGTCTATACAATTGCTGTCCGCTGATCCGCACACCTCGGTTGCCAGCAGTCGACTGGAACCCCCCCCCGCCGATTCAAATGCACTCGTCCATTTCCCTTAAAGACCAAATCTGGTTTCTGCGCGTGTTCCATCACGTTTCGAACGTGGTATACCTGCACCCCCAGACACGCGGTTCACCCCGGTAACACTTCCACCAACGAACGTGGTTGCTGTACGTTTTGTTAACTCACTATGTATTACGGCTCTTTGGTCAGTACATAGTCTGACGGGTGGTTCAGATGTACACAGTGCCACGTCACCAGGGTCCAGTTTCAGCCTGTAAGGCTGGCACACACCTGCAACACGCCACGTGGCATCCTAACTCAGTCTGCAATATGTCGTCCTGCGATCTGTAATATATCTGGTAACACAAGATCTGTTTAAGTATGTTGGCAATTGTGTAGGTAAGGCAGAGTCGGGGTTGGATAAATTAAAAGAGGCGAAGCACTGAGTGCCTGAGGCAAGGCACGGCTGTGCTGTTACTTCGCTTATTTAACGTCTTTCACGCACGCTGTTCACATAGAGTGAGTGTTGGCGCTTGAAGGATATGTGGATCTGGCAGGAAACTGCAGTCGTGACTAGCCAGCTACGGTTGAGGCACCGCGCTACAAGCAAGAGGGCCGCGGGTTCGATTCCCGATGCTGTCACTGGAATTTTTCATTGATGTAATCCTTCCGGCCGCACTATGGCCCTGGGGTTGACTCAGCCACTAACAGAAATGAGTAAAGGTAAAGCAATCCCGTTACAGGCCTGGAGTGGCCCAGAGGGTTCCAGAAGGTTGAGATTCCCAGATTTCATGACAACGGCACAGAATGGTGGTAAGGTTGTCAGCCTTACACACCGGCCGCCTTTACCCCCAGGAAATGCTCCTGGTACTCATTTCTGTTAGAAGACTGAGTAGACCCCAGGGTCATATTGCGACGGGAGGATTATGTCAATGAAAAATTCCAAAGACACCAGCTGGAATCGAACCGGCGACCTTCCAATTTGTAGTACAGCACCTTAACACACCACACACTGTGCCACCGCGGTCCCCAAAGAAATGAGTACCAGGGATATTTCCTGGGGGGTAAAGGCGGCCGGTGCACACAGCTGACATTACCACACCAGTGTGCCGATTGTCTTGAAATCTGGGAGCCTCAACCTCCTGGAACTCTCAGGGCCTGTCCAGGGATGGCTTTACCTTCTGCTCTTACTAACTAGGTAAATAACCAAACCAATGTATCAAGGTCCTTCAGGAAAATCAAACACTTCTTGAACGTGTCAAGAAATTTCCGGCATTTTAACACGTGGGAGGGTTCCCTGCCATTTTGATAAGGACATGCTATTTAAGCTTATTCTGAGCCGTAATAATCCAGTCCACGTCCGCCAATGCTATTTCTTTAAAATTCATATTAATATTATCCTCCCATCTCAGTCTGTCTTCCTAGTGGTCTCTTTCCGTCACGTTTTCACTCTTAAACTCCGTAAGTACCCTCTTCACTCCCGCACGTGTCACGAGCCCTGACAATCACACACTCCTTAATTTGATTGCCCCAACAATATTTGGTGACCAGTACAGTTCACGAAGCTCCTCATTATGTAGTTTTCTCCACTCCCCTGTTATTTCCTTCGTCTTATGCACAAAATTCCTCCTCGCCACCCTGTAGTCGAACACCCTTATTCTGTGTTCTGCCCATAATGTGAGAGACCACATTTCACACCCATACGAAGAGACGGGCAATATTATACTGCCCTGTTATGTTTTAAAGTAATATTGATATATCTGTCTGGAAATCCGAAATAAAACGTTGAATGATCTGTAGAATGCCATCGCTCAACAAAACGCTCAAACCAAATTTCATGAACATCCGTTCAATTGGCATTATTAAGGCACAGAATTAACGTGGGCTAAAGGAACAGGAGACCGTGACGGCAAGTGACACTGGCCGCTGCTCTCTTCCGCACGTGCTCGTGCCACCTGACTCAACATACCCACGCCTTGCTGTACAGCCTTTCGGCCACTATCCGAGTGCTGTCGAACATGTCCACACCTGGGCCCGACGCAAGGCACATCTCTCTCGGTCCTGCACACGAACTGGTGTGCGCATCGCACGGCCGTCCGCTGAACTGGCACCGGGCCCCTTTCACGTTGGGAGACACATCGCCCAAATTGCTGGATGCGAAAGTGGCGACGAAGTCACCCTGTAAAATATATTTCAATTTGCTTCAGTATCAACACACAGCACAGTGCCGATGTTCGTGATTCATTTGGTCGCATATAACTGCCTCACGAACATCGGAAACACGAACAATGGGATCCACTTTAAATGTAGAAAGTTATATCAGCTCAACATCTCATTAAACACGTATAGTAAATGTATAAGTGAAGTTTAGTGAGGTGTAGTGAAGTGCAGTGAAGTTTAGTGAAGTGTAGTGAGGTGTAGTGGGGTGTAGTGAGGTGCAGTGAAGTGTAGTGAAGTGGAGTGAAGTGTAGTGAAGTGTAGTGAGGTGCAGTGAAGTGTAGTGAAGTGTAGTGAGGTGTAGTGAGTTGTAGTAAGGTGTAGTGAGGTGTAGAAGTGTAGTGAAGTGCAGTGAGGTGTAGTGAGGTGCAGTGAGGTGTAGTGAAGTGGAGCGAAGTGTAGTGAAGTGTAGTGAAGTGTAGTGAGGTGCAGTGAAGTTTAGTGAAGTGTAGTGAAGTGTAGTGAGGTGTAGTGAGGTGTAGTGAGATGCAGTGAAGTGTAGTGAGATGTATTGAGTTGTAGTAAGGTATAGTGAGGTATAGTGAAGTGTAGTGAAGTGCAGTGAGGTGCAGTGAGGTGTAGTGAAGTGTGGTGAGGTGAGGTGTAGTGAGGTGAAGTGAAGTGTAGTGAGGTGCAGTGAGGTGTAGTGAAGTGTAGTGAGGTGTGGTGAAGTGTAGTGAAGTGGAGTGAAGTGGAGTGAGGTGCAGTGAAGTGTAGTGAAGTGTAGTGAGATGCAGTGAGGTGCAGTGAAGTGTAGTGAGGTGTAGTGAGGTGTAGTGAGGTGCAGTGAAGTGTAGTGAAGTGGAGTGAATCGTAGTGAGGTGCAGTGAAGTGGAGTGAATTGTAGTGAGGTGCAGTGAAGTGTAGTGAAGTGGAGTGAAGTGTAGTGAGGTGCAGTGAGGTGTAGTGAAGTGTAGTGAGGTGTAGTGATGTGCA
>Ga0123355_10016858_pt1 | contig 11524 bp, 10 predicted proteins | sample TergutEmb28metaG_3_FD_89872 | JGI IMG/M metagenome (GOLD analysis project Ga0123355, IMG submission 89872) | Embiratermes neotenicus P1 segment gut microbial communities from Petit-Saut dam, French Guiana - Emb289 P1 | ecosystem: Host-associated > Arthropoda: Insects > Digestive system > Gut ...
AAAAAAAAAAAATAAGAGGTATTGGGGTGGTAGATAAAAAAAAAATAAAAGAAAAAAACAAAAAAAAAAAGTTTTGAGGGATTTTTTTTTTTTTTTTTTTTTTACATTCTACAAGAAAATAACCTTAACATAATGTACATAGTTTTTGAAGGACCCTAAATTAAATGAAGCTACTGTCTCACCTCACATGTTCACGTGTCTGTCATGCTGGTATTACAGATTGTACCAAATTTTGTGAAAATTAGGTAAGTCTGTAAGTTGAAAAGCACTAGTTTTCGAAGTATCTATGCCTCACTTCCATGTTCTTGGTGCAAGAAGGGTGCTATGAAGCTAGTTCATACGGAGGACCCACAATTCTGGAGTGGCCTGTAAGCCTGTCACTGGCACTTTATTGCTCGGTGTGTGTGAGCACATTTTTGTATTTAAGAGAAAAAACTACAATACTTAGGCCAAAAATATTAGAAGCCACCAAACAAATTTAGTTGCCCTGGCAACCTTGCACCCAAAACCTGTGCACCCCTGTGGGGGACATGGCATATATTGATCCCATGAGCATATGTGTTATGAATATGTGAAATGGTAACAGATATACTTTTCAGTACATGTGACTATGGAATGTCTTGACAGTGAAGTATCAACTCAGACTAGTCAAATATTTTAACTTTCAGGAACCTGGCTGTCCTTAACAAGTGCGCATATATTATTACAGATGAAATCACTGCTAAAGATAGGGGGGAGGGGAAAAAAAAACATCAATGCATTACAAAGTTTTATTTATAACAAAGAGTATCATCGAAACTGAATGTGATATACTCATGGCAGCCATAAGACTACAGCAGTGGAAAAGTCTTTTGTGGGGGACTGAATTTGGATCTAAAAAATGTAACAAGAATTGTGAGTTCAAAGGTATTCTGTAAAATATCCATGTGCATCTTGTAGTCGAATATTAGACTCAAGTTCTGTAATATTTTACCCTATAATATAACTAATTTGTAGAAACTGACTGAAAATGTGATGACAGATTGCTAAGTTCACAGACAAGACTTCAAATTAACATATCTCTGTACAGAACAATGTGTTTTCCATGATTGAAGATGATGGTGATAAGTAACAAAAGGACTGACAATATTTACTGTTGTACAAAACAACCCATCTCAGTGTCTATAACCCCATGAAATTAAAAGTGAGTTGTCTCGTACATGGAACAGTCAACACACTAACAACAGCATTTGGTCTTAAGTCCTCTTTTTATAAGATGACACCCCATTCAATTAAGAATTTTTCTTTTATGCAAATTCTTTTAAAGCAACCACTGACATTACAAAATTTGAAAGTAACCATTTATATATATAGTCTTGTGAAGTGTGCCTAAAATTCAAAGCCCCGGTGATAATCCATGAAGTAATTTAAACAAGTCATTTGGTTCAACTGTGTTCATGGATTCAGGGATAACTTTATCATCTGTTAACAGAGCTGCACATTTCAGAGTGTCACAACATGGCTGGAGGTGTGCAACAAGACCTCAGAAAAATTTAAATTACAATGTCCCAACAGTGAGTTTGTAAATTTCCAAGTACGAAGCTGAAGGAAATGTTTGCCCCTTCATCACAACTCGATGTTAAGCATCACAGAAGTCCATGTTAGGCAGACACATCAATCAATGTACTGGGCCAACCATCGGAAGCCTTCCCCGTAACCTTGTCGCTTCAGCACAGAGCACATGAATAGTTCAAGGGGGCGCCCGGGAAGATCGGCTCGAGGTACTTTTCCCTGTAGCAATGAAACAAAATGTCTTAACTTCAATAATCACCTCTACATACAATAAAATATCCAAATACGTGTGATTCAAGACATCAGACATTCCTGTATTACTATGGAAAGGCTTAAACAATAAATGCCATACAGTATTCTGACTTCCAAGATATATACAGATAATTTCAATGTCATGCATATTTAATATTCTTTAATATTAATTAATTTAGCTGGCTGGTATAGTAGGTACAATAAATTTAAACCCATGTTCTGGGTCAGAGGCGTGTCTTTATTTTCACAGTTTGGGAAATCTGTTCCCCCACATTTTCCCAGTAAGGAAGGCTACCACTATGTAAGCTGAACTGCCAGACTGCATTCACACTAGACTTTATTTATGCAATGAAAAATTATGTCCATTGTATGTTGCTAACATGGGCCGGTAGCTCAGTCGGTATAGCGACTGACTACGGGCTGGACGGTCCGGGATCGAATCCTGGTGGACGAGATTTTCCACCCGTCCAGACCGGCCCTGGGGCCCACCCAGCCTCCTGTAAAATGGGTACCGGGTCTTTCCCAGGGGCAAAGTGTGGCTGAAGCTTGCTGCTGACCACTCACCCCCTTCTAGTGCCGCAGCCATGGAAGAGTAAAGCTATACCTCTACCCACCCTTTGGGCCACACCAGGCCTGTAATGGGATCATGTTACCTTTTTATGTTGCTAACATTTTAATGAGTAAGGTACAGAAGGCATAGGTGAGACAGTCACAACTAGGGAGGGAAGACTGTTCCTGAATACAGTGTAATCTTGAATCACAGATCAAATATTCTCTAGGTTTAGAAGCACCAGCCATATTGTATATTACTTCTGGAAAACTGCTGAGGCTGTGACATTCAGTGGGATGTCAAGATCATGAATAATGTGGAACAAGAATGTAAGGGAAGCAGGCAAGGACTACTACATTCTTACAATCATATATGGTATAGTAGGAAAACTAAAAGATGTTTAGAAGGGTGGCTAGTTCACCTTGAACAGAGCATCAGTGGGCTGAATGACTAAACTGCTGAACCTGGTTAATACAGGTGATACAGAGATACACTGTTGCTTATGTTAGAGTGATGCAGGGTGTTTGTTCATTGTGATGTTTTGGCTCTGTGTTAAACTCTTGCTCATTGCACATATATATAGGTTAGGACAATACCTTGTACTTTGTGCCACACCACATAAACACGTTTAAGTTCTTTAATGCACAAATGATCACATCTGTCCACATTACCAATTCTTAGCACTTTCCATTAATTTACCAATTTTTAATGCTTGTTTACACAAATTTACACTTTTTAGCACCCATTTCTGATACAGCATGGACATGATGAAAAATATAAAATTACATATTTGTTTCCTCACCTTTACTGTTTTGCAAACAATAACATCACATCGTATTCTTCACCTGTTGAATTATTACTTCAGTCTCAAAGGTCACAAGGCCACCTACTTCAAGAGGTGTCATTACATTCCAATACTGCTAGATCAATCTCCCGACTACATACCTTGCCTGTGGTCTGGCCATACAGAGCAAAGAAGCTCCTCAGTTCATCCTCAGATGCAGCATCTGGTCTATCAATCTTGTTCCCAAGAATGAGCACGGGGCAATTGCTCAGCTGTTCATCAGTCAGTAGAGAGTCCAGCTCTGTTTTACTCTCTATAAATCGGCCCCTGTCACTAGCATCCACCAGAAACACAATTGCATCAACTGCAGGGAAGTAATCTTTCCAAACACGGCGTGCTGGAACACAGCATTTAAGCATGTTCAGCCCTTACAAATAATAAAAAAAATCCAGAATGGAGCACAGGTTATGTGAAAATCATGGAAATTCACAAGTATTTCTAGTGTTTTCATTTGAAGGTTTTTCAAACACAATGAGGTAAATATGGTGTAATTCCTGTCCATGTCATGAAGGCATAGAGTGGGAGAAGAGGTACAGTTCCAGTCATTCTTAACCTTGGCAGTAGATGGTGGTGGGTGGTAAACTTCATGCCCAGCTGCTTTATGCCCCCCCCCCCTTCCCCCCACCAAAAATACTGGTAACAACTGAACAGGAGTCTGGATGGGCCCCAGAGCTGATCTGGATGTTCTGAAGAACAGAAAAATGTCTTGCTCTTGTTTGGGTTTGTAGACTGCATCATCCAGCTCACAGACTAGTCATGGTACTGATTACGCTATCCTGCCTCTTGCCTGTTCAACCCCATTTCTCTGAAAGTGAACATCGTAACTGAACAAACCAAAATACGCTCCACAGTATGACAAGCTGTAGAACAGGTGCACAACTTATCTGGAAGTTTTCAACACTATACAATTATTATAAAATCTATCAGTACAATCTTATGATAACTATTTCAATGTGAAATGGAGGGAGGAGGATATTTACATACCTTGGTGATGGCCTCCCAAGTCAAACGTTGTAAATCTCATATTGCCTATAGACAGCTCTTCTGACGCTACAAAACGGAAACAAACAGTACAGTTATTTCAAAATGAATGACCAGAATGACCAATTTCCCTAACGTAAGTAACTGCACTGAGCACAATAATTGTTTTGAAGTTAACAGTCACATACAAAGTCAAGAAATTTTATGCCTTTCATGGAAATCTGAGTACTGTGTCCACAAGAACGTGCCACTGGAAGCTATCCTCAGCCAAATAGCCAAATGAATCAACTCTGTACACTCACACTCTCTTTAATATTAATTTTAATATTATACTCCCATTTATGCCTACATCTTCAAGTGGTTTCATTCCTTAAGGTTATCTGACTAACATGCTGTACACACTTCTCAATAAATTGCCTGATTCATGCCTTGCTGTCTGAGCTTCCTTGATTTTACCACAGTAATAATATTTGGCGAGGAGTACAACACTTCCAGTTTCTCAGGTATACATTTTCTCCTGAACTCCTTGTTCTCAAACACCCACAGTCTATATTTAATGTAACAGTACTGAAAACTGGGAGGGAGGGATCACCAATACCATTTTACACAGAACTGTTCTGTTTCAGTCTACAAACCAGAACCACATTTGGAAAAGGGATTTACTACATGAAACTTGTAATGTCTGGGATGACACTCTCTCTGAAAAACAAATTAACAAGATTGTAAAAGTACATAATATACACTTAGAATTATAGAAGACATTCCAATGTGCATGTTCAAAATTTTACTGAGATATGCTAAAGCATTTTAAGTATTTATGCACATATGATCAAAAGAAATATTTATGCCCTTATGCAAATATAATTTTAATTACACATATTCACTTACTTTTGTTTAACTTTCAACAAAACTGGAATATGCCAGTATATTTAATGAAAAAATACTTAGCAATTGTAAAGTTATTTAATAAGGATTTACATCTTCTGGGATGTCATGCTGTGTCACAGGGTGAGTGGTTCCTGATGTTTCATAAGGATGTCATGCCTTTAAAATGCTGGGAAATCACTGACTCAATGACATGACAGCACATCCTAGAAGATCTGAAACCTCCAAAATGCTGCTGCGAGAAGTTCAAATCTTGAGTGTATTATATGTGTACACATAGACAGGGTTGCCAATCCAAAAAATAAAGATTTCATGATGAAGGGACCAACAGTCATACCAGAAGAAGGCATGTTTTGGCATCCTATAATACAGTACTTGATTTTTCAGAACCTTAAAAATTACCTCCTATAAATGCTACTGCTATTAACCATCATTCTATTCTACATCCTTTAGATAAATGTTTTATTACTGTTGCACTGTACGACTTTCCAGTTACCTTTTGTGGGGTAACAGAGCTAAAACTGCAGTTCTAGTGTAAAAAAAATTTAATCTTAAACTACCCCATATTACACTAATATCAAATGTCTCAAAATGAAAATATAACAAACCGTATGTTTTGTAATATTTTGGAAAAACCGTGTTGAAAAAATATAGTTTCACATGACTACACAAAATAATATCAGTATGTCTTGCAAAATTTCTCAAAGCAGTGCTGCTGAAGATTCAAGTTCTGGAATGACATGCTGAGTTCACTACCAATGTTTTTACAGATAGTAGTGCCTTCGTCTTAAATCATAGAAGACTTGAACCTTCAAAGTATGCCCCATATGTGGCCGCGTTATACTGATTCATACATACAGTGATGGCCAAAGACAGTTCTTGAATGGGAGTGAAATGTACTACTATTGCTTTCTCAAACAGCCTAATTTTCTTCTTGCTGCAGTTCAATTGGTGTAAAAGAATCCCAGCACATGATGACCTATAAAATATTTTAACAACATTCCTGCTATCATGGAAACGCATCACCAATATGCTGTATGAACTGAAAGACACCAGGTTCATCATATGTCTGAAAAGACTGGTCAAAGTAACGGGAAACTATGGGCCATTTACCACCATACATGTCACACAATTCTAGAATGGCTATAATCATTTTCAGTGTAACTGCATTATATTACACTGCTATGTGAGGAAATGTAACAAATATATTAGATTACAGAGCCATTACAGCTCTTACTGCAAACCACACTTTAATTTAATGCACACAAGAGATAGATTACAGTTGTTACCTCAAAACCGGCACTCAGTACGAAGTATCCAGGTTTCTACATATTCAAGCATTTAATTTTTAGTCACCTGATTATCTGCATTTACTCTTAAGGTAACATATCAACACACAGTCATTAAAGAGGTAAGTTTCACTTCACACTGCCATGCTGCTTACTTGGATGCAATGTTGGTACATGCTGAGCTAAGCGATCATCCTTGAGCATATGCAGTAGGGTGGTTTTTCCTGCATTATCCAATCCTAGGAACAGTAACTTTCCAGACTTTTTCCACAATCCTGTGAAAATCACAGAACATATATCATGCATCAAATAATTCAATAAATGCACTTACTCGTCCAGGGCACAGGCTCTATGTAACCTTCTTCCAACAGCTGATGTAATAATGTTGTCTTTCCAGACTTCTCCACTCCTAAAAATGCAAACCTACCCTTTCGCTGTCCTAAACCTTTCACAACAACAGAAAGAACAAAAATTTGTAAGACCTGAGTGTTGGTTCTGCAATTTGATTAAGGGTGTCTTTGTAACAAGGCTTCTTACAGATCATCATATCATATTAAATACCATGTTGTTTTACTAGCACAGTGAGAACAAGATGTGGTAGAATAAATGTCTTTTAGTTAGACAGTATTCTAACACAGTGAAATAAAGGAGTGTGATATTACACGATGCATTTTACTTACCCAAATATCCCAGAACGCCAGTGAACCAATCCCAGAGGAACATAGTGTCGTCTGCTGAAAAGAAAATCCCAATTTTTCGTATTCCAAAAATAAGATATGACTCAGCTACTTTTACAATTAAACGACATTAAGTGCATGTTGTGCATGACAATACTAAAACTGGGCACTAGAAGAAATGACTATTAAGCCTACTGGGTCTATCAAATGTAATCAGTAAATCCAAGCGTATGGTACTGCTCAGTGTGGTCTTCTCCTGGCATTTGTTCTGAATTGGAATTAATTCACCTAAATAGATCTGCCTGACCCTTTCCTCGACCTTTAGTCTCCTTTCATCAATAAGAACCTCATTAACTGAACATACATTTATACACCGAAAAAATCATATATATCTTCATACCTCGTTAATTTAATAATAAAGCTGAATGAAATATAACAATCTGTCTTACGTACGAAAATCCTAATAACAACCGCTCGTCAAAAGCAGAAGAACAAGACGTCACTCTCTAGACAGTTGGCAATCGCGACGTCATTCTGCTTCCGGTTAAGAACAAATGAAGTGCGGATTGTGATTTACGCGCACGTATCTGTTTATGCGTGGGGTTGAGGTGTGATTTATTCTCGAATACTCAGTTTTAGTACTGAATCTCACAATTCCACAATGAAAGATATGCTGCATACGCGTATGATAAATTTACTGTGACGTTCCTTATGTCCATCTGCGTGCATCAACTTGGATCTCATTGTACGGATTTTTGTGAAATTTGATTTTCGGGACTTTTATTTAAATCTGTCGAGAAAATTAAAGTTTGGTTAAAATTGGGCAGAAATATCGGGCACAATGCTGTTTGGCTGGCTTGTAAGGAAATGCATTTATAAGTATTTGCTGTCGTTAATATGCATGGGGGTTCTACCTTTCAGGTAATGTTTATGGTGTCTTGTCAAAATATTTTTGTGTAGTCCAAGAGAGGTCGTGGATATGTGGACTTCATGCGCTGGTCATGTGTTGATGCAAATGGGACTGGTAGTGTCCATATTAACAAGTAATAGGTGGTAAGTGATGCAGCATGATTCCTGTTACTTTGGAGACTAGAGAGGTTGATGTGCAATATTATAAAATTGTTTACTTTTGTGACTTGGGATGTGAAGTAGATACTTCTGTAATGGAGTGAAAGGATGCTTAAATATCAAGCATTCCACTTCTGAGGAAGATCTGCAAAAATATATTAAGAGAAGGTATAATGATGGGGTTTTAGTATGATTGTGTCTGTTTCAGTAACTTGCATATCCTACATTTAAAATGTAAATTTTGTATTTTTTGTCATTCCTGATGAAATAACAACAAGTGCCGATTCTTGACTTTTTGTTTCTATTCATGCAGATATTTTGTTCCAGGAATACTAGAATGAGGCATTTACCTTCATATGTACTGATTTTACAGTGTTTGGTGTCATGTCTCTAAAGCCATCAAGGCGAAGCTTGTGAGTATTTGTAGCATACATGTAGATTAGTATCATTTTGGAACATTTTTATTTTGCTTTGTGATATTTGTACTTGTAGTCTGTCATAAAAAGTTGTGTGTGCATGCATGCATGCGCGCGCGTGTGTTTGCATGTTTACATGTGTGCCTGCACATGCACATGCAGTTTAGGCAAACACTTTTTCCTATTTGAACTTTGTTGTTCTAAATAATAAAGCATGTTGTTTCAGGAATGTTGTGCCAAAAGTGAAACTTGGTGACCTGCAGCCTCTCCCTGAACCGGTTGAAGAAATAGCTGTTGAAGTAGAGGAAACCCCAGTGTCTGTCTACAAAGACAGCCTGTTGGATGAACATGTGGCTGTCAAAATGCTGTCAGCACTCCAACTGGATGGGGCAGCAAGTGGGAACTCAACACCTGTGTTGTTAGGGGATAGAAGCTTTGATGATGTTTTCACGTGAGTTTGGTTTTGTCATGTATTAAACTTGTGCACTGTGCTGATGCAAGCCACATTTACTAAAACTGATTAATCTGGCACCTCCCCTGTTTTTTCTCATCTTGTCGTTCTGAGAGTCAGACTTACTTATTTGGAATTACACTGATAAGTTTCACACATGCACTAATTGCACAGACACTTCCACTCAGTCACATGCTTCATACACTCAAGCACAATGACTATTTCCACATCTTTGTAAGATTTATGGAATGTAAATAAATACTACTACTACTACTACTACTACTACTACTCATGTTTCCTTGTGAGTGTATGCACACACATGCACACAAAATGATTACCTGATTCAGTAAAAGATGTAAAATAAATCTTATAGACAGTATTGTACTGACTTTTATCAGCCATTGTGAAGCCACAACATTGTGCATATATGCTTCATCCTGTGCTTTATTCTGCAACTGTAATATACCCCTCATATTGGTTTTTGTAACGTAGTGGACTTAAGACAAACAAGATATAACATACAGGTTACAGGACAAGGTCCAATTTGGATCATGAGGCACTAGATGTTTGTAGAAGAAGAAACCAACTGGCATGGAGACAATCGTAAACAATGAAAAATACCATTATTTTATAACAATTGATAATCAACAACATTTTATTATGCTTAACACTGTAAATTTTTAACTATAATCTGTACATTTGTTATGTGTAAGCATTGTAAGACTATTTTATTGCTGTAAATTTTAGCAATATAGGTGTTAGCTTCCTGATCATGGCATTTAAGCCGAAACATGTAGGAGCTAAGTAGGAGTGAAATACATAGTAGTAGAACAGTGTATTTTTTCATACTGTAAAGGTTTGTAAATACTGTGTGAGTGTCTGCACTGTCTCACACATTTCAAAGTGTAAAACATCATTCCAATCTGTTATTCTCATTTTCACATCTTGTCCAGTGTCTCCTATCAAACACTATGTTGCCTGTTGTAGTAGTCATTTATAATTCAATTTTTTTTACAGCTGCTACATTTTTTCCAAGACACTTTGTAAATAATGTTGTAATTACTTTGGCTTTTGTTTGTTTCCTTATACTTTTATTTATATTATTTTTTTATTTGGCAGTGAAGGACATTGTATTGCTGATTAACAACAATATCTGTTGGAGGCATAATGTCTCGCACTTGAATAAAATTTACACCACTGTGAAATGTTCTGTTAACAGCCGGAATTTTTGCTATTTCCTTGCTCCCTTCACGGGGGTCAGGAACTACACTGTCAACTGTTCCTTCAGGAAATAGTTGCTCTAAGAAGCCTCATGAACAACCTGTTAACAGTATTTCTCTGCATGTTTTAGGTTTGACTCTGCAGATGATGATGATCAGGGGAGATCCTGGCAACTGTCAGGTGACACTGGATCATCTGACTTTGGCAACAGTGTTACCAGCTTTATGTCATGGACTGATGTATGTATCATTGTCTTTGCCATGTCTATTCCCCTTGTGCGTACGTGCATCACCCATTTTTATGTGATTTTTCCATGAGGAGTAGTTAAATATGTTGTTAAAATGACACTTTGCACTGAATGAGATCTGTCAAGATCTTTGTGAAACAACATAGTTTTGTAAGAATTAGAAACAGAAAGTTGGTGTGAACTTGGATATTTAAAATGACAGTGTGTCCTTATTCTAGTAAACTCCTCAGCCAATTGCATAATACTTTATACTGCTTGTTTTGTTTCTGATAGGATGTTGAAGTGGATACAACAAGAAAGGTTCAAGACCTAGTTGATGAGCTGGAAAGATGTTTTTATGGAGAGGAGTCCCTGGATAAACTGAAGAAGGAAGTTGCAGCAGAGTGCTTTGATTGGAGGAGCAAGTTTCCTCATTTCAGGTATATTGCTTGCATAGGCATTCTGAGGATTTGAGGTAGTACACTTGCAGTACAAAACCTTACTGCAGATTACAAGATGCTGCAGCATGTGTAGAACCTTGCCTCAGATCTCATATCAGTTCATTATTTCTAATATATCCCTTATGTATTGTTTAGCTCCTGCATAATCAAGCTACACATATTTTATCCATCCTTTGTATGTGGTCAATCCATCTTAGTATCCCAAGATTTATACTGTTTGCCACCTGAATTTAAGTAATTAATTCCTACGGATTTCATCTGTCCTGGTTTTTGTAGGACAGTTTTGATTTTATGGGCTTTAAAACTCTGTCCCAGTGTCCCGAAAAATTAGGTATGGGATGCCTGATGCCCTTTGTTTTTTTTTCTTAAGTCACAAAGTATGTGTCTGACAACATGTACGAACATCTTTACTTTCCTATGCTGGGAGAAAACATCTATAGGAGTAGGACAGCCGTCAACCAGCCACTGACGAAGGAATAGGAGGGGGAGAGCAGTATGTGTGGTTTAATGTTTAGTGTAGTCTGGACTGAGGGTGTGAAGAATGAGGAAGGTATATGTAAAGCAAAATCAGTAAGTGAGCTGAGTGTCTGAGTTTGAATTGTATTTTTCTTCTTCTTCTTCTTTTTTTTTTTTGGGGTATCTGTGTATTTTT
>Ga0123355_10016859_pt1 | contig 11524 bp, 8 predicted proteins | sample TergutEmb28metaG_3_FD_89872 | JGI IMG/M metagenome (GOLD analysis project Ga0123355, IMG submission 89872) | Embiratermes neotenicus P1 segment gut microbial communities from Petit-Saut dam, French Guiana - Emb289 P1 | ecosystem: Host-associated > Arthropoda: Insects > Digestive system > Gut ...
AGTCATTTAGCTCCTCGTTATGCAATCTCCTTCATTCCCCCGTTACCTCGTCCCTCCTAGGTCCAAATATTCTCCTCAACACCCTGTTCTCAAACACCCTCAGCTTCCTTTCCTCCCGCAGTGACAGCGACCAAGTTTCACACCCATACGTATCTTTTATATAGTAGTCCGATGTAAATGCCTACTCATCAGAAAGTGAAGGTAAATATTTGCGGCAGACAAGAAAATTATTGTACACAATTTTCATTCCTTCAGACGTTTCGTAATTTTTACCTTAGGCCAAATATTATTAGTGTGTTCAATTCAAGGACGGTTATTTCGGGTGTGAAGGTAGCAAATATGCCTGTCCCACTGCCCATGCGTTCTAAGGCGTAGGTCTGCGCCCGCTCACTTGCTGGGATTTGAATCAAGCTAGGGGCATGAATGTTTTTCTGTTGTGAGTGTTGTGTGTAGTCAGGTGGAGGTCTCTGCGACCAGCTGATCGCTCATCCAGAGAAGTCCTACCGACTGTGAAGCGTCGTTGTGTGTGATTTAGAAACCTTAAGAATAAAGAGTCCACGCCAGCTTTGGGTCGCAACACAACAGAAAACAAAGAATATAGCAATAATGTTTCTTTGTTTGTTTCTGGCACAACAGCCCCCCAGTGGGCCAGGGCCTCCTCATTCACGAGATTTCTAGATCACACTCAACGACGCACCACAGTCGGTTGGAATCCTCTGGACGCGTGATCAGCTCGTCGCAGAGACCTCTACCTGACAACACACAACACTCACAACAGACAGACATCCGTGCTCCCGGTGGGATCCGAACCCACAATCTCAGCAGAAGAGCGGTCGTAGACGTACGCCTTAGACCGCGCGACCTTTGGGACCGGCATAGCACTAATGTAAAGGTAAAGGTAAAGCAGTCCCGTTACAGGCCTGGAGTGGCCCAGAGGCTTCCAGGAAGTTGAGATTCCCAGATTTCATGGCAACGGCACAGGATGGTGGTAAGGTTGTCAGCCTTACGCACCGGCCACCTTTACCCCCAGGAAATGTTCCTGGTACTCATTTCGGTTAGAGGCTGAGTCGACCTCAGGACCATAGTGCGATCGGAAAGATTATGTCAATGAAAAATCTCAATGACACCACCTGGAATCGATCCAGCGACCTTCCGATTTGTAGCACAACGACAGCAATAATGTAGGGGTGAAAAATGCTCACCTAACTCTAATTAGCAAGTCACTTGGGAAATGTTGTTATGGTTAAAAGTCAGTCTCGAATAAGTAGTGTGCGAACTGTAAACACAGCAACATCTGAAAAGAAGCTCTGACTCACGTAATAAATTGCAATTGCGTACTTTCGACACAGTTTATATTCCGTCATGATCGGTGTCTCATAACACACGGCATCGAAATTTGCAAGGAAAACACACAGAGAATTGTCAAGAAATCGTCCCTCTGCTTGATTATCACACAGCGTAAGTTTGTACAATTCCGACGTTTCGGTTTAGCGTATCGATCCTATCATCAAGATGTCCTCTTGGTCACCTTTAGAACGAAGATGGGACCGATTCGCTGTCTCGTCAGTAATGAACCAACCCGCGTTGCCTAACAACCCAGAAGAGCGAATATCTCAATATTAGTGCGGCGAAAGGCTGAGATTTCACAGTTATAAAAGCTTTGAAAGGAAACGATCTTGACGTAACAGACGTACTGTCCTTTCCTGCAGTGATTAAAGGAAAATATTTCTCAGTCCAGACAGCCGCGGACCTAGTAATGTTCGAAACGCCACCTCCGGAATATGAATTAGAAACATTACACGTTCAACTGTGTTCCTGTGCTAGTCACAACACCGCGGCTTGGAGTCTTATTTGCAAGGAAAAATACTGGTCCATGATCCAGGCTTAATACCTTAAATCCATCCGCTTAACTGCAGTAGCATATTGATATCCGGGGAACGTGCAGTACATATACACATGTATATTAAAACAGACAATATTGCCCGAGAAAATACGTGCTGGAGTAATGAAATCTGATCAAATTATGCCCGAAATGTATACCCTGGAAAAATTACGAATAAATTTCATGCTATGGTGAGTGGAAATTAGAGTCTTCATTATTTTCATGCCCCTTTGCATTTGACTGACTATTTAATTATAGCAAAACTCTACAACGAAGACCCTAAGAATCGAATCGGTTAGTTAGAAAATGGTAACGTATCAGCGTTCCAGTCATTTCGGCCCGTTTTTTTTCAAACTAGTTGATTCAGTTATACTCCTTTATGTGTAGCAGGAACACACGGTTCAAAATCTGAGTCTACAGAGAAATCAGGCGAGTTACCTCAATCAAAATGTAGCCAGTTTTATCTGTGATTGGTTGCAGTCACTGTCGCTAGGTGACGCTGCAAGCAAGCTTCACTGTCTCACGTCAGGACACTTTTTAACTGCCAAAAATATTTAATCTGTTTATCTAGAGTGCGATAATATAATTCGTATTCACTTTCATTGTATATATCCGGAGTACAAAATTTTCGCAGCCGCGTCTATAGCGTATCCCTATTCATTAGTTCTCAAAGGCATCGCGAAAATATATTTAGCGCTTCCAGGAAGAATAAATCCTAACAATATTTACTTTGTTTTGAATGCAAACAAAATTACACTGTTTCATAGAAACTTACTGTACGTATTTTGAAAGCTGAAGCAATTGTACTGCTTATTCTGGGAGAGTGAACAAAACAAGTTCAAGTAACGTCACGAACAATCCAATGTGTTACAGACATTTGTTTAATTTAAGACAACTTAATTTTATCTCCTTTGGTTTAGAAGAAAAGATAACTTCACGATGTCAACCGCCTGTCTGTCTTTTATAATAAAACTCAAAACATTAAGTAGTCTATCGTTAAATTTCGTACAGACATCACAACTTTAGTTTACGCATGCGCACTAATTTTAATCTCATCACTATCTAGACGCTCAGTCTAAGGTTACATGCGGGCAGTTTTTAGCGAATTGCATCTTCCCTATCATTTTTCTGTCTGTGCACGGGAGGAGAAAGACGCTTGTAGCCTTACTTTTATTGTCGGCTAAGTCTGTAGCGATTAGCTTTTAAGTCTATCTTGCGAAGTGAGAAAATAACATATTATTCAAATAAAAATACCATCTATCTGATTGGGACGTAGTATTAGCCACTAGATCGTTTACAGGATTTTCACGATATCCGGTGCAAGAATTTTCATGGTATCCAGTACAAGAACATCTTGCATAACGATGTCGAGTAAGCTTGAGTTAGTGCAAACTAGCTCAGTGATGGCCATATTCACTTAGCAGCGTAAGTGAACATACGCGTGTCCATTTAATATATTTTGACCGATCTGTGTTAAATTTAGCACGCAATATATCCACGTAATGCTGTTGAGTACTCGTAAGTTTAGTGAAAATTTGTATATTAAAAAACGTCACTTCACAACATGAATAAAATTTTTCCCATATTTCTACATATCCGTCCGATGTGGAACCTGAGCGACTGTGAGTTGGTGACAATCGAAGCAGTAAAGTCCATACTTGACTTACGAGCGCGAATACGTGTCTGTCCGTAATTTCCACATTTACTTTCCCATTGGTGTTGAACTCGATATATTACGACGACACATAATCCTTTTTTAATGCAGTTCATTAGTTCTATCGTGACATTGCAATATTACCAAATGTATTGCCGGCGAACGTAAAAATTCTTTATTTCTTTTTATCAATAATGCAACATATCTCTGCCTTTCTTGCTGGCCATTATCAGGCATATAAATACAATTCTCTAACATGAGTACATATATAAGCCGAATATAATTAATGAATTAATTAATAGAATAATTTTAAACAGAAAAACTTACACTGCAACGAGCAAATATCCTTCAGCAGCTCGCAAATTAATAATATTCAATTGGCATACTGATTTATGCTTTAGATATGTATTTGTATGACAAATGAAGGTCCCTAAGAAGGACCTGAACATGTAGCATTACTGATACAAGCAATAAAGAGTAGCTACCGTCCACGCCAATACTTTCAGTTTCACTGCCACGTGATCCTCTTGAACATTTGTGGTGTTAGTGCAGATCGACTCAGAGGAAGCCACACTCATCTTATGGACGCAAATTACATTATTTTAAAGCATGTTTCATAAAACTGTACAATATTCTGAAAATAAAATCCGCACTAGTAATGCCCTATACTATGTCATGAGAACGCCATTTGCCTTATGGCAATATACAATATTCTTTCCACCTGCATAGATGCCTGCTACTTTACTTATTTCTTGAGACTTATAGTCCCTATGTTGTAGTTTCTTGCCATCAATGTACAACAGGACAGCGCAAACTTTTGAGGTGGACAAAACATTATCAACTCTTGATGAAGGGTCGTTAAATGTGGTGACACGGCTTTCAACTTGCATTGAAGGTCTGCTTTTATTCGAGACACAGACTCCAGGTAAAACTGAGACCTCATCAGTCTCTTACCTAATGGGTAGTGTCGACCATTCCCCGAAATTAAGTCAGCAGATGTATGAAACTGACCAATCACCTCCATCTAGTGTGATTATAAATTCGTGGAACTATGCACAAGTCTCTTCCTATCTTAGCAAGTTGTGATGCTTAATTAAGGGGAAAGACAATGTGGCTTAAACAGCAATGTTAGAATGTGCTTTGGATATGACTGTTTAGAATCCTGGATGGGATACAGTCTACATTCAGAGTCTCTTTTTTTTTTAGATTTTCCTCATTCCCTGCTGGAAAATCTGGAATCTGCATTATAGCTGCTCACGGTGTCGTGAAATAAGGTGGAATGAAATGAGAATAATACCAAGAAACTCCGTCGGTTCTCAAAAGCCTTGATTCCGGTCATGGAGCACTCTTTTGGGAAGTACGAATGTCTGAGCATTACCGATATTGGTCCCTCATTTTTAAAAGAAATAAAACGTTGTTAAGCCTACAATTTTATATTCTCTTACCACCTCCTTTCAAAATTTAATTAAGTATGTTTCATATAAAAGTTTCGGAACGATAATAATTTAGTCATTAAAATCATTGGTTACGAGCTGGACCACGTTAGTTTGATTACAAACAGAATCAGGATTTTTCTCTTTCCCACAATTTTCGGGTAAATTACCCTTCATCCATGTACAATATCTCCTAGGATAACAGGTTAGATAAGGAATTATGAACCCTACATCCAGCCAAGACCAATCTTAGGATTGCGAAGAACTTCTCGTCAAATTCCTCTTCACGTCTTTAAAGCACAGAAACGTTCTTTCTCCTTATACTTCAAACATTTTATGTCCATAGTCTCCGACAGTAATCGGGGCAGTAGGTCCTCACCCAAACACAAAGAGAACGTATTTATTTCAAAACCTGCAATTACATTCCAGCGACTTGCGGCTGCCGCGCGCCCCACTGCAGTAGACAGCACATTATCCGCAGAACTCATTCACTTGACAGGCAGAACATTTACATCCTCCGGCTTTCAGTGGGATAAAACATTTATCAACCCTCAGAACAGTGATGGCAAAATTGTGTTTCTCTTTTTAGTAAAAAGTAATAAGGAAGGTACATTTTTATGCACCGATGGACTTGGTCTTCCACACCTTTACTTTAGAGTAGCGGTGGGAAATAAGTTGGTATTATTTGAAGCCAAATATTCTAGGGTAGATCAAATAGGCTATCAGCTCATTACACGTGAGATATCTTACACCGAAGCTTCGAATATTTGAGAACAAATATCCCGCTATCTTTCAATAGCTAAATTAAAGTGTTCTTTGTTTTTCAGGGTTGTTAAATATCTCGAAATTTTTGTTCACGTGTAAGGGCGAAAAGAAGAATACGAGTTATCGTGACGGACTTGTTCAAACTGTGTTGTACACTTCTTGATTTTGACATAGTGTGCTACTGCAGCTTGATACCGACATTTCAGAGAAAACCCTGCTTCCATTAGCAGTTTCGAAGAAATGTGTGGACAGTAGGGGGTGAGGAGGCTGCAAAGCGTGTGGCCGATCCTAATTACGTGAAGAGAGGAGGAGGCGTTAGATGCACGTCATTATATCTTACAAGCCCAATATCTTAGTAACAACCTCAGTGAGACCTTCAAATATTCATTATATTTTATGCATAAGTTCAAACTTTGAAGTCTGAAGAGCAAAGGTTGAAGTGAATGTAACACCACCTTTGTAACCTTACACGACAGAGTTTGTACTTTACGTTTGGTGCAGATAACGCACTTAACACCTCGGCATTCGGAATTCTATTGTGTTGGTAACAATGATGGCAGCTGAGCGGGAGATGAAGTGGTGGAGAAATTAGCGCGATCAGCACAGACAGAGAGACTTCTCGTCGAAGTCTTACTGAAAGAGGAAAATCGATCGAAATATTATTAGCAACAGCTCGGCATGACCCACGCTGTCACTTGTCTCTTTCCTGCGTCTTTCCGTACTTAATTTTTCCATTCAATCTCTTCCCCTTCCATGTTTTTTCCACGCTTGTGCTCTTTGTTCTCGTTTTTAGCCTACTTGTCCTACTCAAAACTGAAGAAAGTAGGGTCATCAGTAAAGCGTGTCTCAAAATTAATCTTTTAAAAGTCTGACAGAATTTCACATGACCTGCTATAAATGCTACGCTATTGGAAAAACCCTCAGAGTTACGATTTAATTTATTATGATCCGTAAAAAAAGCATGGAGAATGTGTAAAAGTGTGAGACAGAAACTACCACAGGACCAAATTTAATGACTGTTGAACAAGATGCGACTTATTCAGTTCATTACTTTCCTGTCCAGCTCTAAATGTTTCGGGTGCTCACACTCAGTAACGAAAGCAGATGGTAGTAGATCCGGTTAATCAATACCAGAAGCTGTATTTACAGTTGTACGAGCTCCTGATGATGGGTTTCAACACCCGAAACATGTAGAGCTGCCTACAGAAATGTAATAAACTGAATAAGTTGCATCTTGTTGGAAATCATTAAATTCGATTCACGATGCACGGACCTATGTATATAAAATTCACCACAGGTCCACATATTTGAAGTCGCTTTGTATGTGATAACAAACCCTATAAATTTGGGTAACTTTAAAGTTAAAGAAAGATGTCGTCTGTCACAACTAAGAGTTGTTTTTTATGTATATGGGAGATTTGTTTAAAACATGTTTTGGTTTGAAGGGACCATCTGTAGTTAATACATATATCTAATTTACTAAGAAGAGTTACTGGGTAATGAGTGGGTTGTGCTTAAATGGGATATTATTTTTACAGTTAATCGGTTTATTGAAGAACAATACAACGACATTTATACGAGTACACACCACAATTACCCTGCAATATAACCCGATTATCTGATGTTTATTGGATCGTGCATCATTGTGATAACTGAAGAATAAAAAACCAACTAGATGCAACTTATTATTTTATTGTACGTCTTATAGGCTCAACATGTTTCGGGCACTACTATGTCCATCATCAGGAGCTCGCTACAGCCTGCAACCCGGACACTACTCCAGCATAACCACAACTAACCTCCAACCTACAGCAAGCCCAGAACGAAACGACAAACGTTGTAATCAACATGACAGTCGCGAGCTCCTGATGATGGGCATAGTAGTGCCCGAAACATGTTGAGCCTATAAGAAGTACAATAAAACAATAAGTAGCATCTAGTTGGTTCTTATTCTTCAGTTATCACGATGATGCACGATCCAATAAACATCAGATAATCGGGTTATATTGCAGGGTAATTGTGGTGTGTACTGGTATAAATGTCGTTGTGTTGTACATTTCATGGAAAGTGGGTGAGAGAATGTAGTTCCCTAAACAATCTGCTGATTGAAACTGTTGTATCAAGGCAACTGTTCGTAGTAGAAGTGTGTGTGTGTGTGTATGTGTGTGTGTGTATGTGTATGTGTGTATGTGTGTGTGTGTATGTGTGTATGTGTGTGTATGTGTGTATGTGTGTGTGTGTATTTGCGTGTATGTGTGTATGTGTGTATGTGTGTGTATGTGTGTGTATGTGCGTGTATGTGTGAATGTGTGTATGTGTGTATGTGTGTGTATGTGTGTATGTGTGAATGTGTGTGTATGTGTGTGTATGTGTGTATGTTTGTGTGTATGTGTGTGTATGTGTGTGTATGTGTGTATGTGTGTATGTGTGTATGTGTGTATGTGTGTGTATGTGTGTATGTGTGTGTATGTGTGTATGTGTGTGTATGTGTGTATGTGTGTATGTGTGTGCGTGTGTGTATGTGTATGTGTGTATGTGTTTATATGTGTGTGTGCGTGTGTGTATGTGTGCGTGCGTGCGTGTGTGTTTGTATGTGTGTGCATGTGTGTATGTGTATGTGTGTATGTATGTGTGTATGTGTGTGTGCGTGTGCGTGTGTGTATGTGTGTGTGCTTGTGTTTATGTGTATGTATGTGTGTGTTTGTGTGTATGTATGTGTATGTGTGTATGTATGTATGTATGTGTGTGTGTCTGTGGGAGGAGGCTTATATTTTGTCTTTGAACGGAAGTAAGTTTGGTTTCTTATATTATAAACAATTTTTAGATAAGAGATGTTATAGAGAAGAATTGCTGGTTGGATGACGATTATATTTTGAAGAATGTTGTGGTCATGTGCAGACTGTAGTTTTTATCTATTATATCTATGACGTCAATAACATATTTCGCAGAATGCTGAGGTTACATATGCATTGTTTGATTTATATATTAAGATTTTTGAATCAAAGAACCTAATTATTTGAGAAATCTCTGAAGAGATTAAAGATTCTAGACGAACGTTGTAGCTTAGTTCTGGAGAAATTCTATCACAGCGGTGTGAACTAATTTAAGACGTGTAACTTTCTTTAAGACAATACTTTCGTTACAATCCAAAATAACAATATGGCGGAGGTGCGAAATATACTTAGAAATTTCGTTTAATGGAGGTGACAAATGATGCACTGCAGCTAGGGAAGTGACATTTAGTATGAAGACAGATTATAAAAATCCCCAGAAACTTCGTTTGAAATATTGTATGGTTTTCAAAACTGACAAACATAATGCCGATCACAAACTTTATTATATTAACTGCACAAACACATGTACGGTTTGTTAATAAGACCTTTATAGAAATAAAACAATACAAAACCTAGTAAAATAACAAATGTGTTAAAAAAAAAGCCCTTGCAACAGAAAGGGCAATTTTATATATTCCGGCCAGTAACTCCATATTATCTACATCTGTCATTTTCTCATCCTCCTCTCTTCAAATATCTTCTTTGCTTCTCATTTAATTCTCCTCTCAAGTTGCTTGTTTCCTTCACCGTTTCTATCGATTTCCCCGTTTGCTCGTATCAAGTAGCAACTACATGCTCTCTGATGCTGACAATCACACCCGACACACGGAATCTTGTTTCCTTTTCAAATGCGTAATTGTCGTCACTGTGCCTGCTACCTATTACAGGCTTTCTGTTTCGTAGGTACGACCGAGTTTAAATATTAAATTCGGTTGTCAAATTTCACCTGTGTGCCTTGAATAGTTTGTGTTATTAAAGTGATGAAATGGCGAAGGATGAGACGGGAGCGTCACGTGACACAGACCGTAGAAGATAAAATCGTATTGGGTTTCGGCAGAAAATCTTGAAAGAAAGAGACGGCTTTGAAGACCTAAAAAAAATGGGAAGATAATATTAAAATACATCTAAAATAAATACTTTGGATGCGGATTGGACTCGCCTGGCTAATGGCAGAGCCCAATTGCGGGCTGTTGTGAATAGTGTGATGAACATTCATGTTTCATAAATTGTGGAGAATTCTTTGACTAAATGAAGAAAACTTGCCTGCTCAAAAATTACTTTGTTCAATGGAGTTGTTTATTGATTTATTTACTTATTTGTTCGACCAGGTAGTCAGTTATTTAGTTATTCAATTAGTCATTAGGTTGCGAGTTACGTTGAATATTTTCAGAGAAAGACGATTTCCCCATTACGCTTCGACTTTCTGAAAATCGTCCAACATTACATAATGTTAAGTCATTATGCATGAAAATATATGGATATCTTAAGGAATGAAGACTCGAGTCTTAACATTTCCTTAGAAGCGATCAAATACATCACATTTATCTGCAGGATTCATTTCCGTGTATCGATTCATATTCCGCACCTATCTGAATATTACTTCATCTGCTACGTTGCCAATACACAAACCATCTGTCTCTTATCCTTAGTATTATGCTTTGTGCACTTAACTCTTTGGAATACGAGCGTCAATTCTGCCGACAGACAGACGGAGGAGCTGCTTTGAAGAAGTGACGAAGCCGAAATGAAAATTTCTTCATCTATACAAAGATATAGCCTCAACTACAGCCTTCATTACTGGTGCCAGTGGCCGTTTGGTCTAAGGTGTAGGTCTGCGGCCATTCGCCTGCTGAGATTGTGGGTTCGAATCCCACTGGGGGGTATGGATGCTTGTCTGTTGTGAATGTTGTGTGTTGTCAGGTAGAGGTCTTTTCGACGAGCTGATCACTCGTTCAGAGGAGTCGTACCGACTGTGGCACGTCGTTGTGTGTGATCTAGAAATCTCGTGAATGAGGAGGTCCTGGCTCACTGGGGGCTGTCGCACCAAAAACAAACAGACGAACAGCCTTCATTACTGTACCTCCCACTACATAGTCTCTTCAACATGTGTGAAGGATACGAAACATAAAAAGCACTGTACAAGTATGTTATGTGCCACTAACATGTGAACAGATGTCCTCGAGTGTGTAAACTCTATAGTCGCAACCGGTAGCCAGACTCATGGTAAAATTGTTGTAGTCATGCCAGCGAGAAAATTTGTTTGATTTATGTATTTAATGGAAATGGTTACGAATGAAGTTGGAAAGTTCGCTAACAAGAATATAGAAAGGTTTCTCCACCACGTGAACGTCAAAGCGATCCAGCTGCTGGACAACAGTGAACTGGTGCGAAGGCTTAAAAGGAAAACTTTTGAGCTGGTGTAGCGATCATCAAAAACAGAACACTGTTAAGTGCACCATAAACACTATTAGTGTGTGATAAAAACAGGGCACAGTGTCAGTGCAGTAATCACCGCCAACAAAGGAAAAGACAATGCGTAAGCAAACAGAACTAAACAGGTAGAACCGCTGGACGACAGCAGAAGTTAATATTCATTTAGCAAATTATGTCAGAGCAAAATAGCTTGTTAGTCTTAAGGCTAGGTGGTGTTTTAATTAAGCGCCGATATGTAATTTAATAATAATAATAATAATAATCCCGATAATATCATCATCTATGGGAGTAATTCCAAAATCGCTATCACAAAGTCTAACAAGACTTAACTTGGACTCGAATACATATATACAACTGCAAAAATCTGTAATTCGTAACACATATTCGTTTGTAAGAAACTTTTAAAACTACAAATAAGACCACCGAGCCTAATTCTGTTGATTACTACATCCCAGGATAGGTGAATATTTCCCAGCCAAAGCTGGGAAGTGAGAAATTATATTATTATTATTATTATTATTAT
>Ga0123355_10016860_pt1 | contig 11523 bp, 7 predicted proteins | sample TergutEmb28metaG_3_FD_89872 | JGI IMG/M metagenome (GOLD analysis project Ga0123355, IMG submission 89872) | Embiratermes neotenicus P1 segment gut microbial communities from Petit-Saut dam, French Guiana - Emb289 P1 | ecosystem: Host-associated > Arthropoda: Insects > Digestive system > Gut ...
GTGCTGTGGCAGCATATCTTGTGTATTGTGTGAGTTGGTGCTGTGGCAGCATGTCTTGTGTATTGTGTGAGTCGTATACTGTTCAGAATGAGCCTGGCTATGGATGTGCGTTGTGCGACGTATAGCGTGAGACATGCTGCCACAGCACCAGCTCAACGTAAAGATGTAAATCACTGAGTGTTTTTAAACTATAACTTTAGCAAGGAACAATGTATGCTCCCTGAGAATGATCGTATGATCGAAACATGTAGGAGCGCTTTAAGTGTTTTAATGTGCATTTTAGATCATTAAATGAATACATGTGCATTTATTGGTGTATGAATTAAATAAACTACAGAATGCACGGCGCAACGATAAAGATTTTGTCAGGTTGTTGGAACGATCGTTAAGTCTTTGCCGATAGGCGACACTGTAGTTGCCACTTCTTGTCTAACCGACAACAATTGTGAGTCAAGTTTTATCACCGCATTCAGCACACACCGCGGTGCGTCCGTAATTATCCGTAATACTTTCGACTGGATTCTATCCAGAATTTCTATATTAGAGTTTGATGCAAATCCCCGCAGTTGTACACCATCGGTCCGGATAGGTTTCAGGATTGTTTTGTATATGAGTTGCTTGTTTTCCAGTGCTAACTGTGATTTTCGGCCAATGATCCAGTAAAATTTGCGGAGTTTTCGGTCCAGTTGTTTTCTCTTTGTAGATATGTGTTTGCGCCAGGTGAGTTTTCGGTCCAGATGTATGCCCAGTTACTTTACGTCTTCAGTTGTTTGTTGGTTAGGTGGATGGGGGGACACGTGCTCTTTTTTAGGGTAAAAGTATCTTGGACTAATTTCGTTTCATTTGCCTTCACACGCCATTTTTTCAGCCATAGTTTGATTTTGTTTATATGTGTTTGTAGTCTGTGTTCTGCTATTGCCGGATCTTTGTGTATAGTTAGGACGGCAGTGTCGTCCGCAAAGGTGGAGGTTATGCTGTCAGCCGTAGTAGGTAAGTCGGCTGTGTAAAGTAGATAGAGAAGTGGCCCCAACACACTGCGCTGCGGCACGCCAGATAGAACAGGGTGAAGGGATGTATATTCTTCTCTGTATTTTAACAGAAAGTATCTATTTTCCTGGTATGATTTTAGGATTTTGTATATACTGTCTGGAAATATTGTTTTTATTTTGTTTAGTAGTTCTTCATGCCACACTTTATCGAAGGCTTGACTGATATCTAACAATGCTGCTGTACAATATGTATAACTCTCCAGTGCTTTATTTATTACACTTGTTATACGGTGGACTTGCTCAATGGTAGTCTGTTTTTGCCTGAAGCCAAACTGATGGTCCAGTATAATCCTTGTTTCTTGTAGTGTTGGTTCAATTCTTGTTAAGAAGACTTTCTCAAACAATTTCGAGAAGATAGGGAGCAAGCTAATGGGTCTGTAAGACGTTACTTCTTCAGCTGGTTTCCCAGACTTCAGAATTGTGATAATTTGGGAGACCTTCTATTGGCCCGGGAAGTAATCAATTCTCAAAACGCTGCTAAATATTTGGGTAATAGCTCTTATTCTGATATGTGGTAACTCCTATATGAATTTTCCCTTGATAAAGTCATGTCCTGGGGCTTTTTTTGAACGCAATTCCTTACCTTCTAAAAGCAGCTTTATTAATGTTATTAACTGTAACAAGACACAAAACCTGTATAGACATGTAAGGGACAAGTAGATTTAAAAAGCTATGTAATTTATATTATACATCACAACATAGATATTGATATATTTCTCTTTTTTCTGTACCATAACCGAATGTTATGAACTAGTTGTGTCCATGCGAATAATTCGGACGCATAAACAATACAATACTTAATCATCAAAAATGTATTTTTATATTTGAAAATTTGAAAGCACTTATACAGACAATATATTTTATGTTTCCAGCCTATCGTTTTCTATACACTCTCGGTGTTCTTAGATAACTGCAAAAGCGACGTTGTCAAAAGAAGAGGATCAGAAAAGTGCCATATACGCTGGCCAATGGGGCGGGGGGGGGGGGCAGGCGCTGGTGGGTGTACAAGTTTTATATCACATTTAAGTGTCTGCTCTTGGGCCTTACTGATTGTCACAGTAAAAGCGATTTTTTCATAAATCTTCTTATGCACATTTTGAAGAGTATTGTAGGATCTGATGGACGCGAATAATCCCGGGTATAAGTTTTATACAGCCAATAGTTTCCACTGCTGTACAGTGCTCGTTCAAAACTCTTAGATCATGTGCTGCCAGCACTGGAGGCCAAGGGAAGCTGAAAAGTTTCATCCACTTCCTATCCTTTCCGGTACAGACAGCACTGTAAATTCTGAAGTTAACCTTTTTTTTTTTTTCAAAAAAATTTTTGAGGTGGAATTAATGAAAACCAAGGACATTGCCATCAGTAACGACTATTAAGCTTTTTTAAAAATGTTTATTTTGAAAAGATCGGTTCGGTAGCTCAGTAGATCATGATGTCGCAAACAAAACTTACCGCACTTCTACATACAATAATTGTCAAAACTTCCCAAACCAATCTTTGAATAAATTAATTGACTATGAAATCTCAGCGGAATTCGAAATGGGAAAGTGCAGAACTTCCAGGCGACATATAAAAGTTGAGAATTCGGTCCACTTGTTTCACTGTCATTACAGAAGTTCCTTACAACTATCCACCCAGTTATTTACAGGTGAGTGAGTTACGAATATCCTGCACGCTAATTTTTACTCTTCTGAAATTGTTGCCATTAATTGAAGAGAAAGCATGAATATTAGGGTAATAGGAATTCACGGCTCAAGACCAAGAAAATAAAGAGAGTGCAACTAATAAGGATCGTGTTTCTAGGCATCATAAAGCATAGACTATAGTACGTAGTTTTAGCAATATGAATTGTTAGAGCGAGCAACAAGCATACTTAAATATAATAATACTGACGGCCTTCTAGGCCTAGCAGATAGTTTTCTCCACTTGATTAATTAGTTATTTGTTGCAAGCAATGGTATCTACACTATAATAATAATGATGATAATAATGCCAAACCAGTATCATCACAATCACCGATTATTCACGCACAATGAATGTGTCATCTCCTTCCGAAGGACTAAAGAATATTGAAGGTTATGTTTTAAAAATAGCAGAGTTTCTAAGGAATGTATGTGGATCCAAGTGAGAGACTGTACTTAAACAGGTGATTAGTTATTTAGTACCTAATTTGGATCACAATGACTAGCTTTTTAATCCTAGAATTTATCAGTACTCAAAGTCTGAAAACAGTCTAAACACAATTAATTCTGCTTTGTTTAATAGAACAACATGTTCTACGGCCTACCCAGTGTACAAATGTCTCATGTTAGACAATGACTAATACTAAATACATAATATATAGCCATCCAGTTACGTACTGCCCTATTTGAAGGGAAATGTTTATGAAGCAAATTATTCTGTAGCATTGATTTCCATATGTTACAGATATTGAGGCATCCACACTAACGACTGTGCCATGACAACCTTGGACTGTTAATGGCAATAATTATTCGTTATAAGAAACTGTAAACAGGTGTTGCAGCAATGTACAGGGTTATTCGAAATGATTGTCGGGGTTTTAACAACTTGCCACCTCGTTCTCCAGATGCAACCCTATGAGATTTCTTTCTATGGGGTTACGTCAAGGATCAGGTTTATGTTCCTCCTCTTCCCGCAAGTATCCCGGAAATGAAGACACGAATCAGAACCTGAATTGAAATCATCACCGCTGTCATGCTACAAACAGTTTTGGACGAACTCGATTGTCGTGTTGATGTTTGTAGAATCACAAAGAGTGCACATATAGAACACCTGTAAGGTATGTAACAAAAACTTGAAGTGTTGTTTTATTAAATAAAAAGAAACCTATACTCATATCTCAAGTGTATTGTGTATGACAAATTTTTAAAACCCCGACAATCATTTCGAATAACTCTGTATTTTAACATTTAACCAATTTTAAACATAACGAAAATATTTGTACATTTTACATCAATATGTCTTAAAAATTTAATAGCCCAGGGATCAGTTAGTAAAATGGAGGCTTAAGTCTTTACCTGTCCAAGAATTGTTGGTTTCGGATCGAATTGACACACACAAATCGCGATAAATAATTAGGAGCATAAATTTTGCACCGACTGACAACGCTGGTGAATTTGTGTATGTAGAACTCGTTACCGCACGAATCTGCACTCAATTGTACTAGTAATTCAGTTTTTTGTGCGGTTGCAGTTAGTGTGCGGTTGGTGCAATATTGCGTCTCTCATAAAGGGAGTGTTAAAAAGTCGCTCAGAACCCATCTTTAAAAAAGTAGAGGCTATTGACAAGGCTTTGTTCTTACTTTTCCAGTTGAAATATCTGAATCTCCAACAATGAATAAACGGCATACCCATAATAAAAAGAATTACAACCACGCTGATTTTTTATTTATGTCAAAGAAGTTGGAAAATTTCCTTCTCCAACAACAGTGGTACAGTCTTGCTGATTTCAAATTTTCAAAATGTTTATTTCAGTTGAATAATATCTAATCTTTTTCCGGACAATGGACTTGAATTTCGACAATGTGCTTCCTCGCGTTTCGCTTTGGCTAAAGAGATTTTTGAACAAGAAGCAAATAAAGGGTATATTTTTTGCTGGCCACTTAAAAATATTTGAAGGTTTTCATTTTAAGTAACTTGGAAAGAAACATAATTTATAACGACAGTACGGAGGTATTCATAAATTTTGGAAAATTATTCCTAGCACGTTGACTGAATTGTTATCGACACCTAAAGCCCAGAAACGAAGGTGTTAACACTAAGCGAACACTGAATCTAATCACACTAATTGAACATTCTGTACTTGTTCGCACTAACTGAATATTCTGAAGATGATCACAATAAACGAACATGCAGATTGTGAACACAAAAGCGGACAATCGTGAAGGTGATCACACCATCCGAAGAGCTATGCCAATTATTTAAAAAATCGACAGTTTTGTGTCACTTAACATGTAGTTCCCGCAAAACAGTCACATTTTATTTATCATTTTACATTAAAAAATTTAACCTAAACAGGTTAAACTCACTTGAAAAATCTACATCAACATTAAACAACAAAAAATACAACATATTTGAAATCCATATTGAATAAATGTAAAATTTAAGGCGTCTAAATATATCAGCATTATCTACCCTATCTTCAAGTAGGACCAAATTTATCCCTAAATTTTCTGTGCTGACTGTGTTTTTTTACACAAATATTGGCTGCCCATTGGATATACTGAGCAAGTAACATTTGATAGTGCCTGCAGTCATAATGACGTCAATAAGTCTATTCTGTATCCTGTTTGTGGAACTTTCCTTTCCCTGAGTAGTGGACGACGGGTTCAAAGACTTTCAGATTGGAGAATACTCGATGATAAATCGTACACATGGCGTGCTTCGAGTAAAAGTTGACGATTAATTACTATCTAGACAGCAGACTATGTAGAAAGCATAGCGTCGTCCCCAGTAATCCTTGCCGGTTCCTTGCTTGTGCGAATGGACGTTTCTTTAGAGTGACCTCATTATTGTGTCCGGAGAAATGAATCCATTCAAAAATCATTTTTTTCTTAGGCGCTGAGTGCAAACCTTCTGTTATTGTAAAATGAAGTCTCATATAAAATTCTGCCATTTCATCTGGAGACTTCATTCTCCATCACGTTCCTTTACTCTTTGATGAGAGAGAGTGAATACTGCTACTGCCTGTCTTCGATGAGCTACCCGCTGGTCAGTATCTTCCTTGGCTTTGTTTTATTTGCTGAGTGTCTCTTAATAAATGTCATAAATAACACTTTACAGTAATTCTGCCTTATTGCTCTCCACTTTTCAGTGCAACTGTTCAGTGACGTCACAGAACTTACCAGTTAAAAACTGTAAAAAGGAGAAAGAATCTTGGCATGAACTTCCTACTGTCCATGTTCGTACCATTGTTTCTGTCAGCGTGGTATGGCCATCAAGTGTTATAAGACGAACCGCTTTATTCATTTCTGTGTACAAATGCTATTATACTCTTTACATTTGCACAATATGTGCTTCATATAACCTCAGTGATTTTCACATTCATAAATGAAACAGTTATAAAATTGAATGGACATATGTTGACACCGACGAGAAAGTTCACACGTCTCGCTCCAGTAATTCACTACTTACTGCATACTGCAAGGGAAGTATAATACCTTTATAATGCGCAAGTTAAGAAGGAAAGCCGAGAAATACATATGAATTTAATATCTAATAATTTCCATGTTATTTTGTACAAGATGTGTATAAATGGCAGAAGGACGTCAGAATACCATTGTCGGTATAGGGTCTAGGCCACGTTCTGAAAGACGGAGGAGCCAGCCAGTGTCTTATTCAATGAGCAAGGGAACCTATTGCTCAGGTGGTAAAGTGGCTGCGGTCATGGAGCTAACCACCAAACATCACCTAGCGCCGTGGTTAAGATATGCCTTAATGGCGTGTTGTTTGATGAGGTCAGTCACAGCTTTGCTGTTATGAGTGTCGAATGTTAAATCTGAATAATATGTACTTCTGCACACAAGCTTATTGTGTAACATACGGGACACGGGTAAGAAGTAGGGCGTTGTATGTGGGAGCTGTTTTATTTGTAGAGAAACGTCTGACAAGAATAATTATATTCTGACTGATTAACTAACATACTGTATATCGCGACCGAACCACGGTACTGTCTGCTTCCTACAAAAAAAAATCTTACATATAAATATTATTCGGCGATAAACTATGATCATTTTGAGTAATCGATATCTTCGTTAATGAAAAGCATAAAGGTGCATTACACATAACATGAGAAAATTATATTAATTATGCTATGTCGTCTGTGCTTCAATAATTCCACTGGGATTTTTTTCTTAGTAATTAACCAAGTTAATGCACAAATTCTTGCATTATAATAAGTTTATTATATTCCTCTATATTTTTCGAGCATTGTGTGCTCATCATCAGGAGGTCAAAATTGTATTATACAGCATCTGGTAACGTCACACCTCTAGGTGGTCGTCCGATGCACAGGTTGAGTGTCCTCTCTCAACCTGTGCACGGCACGGCCACCTACAGAGTGTGATGATACCAGATGCTGTATAATACAATTTTGACTTCCTGATGATGAGCACATAATACTCGAAAAATGTAGAGGTATATAATAAACTTATTATAAAACAAGAATTTGTGCATTAAGTTGGTTAATTACTAAGATTATACGGAGATGCACGGTCACCAAAACATCAAAAATGACTGGGATTGTTGGTATTGATATCAGGGAATAAAAATGTATAATTTTAAGTGGTCCCTAGTGCCATTATTGTGGCACCAAGTTTCTTGAAAATATTGAAAGAAGGACATAGCCTGAGAGTGTTCCAAAATAAAGTGCAGAAGAAGGTATATTCTGTACTAAGGAGACGACGTCAAATGACGCTTGAGAAAACTGCACATGCCGGTAATATATAGATTGAAGTTTTCTTCAAAATTAATGTGCCAATTATGCTATTTTTTGTGTCCTGTGTCGGCAGAGACCTTGCAAAAAGTAGATCCCGTGTCCTAGGTGTTCTGTCACATATCTAAACACTGTTCTTAATTTTAGAATTCAATTTCCCGTTGAAGAATGCCAAGGCCGTAATCCGTATGGGTAAGAAAGAAAGTTCATTGGGTGAATTAAAATACAATGACGACAGTCGTAAAGAAATAGATAACGTAAAGAGAAAGTACAGGTTGCTCCAACATGAACTGCAGCAGTGGAAACAGGACATAAGAACTGTATGGGTGCGTATTGAGGCCGCACGTCCGGATATTTCTCTTCGCCTAATTCGGGAACACAGTTTGAAACTAAACATGACACGCTGAGAACAAACAGTTGAACTATCGCGTTATGGCTATGTGTAACTAGCACTTCAAACACAGTTGACACTAGACTCAGTTCACTGATATCTGGAGTACGGATTTGTATTTTACACCTACTAATATGCAAAATTGTTGGTGCCAGTGGCCGCGCGGTCTAAGGCGTAGATCTGCGGCCGCTCGCCTGCAGAGATTGTGGGTTCGAATCTCACCGGGGCATGGATGTTTATTTGTTGTGGGTGATGTGTGTTATAAGGTAGAGGTCTCTGCGACGAGCTAATCACTCATCCAGAGGAGTCCTACCGACTGTGGCGCGTCGTTGTGTGTGATCTACAAATCTCGTGAATGAGGAGGCCATGGCTCACTGGGGGCTGTTGAGCCCCCAGAAATGCACAGTTATATAGTAGTAACAAATTTTGTGCAGTTGAACTGAAGTAAAGTCTCGTATTCAAGGGAATGCAGTTGACCAGCGCAGCGGCGGAGATTTCCTTAACTTTCGTGATCGCGGTCAGGGGAAAACGTATGGGCCTAGATCCTGTCACAAACACGAGTCTCTTTCACTGAGTGACGTAGCTTTCATTTCTTTTATAACAAGCCTGAAGACAAATCTATGTACACCTTTAATCACCTAGAACACTAAAGAAAATAACTGTACTATCCACACGCAAATAATCGAATGCTTTTCAGCCCAGTGTATTTTGAACTGGAATGCACCTGTAGCCGGTCACAAACAAAAGAAGGTCTCCTTTCCTCAGCGCAAACAACTGCCAATGTCGACCGCAAACTCCACAGTCAATAATCGTATATGCAAAGTAAACTTAAACATTGGGTGGACAGTGGGACATTGGCACAATCTTAACCACGGAGCGTGATTTACATTTCTTCTACGTAGGCGTGTTTAAGACTCCTGGTTATATAGAATAGTAGCCTTTAATGATACACAAATTTTTAAAACTTTTTAAATTGAAATTTGATTTCATATTTTTTTTTTTATTTTTGACTCATAGATCACGTTTCCTTATATCTGAGTCAGTTTTAACACCTGTTTTTAATGAAGATAAGATTTTTCCATGAATTTATTTTGGTGTCTTTTCTCACTCATTCAAGCATGTATTTTCCTAATAACGCTCCACTACCATCATCACCCCTCATCTCGTCACAAAATCCTAAGTTTCCCTTTCTGTACACCTATACCAGCTGATGGGGTCGGTGCCTTATTGACTTCATTTTCTTACATGTGTCCATTTTGAATTAAACATTTAATAATATTTTTACCTCCTTTTCTTTCCCAAATGTAAAAAAAGTTCCAACATGCTACACCTTCGTGTACTTTCAACCATTAATTAATAAAAATTCTTGTTCCCATTTTCGATTTCGGAACATTTTAATGACATAAGTTTGATATCCTCCTTTCCTGAACATAGTGGGGCTTCTTATTTTCTTAAAACCTCTCCTTATTCTTCGCAGTTCTCAAACGCCTCCTCTCAGTCACATTATTCCACTTCTTTTTCCTTGCACATTACTTCAGGTAGTATTCTAAACTCCACTTGGAAGTTTTAATTTAAGATATTTAACAAAGATTTGACTAATACTCGCCAATCACCTCTGTCTGTCAATGTTGTTACGTTTTCCTTAAATTCACATAGAAGCCCTGTTTAATATGTTTCTATTTTAGTGTTCCAAACTTATTCAATCTTGATCAAAACGACGTCGATTTCTGTGACACCTCGTCTCTAGAGTCAGAGTTATTGCATTACCAGTTAATTGATGTAATTAAATTTGTTACTGTGAACCTGTATGCAGGTTTACAATTGTAGTAAAGTAAATTGTTCCCCCAAGTTTTAATTATAATTTAAATTAGAGTAAAATAGCGTAAAAACGTAAGTAACATACCTACATGCTTGTATTTTGCCTTGAAATATTTTCGCTCATGTTGTTGTACTTCTCGGTTATAATGACATTCGTTCATAACGACATAATTATTCAGTCACTTTGATGACGTCATAAACGAGTTCCACTCTATGCTATAGTCCCAGATTATATACATATAATTCTCAAATTCAGAACCAAACTCCCTGTCCTGAAATAGTTTATCGGACGTATATAAGAATTTTTTATCATGTCATGTCCTTGACTTCTCTGTCCTGTGTTGCACCTTTCACTATCTACTGTCTTCCTATAGTTCAAATTTGGCTGCTTGGTTGGAATCCTTAAAGTTTTTTTTTTTTACAAACTTTATCATGAATTTTGTCAATTTCCTCCGTTTTTTCAAAATCTTCACTACTACATCCGGAGTTCATAATACGTGTGTGTCATTGGTTGTTAGACCCATTCTGCGGTACGTGCACTGCGTAGGTAATTCTAGTGGTGGGGTTGACACCTTACTGCCTCTAGACCTGCGGGATGTCTCTTATCTTCTGAGGCCTACCTGCTGACCTGTCGATTACGGGAGGCTCAGCCAGTAGCTATGTTACTTCTGGTGTAATTCTCAGGGTCATTAGCAGAGATAAACCTCACTCGTCACGGTCAGTTGGGGTCATAAAAGAGTGGGAAGTTAAACTCATAAATATTACCATCATAAATCCTAACAGGAAGTGAATAGTAGCCATACGACATATTTACACATTAATTCACTATTTTTGTGTGAGGAGATGTGTTTGAAAAGCTGATAGTTGGTAACTGGTTACGAATTTCCCCGCTTTTATAATTCAGAGATTCGTTACCGTACTTAAGAAAGCCCGCAGTTGAACCATATCCTAAGCTAATTTATAACAGTTCACCACCTCCAACCTTGTATATTTAAAACCAATATTAATATTATACTCCGATGTAAGCCCAAGAATAAGCAGCTGACAGGTCCCTTTACGTTTCTGGAATCACAATGTCACTTATCCATGCTCGATACATATCCCAAACACGTTATTCTTCTTAAGTTGATCCACTAACAATACATTACGAAGAGTATCAGTGTGCCACGCCAAACTTTACCATTTAATCTGTATTACGTGCAAATACAGGGACAGTATTTTATCTGGGCGAAATCATTTTAACTTCCTGTCCGTTCGCTTTTCGTGTAAAATGTAAACAACTACGCAATCGCCCGCACGCACATAGAATATTGGCGGGAAGTGACGTACGATATTGGCCAGACAAAGCAGTGACCTCATATTATTCTTAGATTCCTCTTCACTAAAAACGTATTAAGTGCTGCACTTTCAGTTGAGAAACCGTTCCATTCAAAATGTTTGCTCGTACTATGTACTACTTTTCGAATATTTTTAATAATTCGGTATTCTCAATCTTTTACCAGCAATATGTATCGTACTGTTAAGTTATCTGGTCTTTTAAGTTGGAACGTGTTCGTTATATTGAAGTGAGTGGCTTGTCATACATGCTGTTTGGGTTGGTAATAATCTGGCACATCCATGTTCGTATGTGTGTTTATGCGTGTACATATGTATGTATGTATGTATGTATGTATGTATTTTTTTTAAAATGTATGTATGTACTATTATGTACGTATGCATGCATGTGTGTCTGTATGTATATATGTATGAATGTATGTGTGTATGTCATATATATATATATATATATATTATTACCAACCCAAACAGCATATA
>Ga0123355_10016861_pt1 | contig 11523 bp, 4 predicted proteins | sample TergutEmb28metaG_3_FD_89872 | JGI IMG/M metagenome (GOLD analysis project Ga0123355, IMG submission 89872) | Embiratermes neotenicus P1 segment gut microbial communities from Petit-Saut dam, French Guiana - Emb289 P1 | ecosystem: Host-associated > Arthropoda: Insects > Digestive system > Gut ...
AGAATAAAATATTGAAGGAAGGAAATGAGAGTAAATGCCGGTTATGCAAAAAACATGAAGAAACTATTGACCACGTAATCTAGGGATGCCTCATTTTGGCGAAGAACGAATATTAAATAAGACACGATAAAGTTTGTACACAATTGCATTACTCAATATGCAAAGCCTTAGGCATTGAAACCACAGACAAATGGTAAACACACATGCTCAAGCCAGTGTGTGAAGAGGAAGATGTCACAATGTTATGGAATCAAGCAGTACACACAGACAGAGAAGTTACAGTAAATAGGCCAGATATAATAATTAAAAACAAAAAAGAGGAAACATAGATGTGGCAATACCCGCAGACAGAAATGTTGTGCAAAAGGAAGCGGAAAAGAAGTTAAAATACAAGAGTTTATGTCTAGAGTTACAACGAATGTAGAAACCGAAACGTACGATTTTACCAGTAATAACTGGAGCCACTGGAATAGTAACGAGAAGCTTAAGGAAAAACTTGGACGGTATACCAGTAAAACATTCGATAGATTCACTACAAAAGACAGCTATACTTGGAACATCAGACATAATACGGGAAGTACTGCAGTGTGAAGCTTCAAGCCTGAGCAGTGGGGATCACCGCTGGTTCAAGAGAAGTACCAGGAAGAAAAGGCCTGTGAAAAGAGACGTCCATAATAATAATAATAATCCTAATAATAATAATAATGAACACTTTGCATGAAGACCTGCGTAGGTTTCTGCAATCACTAGCGCCTTCATTGTTAGACATTCATCAGTATCCCGAAACAAATTTCCTAGCACACTAAGCACAGATAATGTCTCTCTCTCTCTCCATATATATATATATATATATATATATATATATATGATTTTTAAGTCTTATAGTTTCGAAGTAATTGCAGAAGGAAAGCAACGACAACGACGACTCAAGGAAAAAAAAATAATGTTTGTCTTTTCCCTTTTTTTTGTTTCCATAACCGCTGTATGTAATATAAAGTGTTTAAGTGTCCTTAAATAATTCATAAATACGTGTATGCCATAGCTACAAATATTAGCAATGTTAAATAGGTAAATGACCTTTTGCTACTGGCTTAGAAGGAAACGGTACTAAAGGAATGACTGATAGACTACTTGAAGCTGGAAGACGTTGTTGATTGGAAATAGTGGTGGAAAAACTAGAGAAGTTCAAAATATTTCCCAGTGCGAATTATGATAAATCAAATTCAGCTCGAGAATGTGGAATGTTTAACTAGCTGGGTAGACTGCTAGCAAGTGACGCAAAATGTACACGTGAAATTACATTCAGGCATAAATGAAATGAAAAAGAATAAGATTCTTTTCACTTGGAAGTTGAATTTAAATTTAAGGAAAAACTGGTGAAGTGTAACAAATGAAGCACGGATTTGTATTGTGCTGACAGTTGGGTACCGCGGAAAGCAGATCAAAAATTCCTGGAAAGTTCTGAAGTGTTGTGTTGAGAAGGCTGGAAAAAATCAGCAGGACCAATCGTGTGACAAAGATTTATTGCGAAGAGTCAGGGAGAGAACAAACTTCGTAAAACAGAACAAAGAAGGATAAATTGGGTAGTCATACCTTGCGCGGGAAATGTTTTATAAAAAAGTTACTGAAGGACAGGGAGAAAGGAAGTGAAGACGAGGAAGAAAGCATGAACAGCTATTACATCATCTTAAGGAAAAGAGAAGATACGGGGATTTCAAACAGGAACAACTAGATCGTATTCGATTGAGTACTGGCTTTGATAGGGGCAACGGACATGCTGCAAGACAGACTACGTGAGGAATGTTTGAATTTAGAATAAACGTACTGAGTTTATAATTAGGTTCAGTATATAAAGGTTTTAATAACAACACAGTTCACATGCAGTTATTTGCAGTGCACTGAGCTCTAAGGTTCAGGAGGATATCTTTCTTATTGGCTACGACATTTAGTCACGAGGCATGCACGAGATAATCAAATACTCGTCATGTTTCTCTGTACAGTAAAAGTAATAATTAAAATTACTAATTGAAATAAATATCGATTTTATTATCTTAGTGTATGTTCCGAAGCTAACATCAGTAAAGAACAAGTAGCTTAGATATCACATAGTCTGAAATTAAGACAGACGTTAAATGAACATGTGTAAATATCATAGATCATTGAGTCTCAATTGGTAGTAAATTCTACAACACATTTAGTATATCGAGACACAGCACAGTGCTGTGCATTTTGTTTCTGCCGTATGTTGCACAGAGCGCACGTACAAAACATTATTATTATTATTATTATTATTATTACTGCAATTGAGGTTTAGCTTGGTGGAAGTAGTCCTTATAGTAGCACAGATAAGACTAATAAGACTAAATATACATAAAAGAAATAATATAAAAACACAGTACAAACAATACAAAACACATTTTTATTTTTAAACCGTGCAATAGTCTGCTCTTTGTTATATTAACCAACTAATCGCACTGTTGTACGTTCCTAAAATATTTATTTACACATTAACACTTTAAAAATATATCATTTTATAAAATTTCGTCATTTACTCCTACATGTTTCGGTCCTATTGGACCGTCTTCAGGGAGTACAATGTGCCTTGTTTTTGAAGTTGCTAATCTTATGTTGTTGTGCCAGCATGCATATGGGTGTTTAGGTTATGCCTACGTTTCTTGTTGACGTGTCTAGTGCCGCCTAGGCGGCACTAGACACGTCAACAACATAAGATTAGCAACTTCAAAAACAAGGCACATTGTACTCCCTGAAGATGGTCCAATAAGACCGAAACATGTAGGAGTAAATGACGAAATTTTATAAAGTGATATTTTTTAAAGTGTTAATTTGTAAATAAATATTTTAGGAACATACAACAGTGCGATTAATTGGCTAATATAACAAAGAATACAAAACACAGTTAATAAAGTACACATATTACCAAAATACCCACACAATTGTCAAATCACCCCCACATTAACTCACCCACACACACATTACAAAAGGAGTTAACACAATTACAGTAAAAGATACACAACAAATGAAATAGTTACAATAAAATCAAATACCCTCAATAAAAGGTCACCTTAATCTACATGGTACTTTTGTCCCCAAGAACTTCTACGTAACTCACTTCACTTCATTTAAAAACAAAATCACTTCACATAAATCACGTCAGTTAACCCCACATCAATACACTTCACATCACTTCACTTGTTTATACTCAATCTCTACTTGAATTCCCTTGTTTGTAACTAATTCTTAACCCTCTTTCTAAAAGTGTTTAGCTTAAAGGGGAAAGACGCTAGTAAGCTTCCAGATAACTGGTTCCAAAGTTTGATGGTCCTATTTACGAAGGAATATTTACCAACAAACTCGGGTAGCATGGTTTTAGAAGTCTATTTCCTGTCGCTTCCTAAACCCATTCCCCTTTGTATTGCATTGAAAAAGGTGCATATTCGGCATAGCATTCTACGCTGTTCCAAACTTTCCCAGCCCAACTCATTTAAATCATTTGCAAATTTAGCTGACCGATTTAAAGCGCTTACCTGACCTTCGCTGTATGGGTCCCATCACAACTTTCCATACTCAATTATCGGTCTCACTAGTGCCGTGTTCCGTGTTATTATTTCCCTTTTTGAATATACGCATTATGAAATGAAGTGCCTTCCATTGCACACGGCGTTTATAATATTGTAATGTCTTAGACTACTTTGTTGTCTGTAGTCATGAAATGGGGAAATAAATTTCTACGTCAATGTGTTATACGACAGGAGGAAACACGCAGATAACAATATGTCACAGCCTGCAGCATAAAAGCACTGTTCATTAGAGAAACAATATCCGCACTTCACAAACACACGCTGCCATCGGATTTTTAAGTTAAAAAAGTCTTTGCTTATTTTCACAAGGGGCTAAACGTATGAAACACATGAAACACGATTTGCTATACGATAGGCTTTTAGGTAGTTATAATTCAAGTAAATGTGAATTTAACGTCTGTTTCTTCGACAACATAAAGAGAATGGATATGGACTGCAAGCCGCAGTTTGATTCCAGAACGTACGTTCATCAAATGACCACAATATTCAGAATGGGCAAATAATATTTGTATCTAATTCGTAGGTTTTGCTGCTGTAAGCATAGAGATCAAGAAGCTTTTAATATGCGAGTATGTTTTTTTTATTTCACTAAGTAGTCTGAAGTGAAACTTTACATAAAGGGATCATTCAGAAATATTAACGGAAAGAGATACACGTAGTAATCTGCGACTTATAGCAGGAAGATATACGGACGACCGGAAACAGGAAACTCCGATCAGGGACTAGAAAAAGTTACTTAGTTTCAACCAAAATATTTGAGAGTAAACCGAGAGCAAGAAGAAGAAAAAGAAGAAGAAGAATGAGAAGAAGAATGAGAAGAAGAAGAAGAAGAAGAAGAAAGAGGAGGAGGAGGAAAAGAAGAAGGAGGAGGAGGAGGAGAAGAAGAATAAGAAAGGGAAGACCTAGATTGAGTTATTTTAAAGATGTTGATAAGGGTCTACGGAAGATAAAGGCTAAAAACGACGACTGAGGGCAGTAGACAGAAAAGAATGGACGTCTGTAATTAAGGAGGCAAGGCTGTCCAAGGGTCTTGGAGCCAAGAAGTAAGTTAGCTTCAAGTTCCGATTGTTTTGGTGTCAGAAAAAGGGACCAGTGTCTCTCAGTCGGTGACTACATATGTACTAGAACCGGTCTGGATATGGCTTAACGAAGAAATCAATATAGACATCCATGAGGAACTGTTCATAAATACATGAATGCTTGCCCGAATTCACGCAATAAAATACCGAATTCATAATTTATTGCGCAGTATTTGTGCGGCTTATTATATAGTCCCTTATTCCAAAGCTGTGGGAAGAAAAGTATTCTGCCAGACTGTTCTTAATTCATCTCTATCCGTTCGTACAAATTCAGGGGAAAGTTTAGAATGCGTCTGCCACGTAATACCGCCGACAGTCTTCATATTCCAACGACAACCACCCTTCTGTCAATTATTGGACGACCAAGATCAATCAATTCATACCGTCCCAAACCGATACTCGATAATAACACCGCTGCACCTAGTAGGGTAAGCAACGATCACGTGAGGCAGATTACATGACAGTATATTGCCACATGAACGCTCTGTGGATTGGTCATCAAATGAAGTAATTAATATGCCAGCGGTAATTCCTTGCTTCCGGCAATTTTCGACAGCCATACATGTTGTGTACCTATGCAAGAACACAACTTGTGATGTGTTTTGTCTGTTGTTGTACCATAATTAGAAAAAAAAATAAAGTATTTAAAGCAACAATTTTCACAATCAATCAAAAAGAGTCCTTTTTCATTTGCACCCCTTCTGCCTGTACTCAGTACTCATTAGTCTATCAAGGAATAAGTAACAATACAGGCATTTTTGTACAACGTAACAGTGGGACGAGTTCGTGCGACCGTTATTGCAGTGAAACACAATAAGTGTTACATATTATTGGTGTGTGTTTGTAGCCTTAGGTTTCCAGCGTTAAATGCGTTTGCGTCATATTGATTTCTGTAGCCTGTCAGGATATACCATAGTTTTCCACATTAGCCTAGCGGCACGATTTTAGAAGAAAACCTAACTGAATGTGCAAAGTGTGTTTCGATTTTCCCTACAAATTTTGCTTGAAACATTTCTCATTCTAGGAAGAAATGAGATAGATAGATCAAATATATGTGTTGGTCTTCATGTCAAGTACCCGTTATTATTGTCCGATTTTAATATACGTTGAATTTTTTCAACAGGGTTTCGAAAAATATTAAAATACCAAATTTCATGAAAATCCTATTTGGAGCCGAGTTATTCCGTGCGGACAGACTGACAGACAGATATACATGACGAAGTTAATAGTCGCTTTTCGTGGAACTACGAAAAACGACTAAGAGTAAGGCAACACAGGGAAGTTCCTTTTGAATGTATAAGATAAGGTGACAAAAGATATTCTTCGGCAATGGACGAAAAATTCAAAATTTTAAAATGTCTGCTAGCTGATCTATACTATCAACATTTTTAGCAGCTTTAATTGACAGTATATTATTTAACTATACACGAATATTTTAATAATAGTGTTTTTTTTGTGCACCTTTGTTACATCTCTGGTGGTATGAAAGGCATAAATGACAAATTATTATTTATTACTGGTTGTGCAATTTGTCCCATTACATACTTAAGATACAGCTCCGTACTGTAAGTAGCTCCATAATGTAATGCGCTTTTTGAAAATCCAATAATCTGTCAGCCAGTCAAAATATTTAAGTTGAATATTTGTAGCTCACAATTGTGAATACTAAGGTGGCGGGTTTATGGGGTGTGGCAGGTCCTGCAAGCAATAGGAATTCCGGTGTGTGATCAAATTTTTTGCCTAAATATAAGCAGCTTCCTGTTTTAGGCGAACAGTGACAGCAATCACAACTTGGACCCAGGATGAAGGGGGTGGAGAATTCTGACATTTACACCAAAATTGGAATTTATGGGAAAAAATTAAATTTTAAAAATTAAGACAACTATTATAGCAATTGAGTGGCAAAACAGTATTATTTAAAAATTATTCTCTCTTGAATATAAAGAATTTAAAGATTTCTTAAACTAAATCGTCCCTCTAAAGAAACTCTGCCTGCTTCCCTTCCTGTTGAAGAAGTGCTGGCTGCCCCTCTGTCTCGGAATCTTCGGGCGAATGAAGAAATATACTTCCAAGTAAGTCAAGTTAACTCATAAGAGCCTAATATCTCTATTTGCTCTGCCAGTTATGATATTTTCTAGTTTTATGAAACTTGAGTGTTCATTGCCATATTTGCAAAAGAAAGCCATGTGGTTTTATACTAAGCGAAATGAATCCATTCCACATCCGGCCATCACATTCCTTCAAGATCCTTTTCAATATTGTCCTCCAGTCTACTCCTAAGACTTCCAAGAATTCTCTTCCCTTCAGGCTTATCACGAAATTTTCTCCTCCCTCTCACACATTCCACGTGTTCAGCCAGTCACATCTTTCTCGATTTCTTCAACCTAAAAATATTTGGTGGGACGTAAAAATCAGAAAATCTTTTAACTATGCAATTTTCTCTCCTCCTCTCTTATTGGCTTCCTCCTAGACTTAATATTTTCCTCAGCTCCATATCCTTGAAGACTCCCAGCCTCTGCTGTTTTCTTAACGTGCAAAAACAAATTCCGTCCCACATACCTCAACAGACATATTGGGCGTAAGTTAGGAGCACGGAATAAGTGCACGGAGAAGCACTTTCCGTTTTTTTGTTGTCCACTCCATAGTTACGGAGGTTCATACAAAACACTAAGAAGTAAATAAACAGTTTCACTCGTATCACTATATTAGGTAATGTTTAAGAAATTATTGACTTTTTTTAACCTTTTGACGCCTAACGACAACTATAGTGGTCGTACCGCAATGCTAACCTATAAATGTTGCATTTTATATATTTATTCAACAAATATAGGTACTGAATATTTTAAACATGGTATACACTCTCCGTTTTTTCCTCCTCAAAATGCAGTTTGTTTCATAAATCTAACATATTTGGTTCCTGTATTATTCACATTTTATATACAGAGTGTGCTAAAATTTAAAAAAATAATTCCGGCGCCAAAAGGTTAATAGTCAAGAAATCTAAAAATCAATTTCTGTGACATCAGTCGGTACTTAGTTCTTTCTCCAGTAAGTCTCACTCTATGTATTATAGAATTTATTAACAGGTTCTCCAGTAGCCACACGTGTGGAAGTGGCAAAAACTTTTCAATAACTTTTCAACTAAACCACGTTAAAGGTTTGTGATTTTTGTGTTCTTACAAGCGCGATTCGTAACTTTTTGCTCTCGGGCTTATTTTACTTTTAATCATGCATTTTCATATTTGAATCGAAAAATGACATTTGTATTAAATACCGCCATAATGACGTCTTATTACGATGTGCTATGAACCTTACAGCTATTTACTTCACTTCTTAGGGTGGTCCATTACTGCAACATGGTAAGATAGTTTCTGTGAATCACAGGTTTTAGTGGACCCACATACAAAAAGTTATATCAAATTTTGTAGTAAGAACACGTGTAGGCCAACTGAAATCTCTGTCGAAAATATAGTATTTGGAACAATTACAAGGAACCACTAAACACTTTCTTTTTCAGCCGGGTATCTATATGAGTGTCAAATTCCTAAGTTTCTCCACGGAAATAAGTAAATTCGCAGAAATTTGATTAGGGGAAGCTGGAATGATTATTAGTGCGTTTAGTGGATCTATATATGAAACTGAGAGAGAGTGAGTGAAATTTTACTGAAGTTGGGATAAATTTAGCCTCACCCTTCTTGGTCTTTATTTATACTGATTTGATAAAATGGTTACGACTCTTGGGACGTCTAGCACATATGGATAAGCAAAAAGTACTTATTACAATCTTATTTCGAAATATTAAATAAAGACACAAGCTGAGGGCCTGATCACTGAATAACTTTTATCATTAAAAGAATTTTTGAGAAAAATTTGTGTGAATTTGTGAATGTGTTAAGTCATAGTAGAAGAGATTTCGGTAGCAGAACGTTTTAATCAGAATATTTGATGTGCAAATTTTGAGGACTTTATGATCCTTAGAAATACCCGAATTATTTACCAACCAGCACACTGGAACATCCTAGAAGGCTTGTAATATCTTCAACAATAACGATGAAGTAAACGCAAATCTTACATTTTGTCTAATATCATGATTTCATAAAAGAGATCTAATTCATAACCAGTTTAAGCATGTTAGTTGTGCAGATTAAAAATGTTGAAACATTGACTAATTAGGTCATTGTTTAATTGCCTACATTTCTTCCACATAATTATCGGAGTACATGCTATCAAATTTCTGTAAATAATATCTGTAGTAATGTAAAAGAAATTAAAATGTCTTTTAAAAATTAAACCTATAAATTTCATTATTATTCAGTGAAAATTTGGGGTTAAATTCTAAATTTAATAGCCAGGAAATAATCGTTTATTACGATAATTCATCAGTTCCGTCAGAAAAGTGGCATTTAAGACCCCAGTTTTAGTGAGAAACTGTTCTTCAGTACACTCTCCAACAGATAGCCACAAATGGACACCCAAAAATTCCATGTAATATGTAAAATATTGTGTTCTGTTCGGAATGAAGCTGCTTGCTCAGAAATGGATGGAATCTTATTAATTTATTGCAACTATTATTCAGCAACACTTAAAGTGTAGATCGCTAACATATATAAGAAATACGTACTCTTATAAAAGCTGTGATTATCAATATAAAAATTTCAATTCAGTCCAGAAGATAAAAATAGTGCGAGCTGAGCATCGGAATGTCAAAACCATTCCGTGTTCAATATATCTCAGTACCACCATGTGACGTGGCTTAAGTAATAGGCTTCAGTGCCAGACAAAGAAAAAAAATATTAGCGCTCCTTTGCCGCCCCAACTCCCCAACTGAGCCTCCTTGTCACCACGAGCTGTCACCTAGAGTAGTTCACGACGTGAAACGAGATCCGTTGCTGGTGACGGAATTAGTCAGTTTATCTGCACATTTCACCCAGACCGACAAAGAAACTACGCACTTCATTGTCTACTCGTATTGTACTGGAAATATGGATGTATTATCGCAGGTGGATTAGCAAATTAAGTGAATGTACGCAGGCTTACAGTGTCGTTACACACACACTCATGCACACACATATACATAAGGGAATATATACACACATGAGCAAATAAACACGAAACGTTTATACATACAAGGTGTCCCAGGAGTTAAGGTCACTATTTCGTGATATAATTCCAGAGTTGATTCTGAGTCAAAAACGCCATATACACATGGCTCCAATTGGCAACGGTTCAGGAGTTATGAGTTTTTTAAGTATAGTAAATAAATTAAAAGGGAAAGAAGAGCATTGTGCATTTATTGAGCTATGTTGTTAAATGTACAGTTACAGATTGGCCGTTCAGCACTCAAGCAAATTGTTCGAAGTGTCTTCCGTCTGCATGCATATATTTTCTGACTCCTGTGACCAAAGAACTTGTAACCTTAAGAAGCACTGCAGCGTTGTTGATGCTTCTTACAGCGATGAGAATTCGCTGGAGTAGTTCTTCTCTCGTGTTCACCTGGTGTTCATACACCATAGTTTTCACGTAACCCCACACATGGTAAACTAATGGGTCCAGATCCGGTGACTGTGGTGGCGAATTCTATGCAACGCCACGACCAATCCATCGATTTGGGAATTTATGATTCAGATACTGCCTTACAAGAAACTCCCATTTATGGGATCGTGATAATCCACATGGAACTGTCGAAAGCAACTACCAACATCACTTTTCCGTAAACGTGTTGTGTGGTGTCATTGGTGACCAACTGATTGATCCATACATTTTCCCCTCAACGTATTACAGGTGATATTTAAGCCAAACATTTTGAAAGATGAACTGCCAACACTCTTAGAGAATGTTCCTCTACAAACACGGCGATAGCTGTATTACTAGCACGACGGAGCGCCGCCTCATTTCAGTCAGGTCGTAAAGCAGAATCTGAATCACAAGTTCCCAAATCGGTGGATTGGTCGTGGTGATAAAAAGAATTGGCCACCACTGTCACCGGATCTGAAACCATTAGATTACCATGTGTGGGGTTACATGAAAGCTATTGTGCATGCACACAAGGTGAACACGAGAGAAGAACTAATCCAGCGAATTCTCAGCGCTGCAAGAAGCATCAACAACGCTGCAGTGCTTCGTAAGTTTACAAGTTCTTTGGTAACTTACTTACTTACTCCATGGTGCAGTGTCGTTCTTGAGAAACTAACTGGTCTGCAGCTAGTCAAAAAAACTCCCCGCATTTCACGGAACCCGAAGGTTCATTACCGAACCCACAAGCGTCCGCCACCTGTCCCTATCCTGGACCAGCCCAATCCAGTCCATATACACACATACCATTTCCTGGAGATCCATCCTAATATTATCCGCCCATCTACGCCTAGGTCTCCCCAGTGGTCTCCTTCCCTCCGATTTCACCACCAAGACCCTCTACACCCCCTCTCCTCACCCATACGCGCCACATGCCCAGCCCATCTCATTCTTCTCGATTTTATCACCCGCACAATATTGGGTGAGGAATACAAGTCATTTAGCTCCGCGTTATGCAATCTCCTCCATTCCCCCTTTACCTCGTCCCTCCTAGGTCTAAATATTATCCTCAACACCCTGTTCTCAAACACCCTCAGCTTCCTTTCCTCCCGCAGTATCAACGACCAAGTTTCACACCCATACAAAACAACAGGCAAAATTATAATTCTATATATCTTGATCTTTAAATTTTTAGATAGCAACCTAGAAGACAAAAGATTTTGCACCGGATGATAGCAAGCATTTCCTGACTTCAATCTGCTCTTAATTTCTTCCGCAATAGAATTTTGATTTGTTAAAGTTGTTCCCAAATATTTAAAATCCTCCACCCCGTC
>Ga0123355_10016863_pt1 | contig 11523 bp, 9 predicted proteins | sample TergutEmb28metaG_3_FD_89872 | JGI IMG/M metagenome (GOLD analysis project Ga0123355, IMG submission 89872) | Embiratermes neotenicus P1 segment gut microbial communities from Petit-Saut dam, French Guiana - Emb289 P1 | ecosystem: Host-associated > Arthropoda: Insects > Digestive system > Gut ...
AATTAAATTTTTTAACTTAAAAAATTAAAAGGGCTGGTGCTAAAAATTTTTTTTTTTAAACCCAAAAAAGTAAAATGAAAAAAAAAAAAAAAAAAACGAATTTACTCTTCCACATTAGTGGCACAAATTTCAAAGTGTGGGAACTGAAATATGAGGGGATGCTGATAAGTCCTTGGCCCAACCTACTTCCCGAAGTCGTAGGACGGAATCGACAGTGTCGGAAAGAGGGGTATGTTTGTGTGCCAATTGCAAGTCTTTTCTTATTACAGAGGCTGAAAGGAAGCATGTCAGGCAATGTGGGCGATTTCAACAACATGGAGACATAAGCTGTCATCACGTTTTTCTTCCTGTAAGGCAAGGCACCAAAGGAAATTCACGCCATTCTGAGACAAACATTAGGGGAACAGTGTTACAGAGACTGAAAGGAAGCAAGTCAGGCAACGCGCGCGATTTCAACAACACGGAGACATAAGCTGTCATCAAGTTTTTTTTTCTGCAAGGCTAGGCGCCAAAGGAAATTCACACCATTCTGAGACAAACATTAGGGGAGCATGCACCATCGCATGCCACCGTCAAAAACTGGGTGGCCCAGTTGAAACATGATGATTTTTCCACCTGTGATGCGCCTCGTCCTGGATGACACAAAACAGTGACAACCCCAGAGATTACTGAACAAATTCACGAGCTAATCTTGGAAGACCAATGGATTTTGGCTAAATCAATAGCTGAGAAACTGGGCATCTCACGTGAGTCGATTGGGTCCATTATTCATGATGATTTGGACATGCAGAAGCTCTTCATGAAGTAGGTCCCAAAATGCCTGAACGCAGATCAAAAACATCAATGGTGCCAGTCGTCTGAACAACTTTTGGAATTTCTTCAGCGCAATCCAAATGATTTCCTGTTGCGATTGGTGATCATGGACAAAACCTGGTTATATCACTATGACCTGGAGACAAAGCAAAAATCAATGGAGTGGCAGCAAAGTGGCTCACCCCGTCCCAAAAAATTCAGAGTGCAAAAATCCACTGGAAAAGTTCTTGCCTCAATTTTTTGGGATCAAAACAGCATCCTCCTCATTGATTATCTTCCAAAGGGTCAAACTATCAATGTGGAGTATTATTCATCTCTGCTGGTGCAATTAAAGGACATTTTGAAGGAAAAATGCCACAGGAAGGTCACCAAGTGGGTCTTGTTCTTGCATGACAATGCCCCGGCTCACTAGGCACTTGCAACCCAGAAGAAACTGGCCTACCTAGGCTTCCAATGTCTTGATCACCCACCCTATTCTCCAGGTCTGGCCCCATTGGACTACCAACTGTTCACTGGACTGAAAAAACAATAGAAAGGTCACCATTTTTCATCCGACGCAGAGGTCACTGCCACCGTGGATACCTGGTTGGACGGAAAAACTTCTGAATTTTTTTTTTGAGTGGCTTGCAAAGTGAGCAACAGGCTAAGAAGTGTATTGAGCTTCGTGGGGAGTATGTTGAATAAATACGAGTTTGGTCACTGTAGCTTGTTTCCTTCCTGATCGGGCTAAGGACTTATCAGCACCCTTCTGTACAATGCCACTGCCCATCATAATTTGTAAGTGCACAAGAAAAGCTGGTCAAGAGAGTGTAGCCACACAAGCCCTGGGTTCAAATCCCAGGTTGAAGGAGAAGATGATTGTAATAACCGCATTTTGTGTAGCTTTCCTAAGGACATGATCTGACTATTGGGGTCATAATGGATAAGCCTCTACCTGATGATTTTCTGTTGTTCAGTTTGCAGCAGGTAACTGCCATATGCAAACATGTTAATGGTATTTCAGGGTACAGTGTCCTGTCATAAACCAATTACTGTAGTGAATTTACTGTTAAGTAGCAATTTAGAAAGTATTTTGAGAGGCATGTTAGAAGCGCCTAGTGCTGCAGCGACTTATATGGAGGGTTCAGAACACACAATCCCTGAAGCTCAGAAGGTCACAATATCAGAGAAATCTTATCTTACGCCTGCCATGGAATTCAGTCCTTCACTTTTGTTCGCAATTGCACAATGTATAGCAAAACACCAAATTTAAGCCATCATCAACATTTGTCATGAAATGGTGCACTGATCTTGTGGTGGGAAAAAACATATCACTGAAAATCCATGCCATTCTATGTGCTATCCATATGTAATGCCTGTCACAACTAAATAACACGCCAATTTCCATGACAAACTCATGCTTTAGGTGACGACTACTAGCACCTAGCAGTTCTTTCATGATCTCCACTTCTATTCATCTAACCATATGTTGGTGCCCAACCCTTAAAATCTTGGAACAACTAGGTGGTGGTGCAACGGCAGATTTTCAGCAACGATAATCAGTACAACAGACACACTTTAAAATCAATGGATGGTTAAAGTTACAAAAGAGGTAATTAACACCAGGAACATTATGACATTTTTTCAAGACATTACTTACTAGACAAGTAAGCATAAATCCAGTGTTGAATAATTTAATTTCAATACGCATTTTTAAAGCTAAACTAAACTTTCACAAATAATAAATTATGCAATTCAAACACTTCAATATTTATCAACATTGGTGTGAAAAACATTGAATTACTGTTTGCTTGACTCACTGTGTTACACAATCAGCTTCAATCAGAATTTTGAATCACTTCTCCTTCAAATACAAGTTTATTCTGCAATAGCAAAGTTCTGTTATATATCCTCTGCAAAGGTGTAACCACAAAGTAAATTGCTCAGAGCAGTCACACACTTCCTGTGAAGGTCAGTCGTCTTCTGTACCTATGAAACGTGTAGTATGGTGTCATAATTACCGTCCCATTCGCTGTAGACATTAAAAGATGAACAAAAAAACTGAAAACCCCACTACCTGTGTAATGTCCTGATATTATTTTTAAATGCTAAATGTGTTTGTCCAAAATAAATTCACAAGCAGATTTTTGAAGTGTACAGTAACAGTGCAATAAACGAACAGCATGTGTTGAAATGGTGGAGGTCACTCAAAGGCGGCAGGACAATGTGTGACTGCATGCCGCCATCTGTACATGCACACTATTTGAACAGTTCAAGTGGGAAATTTTTTAGTACCATCCATACAGTCCTGACTTTGCACCAAGTAATTAACTCTTCTTTCTCTGCCTCAAGAAATTTTTGGCCAGGAACTCTGAGGACAACAGACGTGTAGGACTGGCCGAAATGCATGGTGTCAATATTTTTTATTGGTCCCACAATATCACATGTGCCTTAATTTACATGGCCACTATGTGGAAAAGTAATTTAATGAAGGTACCAACATGGGGTAATAAAGATATTTTTTAACCGTTTTTTCAATGCTTTTTGCGTGAAATCTGTTCTTAATTTTTGAACACACTATATAGCTACACACTTCCCAAAATTGTAAGCCACAACTGTATGTCTCCATTTCTTTTCATTTATTTAATTAATTACCTACTTATTTAATTATTTATTTATTCATTCATTCATGCATGCATACAATCAGTTTTGAACTTTTCAAAGAAGGTTATATTTCCTACTGTTGAAATAAACCATGCAAGGACTGTAACAAATGCTGTAACTGTCAGTTTCTGAAGCCACAGTGATAGTGTGTTGTCTATTATTATTGAAATTTGCACATTTCCAAATAATGTTTGAATTTATTATTCCCCATTTTCCTTATTAGCATCCCCTAATTTGTGTGAAGCTTCCTTGTTTTGATTCTAAGACACTTCGTCCAATGCAAATTGTATTGCATTTTTAATTTCTCTGCTATACTGCCACTTGGAACAGGATATCGTCCTTCTTCATGAAATCACAACACTTTGCAGCTCCCATTAAACATCCTTGCAATCAAGTTTATGACAAACATTATTCCCTTTTCACACAAAACAGTTAAAAATGTCAAAGCAGGATGAATGAAGTTACATCATATGTCTATGACTTATAACCATTTCCAGCACACATCTCCACACTTAACTCACCTCATACAAACCAACACTGTCACAACTCCACATTAAGACATTTTTCCTTTAAAAAACCTTACCAACGTATTTTTTTGTTCTAAACTGCAACAAAAATGCATATCTGGCTTGACCTCCTTTTCAAGGACACTCACAAAATATCACTCTAGTTACTTATTCAGTATTATATAGGAATGTCAGAAAAATTCTCCCATACATTCCATAAAAAGGTACTTCACACTGTATATGAATGGTGCAGCCACCTACGCTTACATCACAAAACTGACATTTCACGGACTTGTACCTCGCACTACTGTAACTATGGTCACAGCACATGCATGTTTTAATACTGAATAATGCAGCCAATAAGTATGATGGTTTTCTTAGGGGACTCAGCCCACATACTCCTCCCCATACCAGTGCTGGAATATAAAATGAGTGCTAAACCACATTATGAGATACAGACAGCAGGTGGACAATAAACGTGAAAAAAGTATTCTGCTGAATGAAGAATACCTTTGTGAGGACGAGCCATGGAAAATAGTTGCCAGATATTTCATAACAATTATCTCATGTCAACAATGGCACAGAGAATAGCAAACATTTTCGGGCAACAGGTTAAGTGTGGGACAAAAATAATATGGAAACTAGCCTCAAAAAATCTTTGCACAGGCTGGCTCTTCCAAATGAGCCGCCAAAATCCTAAGCTCACAGAAAAGCAGAACTTCTAAAACCATTTCCACACAAAAACAGAAAAATATAACTATTTTTCTCTAGACATGGAAGTGAGGTATCAGCATAAAACAGACTCTCAATTTCTGATAAATGCAAACTTCCTATGCAACAATGATCCTGTGACAACCACCTTGCTATGGAACACAAATAGAGGGTACACTCTATATTATCTAAGTGAACATGGTATCTGGTCAAAAGTGGCTGATAGAGAACAAAGAAGACAATACTTACATTTGCTTTCGTATGTATTCTTTCAGTGTTGGTTCATCCAAATGCATATAACTATTATCATGATAAAAGAATGGCCTCATATATGGCATCATAAATGTTGACTGGTCAGATGGACCCCCAAATTTGTTCACCTGCAACAATGAAAACACTCCCCATTTAACAAAGCATGCAAAACTCATATGTATATCATCATTATTCAAGCTGTTTTGCTCAGGTACTGTGCTTTCTTCATGAAGTCCCAATCAGACGGGAAAAGAAGACAAAATTAATAATATTATCATCATTGCAAAGACAAACCAGTATTTCGAGAAGGAATGTTAGCAGACACACTTTCAGGATACAGAACACCATACTGTTACCCTCCTCTACGAGCCGTAAAATCATCTGCATAAGTTACAAAAACCAAGAACTATGGGAGCCAGGACAGCATAGACTGTACAGTAATTAGGCTGTAGGCTGGATGATACACAAATCAAATTCAAATTCCTAGCATGAAACAAAAGATTTTTTTTTTTCTTTTCCAAAGTATCCAGAGCACCTGGGGTGTCAAGCTACCAAAACACATCCATCTGGTGCTCTCTAACATACCTTCATTCCTACACCTACAACCACAAAAAAAAAGCTTTAACCCTTTGAATGGTTGCTTTAAATGGCCCATTCTGCACTGCACAGCAAGTTACTTTACTCGCCAGGCGACAAGGCTGCTCAAGAAAAACAAAAGATTAGTCTCCAATCAGGCAGATGGGTATAGACGTGATACCTAAACATTAAACAACTCTCCCACAGATCGCTGTCTATGTTCCTTCCACCCTACCTTAGTGTGATCAATGTATGGAAGGTAATTTCACACAAGAATGCAGGATGTATAAGCCGTGCACAAACGTCTCCACGGGGTTTCTCTTTCTTTTGGCTTTTCCATCATTATGGGTGTAGAATTTCACATTACAATTTCTACACAATATTTCTGCTGTTCTGTTTCCAGCAGTCTAACATGGTCATTCTGTGCATTAAACAGCACAGCAGAACTGTTATCAAAATGATGAAAAATCATCTGGTATGAAAAAGTTTTTGGGCAGAAGGCAGTTTTCTCAACTCTTCAAAACATATATCTGTAACCAGAATTCCAAAACTATAGGTCACAACTAGATCTACATTATCAGTTTGCATGTACGTAAGCATGCTGTTTCTCCACAGCAAAACAAGAAAGTGGACGACAGGGACTGTACCTGAGTGTATTCTGTTGGATAATCTGGATAATCGAAATCGCCGTGGGATAGTCCCCCTCTTCGGTAACTTCCCCGCCCCATACCTCGTCCTCCACCACGTCCACCCTTTCCTCTGTGTCTAGGCCCACCACGACCACCACGACTATGTTGGCCTCCTCTGTCCAAACCATCTGAGTTCCTCCACCTGTCACCATCTTCACGACTGTAGTGATCAGATCCTGCAAAACATTCTTATTAGCTGCTGAATGAATATAGTTACTGCACTTGTATTATCCAAGGTCGCCATCAAAACCTTCTCTAGCAAACAGCACCAGTCCAACAAGCTCATGAGTAATGTTCTAAATACAATCACCCCTCTCTTTTCATGGCACAAATATTCCAAGACCACTTGCAAAAAGCAAAAATCTGTGAATAACTGACCACCCCAAAAAATAATGTTCCAGTATTTCATTGGTGTTTTTCTTTCCTTTGCACAAACAGTGCAACACCTTGAAATAGGGAGGTACAATTCAACAGACAATTCTGATGCTCCTATCCACTGAAGGGTCCAAGTGATGGCACTTTATCCTTTGGATGATGCCATGAATTTGCAAAAACATGAAATATAAACCCATGAAAAACAAGGAATGACTGACCAGAATTCTGCCAGATGAAAATTCAGCTCTGCAGTGTTCTGCTGTGCTGACTGGTAAAGAGTTACTGACTTTAAGAGAAGCATGCTGCCTCCATCTTCAAGGTATAGCATATTCAACTGCTAACCCTGCTAATGAAGGCCACATGCTTATCTGAAGTACCAGGAAATATTCACCAGTCTGCACATTATCACATCCACGAAAACTTCATCAACTTCACACTGTGAGATTCCTAGGTCTTGTAATTCTGCTGAGCATTTTTTAACTTGCAGAACTACTTTCAAGAAGACCACAACTAATGAAAAAGGTAAGTGAATATTTTGTTACCAATTCTGTCCAGGAACTTTTAGACATACCCTTGTGTGTCTTACTTATATTTATTTAAAGGCAATATAATTTAACACACGTAACTGCAGACATAAGAGAGTGCTTTGTTGGTAAGGGAACTGAGAAGACATACACTTTTGCCCAGTGTAGGCATAAAAGAATGATGACAAAAAGATTTAACACTGCACATGTTACTGTGACAAGTACCAGCAACATATAAAACAGGGAAATCAACCTGACATTAACACAAAAGATATTACTAAAATTTAAACCATCAAATGCATACAATTTTATCAGACTTCCAATCATATTATAAAAACCACTTACTCTGCATGGTTCAGGCCTTAGTGGCCCATCAATACATGAGTACAACTGTATATATCTGCTTAACATGTTGGTGTCTTGCCTGTAAAAGATGTGCCGGAAATTCTACATGCAAGAGACCAATAAACTAAGCAATCATTTTATACCAAGATTGTACTCCCTGATGACAGGCCAGTGAGACCTGAAACAAGTAGGGATTAGTGGTTTTTATAATATTATTGTCAATCTAATAAATTTTATGCATTTTTTTTTTTGTTTAAATTATAGTAACTGAGATGTAATGCAAGGAAAAGAAAAAGTTACACAAAAGATATACACACAGCACCTACCATGGTACCCATTCCTTTCTCTGTAATGTCCACCAGAGAATTTTGGTGATCGTTCTCTTTTTCCACAGGATTTGGCCAAGTCAATGTCCAAAGGAACCCACTTCTGCTTTGGATCTGTTGACAGACACAAAATTATATTTAATTAAAGTCAACCATAGTAATCTGCAATTAATTTAACACACTTTCTTCTGGCAAGGTAAATATGACAGCATTTTGTAATACAGAATCTAATGTTACTGCAAGAAACAAAGGACAAATTATGAAATTCAATGTTTATAATTCAATTAGCAGAGAAAAGGTACAAATTGTATTCCATCCTACAACCACGTCAAAATTCTCATTACAACATCTGCAGTTTCACTCACTCTTTTTCCTCCTCTCTGCAGCCTCTGGTCCTGCAGGCTGGCTGAAGCCCTTATGCTGGTCCTCCACAAAGGCAGAACTGTCATTCGGCATGGAAGGAAATGGACCATGTGCTCCTTCAGTGCTTGTACATGTACTACTGCTGCTACTACTCCCTGCATTTCCCTTCACATGACCATTTTGTTTTGCCACTGGTAGTGCATTACTATGGCCTTTCTTCTATGCATTAAAATAAAACCAATGCATTAGCATCATAAAGACTCCATGCAATTTTCAGTTACTAATCTAATTCAATTCAATCCAATTCCAGCAGGCAGACATCTCTGCGACAGGCTGTTCACTCGTCCAGAAAAGCCCTATCAAACGTGGTGTCTGAGTGTGATCCAAAACCTCTACAATATAAGGAAGCCTTGGCCCACTAGAGGCAGTCAAACCGTGGGGGAAAAAACTAATGCTCCAGGTACCTGAAGTTCCACTGCTTAAGAACAGTGAACAGTCATAATCTCATGCCTTATAAACAAATGTAACCACTGCACAAACTGTACATATTTTTATGTTACGTATAAGGAAAGACCAAAACCAAGACAAAATAACATGCATACATAGCACCTTCCCCATATAAGTCACCTGTTCATTTAGAACTGACAGGTAAGGAGACAGAAAGTCACACGTGTGTACATACCTCATTGTAACCCAGAGTTGGCCAATCATCCACATCTGAGAAGTCACTTGCCTGGATAGAAAAGAGACAATAAAATTACCAGCTTCATTTGCCACAAAATGAGTGTGCGCGCATGCGCATGCACATTTTACATGAAAAGGACTGTATGTTTTGTTTTTGCCAGCAACATAAATCTGCCATAAAAGCATTGCTGTGAAACAATCAATACTGTTATACAGTTGACAGTAATGTGTATCTCAACATACAGAATGTGTTTCCACTGCAACAATGGTTATGTGAATGCATCACAATGTTACATTATATGAACTTTGCCTATCTTCTTTCAGCACTATTACAAAGTGTGCACACTGTGCTCTTGGCGACAAGAATGTCAGAGACATTAACAATGCATTCAGCTTCTGAAGCTGATTTATTACGTCTAATTTCTCTTCAAACCTGATTGGGTTTAGCTGTTCTTTTATTGTGGTGGCAATAAAGAATGCAGATTGACATTTCTAACTCATTTAATTAGAGAAAAATGCCTTTAAATAAAGGCAAATTAACCACAGAATATCAATTTAAACACTGTGACTGACGCAGTTTAGAGTAACTGCAATGCCTCCCACCCTTGTTGTATGCTAAGAGTTTCGCACACTATCAGCAGTGTCCCAGTGTGACAGGCGGCCAATGGGTATTAAACCAAAAATGACTGGACGTAAATTAAGTGATGTAAATTCCCAATGGGCATTAAACCAAAGACATAAAACAAGGACTACCCGCACATGAAAATAGTAATCATAATTCTGTTCAGTTTGTCGTTAACTCTTATACCTTACTCTTGGACAATTCTTATCAACCAGCCATAATCACAGAAGCAAATTAAAACAGTTGTCAATTCCATAATGCAATTTTGGTGCACACAACACAAAGCGATTAAAAAAAAAAACCAAGTACATGGGAGGCGAGAATAAGGAAACCATTTCAGGACAATAACAGACAAAAACCATTGAATGACAGCATTTTCTCTCTATTACTACCTATTATCATGATGGTAAGAATAAAGATACAACTATATCAGGCAGTCCAGCTTCTCTCATAAAACTTTTAGTTGTGATCCACATGGTTTTTCTTCTGTTAGTGTTCATTACCATGACGGTATGAAGAGAGTTAACATTAATTCAGAACAGCTAAAACTGGCCATGAGAAATCAAAATCACAAGCCTATCCCCATGCAATATGCCCAATAAGGGTGATTCTATGCATATTATAATAGGGACAGAGAAAGCAGACTTTTGAAGTGTATCCAAATTCATATTCAAAATCAATGGACGCCTGTGCTGCCACTGGCAGAGGAATGTGGAAAACTTTATGTCATCAAAGAATTAATCTTGGCTTTCAAACACCTCTCAACAATGAATAGCAGAAGATTTCACTGCTCATCAGCCAATTGCAAAGATTATCTTGAAAAACACATGAGAACTTCGAACATGAAAATGTTTCACATGCATCTTTAACCCTCAGAGAACGTAAGATGATGAACCCCAAGTCAACAACAGCACTAACAATGAAGCATTCCTGTTCAAAAACCAGCAGGCAAACACCTTCCTGTAGTGCGTAAATAACAAAGTAAAAATCACATACACTTATGTTGATCTGCAATATTTCCAGGTCCCCACCATTCCTCCTTCTATGCCCTGGGAACAAAGTCTGAATTGACCTACAGCACAACTGAGAATGAAGTATAAATTATTCCTGATTACTTCACATGGTTGTCTGTTACTAATACGCCATCTATTCAATGTTTATTTATGGTGTTAGCATAAATATGCTGAGTTTTGATAGTTTTATGGTTTTAAAATCATAACATATATGAAATATGTGGTAATTAGAATGTTACTGTTTTGTGATCAAGACCACTGCACTAATTAAATGGGCAATGTTCAACTTAAACAAAATATAACACCATTTAAGAACTGAATAACCAGCATCAGGCACACAACCAAAGGGGAGGGCTGCCAGGCTGAACCCTCATCCACCAAATTGAAATTAAAAAAAAAAATTTCAACATAACATCAAACGTTTTACACAACCGACATCAGCCACTGAAATCGGCTGATGACCATACACAATGGAGTTTTGAACAATAAAACAAAAGCTCCAGAAGTTTTAGATGAACTTAAGAAACAAAGATTATACCTAAGAATTAAAATCAGGTTAGTCATGGAACCTGTATTTATAATTTACATGTATATAAATGCAATTGCAAACAATGTTATGTTACAGTTACATTTGTGACACGATTTTTATAACATAGTTTTTCAAATCAAACACAAACCCTATCCAGCTTAAGGGTTTGGCCATACAGGAACCAGAGCTGACAGAACACAGGAAACCACCATTTGTCTGGGCATACAACACCAGACATGTGTGACTACTTTTAATCTGACATGTCTGTCCAGACTTCTAGCTACAAAAAGGACTTCTTTTCCTCAGTTTGTGATGTGAAAGTTACATGATGTATGCATCAGATTCTGATGTGCGTCATCCCCGTTGTGTTTCTTATAATAGAAAGGAGTTACGTGTAGAGTACGCACAGTCAAACACAACAATTATCACCTCTATTATTAATATAATTGGTATCAACAACTACATGTTTTGGCCCTACATGTGGGCCATCATCAGGTTGTAACCTTAGACCAGGGGAAGTTATATCATGGTGCGTGGGTATATTAATGGGTC
>Ga0123355_10016864_pt1 | contig 11523 bp, 20 predicted proteins | sample TergutEmb28metaG_3_FD_89872 | JGI IMG/M metagenome (GOLD analysis project Ga0123355, IMG submission 89872) | Embiratermes neotenicus P1 segment gut microbial communities from Petit-Saut dam, French Guiana - Emb289 P1 | ecosystem: Host-associated > Arthropoda: Insects > Digestive system > Gut ...
GAAAATGTTGTTAAATCCGCGTTTCGGAACACGTCTAGCCAGCGGCATTTGGCCGCCTTCAAATCCGATACGAACGCCGCCGCCGGAACGCGATTTCTGCCCCTTGTGTCCGCGGCAAGACGTCTTGCCATGTCCGGAGGCTCTTCCACGGCCGACGCGTTTTTTATAATGCGTCGATCCCGCCTCGGGAATAAGCTCATGTAATTGCATATTCTTCGACCCCCTTATTCGTTACTCTTCTGTAACTGAGAGAAGATACTTAATCTGGTGAATCTTCCCGCGTGTCTGCGGATTGTCCGGTTGAACCGTCTCGCTGCCTATTCGTTTAAGCCCAAGCGACTCCGCCGTCAGAACATGTTTCTCACGGCAACCGGCCAAGCTTTTTACAAGTTTAATTTTCAAGTTAGCCATTTTCAGCCTCCAGTTGTTCAATAAGGCAAAGGTGTTCCTCGGCCTTACGCACCTTGAATCTCTTCTATGCTTTTACCGCGAGTCTTCGCCACCTGTTGCGCGTCACGCAGTGATTTCAAGCCGACCATTGTTGCCGCAACAACGTTCTGCGGATTATTTGACCGCAGGCACTTTGTCCTGATGTCAGATATTCCAGCAGCCTCTATAACGGCCCTGACTGCTCCGCCGGCGATAACGCCTGTTCCTGGCGGTGCTGGCTTAAGCAACACTCTGCCCGCACCAAATCTGCCGATTACCTCATGCGGAATCGTACTGCCGGAAACGGTCACTGTCGTTACATTCTTCTTCGCGTCTTCAATCCCTTTGCGGATTGCCTCAGACACTTCACCGGCCTTACCGAGGCCGAATCCGACCCGGCCTTTGCCGTCTCCGACAACACACAGTGCCGCAAATTTGAATATCCGTCCGCCCTTAACCGTCTTAGATACACGGTTCAGCGAAACGACTTTTTCAGTAAACTCAGAGGGCGGCTCTTCCCGTCTATTGTCTCGTCTGTTATTGTCTCTGCGATTTCCTCCACCGCTATAAGCCATAAAAGTCTCCTCCTGCGAAATTTAATGCGCGGCCGGATAGGCTGCAATAGCCCTCCTTGCGCAGAACGTTTCGCTCCTACCCTTGTGCGGGTCGGAACCGCGAAACATGTTAAAACGTCAGTCCACCCTCACGGGCAGCCTCGGCCAATTCTTTAACGCGACCATGATAGATGTATCCGCCTCTGTCAAAAACAACGGTTTCGATACCTTTTGCTTTTGCACGTTCGGCAACCATCTGTCCGACTTTGCGGGCAGCGTCTTTGTTACCGCCAGAACCCTCAAACTCTTTTTCCAACGAAGACGCAGCACAGAGCGTATTGCCCGCTGTGTCATCTATAATTTGCGCGTAAATATGTTTGTCACTGCGGAATACGTTCAGGCGCGGCCGCTCGGCAGTACCAGAGATCTTGCCTCGCACACGTCTATGCCGTCTTTTCCGCTGCGCGTTAGTATCAGGTTTCTTAATCATTTTTCACACTCCATATCACTGTCTATGGGGTCCCCGCACGATTCTGTCGCGTGGGATAAACATTATTGCCAGCCGTTATTTTACGCCGGTTTTGCCTTCCTTACGACGGATCACTTCATCAACGTATTTAATCCCTTTGCCTTTATAAGGCTCCGGCGGCCGTTTTTTGCGTACATCAGCTGCAAACTGTCCTACAGCTTGTTTGTCAATCCCGCTAATGATCACCTTGTTCGGAGCCGGCACTTCGATATTGATCGCGTCCGTCTCCTCAATAATCACCTGATGGGAATACCCTAGGTTCATGACAAGCTTTTTCCCCTCTTTAGCTGCCCTGTAGCCGACACCGTTGATATCAAGCTCTTTCTTAAAACCCTCAGTCACGCCGACAATCATGTTGTTCACCAAAGATCTTGACAGCCCGTGCAAAGAGCGGTGCCGCGGCACGTCTGTAGATCTGGTAACATTCACGACCGCACCGTCCACTTCGACTGTTATCTCAGGGACAATCTGCCGGGATAGTGTGCCTTTCGGCCCTTTGACGGTGACAAGATTTGCACCATCCACTTTAATCTCCACACCTGCGGGCAGATCGATCGGGGCTCTTCCTATTCTAGACATTTATAAAATCCCCCTTACCAGACAAACGCAAGGACTTCGCCGCCGACTTTTGCCTCACGAGCTTTTTTATCGGTCATAACGCCCTTAGATGTTGATATAATAGCAATCCCAAGTCCGCGCAGAACATAAGGCAACTCTTCCGCCCCAGCGTAGACTCTCAACCCGGGCTTAGACACACGGCGCAGCCCGGCAATCGCTTTCTCTGTGCCATTATACTTCAGCGTTACCCTGATAACGCCTTGAATATCGTCGTTTATAAGTTGATAGTTTTTTATATATCCCTCTTGCTGCAATATCTCCGCAATCGCCTTTTTCATTTTAGAGCTGGGTATGTTAACTTGAGGATGTTTAGCCGCCGAAGCGTTCCGGATCCGCGTTAACATATCGGCGATAGGATCTGTTATTTGCATGTAAATTTACCTCCTTCACATAGAACCGTTGGAGTTTGCGGTGTGACATGGAATCCGTACCCTGGCACAATGCCGGGGCGTAATTCCGTCCGCTGCCGCAGTAAAACCCCGCAGCCCGACCCAATTACCAGGATGCTTTCCGTACCCCTGGAATCTGCCCTTTATACGCCAAGTTGCGGAAACAGATTCTGCACACGGCGTAGTCACGCAGATATGCATGCGGGCGGCCGCAGATTTTGCACCTGTTGTAACGCCGGGTGGAGTATTTTGCCGGCTTCTGCTGTTTTAAGATCATTGCTTTTTTAGCCATGATTAAGCCTCCCTATTGTGTGATGAATGGCGTGCCAAGCTCTGTTAACAGCTCTCTCGCCTCTTCATCGGTCTTCGCGGTTGTGCAGATTACAATGTCCATACCGCGAATCTGCTCAATCTTGTCATAGTCAATCTCTGGGAACACAAGCTGCTCTTTCAAGCCCAGCGCGTAGTTCCCGCGTCCGTCGAACGAGTTTGTGCTGATACCGCGGAAGTCACGCACACGCGGCAATGCCACATTCAACAGTCTGTCCAAGAATTCCCACATTCTGTCGGATCTTAACGTGACCTTCACGCCGACCGGCATTCCTTCACGCAGTTTAAAGTTCGCGACAGACTTGCGCGCTTTGGTCACAACAGCTTTCTGTCCTGTAATCGTTGAGATGTCACGCACCACTGCTTCAATCGCTTTTGCGTTATCCCTGGCGTCTCCGCAACCGACGTTTACAACGATTTTTTCCAGACGCGGCACTTCCATTACGCTTTTGTAGTTGAACTTGCGCATCAACGCGGGAGCAACCTCGTCCTGATATTTCTTCTTCATTCTAGTCATAAATAACGAGCCCCCTCCCTATATTGCCGCGCCGCACTTTTTGCAGACGCGGACTTTTTCCCCGCCTTCAAATTTGTGCGCCGGCCTTGTCGGTTTGTCGCATTTCGGGCAAACACGCATGACCTTGCTGGCATATATCGGCGTTTCTTTTTTGATTATGCCGCCTTCTTCACCCTGTTTGCGCGGTTTTTGGTGCCGCTTAGCAACGTTCACGCCCTCTACAAGGACTTTGCCGCCTTTAGGGTCAGCACTGATTACTTTGCCCTGCTTGCCTTTGTCCCTGCCGGAAAGGACAACAACGGTGTCATTGGTCTTGATATTCATTGCGCCCCTCCTATATTACTTCCGGGGCAAGCGACAGGATCTTCATATATCCTTTGTCACGTAGCTCCCTAGCCACAGGGCCGAATATACGCGTGCCCTCCGGATTCTTGTCTTCTTTTATCAGAACAGCCGCGTTCTCGTCAAACCGGACGTAAGTCCCGTCGGCACGGCGGACGCCTTTAGCGGTTCTGACAATCACCGCACGGACAACTTTGCCCTTCTTAACAGTTCCGCCCGGTGCGGCTTTGCGGACAGACGCCACAATAACGTCACCCACTCCGCCGTATTTCCGTCCGGAGCCGCCCAAAACGCGGATACACTTTATCTCTTTAGCCCCCGTGTTATCGGCGACTTTAAGATACGATTCTTGTTGTATCACTCTCAGTCACTCCTTTAATTGACAATTGTCAATTGCCGTTACTTCGCCTTCTCTATGATTTCGACTAAGCGCCATCTCTTGTCTTTAGACAAAGGCCTTGTCTCCATAACGCGCACACGGTCACCCATGCCGCACGCATTTTCTTCGTCGTGCGCTTTCAGTTTATACGTACGCTTTATTATTTTCTTGTAAAGCGGGTGTTGAACCCTGTCTTCAACCGCGACAACGATTGTTTTGTCCATCTTGTCGGACACCACTTTGCCGACACGAGTCTTCCTGCTTGATGACCTCTTTTCCATCTCGCTCATCAGGCTTTACCTCCCTGCTCTTCAAGCTCTTTCTGGCGAATAACCGTTTTGACTCTTGCGATGTCTTTCCTCACTTGCGCGATACGCAGTGGATTGTCAAGCTGGTTTGTGGCGTGCTGCATTCTTAAAAAGAAGAGGTCTTTTTTCAGGCCGACAAGCCGATCATTGAGCTCATTTGGGCTCAAGCCTCTTACCTCAGTTGCCTTCATCTACGTCACCACCTGTATCTGTCTCCGGCTCACTCACTGTCTCGACCGCCGGTTCCGTATTGCGGTATACCCCTACCGCGTGTATCGGGCCGCCTTCACGCTTTATGAACTTCGTCTTACAAGGCAACTTATGCCCGGCAAGTCTCAGTGCTTCACGCGCAACCTCTTCGGTCACTCCGCCGATTTCAAACAACACTCTGCCCGGTTTTACGACGGCTACCCAATACTCGGGCGAACCTTTACCGGAACCCATCCGTGTTTCAGCCGGTTTTGCTGTGACTGGTTTCGACGGGAAGATTTTGATCCACACCTTGCCGCCTCTTTTACTGTGACGCGTCATCGCAATACGTGCGGCTTCTATTTGATTCGACGTAATCCACGACGGGCTGGTTGCCTGTATGGCGTAGTCACCGTATGTGATCGTGTTCCCGCGGGTCGCTGTGCCTTTCATGCGTCCTCTGTGAACTTTTCTGTATTTAACTCTTTTTGGTAAAAGCATCGTTATTAGCCCTCCTGTGACGGGGTTGCAGGGCTGCTCGCCGGACGCGGCTGATCTCCGCTCTGCGGACGTGCGCCGCCCGGAGCCGGACTGCGATTGAATCCGCCCTGCTGACCCTGCGGCCTGTTGTATCCGCCGCCTTGTCCCTGCGGTCTGCTATTGTTATAGCCGCCCTGTCCTCCGCGATTGTACCCGCCTTGTCCCTGACCTTGCGGTCTGCCGTATCCGCCGCCGCCTTGTCCTTGGCCGCCTCTGTTATATCCGCCGCCTCTGTTGTTGCCGCCGCGGTTGTCGCGCCGGTCGCGCCGCTCTCTCGGCGGACGGGTCGGATCCATTGTGCGCGGCGTGGTGCGCAATGTTTGCGATAAAATCTCGCCATTGTATACCCATACTTTGACGCCGATTCTGCCGTATGTTGTCGCAGCTTCTGCGAAGCCGTACTCTATATCAGCCCTGATCGTCTGCAACGGGATGGTACCTTCATGATACGTTTCGTCCCTGGCGATCTCCGCGCCGCCCAATCTGCCGGCAACCATGACTTTGATTCCGCGTACGCCAAGCCGCATGGCGCGACCCATCGCGTTTTTCATCGCCCGGCGGAATCCGATTCTCTTCTCCAGCTTCTGTGCGATGCCTTCGGCGATCAATTGTGCGTTTGTGTCGGGGCTTTTTACCTCAACAATAGAGATGGCTACCTGTTTGCCAATCATTTTTTCAACTTCAGCCCGAATCCGCTCAATCTCTGAACCGCCTTTGCCGATGACAACACCGGGACGGGAACAGTGGATGAATATCCGAACTTTTTGGCTGTCGCGCTCAATCTCAATCTTCGGCACTCCGGCGGAGTACAGCAGATTTTTAAGATATTTGCGGATATTGTAGTCTTCAACGATAAGATCCCCGACCTTATCAGCCCGCGCGTACCAACGGGAATCCCAGTCTTTAATAACGCCGACTCTCAGGCCGTGCGGATTAACTTTTTGTCCCATATTTGCCCCCTATTCCTTTTCCGCCACGACAATCGTGATATGTGACGTTCTCTTATAAATCCGGTGCGCCCGGCCTCGTCCAACGGGGCGGATACGCTTGAGAATAGGCCCGGGATTCGCGTAAGTTTGAGATACATAAAGATTTTCAGGATCCATGTTATGATTATTCTCCGCATTCGCCACTGCTGATTGCAGCAGCTTCAACAAAAGCTCCGAACTCGCTTTCGGGGTCTGCATGAGAATGGCTCTTGCCGTAGTTGTGTCCTTGCCGCGAATCAGGTCGCAAGCAATTTTCACTTTACGGGGAGATATCCGCGCGTATTTAAGATGTGCTTTCGCTTCCAAGATTTTTCCCCTCCTATCGTGACGTTTTGCTGCCCGCGTGGCCGCGATACGTCCGCGTGGGGGCAAATTCGCCTAACTTGTGGCCGACCATGTCTTCGGTGATATACACCGGCACATGCCGCCGTCCGTCATGAACAGCGATTGTGTGTCCGACGAACGAAGGGAAAATTGTGCTGGCGCGTGACCACGTCCTAAGCACTTTCTTTTCGTTTGCCGAATTCATTTCGTCAACCCTCTTTACAAGCTCCGGCGCGGCAAAGGGGCCTTTTTTTACGCTTCTGCTCATAAATTATCCTCCTACTTCTTGCCGCGGCGTTTGACGATAAACTTATCAGTTCTGTTCTTCGCCTTGCGCGTTTTATATCCCAGGGTCGGTTTACCCCAAGGTGTCACCGGACCCGGACGGCCGATTGGGGACTTGCCCTCACCACCGCCGTGCGGGTGATCTACCGGGTTCATGGCTGAACCCCTGACTGTCGGACGGATGCCCATGTGTCTTTTCCGCCCGGCTTTACCGATGTGAATGTTGCCGTGATCAGTGTTGCCAACCTGCCCTATCGTAGCCATACAGACAGCGCGAACTAATCTGTACTCACCGGATGGCAGCCTAATCTGCGCCATGGTTCCCTCTTTGGCCATTAATTGAGCTGCCGTTCCGGCCGACCGGACAAGCTGTCCGCCTCTGCCGGGGTAAAGCTCAATATTATGAATGACCGAGCCCACGGGAATCGCGGTGATGGGCAATGCATTGCCTGGTTTGATATCAGCCTCTTTCGACGAGATGACAGCATCTCCGGCTTTCAGCCCCACAGGCGCCAAGATATACCTGCGCTCAGAATCCGCATATTCAATCAGTGCGATATTTGCTGATCTATTCGGATCATACTCCAGTCTCAAAACCGTGCCGGGCACATCCGTCTTATCGCGCTTGAAGTCGATAATCCTGTATTTGCGTCGATTGCCGCCGCCACGGTGCCGGACGGTGATCCGTCCGTAGTTGTTACGCCCGGAGTGTTTTTTCAGAACTTCAGTCAGCTTGCGCTCCGGCCGCGCTTTTTTATCTATCCCATCAAACCCCGAGACGGTCATATGCCGCCGCGACGGAGTGGTAGGTTTATATGATTTAACAGACACTAAATCTATCCTCCCTAATCGTCAATTGTCAACTTCCGGACTAAACCATGCCTTCAAAGAATTCTATGGTTTTAGAGTTCTCGGTCAGTTTAACAACGGCTTTTTTCCAGTCTTTCCGCGCGCCTGCGGGATATCTGCCGGTGCGCTTGATTTTGCCCTTCATATTCAGCGTAGTTACTTTCATAACCTCAACGCCGAAAATCTCTTCAATGGCTTTTTTGATCTCAATCTTATTCGCATCCGGTAAGACTTCAAAAACGTATTTTTTCAGATCCGCGTGTTCCATCGATTGCTCTGTGATAATCGGACGCAGGATGATGTCGTATGCCAGTCTCATTACGAATACACCTCCTCAATCACACCAAGCGCCGCTTTGTCAACGATGAAAGTCGTCGAGTCAACGATGTCGTATGTGTTCAGAAGCTTGGCGAATGTTGTCTTAACGCCTTTCAGATTCCGTGCCGAGAGGATGATGTTTTCGTTAAATTCCGGCGTGACAACAAGTGCCTTTCCGCTGACGCCCACGGCATCCAAAAATTTCTTAAACTCTTTCGTCTTAATCTGCTGAAGCTCAAGCCCATCAACAACGATGATTTTTTCGTCTTTCGCTTTTATTGACAGTGCTGACTTCAGTGCTAATCTGCGCAGCTTCTTGTTCAACGAATATCTATAACTGCGTGGCTTCGGTGCAAATGCAACGCCGCCGTGTGTGTAATGCGGGACTCTTGTAGACCCCTGTCTCGCGCGGCCTGTGCCTTTTTGGCGAAACGGCTTGGCACCGCCGCCGCGGACTTCAGCACGGGTCAGCGCGGACTGCGTGCCCTGGCGTTTGTTTGCCAAATGGTTTTTCACTGACGCGTGGATCGCACCCAGGTTCGGCTCTATACCGAATATATTGTCAGAGAGCGTCACGTCTCCAAGAGACTGCCCGGACATATCGTATACTTTAGTTGTTGGCATGATAACCCTCCCCTTTCTTAAGCGTTTTTAACTGTGTTCTTCACGTAGACTATGCCGCCTTTCGGCCCTGGAATCGCGCCTCTAACCGCCAGCAGGTTCAGCTCTGGGTCAACCCTTGCGACTGTCAGGTTCTGCACTGTCACTTGCTCTGTACCCATGTGACCTGCACCCATGTGGCCTTTGAAAATCTTGCCTGGCGTGGTGCCTGCCCCCATTGACCCGGCATGCCTGTGAACCGGCCCGCCGCCGTGTGACATGCGATTTCTGCCTTTGTTAAACCGTTTGATAACACCAGCAAAACCTTTACCTTTGGATATCCCAGTGATGTCTACCTTATCGCCTTCGGCGAAAATATCAGCTTTCAGCTCGTCACCTAAATTCATCTCTTCGGCGTTTTCAAGTTTGAACTCTTTCAGGTGTTTCTTCGGCGATACGCCGGCTTTTTTTAAGTGACCTTGCTCTGGCTTTGTCAGTTTGCGTTCTTTCAAATCTTCAAACCCAAGCTGTACAGAGATGTACCCGTCGTTTTCCATCGTTTTCTTCTGTGTAACGACGCAAGGCCCAGCCTCTATAACCGTTACAGGGACGACTTTGCCGTTTTCATCAAATATCTGCGTCATCCCAACTTTTTTGCCAATGATTGCTTTTTGCACTGCTTTATTTACCTCCTGTCATTGGTTGGCTTTCGACCAACTTAACATATTATATCCCCTCTCCCAGAGGGATGCCGCTTATCACGGCGGGGTGGCTTTACAGCTTGATCTCTATTTCAACACCTGCCGGAAGCTCCAGCGACATCAGTGACTCCACCGTTTTTTGCGTGGGGCCTATGATGTCGATCAAACGCTTATGGGTCAGGCGTTCAAACTGCTCTCTGCTATCCTTGTATTTGTGCACCGCACGCAGAATTGTAATGATCTCTTTCTTTGTCGGCAACGGTATCGGGCCGGATACCCGTGCGTCCGTCCGTTTTGCCGTCTCAACGATTGTCGCGGCTGCTTGGTCAACTAGCTGATGGTCATAGGCCTTCAGCCGAATGCGAATCATTTTTTTGGCTGCCATTTTTTATTCCTCCTGTTATCATGTTCCGTTGAGCTTAAAAAGGCAATAACCGCAAAGGGTTACACCCTCAGCGATTTTGTTTTCCACGCAAACGAAACGGCATTAAATAGGATTCGGGAATTTTCTTACCACACATCCGGGCGTGTCATAATTCCGATGATAAAAAATCTCCCGCGCGCCCGATTGCGAATCAGCACAAATGCACTGATTCCGGACTGCTCCCCGAAAGTTACCAGGCTTCACAAAGTCAGCCAACAGCCTGCAATCTCCCGGTTCATCGCGTCACGTGCCCATAAGGCACCTTGGTAGAATATCAAACATCGAACGCCTTGTCAAGAAAAATTTTAGAATTTTTATCTTTTTTCTTTATTCCCGCAACGATGTGTACTGTTAATCGAACCCTGCCGCCTTTGCACATTACTATTATGCATTACGACGGAGCGTTGAGGGTACCATCTTTTGCACATTGCCACAACGGGTATACTACTTTCTTTTTTTACGTTTCAAAGCACCTCATTTCGGTGATTTTTGCTATTTTTTACGGTATATATATGGTTAATGTGATAAATTTGCTTGACATGCCTGAACCACGGTTGTAAAATGAGGGGACATGTTTGATTTTTGACAATAGTTAATGATTAACTGTTAATCTCTACATTATATAAAGGGGTGAGGTACTTACCAATGCCAGTGGCTTTAATAATAACCTTTGCGGCCGCTATTCCTATATTTCTTATCTTGGGAGTTTTTCTTGGGATTCAATATAGAAAAAAAGTGTCGGAACGGGAAATACAAAGTGCAGAGGAAAAGGCCAAATCGATTATCAACGACTCGATAAAGGCCGCCGAAAACAAAAAACGTGAAGCGCTCCTAGAGGCAAAGGAAGAGATCCATAAAAATAGAGGCGAGTACGAGCGCGAGGTGAAAGAGCGCCGTGCTGAAATCCAAAAGCAAGAACGCAGACTCCAGCAGAAAGAAGAAATGCTGGACAAAAAGACAGACATTTTTGAAAAAAAATCTGAAACGCTGACGAAAAAACTGTCAGACTTGGACGAAGCCCACGAAGAAATCGCCGTCATCAAGCGCGACCAGTTTGAAATGTTGGAAAAAATCTCCGGCTATACGGTTGAAGAGGCTAAATCGTATTTAATCAAAAACATTGAGTCGGAAGTGACGCACGAAGCGGCGATGAAAATCAAGGACATAGAAACCCGCTTGAAAGAAGATGCAGACCAAAAAGCCCGCGAATATATCACCGTCGCAATCCAAAGAGTCGCGGCAGATCATGTGGCAGAGGCTGCGGTGTCGGTAGTTCCGTTGCCGAACGACGAAATGAAAGGCCGGATAATCGGTCGTGAAGGCCGCAACATCCGCGCGATCGAAACGCTGACCGGGGTGGACTTGATTATAGACGACACGCCGGAAGCGATCACACTGTCCAGCTTTGACCCTGTCCGGCGCGAAGTCGCAAGAATCGCGTTGGAAAAATTGATTTTGGACGGACGGATTCACCCCGCCAGAATCGAAGAGATGGTGGAAAAAGCAAAAAAAGAAGTTGACGCCACGATTAAAGCGGAAGGCGAACGCGCAACGTTTGAGACAGGTGTACACGGTCTACATCCGGAAATCGTAAAGACCCTCGGCAGAATGCGCTACCGCACAAGCTACGGGCAGAACGTGCTGAATCATTCCATCGAAGTTTCGCACATCGCCGGCCTGCTAGCCGCGGAACTCGGTGCAGATGTCGCTGTGGCTCGCCGCGCAGGACTTTTGCACGACTTGGGCAAAGCAATGGATCATGAGGTTGATGGCACTCACGTGACTATCGGCGTAGATTTGGCAAAGAAGTACAAAGAATCCGAAGAAGTAATCCACGCGATACACGCCCACCACGGGGATGTGGAGCCCAGAACGATTATCGCCGGATTGGTTCAAGCATCCGATACGA
>Ga0123355_10016865_pt1 | contig 11521 bp, 4 predicted proteins | sample TergutEmb28metaG_3_FD_89872 | JGI IMG/M metagenome (GOLD analysis project Ga0123355, IMG submission 89872) | Embiratermes neotenicus P1 segment gut microbial communities from Petit-Saut dam, French Guiana - Emb289 P1 | ecosystem: Host-associated > Arthropoda: Insects > Digestive system > Gut ...
GCATCTTGCGATAACGTAGGAACGCAGCTACTGCAGGATTGTCGCGTTGAAGGTCAAGCGGATGTCGTCACGGACAGAGTACATTACGCAGACACCAAAGAACTCCACACTTTTCTCTGGCCAGTATCTCCGTAACCATTGAACTTTGGATATAGGTGTTTTGGGTTAGAGCGGTATAGTTTGACCTAAGGAACACTCTCCCGAAGTTAGGTCCTTTCCTCCTGGGACACCCTGTATATATACTGCTACATGTATCAATGCATTCGCATCACCTTCAGGGGTTATTATGCTCTATTTTGCTAAAGTGACAAAAATAATTAAGATTATAAAATTCAATAAATTCAGAAGATTGAAATGTTTGTAGTTGATGATAAAATATACACTCTATACAAAAACGTTGTGAGCTGTTAAATTGTTACAATTATAATAAGCGAAATTAATTTTCTTTGTGACTGCATATACAATATGGCCTGTTTAATGTTTTTTTGACCTTTAATCGTGATATATCCGAATAACATGAACTAACAAGATGCACTATTTTCTATTAATTTATTTCAAGAGTAAGCCTCTAGATATTTCGTGCAGGCTTGCTGCTCATCATTAGGAGGATCAACTCTGTATAAACAGTAACTGGTATACTCAACATAAATCACGACTCTACCAGTTACTGTCTATATAGAATTGATCCTCCTGATGATGAGCAGCAACTCTTTTCGAAACATGTAGAGGCTTACTACTGAAATAAATGATTAGAAAATAGTGCATATTGTTGGTTCATTTTATAAGAATTTGGACTGTCTTATACATGTAATCCTTATGTTGGTGTTTCTTGTATGCGGGTAAGATGATAATATGGATAATTAACTGTACAAGATGCACGATACATACATCCAACTAAAAAAATTCCTACTTTGTTCTACCCGTTCTCCCTGATGATTATCCAGGCTGACAGAAGCGTTTTTATGTAGAGGGTAGTGAGTTCTTCTCCTATCCATAAGACTGCTTCTACCGCTGTGTATCCACATATTAATGATTCACCATATATTATATACATGGACATACAGTATACCATAATGCCTGTATTATTACAACTAAGTTCCTGATGATGGGTCTTCAAGGTTCGAAACAAGTCGAAGATGTATAACAAAGTTAATTATATACGTCAGCACTACCGTCTTTATGAAAACATAAGGCTACATGTTTCGATATTTGAGACACTGATACGACACACTCCCCATAGAGGGAAACACCCGCGAACGGAGTAAGGACGCGCCATAGCATCAACGCACAGGTATTTTATTAATATAAACATATTGGGCTCTCAATGTGCACACAGCGCCAATGACTTAAGTCTGCTATGTAGGCCTGAAGATGACCGATGGATGGGTTGAAACACGTGTCCTTATGTTTTAACAAAAAAGGTAGTGCTGACGTATATAATTAACTTTGTTATATATTTATTCTAGCACCTCGTGATGTCTTCTTTCAAGTTCATATCAAGTCGAAGATGCTTTGTGAAATCAAGTTTTAGCAGGTGTGCATTTGATGGGTTTTACATCGCAGTCACCCTCTCACAATGCACGGTATAAAGAGCGTTAAAAAGTAACTGAAATGTATTTATCAAATTACGGGACATCGGTATGGGAATTTAAGATCCTCCAAGGTGGTACATACTAATGTAATTCAGTCACAAATAATTCTAAGGATGGTAAAATTCGATACGATTGTAGAGTTTTGGGAATGTCCTTCGCTGTGTTCCTGAAGGCCGCTCTTCCAAACGATTACAGTACAGTAGAGTTCTGTACTTGTATTCTTGCTATTAGAAATGAAAAATCTCAGTTTTCAGAAGTTTATAGTGTAAAATACTTACTTAATCCATGGAGCAGAGTCCTTCTTGAGGAGCTAACCGACTCTCAGCTATTCAAGAAATTCCCCGCACCTTATGGAACCCGAAGGTTCATTAGCGCTTTCGTATGTGCCCGCCACCAATCTGTATCAAAGTATCAGTCCAAGTCCGAAGCTTTCTGTGTGAACATTTCGTAACATGATATGTTTTTACGGTGAGGAGTTGTTAGCACCTCGCCCAACACCCCCCCTCCCCACAGCTAGAGGACCACACCTTGTTGGCTGTCCGCGACTACTTATTCAATATATTCGCAGCTACCCTTCATACTGGAGGCTGTTCCCCCATCCGCAACCTGAGGACGCGCCATACCGTGGTGACACGGACCCACTAAGGAATTAGGCAATGCCCAAAACATAAGTGGCTTGACTGAAAGTAAAATAGAGTTTATTATACATTCCAGCGTCTCATACCTTTCTGTTCTACAGCTACTTGCTTGACGATACACACAAAGTTGAATATAGTCAGCTTACCATAAAATCGGTAAGTTAGTTGTAACAACAAACAACAATATTTAGACTTCATGAGACAGTTTCTTCTGTGTTCTGTAAATCGCTTTTACCTTGATAGCCACTTTTAGATAGGGACTGCTGTAAGAAGGCTTGCTATGGCTGATTATTTTGTTCCCACCGACCGAGTAATAAACCAATCCCTGTATATTAAACTCCATGTTCTGCCGCATGAATAGCAATCTAGGATTTCAAAAGCTATATCACAAATTGCTTCCTCGTATCAAAACAATTTTTATGAAAAGAGTTGACAAATAAAAGATAAATAGACATACGAATAAACAAAAGGCTTCATGTGCTACATATTAACATTCGGAAATAAAGGAACCATAACGTCCGATGATACGTAAATTTTCCTCAGTATGAAATGCTTGTGCGTCTGAAAAATTTCTGCAAAATTGTTACCTGATTTTACATTTATTTATCAATTGCAGACAATGTTTTCCCTTTCCACCAATACCCTTTAACTTGAATTTTATTACGCTATATAGATTGTCGTAAAATCCTTCCGATCGCACTATGACCCTGGGGTCGACTCAGCCTTTAACAGAAATGAGTACCAGGAGCATTTCCTGGGGGTAAAGACGGCCGGTGCGTAAGGCTGACAACCTACCACCATCCCGTGCCGTTGTCAAGAAATCTGGGAACCTTAACTTCCTGGAACCCTCTGGGCCACTGCCTGTAACGGGACTGCTTTTATATAGATTATCAACTTGATCTAATAAGTTTGTTACACGTACATCTGCTTGTGTGGGCCGGGTAGCTCAGTCGGTATAGCGACTGACTACGGGCTGGACGGTCCGGGATCGAATCTCGGGGGGGACGAGATTTTCCGCCAGTCCAGACCGGCCCTAGGGCTCACCCAGCCTCCTGTAAAATGGGCACCGGAGTTTTCCCGGGGGTAAAGTGCGGCCGGGACTTACTGTTGACCACTCACCTCCTTCTAGTGCCGCGGTCATGGAAGAGTAGAGCTATACTTCTACCCACCCTCTATGCCACACCAGGCCTATAACGAGATCACTTTACCTTTACATCTACTTGTACTAGCTTAGAACAAGACGAATTGAATTTATTTTATGATGATAGCGAAAAATCCTCTTCTGGGAAAGAGCAAATCCTTTCAAACGCTGAACGTTTATTAAACTTAGTGCATTAAGTTGATCCTACGCTACTGATTTGGTATAAATCGATTTGGCACAGAGCTGTAATTCTGCTACCGGGGTTAATTTCCTGCAAAACCGAACATCTTTCGCCTCCACTTCATTCAGGCAGACTTCTAAACGTACCCAGCCTCCTATGCAATAACAAACGAGTATCTTCTCTGGCTAAAGTGGCAGGGTTATGAAGCTGACCACTGACATAACTGCATGACCGAAAACAGTAAACCTTGTGCTATCGCCACTCCCCTTCACGTGTATTTTCTTATCGTCGCGTTTTGTTAAGAACTGAGAAACCTGTACATGTGCCTTAAATGATTAGTGATACCAAAAAGATGGTATGTATTATACAGGGTGGTTGGGAAGTAAGTAGGCATTAAATAATCGCTATACATTTTGTAATATTAAAGCAATCATAGTGAAAATAATATGTGTATATATACGTCACAAAATAGGATTTTATAATTCGTGCGTCGATGGTGTGGGCAGTGGCCGAGAGAGGCAGCACGCGCAATAACAACAGAGATGGCTGGCCGCTTGACTGTTAAGCAACGAGCGCAATTTGCTGCACGCTATGAGGTGTGGAATTCAGTGGTTGCTGTGCAGAGATGGTTGCGTACCGTGAAAGGAAGAAATACCACAATCCGTCCGGAGACAATCAAGAATTGTCATTCGAAGCTTTTGACCACAGGTTCAGTTACAGACGCACGAACAAGTGGCCGTCCATCGACATCCGGCCAGCGGCCAACCATCTTTGTTGTTATTGCACGTGCTGCCTCTCTCGGCCACTGCCCACACCATCGACGCGCGAATTATAAAATCCTATTTCGTGACATATATACACATTATTTTCATGATGACTGCTTCAATATTACAACATTTATAGCGATTATTTAATGCCTACTTACTTCCCAACCACCCTGTATTTAAATACTAGAGGTGGCTGCATGCATGAACAATTTAGTAGACAATAAAAACCGCTAGGAGGTAACTAATACTTCTTTGGTTGTGACACGTACTAGAATCGGCAATGCATTTACTGTACTAAGGAGACGTGGACACTTAACAAAGAGAGATGGAAGTTTTTAAAGAAATGGTGCACTAAATATTATATGTTTGAATTCGGGAACACCTCATCCTAGAATGTGTAAAGCTATGTAACTCCGTCCCACAAGTTTTGCAGAGATTTTTGTTGTTTTCAACAAACTGAGAATGTCACCTGCATTTTGTTATACAAATAATAATATTGAATATCGTGACAACAAATCAGGTAATATATTGAATGGCTTGACGATAAAAGTTGCCATTTACAGGAAAGCGCAAAGGGTTACACAAATGTCATAAAAATTAATTAAAAAAGGATGCAAATGGAAAGAAATACAATGAAACCTGAGAACTAACAATATAAGAATATCCATGTGTAGCTTAAAAACGATTAAAAATATAGTGCCGACCTTTGCGTCTAAGATTAAATTTTACAGTTCTGATTAGTTTCTTCGTCCTTTGTTATTTTCAGTACTTAAGAATAAAATTCGACAACTACAAGAAAAACGTTTCGTATCTGATTTTGGATTCAGAGAACAAATTCTTCGCATTAGGACTTGGACGTTTTCATGACTTAACATTTTATTGGATGCACAATTATCTGCTAATGGAAGACGAAAAGGAGAAGTTCAAACCGTGAAAATTTGTAGGGTAAAATTGTCTTTGGATATCGGATATCAATAGAAATGCCGATATTTGCTGGGCTGGTAACAAGTTAATTACTTGTTTGGAATGAAAGCCGCAAGTCAATGTGTAATACACGCATTAGGTTTACTGTTCCTTCACATGACGTAACTCAAAGTAAGGTAGGTTTAAATTCCACGGAGTGATGGTAACATGTGTGCCTACACAGATTACGAAACAAGGGCTTAAGGAACTTAACTGGAGAGAGAAATGCTGTCGTATAGTGGTCCAAAATGAAACGAAAATATCTTCCTTACAGAGATACTGACATAATACGTAGACTCTACACGCAAACATGTCCAAGGAGACTACAGAGGACTGTAAACATTTCTGAAACTGGGAAGGTATTATGCGTTTCATTCGATAAGAATAAAGAACAAGAAAGATAACGTAACTGGGGGAGTTAAAATCATTTCTCCGTTGAGTCTTTTGGGACTAAAACTCTGTGATAATTGATGGGTGAATAGGTACCGACGTTTTGATGGAGTCTGTTACTTCCATCCTCTGATACTCAGTAGGTGAAGAGATTTTGAAGACTGAAAATTCAGTCTCCCAGCGATAATTTTATAACTATGCACGAAACGAAGGGGAGTCGTAAGCCTTGAAACTGTAAGACTTGAAGGTTCATCAACACTTCCGTAAGTAACTCGAACCTAGCATGTCTGGTTTGCTGTCGACCCAAAGACTTGCTGCTTCGACAGAATTTCGTGGTTTACCCGACTCCCTCTAGTTAATTACATGGATAATATCTCAAAATATGACGACCCTCTTCAGTTCCCTACCAATTAATCATCCTGTCAATCGACACTGTTTAATGTGACTTCTGTGTCACTAAATTTGTAATAAATAAATAAACACACAAATAATTTTATCAACTCCATCTTCAGGACAGCTAGCTTCTTGCTGCGTATTTAAAAGACAACATTTTGTTAGTCTTAATTCTACTTCCTCTGCAGTCCACATTGATATATGCCCTGTGAATTTATGCTTACGTGCGAAAGCAACCAACAAATTACCAACTATAATTTGGGCTGTGCTTACGCTATGTAATTGTTCTTCTTGGCTGACAGCTTTGATGTGTTTATAGTGAGGACTTTTGCTACACAAGGAATTGATTCCTTTTGATGGGGAAGTCATTTGGTTGGATAAATGTGTGGAGCTTGAAAGCACAGTGATTCTTTCGTCGTAGAGACTGAAGAGCATGACTACCTCCAGCCAGCTCTAAGCTGATTGGAGGGAGTCAAGCTGGTTGCATATTTCTTAATGTTAAACTCGGAGTAAGCAATGGTCAATGAACCACCTGTATTACACCTGCCAGATATTTAAATCATGTTTTACTTTAAAGAGCAAGAAATTTTAAATCTGTTTTAGCTAAGTCTGAATGTGACAAATGCATTCCTAGGTCATTCCTAAGGTAGAAAACATCCGAATAATTTTGTGCGTAAGAACTTTTCTGGCACAATGGTCATTTGTCTACTGTCCTAGAAAACGTGTAAGCTTTAATGGCAGTCATTTAAAAGAATACCCAGGCTAGCTCATTGAAACGTTCCAATAGCGCGCTCAGGAAATAGGAAGTGTTTTGAATTTATGTACGTATTATGTACCAGTCCAACGAATAAGGAATAAAACAAGGAACTTAAAAGTTCATGAAAATAAGAAAGAAGCTATTAAACTACTAATTAGCTAATTGATCGACTCTCCTATTTACTGACTGACTGACTGGTGGAAATTCAATCTAAATATAAATTTTCATGAAGCAATATGAACTACTTGTCTTAATTCGCCTGCTGATCACTGTGACAGTTTACTCCTAAGTTTTGTTAGGGATAATATCTTATTATGAAGATATTTTCTTCTATATTCGTTACTGCGAAATATAGGCTTAATTTGAAAACACAACGATGAAGTGTATATTTAGGTCGTCAGGGTCAGCATCGGAATTATAATTACTGTGTATTTTATAGGAGTATTACCGCTTGATGCAAGCGGTAATACTCCTATTTCTGAGTGCCGCTAAGACGTGCCCTTGTCTAATGCAAGCGGGAAAAGTAAATGTTCCCTATGTTGATATTTTCCCTCAGTCCTTCAAGACGAATGTTAAGTAGTGCCATAAGAAGGCTACAACCACTTTCTGTTGTAGAATTTCCAATTTACATAAAATCATTTGTTATATTGATTTAATTTTTACAGATTTGACTTACTGGAAGAATCGTCAAATAAATACAAATAAATATAAACAATCTTTATTGTTGCACCGTGAATTTCGTAGAGTCACTTTAATTATATCAACTAATGAAATTACATAAAATTTCACATTAAAACACTTAAAATCGCTCCAACATGTTTCGATCCCAAGATCATCTTCAGGGAGCCATGTTGTTCCTTGCTAAAGTCACATATTAAAAATGTAATTAATGTAAGGAAATTAATTAGTGAGTGTTTTTAATATGTGATTTTAGCAAGGAACAACATGGCTCCCTGAAAATGATCTTAGGATCGAAACAGGTTGGAGCGATTTTAAGTGTTTTAATGTGAAATTTTATGTAAGTGCATTAGTTGGTAAAATTAAATATAAACATTATTAGCATTGCACAAAGTAACATAATATTTTCATCTAAGTACTCTTATTTGTCTTTCATCACTGTGCCTTGTTTATGGTTACGAACATATTCCAGAATTTCAGAAAACTCCAGATTGTACATCTACGAATACGACGAAAAACGTACAGGAATACAAAAAGTACAATTAAATCTTATATTTATCTTATAAACATTATTTTGTAATTTGAAGATATGTACATTTTTAAAGATTTGTTTCATGAAATCAACTTTGCAACGTACATGAGAATGGAACGTGTATAAAGTTCTATCTGGTAAACAAAGACGTTATTATTCGTACGTGCATTCCAAAATTAATGGAGTAATTGTTTTGTTTTTTCTATGATAATATTGTTGTTAATTATTTCTGCCGTTTTTTAAAGAAACGATCCAGCTTTGAATAAAACTGTATATCTATTTTTGGGTATCACTGTACTTTAAATTATGAAGATGTTCAAGCGTTACTCTTCGAAGTACGAGAGTTGTTGCGTGCAAATCTGCTACTGCTAGACTGTGTTCGGACAGCTGTTATCCCAGTTCGTCCCAACAGCCTTTTCTTTTTCATCCCCTTAAAACATAGAAGAGAAATTTAGTTACAGTAAAAACAACCCGAGTCTAATACGAGTAATGGTTTTGTGTGTAATGTTACGACTTATTGTTCTCCGGTTTTTGTTTCCGTAGTTAATATATTCCGCACTGAATGTGAGACTTTTAAACTTTTGTAACATAAATCTAGATGTTTTTATGACGTGTTCTAAATCAGTGACATGCTGAAGTTTTGAAACGGAGAAGTGTATCCTTCCTGTGGCTTTTTGAGCAGCACAACTTTGTATAGTACGGGGTAGCCGTGTTGTGGTACTAAATTCCAAATAAAATGACACCAACGGGCATGTTTAAGAGATACCTGGAGCCGCAAAAACAGCAAGGATTTCCCGTAATGTATATACGTACCATGCAGGGATCTCTCAGCGAGATGGGGCGAGTGTGATGTGAAAGTAAATAGATTTCCACCCCTCTTCCTAATAATCTGTAAATTTCATCTACAGATCTTAACTAGGGAGATTTTAACAGGACCAAATACATAAGCAATTACGAATACAGCCGAAGCTGCTTTAACAAAAAACATTAAAATTTTGACTTAATGTTTATATATTGCTGTCATGTTTTTTGAAATGTTGTTAAACAGGAGAGGAAATGTCCATGGACGTAATTCTTCTGACGCTTTCGCTTTCATTCGTTGTGGATGTTAGAGTTTTGAACACGTTTCATGAAAACCGCGAGAATTTTAAAAATTCAAGAAGATTTTGCCTCACGTAAGTAACAAATAATGGTTTTCTTGTAATACATTTACAGCTCATAATCTATACGTCTTTGGGGGAAGATTTATCTAAAAAAAGTGAATACCTAACGTGTGCAACTGATCATGGATAATGGTAGATTCTCAACTGTTTCTTCATTACCAATTTGCACCTCGCAGAGGAAACACTCTGTCACGAATACAAAAAGCTATCCTTAGGCCTCATTCCGTGCCTCGTAGGGAAAAAAAACTCTCTGCTTCAAGTATTAAAAGTAGAGGCAATATAAAATAGAGTTACGTAGGTTTTAATACAATTGTCTACTTTTTGCCTGTTTTAACCAAAAAGGTAATGTGTTCGAATAATTTTACCAAAAATACCGAGTAAAGTTAAACAAAATCTTTCGGATGGGAGTAGTTCTTACTAGTGTGGACGGAGGGTTACATTGATACTAACATTTATTTTTCGTCTGAAGACAAGCCTGAAAACCGTATGTGTAGTGAATGAGATTTTACGGTCTCATACGTCTTTAGACTTTCACAAGAGAATAAATGCAATTAACCGTTACCCTGCTAACGTGGATAATATGGTGAGATCCTAATAATGCCAGCAGATGGCAGATGGGATTTAACTTGGCTTTAAAGGGTTAATGACATACGGAGGTTATTATTACCCAAATGATATTATTAAAATGTTTATGCACTTGTTATCAAACACGTAAACAAACAAAATAAAGTAACCAACTACAGTCGAACCCCTATATAGCTTCACCGTTTTTCTCCGCGATTTGTTGCAGTATATCGAGAGTGGTTTTATTTCGAAATGTACTTTAATAGGAAACGCTTGTTTACTGATCTGAAAAGTCATTATGTGAGTGTGATGATGCTATCCTGTAGTCGCCTGACTCCCCCCCCCCCCTCTGCCGTCAAACTTCCGGTTAAGTTGTTGCACCCTGCACGATGGACAACTAAGTCTACGGACTCAGTCAGACTCAGTCAGTTATTCGATGACGATGTTTTCTATGAACTCATGTGTGGTTTGCTTAAAGGTATTTTGAGTAGCTTAGATTGTAGGTTGTTGCATCGAAAAGCAACAAGTAAGGTGTAAAGAATGTGAAGGCAAAACCTGTGATAGGATGAGACGTACTTTCGCAGCACTTCCGTGAAAAGCGAGAAAAATCACAACAAATTAAACCACGCAAATGTGTGCTGGCCGTAGCAATAAGAAGCTGTCGTACCGCAGAAAAAGTCGTAAGAGATACCGCTTGATTAAAAATGTTCAATGATGAAGGAAATAGTAACAACTTTGTTAGGAATTTGGAGTAATTTATCCTTAAACTGGAAAATATTTATTGGTTGTTTGTAATCATAATTCTTACAGCCGCTTCTTTGTTAGTAAACGACATACAGAGAATAAGATTTTAAAGCAAATGGGCTCTTATTTGTTTCAAACTACCTAAGCTGCTAATTAGCTGAATTTTGTATTACTCATATCTAGAACGTATTTCAGTTCACTGATTTAAGGAATTAACAAATTAAAGGGATGTGTCTTGTATTATACAATGTGCGATGCAAATTTAACTCCAATTTATTAAACAATTTCGCTTTCATTTAAATAACTTCATAGATTCCTTCTTCAGGAGCTAGTAGATTTTTCACCTAATTACTGAATTCCATTTGTTGTTGAATTCAAACTCTTGGTATCTAAATCCAACCCACGCAGCTTGTCGAAGCTTCACGATCACACTCAGATACACCGTTCTTGGTAGAAACCTCTGGACGAGTGATCAGCCCGACACAGAGACCTACAACTGACTACGAACAACAGTCACAAGAGACAGATATTCATGTCCTCGGTGGAACTCGAACCCAAAATTCCAGCCAACGAAAAGCCCCATGTGCACACCTTTGACCACGCGGCTACTGGGATCGATCTGAATTAGTATAGATAAAGAAAATTGTTTCCTTTTGATTAATTGGGAGTCACGCCATTTAGGTGTTGTGTGTAGAACCATAGCGTCACACCTTAACTTCGGGTTTAGGTGGAGATGAGCGATTACCTCCAAGTCCCCATCGCCTTGCCCAGAGGTAAGAGAACGCGCTACATTTAACCCTTTGACCACTAACGACGACTATAGTGGTCGTACCGCACCGCTAACATCTAAACGTTGCATTTTATATATTTATTCAACAAATACAGGTACTGAATATTTTAAACATGGTGTATACTCTCCGTTTTTCCTCTTCAAAACGCAATTTGTTTTATAAATCTAATGTATTTGGTTCCCGTATTATTCACATTTCATATACAGGGTGTGCTAAAATTAAAAAAA
>Ga0123355_10016866_pt1 | contig 11520 bp, 9 predicted proteins | sample TergutEmb28metaG_3_FD_89872 | JGI IMG/M metagenome (GOLD analysis project Ga0123355, IMG submission 89872) | Embiratermes neotenicus P1 segment gut microbial communities from Petit-Saut dam, French Guiana - Emb289 P1 | ecosystem: Host-associated > Arthropoda: Insects > Digestive system > Gut ...
AAACCCCACACGGAGCAAGACCAAATAGGGAGGAAATCGCGGCTTCGGCTGCGATACGTGCCGGCTCGGTGCGTCAAACCTCCGGGTAGGTCGCTAGAGCCGCGCAGCAATGCGCGGCCCAGAGGAATGGCCGTCCCGCAGGAGCAATCCCGCGGACAGAATTCGGCTTATAGGTCCGGCTGCCACAATGCTTTTGTTTCCAAATCTTTACCGTTCGCCTTGGAGTTGTGCTTTCGACCCGCTGGATCGCAACAGCAGTCAACCTGCCGGGAGATGCCGTTAATGTGCTGTCCAACCTCACCTATCAGCCTGGCACCCTGGTTGGTTAACATTCTTCCGTCCCGTTGGTAGTCCTTCTACGCCCAGCCGAGGTCTTTGAGCGCCAGGCCAGCGTTCCATATTTTGGTCATATGAGCGATCTTGTCGCCGTCGAACTGCATTACGTAGACATAGTCTGTGCGGATCGCTCGGCCGGTGGGAGGAACCGGCCCACCCTGACCGGTGTGCGTCCCATAGAAAACTCCGTAGGCGGCGACATTGTTCCGCGCGCTGTCCGTCGCGAATGATTTCACTTCGTAGTGAGCGTCGGGAAGTACGGTTAACATTCCTTTCATCCAGTCTGTGTATTGCGCGAGTGTTTTCACGTCCAGCAATGGTTCGGCCTGCGCCGAGAATGTCGCATTTGGCGTGCAGTACGCGCTACAAACCTTCCATCCCTTCCCCGTCTCGCATGCGTCAAAGAAAGCTTCTGCTACGTCCGTAATCGATGTTGTTTTTGGCGTCACGATAGTCTCCTCTTTGCTGAATCACCTTTCGTGTCAGCGTTTGTTACGACTCCGCCGAATCGATTGCGGGCAGATCGCGGGCCACCCAGAAAACAGAGAGCTGGAATCGTAGTTGGCAAAACCGTCCCCATTCATTGAGCGGCCGGAACACTTGCGTTACTGAATGGCGTCGCACGGAGGATACGCTCCGAGTGGAGTCGCACATTCTGGCTTGCGCCGATCAAAGCGGCAACCAGCTCGCCGTCGCGACAGTACGCGACAAACGGCACATTGAGAATTGGGACTTTGCCAGTTCGGGTCACTGTCACAATCCACTTCCCGAAGTTCACACGCTTAGCCAGCACCGGCTCGGCATCTGCCATTGCCCTGTGCGTCATGGCTCGATACTCCGCATCTCAGTTTGCCTCAAAGTGAACCGCCGCTGCTGGTTTTCTGCCCGATAAAGATGCAAAGTCAGTTTGCGTCAAGAGTCGCATCGGGAGACACCGTCGCCGATTGATTACCCAAGGATACAGCTCAGAAGCGGTCAACTGACGTAAAATCTCCATCCCATCGTCCTGCGCGAGCGGGGATCTGAGTGCAGTCGGCTGGTTACAACAACGACTACCCGAGAGCCAACTGAAACGTTCAGTAGCCTGGCTCGTTGCACTCCTTTGCGGATGCGCCACATTCGCCAGAGATGGCCCCGCCGGACCGATTTCTCATTGCTCGGCACACGATGTTGGCCCACCCCGAAGGGAGAGATATCGCTCTTTATGGTCCCTGTTTGAGTACAGGTAGACGCAGGAGCCGACCGCTGCATACACTGGACGCAACATGCCCGCGCTCACCACTGTCGCGAGTCGCGACGCTCGCCCCTTGTTTGCCCTGGTGTCGCAGGTGCTGGTGGTGTTCACACTGGAATTCGACAACGAGTTTGAGCGGAGGCTGATCGGCGCTGGTTACCGAGGAGCGCTCTCCTTGGTGGTGTGGACGAACCTGGCGCGCTTCCTAGCAGACGGTGCGATTCCGGTGCGTGAACTGGCGGGGCGGGCATTGGTGCCCGAACAGCAGGTCAAGAGTATGCTCGGCTGCCTGGAGCGATGGGGGTTCGTCAGACTGGAGGCGGATTCTGCGAGCGGCAAGCCGACGGCGAAGCTGCATGCCCGCTCGGGCGTGACGGCGCGCGACGGCTGGGGCAGCGCGCGCGGAATCCGCGCCGGTTGGGAGGTTTACCTAACCGCCAAGGGGCGGAAGGCCGTCGAGATCTGGCCCCCGCTGTTCGGCGAGATCGAAGCCCGCTGGGGGCAGCGGTTTGGCACCGAGGATTTGGTCCGCATGCGCCGCGCGTTGGACGCAATCGTTGCGAAGGTCGGCCTGGAGCTTCCACACGGGCTTCCGGGAGGTTGGGAAATCCCTCGCGACTATGCGCCGCGCGGTGAGTCGAGCGGCGCCGCGCTGCCGCTGCCGGTGCTTCTGTCGCAAGTCTTGCTGGCATTCACGCTGGAGTTCGACCGGGAATCGTTCACGCCGCTGCAATTGTGCGCCGGCACATTGCGCGTGCTGAGTCAAGAGCCGGTGAAAGTGAGCGACATCCCGTGCCTGACGGGATCGTCCCCCGAGACGGGTGGAATTGGCTGGCAGCACAAACCCTACGTTGTGGTGAAAGCAGATCCGTCGGGCGCGCGCGGCAAGGTAGTGCGGCTTTCGGCCCGAGGCTTGGCGGCGCAAGAGCGCTATCGCGAACTTGTATCTCACATCGAGAAGCGATGGGCGCGGCTTTGTGGTGAAGAGACGATAGCGGAGTTGCGCGACGCGCTTCTTGACTTGTTCGTTGCGCGTAGGGGTGATCTCCTGCTGATGGCGGAAGGCCTGGTACCGGCGGAGGGCACGCTGCGCTCCGGCGCGCAGGCGCCCGCATTGGGGCGTCGCGATGTGGGTACTGCGGCGCGGCAGCGAATGCGCGATGCAGTGGCGCAGAGCGAACGCTTTAAAGAGAATCCTGCGGGCGCGTTGCCGTATTATCCGCTGTGGGACATGAATCGCGGCTTCGGTCCGTAACTTTCCCCGGGATGGGGCGGCGAAACTCGCCTCGCGAGATCAATACCTCTGTGTTTCGCGAACATGCCGCCGATGGATTGGGTCTGAAGGGTTTGTTGGAGAACAGCTCTCTTGTAAACTTGCGCCAACTCAGGCCAAAATTGCGCGACCAATGAGAATGATACCAATCGTATAAGTGGCGAACATGGTGGCGAAGCGTCCGGTTCCCGCGAAGGCTTAGGAAAGCAACTCATCGATCATTTCGCGGCTGTTTGGGAGGAATGGGCTCTTCGGTCGAGGGGGATGAAGTGGGAAATACCTGGATCGTCGATCTTCGGGACTACTTGACCCCCACGGGCGCGATGGCCGAGCTGCCGCCTCGCGCGCGCATCCTCGCAGAGTACTTCGCGAGCATCGTGCTCGACGCATCCAGCAATCTCGACGATCCGCCCACGGTGCGCTGTCGACGCCGTCCGCGCCGGCAGCGCTGTCCCGGGATCGTGATGTCGTATCCGAGTGCCGAGGAGGAGGATCGGATCGATTGGTACTGTCCGCTCTGCCACGACAACGGCATCATCCGCGGCTGGCAGGGCACGCTCTGGGATGGCTTCTTGGATCTACCCGTCTTGTCATGAATCTCGAGCGCTGTAATCTCTGTGGCAGACTTGCCTTTGAGTGCATTCGTCATTAGGGCAGAGCAGGTCGTCAAGGCGGTCGAAAAACTGCACACGACACGAGACACGTCATCACGTCCGGCTCGATTGACGATATGAAATCCGGGTCGGAATCGCCTGTCATGCCGCTGACCTTAGCATCTGCTTGTAGCGTTGCAATCCGACGCGATAGTCAACTGGCGTATCGCGATTGCACTCACCGACCTTGTGACGCTTGTTTCGTCAGTTGACCAATCTTCTTCAGTTGGGTCCCTCTCGCTGTATCCTCTTCGGAAATAAGACGAAATTTTAGGGAAATCTGATTTCAACAGGTATCCGTTGTCCAAAGTCAGCTCTTGAATCCATGTCATAATGCTACGGGTGTTTGACTCATATTCCATTCGCGCAAGGCAAGTGATTTTTCTCGCACGGGTAAAATCGGGAGCCCGAGGCGCCGATAGCATGGACCTTGACGATCTGCTTGCAGGATTTGTAATTGAAGACCAGAATGAGCAAGCCTCCATGATGGAAAGGTTACTCGGTCCTGGAACATTGATGGCCTCACCGCAGCATCAGCCATTTTTGCCTGCTGAAATCGCGACCAAACTCTTAGAAGGCATCCATGAATCACTGGTTTCTTCTGAGGCGATTCCGCTTTCTGTGGATATGCCGCTGTCCTCGCATCTCAGAGAAGCATTTGCCACTGCAAATGAGTTGGCGAAGACACTCCAAAACGCGGAGGTAGCTCCGCTGCATCTCCTGGCTGCGCTGATGCGAAGGTCGCATCCGAGGCTGAAGGTTCTTCATGATCTCGGCATCACCGAAGAGGAAGTCCTGAAGGCAATCCGGAACGACGAGCAGAATTAGCACTCGTGGTCTCTCCGGTGCTGATGATTGATGATTGTTGAAAAATCTGGTACGGCGGAGCGATTGCGTCCCCAAACCCCGCGCGCTCTATCCCTTCCCGGCGCTGGTTTCGCCTCTACATATCTTCGATAAGAACCGGGGGGGACGCGCTAAGGGAGCGCTCCTCCGGGTCCGTGGATGGGTTCGTGAGCAATCACGGTCCCTAATCCGATCGCCGACAAAGCGGGTCGTATCGGTGGATTTTGGCTTTCGCGCCAGGTGCTCCGACAAGAAGAGGACACCGGCACCGAAGAGATTTTGGTGCCGGTGCGCAGCCTCGTCGAGGGAATCTAGTGTCCGCGGAATTCGCCGGTCACCTGACCCGTGGTCGGATCAAGAATGAGTTGGCGATTTCCGTGGACGTGGTTGAAGTCGAACATCGCCATAATCGTGCCGCTGGCCAGGACGTCAAACGATTGCGGGTCGCCGATCGTGCCGAGACCCCAGTTGCCTTCGATGAAGCGCAGGATGGAGGTTGTATCGTTCAGGCTGTGGTCCACATAGTTGGCCTTGGCATAGGGCGATATCAGTAGAAAGGGCAGCCGTACGCCGAAACCGCAGCGGTCGTTATAGGCTCCCGCCGCCAGCGTCCCGGTGCCGCAGGAGCCTGTGGTCCCGGGGCTCCCTTTGATGGCGTCGTTAAGCGGGTCCGCCGACTGATTGACGATGGGCCCCGCGACGTGGTCGTACCAGCCGTCGGAATCATCGTAGGTGATGACTATCGCTGTATCCTTCCAGAACGGACTCTGTTCAATCGCATTGACCGCGGTCACGATCGAAGTTTGCTCCAACAGCGGCGTCGAATCCGAGGGATGCCCGGTGTCGCCCTCGGAGAACTTAAGGAAGGTTACGGAAGGCAAGTTCCCGGCCGCGAGTGCCTGATAGAAATAGCTCAGGTCGTAGCTGTGATTGGCGCACATCTGGTTCGTGCAGGTGTCGGTTCCGATCGCGACAAGAGAAGCTGGCGCAATGTGGTGCGGATTGGACGTGGATAGGTAGTAATCAAACGGGGAGTAGTGGCTGTTGTAGATGCTGGTGCAGGTGGGCAAGCCGTTGTTGGTGGAAGCCGGCGCAAAATCGCCATAGAACCAGCCCCAACTGACGCCGGCGGCATTCATCAGGTCCCCCACGTTCCTTCCTGTCATCACGATATTGGGCGTCTGACCAACGGCACAATCGTCGTAGTAGGGCTGCATGTTGGCGATCACGCTTCCGTTGGCGAGTTGAGTCGACTTGGCGGTTCCGGCCATAACACTTACACCGTGGGTCTGGCCGGAAAGCAGGTTCAGATGACCCTCCAGGGTAACCCCAAATTCTGTGTCGAAGAAGTTGTCGCTCATGGCGTAGTTCTGGGCGTAGTTCCAAAGCGCAGTGACCGTGTTCCCATCGTAATATCCCATGGAGAGGAATTGACCGGCCGGCGGAAGAAAGAATGCGCAGGGCGTTGTGGCGCTGGTGATGGCGAAGTTGTCCATCAGCCCACCGTCGAATGCTTGCTGCTCCATCGTGTAGTTATTGCTGTTGTTGCAGGTCGCGGCCTGGCTGCGATCGAGCCGAAATGGATTCGATCCTCCGGTCAGCAGGTTCGGGTTATTGGTTAGAAGCGTCGGGCTCAGCCCGTTAACGAGCGGCGTACCCTCCTTGGGTCGGCCGAAAAGGACGGAGCCATCCAGGTTGGGCTGGGCGAAGGGGTAGGTAGCAAAGTAGTGGTCGAACGAATTGTTTTCGTCGAATATCACGACGAGATGCTTGATGGGGGTGGCCGTCTTCACCTGGGCGGCTCCGAGACGCGACGGCGTCAGAGTCCCGGCGAGCAACAACACGAACAGTGCCACAACGGCTTGGCGGTGCATTCTTGTCCTCCTGGGTCAGATTAGAAAGCAGGCTCCTCCTATAGCCGCTGATAGTTACAGGCTTGTTACAAGGGCGTGAATAGATTTGAAAAACATGGTTTTGGGACCCGGAGCGCCGCATTCGAAAGTGATTGCATCAATCGCCTGGCTCGACTTCTATGGTTAACCCGGAAGCACAGTCCGATCATCGGGTGCCCGCGCCGGCTGAAACGAGAACGCCCAACTGGCGCCGAGCAAAAAGACCGGAATAGGAGAAGCCAACTACATAATGCTCGAGGACGGCGTGTGGAAGTGACGAGCGGATGTTTTCATAAGGGGGACTCAGGCTGGAAACTCGGTTTCACCAGATCCGAGCCAGAAGCCGCATCTCCGGAGCAATGATTTCCATCCTGGGGACATCCTTGTAGAACTGCGACCGAATTCACGCGGCGAGCGATTCGTCAGAACGGCCCACGCTCGGTCGGTGGTCGGCGAGCGGCAGAGCACCGAGGGCCTTGAACTCGTGGTGAGCCCGGCGCAAAATATCGGTCTGCATGGCGGGCTCGTAGCGATGATCATAGGCGTACGCCGCGATGCTCAGCTTCACGAAGTTGTGCCAGGAACCGCGATCCTGAAGATCGACGGACACCGGCCGTCCCAGCTGCGTGTAGGGGCACGAGACCGCGATTTCGCGCCCTACGCGAAGCGCGATGTCGGGATCGGTGCCGCGCGGAAGATTGACCTCGGTAGTCACCATGGACTCCGGCACGCCGGCGTTGGCGTTAAATGTCTGCTGCGTAAGAATGTCTGAATTCGGAATTGCGACCAGCATCCCGTTGGGCGTCAGAAGCTTTGTGCTGCGCAATCCAATGTGGACGACTTCTCCGTAAGCTTCGCCCACCCGCAAGCGGTCTCCAGTCTGGAAGGGAACATCGGCAACGATGACCAGGCCGCCCACCAGATTCTTGATGAGATCCTGCAGGCCCAAGCCGATGGCCAGCGCCGCGGATCCCAGAACGGCAAGGAAGGCCTCGCGGGAAGGAGCGAGGACGTCGACCACGATGAGCAGAGAGGCAAACCAAAGAAAGATGCGCAGCGGCGGTTGCAGCTGATTGACGAGAAACCGCATGCGCGGATTGTAGGTTTCCAGACGCTGAAACAGACCGCGAATCCACTTCAGGAGCAGCCAGGTCGCGGTGATCAGAAGAACTGCGAAGAACAGCTTGCCGATGGTTAATTGCGCAATCAGTTTCGATTCCCCAGTCATGATTCACTCCATCGTGCCGCCAGATTGACCCGCTCGAGCACGTCGCTGGCAAAGCGGTAAGCTTCCGGACGCACGCGCAGCCCGGGATGTTCGGGATCCGCTTCGATGAGACCGAGCGCACTCAGGCGCTCCATTCGGGTGCGGCTGACCTCGAGATCTTCATAGAACACCTCTGCGGCTTCCTCATAGGTGAGTGAGCCGTGCTCTTGAATGCCCAGCAGCGTGAACAGATCATCCTGTGTCAGCTCGTTGCGCAGGCTGGCAAAGGCGGGCTCGAGCGGTTGGCGGATCTTCAAAGTTTCCCCTTCCACGCGCTCAATGGAACTCGACCATAGCTCGAAGGCCGACCGGAAGACGCCGCCGGACTGCTGATAGAGAGAATCGAAGTACAGTTTCTGCGGCGACGCCTCCAACCCGAGCCAATTTCTGACGCGACTCACCCTGGGATCTCCCGCGGGTGGAGGCGCAAACTCGAGCCGCAAACCTGAGAGCCTGTGGCGCTCGAGTATTGCGTTTTCCAGGTCGGCCCGCGACACGCTCATGGCATTGATGCGGTGGGAAAATGCGCGTGAGAACTGAATTCCGGTGCAGAGGACGCGGAATGCTTTGTCATTCATGGCCAGGACCCACAGTGTGGTCGAAGCAGTTCGCTGAATGCGGCGCATCAAATGCTCGGCGCCCTGGAATCCCCCCACTTTGCGCAGGTAGATGCGTTCGCCTTCTTCGATCATCAGAATGCGGCGCTTGGCCTGGAATGGCGCCTCAAGATCTGCGCCCTGAGGCAGTTTGAGGAGTTGGCGCAGGAAATCATCGATCGCTTCAGCCGTGATCATCCGATCTCCAAACTGCGTGCGAATCACTTCCTTGCCAGCGAAGGCGCCGTGGGCAGCGCAGTTCAGAAGGCTCGTCTTGCCGCTGCCGCGCGCGCCCACAAAGATGCAGGCGGCGAATCGGCCCGCATCCCAGTCGGCGAGCGCCTGTTCCAGGCCGGCCAGCTCGCGATCGCGTCCCACCAGGAACCGGCGGTCTTCGATGGGGGCGAGCCGAAACAGAGAGCCGTAGATCGCTGGTAGTTCACTCTTCCCCGCCGGCAAAGCGAGGGTGTCTCGCAGCGTGGTTCGCGTCACGACCGGCGTGATCGCAGGTCGGGCGGGTAACCGGCCGCCGAGGGTTTCCAGTCCGCGCTCCCACTGCGTGGACGCCCACTGAGCCGCCTGCCGAAGCGATGCTCGGAACCGCCGCTTCCCTTCCCGGACGACAGTATTGGACAACCGCCGGCCGCGCGGCAGGCGGAGCAACTCGATCCACCCGATCTGAGCCGCTTCCAGAACCGTGGACCCGTCCCGGTCCCATGTCCGAAATGTAGCTGCCAGATTCGCTTCGAGCGAATCGTCAATGTCTGGATTTTGCAGTTGCTCGGCGAGGACAGCGGCGGCGTTGTTTCGCGACTCCTCGAGCAGGGCCTTGCGATCATCCCCGCGCTGTGCCGCTGCCTCACGCCAGTAATCAAGGATCTCTTTCGAGCGCCCGGCTTCGCGCACAATGTGTGCGGTGCGCTCCCAATAGTCGCGGACAGCTGGCCCCATCCCGGGCTTCGAGAAGGTGGCCAAGGCGGACAAGAACGACGCCCGCGGCTTCATCGTTCGAAAGCGAGGCACGCGGCCGGGCACGAGAATCTCGGCCTTCTCGGGCAGACGCTTGGCGGCTTCTTCCTCAACGACACCCGACCACCCGCGCAGGCGTTCGTCACAGGCAGCGAGAAACATCGACTCGACCGGCGCCCGAGTGTCCTCGTGATCTTCGCGAAGCCATTCCAGCATTTTCTCGGCCTGGGACAGCACCTCCTTCCGCTCCTGGCGGAGACTCTCGACCAGGCTCTCCGCCGTGGTCAGCCAGAGCAGCTCGAGATCGCGATATGCCACTTCGATTTCGTGCAACGCGGTCACGGCGGTTTGCCGGCGCCACCATTGCTCGGTGCGCTGCTGTCTCTTCTTATCTTTGGCCTCACCCGTCTTGGTTCCAGCCTTCTCGGCCCATTTCTGGTAGGCCGCCAACAATCCCTCGGCGCGCTTGCTTCGTTTGGCCAGCCTCCTCTCCCAGACCAGCCACTCGGCTTCTGTGCCGCCGCTGCGACGGATTCGCCACGGCTCGCAAAGATCCCCAGCGCCCTCGGCCAGCAGGAATTGAAAACGCTCATCGAGGGAGGTCCGCGCCCGGACTCCAGCCCCGGTCGCATCGCGGTCGAACTCCTGCATGGCTTCCAGGCTGCGTCGGATCGGCTGCAGCCGGGCAAATTGCTCGGTGGGTTCAATCAACAGGAGGCGGGTCTCACGCTCGTACTGCTCGCGGGTCTGGACGAGAGTATTCGGCAAATCGCCTTGCCCACGAACTTCCTTGGAGGCGTCCAGCAGTTTTTGGTCGACCGAAGCCAGCGAAGTCCAGGACTCGTTGAGTTCTGACAGGAGACGGTCAAGGCCCCGTGAAGTGGACCTTAAGGATGCTGGCGCGAGAGCGACCACGGCTGTTACCGGATCCAGAAAGACCGGAAGTAGAAAGACGCAGCGGACAAAGGTCCCGCAGGAGAACTCTATTGCGACGCTAGCATAGCCAGTCCCTGGCTGCCAGCACGCTGGGGAAGAATTCGGGGGCGACTAGGATTTGCCCTAGTTCCGAAACTGTTCGGGGATTTCGCCCGGGCGGTGTCGGGCATTGGCAGGGGGGATCTCGCGAAGCATCATGCCTTCGAAGTTCGGTTACACTTCGGACTTGCTTTTTCGCTTTATCTTCGCCAATAATGGGCGACATGGCTATCACACGCAGGCAGCACGAAGTGTATGACTTTATCTCTCGGTTTGTCAGCGAGCACGGATACTCCCCCTCGTTCGAGGAAATTGGGCAAGGGCTGCAGCTCAACTCGCTGGCCACTGTGCACAAACACATTTCCAACCTGGAGAAGAAAGGCTTGCTCACGCGCGACTACAACCGCAGCCGCTCGATCGACCTGTTGCCGCCGAAGGGAAAGCTGAAGCAGTCGATGAACGTGAACACAGGAGTGGTACTGCCGTTGATGGGGCGGATCGCCGCGGGCCAGCCGATCGAAGCCGTCGAGAATCCGGAAACAATTTCCCTGGCGGACTTCGTGCGCTCCAAGGAAGTCTTTGTGCTCGAGGTGCGCGGCGATTCGATGCGGGATGAGGCCATCCTCAATGGCGACTTTGTGCTCGTCGAGAAAGCGCGCACGGCGCACAATGGAGACATCGTGGTCGCCTTGGTCGATCAGAGCGATGCCACCCTGAAGCGCTTCTACCGCGAAGGCGACAACATCCGGCTGCAGCCTTCGAATGTGAATATGAAGCCGATTATCGTGCCCGCCGCTTCCGTCGACGTACAGGGACGCGTGATTGGCGTGCTGCGGAAGTATTAGCGGGCCGGGAGCCTTCGATGGCGAAGTGTCCTGTCGAAAAATTCCGATGGCCGACATTCGCAGCGCCGCCCAAACGACCACCGGAATTCGAGCGGGCGGGATCGATCAGGTTCCATGAGCCGCCTCGGAGTCGTAGCTCCAGGGCTCACCTGGATTCCTCCGAAAATGATGCCGTTCGATTTGGCATCTCTTGCCATCCGGCTTGAATCGACGCTTTCCAATCGTCCGCGGTAAATCAGAGAAAATCGTACTCATCAATGAGCACAACTTTTCGAAGGGGAGCGTCGAGCGGGCATGCCGCCAAAAAGGAAATGCCCGGGACACCTCCCGGGCGTTTCACTCAAGGCCGAAAAACGACAGCTGCCTTATCCGATGTGTTTGTTCAAGGCCTGGGCAATCGTGTCCTTCGGCTTGTAGCCGACGATTTGTTCGACAACCTGTCCGCCCTTGAAGATCAGCAATGTGGGGATGCCAGTGACTTTATAGCGCATCGGTGTAGCGCTGTTGGAGTCGACATCCATCTTGCCGATCTTGATCTTGCCCTGATACTCGGTCGCCAGCTCTTCGACGATCGGGGCGATCGCGCGGCAAGGGCCGCACCAGGTTGCCCAGAAGTCCAACAGAACGGGCTTGT
>Ga0123355_10016867_pt1 | contig 11520 bp, 10 predicted proteins | sample TergutEmb28metaG_3_FD_89872 | JGI IMG/M metagenome (GOLD analysis project Ga0123355, IMG submission 89872) | Embiratermes neotenicus P1 segment gut microbial communities from Petit-Saut dam, French Guiana - Emb289 P1 | ecosystem: Host-associated > Arthropoda: Insects > Digestive system > Gut ...
AAGCAGTGGTCGTCATTCAAAGAATACCCAAACTTCGGGAGCAGAGAAAAAAATGAAGAAATAATTTCTAGCAACTGTCTCCCACACCATAAGAGAGCCAGCTCCTTCACGAACAAGCACGAAACAGCCCGATTACATTTGCTCCCTATGTCGTTGAAATATAGACGAATGAGTGAAAGCGGGCAGCATGACGAACAGTGGCCGTCATTCCACGACAGGTGATGTTTTCCCTATGACGAGCAGTGTCCGTCATTCCACACTGAAGGATTAAGTTTTTTGTCTTGACACAAGAGTCCCTGAGGATGGTGTAGATGATGCTGAAACACATAGGAGCAATATAGGAGTGTATTTGTATATATCAGAGTTGCATTTGTTGATGTCATGCATGAACAATTTAATTAAATCAAAATGCAAAGAATAAGTAATGTAAAAATTGGAAGGAAAAGTTGTTCTTCAGTTGATGAATTACACACTGACAATATTCAACACAATTTTTTATATTATATTATTGTAGCTTTTTCAGAAGTGACAGTGGTATCAGTTGAAATTTGTCTTGATGATGGATTAGAATAACAATTTTACAACTGATTATAGGACTTTATAAAATTGTTTGCATTCTTGCATGTAGATTGTTTCTTACAGCCACAAGGACCATAATTACTTTTGTTTGTCACTGGTTGAGTATGTGCATGCATTTTTTTATGTCAGCATTAGTTTTATAGAGTTTGCAACATATTTTTCTCAAAATACTAGATAAAAGGATATTTGTATCAAAATATCTTCAATGTACATGTGCTCTACTACTCTCTCTGGATTTCTTTGTTTTCCATATATGAGGATAATGTTGAGCTTTTCGTGGTTAGTGCTTCATATGTAATGATAAACTCCTGGCCGGCGCAGGCAATACACTGAACTGTGCAAGATAGTAGTAACAAACATTTCTTTTAGTTCTGTCTTCATATGCTGATCATTTTATGTGAAAAGTTGTATATCATTGAGCACATCTTAAATCTGTCATTCTAGGTTAAAATGTCTTCAGGATCCTGTTTAGAAGAAAAGGATTTTACCTTGATAATTTAAAATTGACAAAACTTTAAAACACATGTTACATTAGTTCTGCATTTTTCCACTGCATAAACCTTGTTTGGAACATTCTTTTGTGTGTGTGAAAATAAGAGAGTTAATTGAAGTCATGAAGTTAGGGGGACCACTTGGTGTGGGTGTGCATTTGTGGATGTGCATACATGCAGGATGTTCCATTTAAAACAGCCTCAAAACTGTGGTGTATAACGATACGAAACTAAAACCAGAAACAGGCCTACCCTTGTGCCATAGAGTCTCCCTGTTTCCTCATGGTAATGAAGTCAAGATCATCCTGGTTCCTAGGTTGCTGCTTGTGCCACTTTCACGAAAGCTTGGCAGGTGTGAACACAGGTTATGAACAGTATATGTGTTCATTCTCATGCAGTACTGAACATCATAATTGTATCTGCTGTTTATGAAGTGTTTAACAGAGAGTATCTTGACAAGGAAGTACCAAATAAGTCAAGATTTCAGAAAACAGTATGTGTTAAGGACCAGAAACGTGTTAATTATTGGGCAAGGTTGACAGATGAGACCTTCATATTGTTGAAGAAATACCATCTTTTTAAGTGTTGATGACATCAATATAAATAGAGGGTATTTTTATGTATTACTTATTACTTACTTACTACATGGAACATCGTCCTTGAGAAGCTAACCGGTTCTTAGCTAGTCAAGCAATATCTCACATTTTATGGAACCTGAAGGTTCATTACCACATTCAAAAGTGCCTGCCACCTGTCCCTATCCCCAGCCAGATCGATCCAGTCCCTGCCCCTACATGCCACTTCCTGAAGATCCATCTTAATGTTATCCTCCTGTCTATGCCTGGGTCTTCCAGATGGTCTCTTTCCCTCACATTTCCCCACCAAAGCCTTGTATATGCTTCTCCTCTCCCCCCATACATGCTACAGTCCCACCCATCTCATTTCTTGATTTAATAACCCAAACAGTATGGGTGTGGAGTACAGATCATTAAGCTCCTCATTACGTAGTTTCCTCCACTACCCTTTTATCTCATCCCTCTTAGACCCATATATTCTCATCAACACCCTATTCTGAAACACCCTCAGCCTACATTCCTCCCTCAATGTGAGCAACCAAATTTTACACCTATACACAAAAACAGGCAAAATTTTAGTTCTCTCTCTCTTAATCTTTCAGCTTATGGATAGGAAACTGGAAGACAAAAGATTCTGCACTGAATGTTAGCAAGCATTCCTTGACTTCATGCTGCTCTTAATTTCTTCCTGAATAGAATTTTGATTTGTTAAGTTTGTTGCCAAATATTTAAACTCTTCCACTCTTTCAAAGGAACTATTATCAATCTTTATACTGTGACTTCGTCCTCCATCCTGATCTCAAGACATGACCATGTTCTTAGTTTTAACAGCATTCACTTTTAGACCAATCTCCTTACTACCATCTAACAAAGCTTCTGTGTTTTTCTTTATAGTGTATATGCTTCCACCCAATATATTAACATCATCAGCATAAACAAAAGCTGATGTGTACCTTTTAATTTCAAGCCATCCTGGCTTACCTAAACCTTCCTAACAGCATACTCTAAAACAAAGTTGAAAAGCAGTGTTGATGAAGCATCTCCTTGTTTCAAACCATTCCCAATAGGAAACATGTCAGACAAATTCTTGCCTACCTGGACTCTGCTAAAGGTTTCATTCAGACACATTTTTATTAGCCTTACCAGTTTCATGGGGATACCAAACTCATTGATTATATTATACAACTGAATCATAAACCTTCTTCAACCCTATAAATAGCTGATGCATTGCTTTATTGTATTCCCATTTTTTCTCAAGTATTTGATGAATGCAAAATATGTAATCTGTAGTTGACCTTTTGCGTCGAAATCCACATTGATGATCCCCAATAATTTCCTCTGCATATGGACTGGACCTTAACAGCAAGATGTTGGATAATATTTTGTATTTAGCTTGCAAAAGTCATATGCATCTGTTATTACTACAGTTTGCTTTATCACCCCTCTTATAGAGAGGTACAAAGATCGACTCCTTCCACTCATCATGCAATTCCTCCTTATTCCAAATATAAATTTGTTTATGGATCTCAGAGTGATGATATCAACCAACAAGATGCAGCAACATTTGTTTTATTGATTCTTTTAAGATTGCTGTACATGTTTCAGGCGACAGTTTCGCCCATCTTCATGAGCACTTTGACTGTACATACAGGTTTTTGGAACAGTGTACTGACCCTGCTGTCTGCTGCCGACCGGTGACACAGATTGGATGGTACTGGTTAAACCAGGACCAGTTCCATCTGATCTGTGTCACCAGTCGGCAGCAGACAGCAGAGTTGGTACATTGTTCCAAAAAGCAATATATACAGTCAAAGTGCTCCTGAAGATGGGCGAAAATATTGCCCGAAACATGTAGAACAAGCTTAAAAGAATCAATAAAACAAATTTTGCCTCATCTCGTTGGTTGCTGATATCATTGTACTAGTGATGCACGGTCATACAAACGTCAAAATCTCGGGGCGAATTGTTTTTTTCTCCCTGCCTTAATCATTTTTGCTGGGATTTGATCAGTACCTGGTGATTTGTGTCCTTTTAGCTTTTCAATAGCTATATGAACCTCAAAGGCATGAAGCTCAGGTTCTAGTGGCTCTGCTGTGTGTATTTCTGTCTGCCTTACCTTCCTGACCCCCTGTACATTGAACAGCTGAGAGAAACGGTTCCTCCACTGAACCAGAATACTGTGGCAGTCTGTAAACTTCTCATCCTTTACTCTATTAATTCTAGGCTGATAACCCTTCTTAAAATCATTGATGCCACTTCACAAGTCTCTGATATTTTTTATCTTACTGTTGGTTTCAAGTTTTAGCTTTCAGATATGTTTTAGCAAGAATATTACAGCAACTCTTAATAGAAATAGCAACCATTTTTTGTTATGTTTTGTGCATTTTGCAGAGTTTTTAAGGCCACTGTTGGCAACAGTCTATTCAACTCTGTGTTTGATTTTCTTCAAGGTTTGTGGGTTACTGAATAGATCCTTTATTTGAGAAATCCCCTCAGAAGGAAGCCTGGTGGTGTAAGGTCTGGGGTTTTTGATGACTGTGGTTGCCAAAGGCCTTAAACCAATACTGTGGTCACCACAGAACCCTTGCAGTATAGCATTTGTGTTTGCAGTGTGGACCATTGCCCCCACCATGCTGAAACCAGCAGTTCCTTTCATTGTCTACTAACATAGAAATAGAGTCACAAGCTTCTGGTACCAATTTGCGTTAATGGTGTCCTCAAAAGACATTCTCGCAATTTGCACTCAGGACACTGCATACCACATGCAGATTTTCAGTGAACACAGATGAATCTCATGCCCTCCCTGCCTATGGATTTTCAGCACCTCACATTTGGCTCAAGTGACCATACAAATGTAACTATACTTTTTCAGGAAAAAGATTTTCGCAGCACATGACCTCTCCTTGGACAAAATGATGAAATCAGTGGCAGTATTGAATTTTTGCAGCCATATGCCATCGTTGCAGTTGATATGCTGCTTGAAATAGGTTAGGTCACAATTGTACTTGTTTGATAGCTTGATGGACCAGGTTACAGGCTGCATGATCCAGTGTTTGATTTCCATTAGGGGCAAGAGATTCCTTTCTTCTCCAAAATGTCCAGACCTGTTTTGGGGTGCATCCGACCTCATAGTATGTGGGTACTAGGTTTTTGCCGCCAGGAGTAAAGTGGCTGGGCGTGAAGTTGACCACAGTCTTACAGATTTCTGTGATTATGCTGTAGTGTTTCATCATTGATATGGAAAGTCTCACCTGTCATTGCTGTCTGATGGCAGACATGCTCCTGACCCAAAACATTTTCTGTATCACACCATTGGGTGTCAATTGTTGTTTTGTTTTACCTGGTACTTCATTTCTAAATGCTTCATGAAGAGCAGTATGTGATTTTGATGCTAAGTACTGTCTACAAATGACCACTTGTTCTGCTCATAATTTCTTTATGTTCACACCTGCACAGCTTTCGTGCAGCTGCCTTGAGCAATGAGTTAGAAACGAGGACAGCCTTGGGGCAAGTGTCATAGGGAGTTAAGAGACAGTATATTATACTGCGGTGGACCTGCTTTTGATTTTTGTATCATAACACATGACTTTTGGGCTTGCATTTTAAGTGGAACACACTTGGCACATAATATATCAGTATGCTTACCATATCCATATTGTCTGACAGTACTCGTGCCCATCTATTACTGTTATTCTTTTGTATTCTGTCAAATGTACTAACTAAAGACATTTTGATTTGCAGGGAGACCTGAAAAGATAATTAAGTTCCCAGCAGAATCAAAGGATGTTCCAGACAGAGTTCCATATTTGTTAATTGGAGGTGGTACAGCATCTTTTGCTGCTTTCCGGGCCATCAAGTCTGCTGATCCAACAGCAAAGGTAGGTAGGTGGGTAGGTCAGTTATTTAGAATTCAAGTGTCATAGCTGTATTATTTAAGATTTTAATGTAAACCATTTCATTCTGTGATATTTCTATGCAACTGTAACAGTTTTTAGATGTACAGTGTAAGAAATATGGAAGGCAGTCAGAAATTCTTCTATGGAGGCTTCTCTACAGAGAGGTACATGCTGCTTTTGTAACACTACAGAAATGTTCTTCATTTATAGAGGTCTTAAAACATGCCCTGTGGGCTGTAGTCTGGGGAACATGTTAAGGAGGTCAGCCTGTATGATTTTAATTGGCTTCTGTGATGGCTGAGTGGAATGTCTTGATTGGCTGAGTAATGTAACGATTTAAGGGAGGTCTTGTTTCACAGAATTAGTGAACTGGTTGTAAATAAATATTTCCTTTGTTACGACTGTGTGGTTTGTATGTAAGGGTCAGGCCATTAAAGTTCTCCATGTAAAGTGTGTACAGATTGACAAAGTAGAGCTCTACAGTATTTTCCGTCTTTTGTTATACATTAGAGCGCACATTTTATTTTACACCATTTTACATCTTGGAAGAATGGGCCTAGATTGGAGGATAATATTATTGTTTATCTTAAATGAATAGGATGAGGGAGTGTGAACTGTATTTGTCTGAAAATGGCAGCTATTGGTAGGCTGACAGTGATTCTTTGGTTTTCATAAACTTCAGGAATGTTTGAAAAGAAGAACTCCGCACATTGAAATTGTGTAGTTATTTGATTATTTAGCAGTGTGGAAATTCCTGCATTGTTAAGAACAAGAAAAGGATAAGTAAGTTTGACTATTTTTTTACATAGCAAAATGTTGTATCTTGTTTGAGCGATATGGACAACAAGAAGTTGCTTTTGACTTGTAACTATAGAATTATATATATATATATATATATATATATAATAGAATAATGCCTTGTTTCATTACGTATATTACACGTCATGCACTAACCAAACAGGATATGTTGAACAGGTTAGGATGAGTGATAAGCCATTGTTAGTAATTAAGAAATATATAATTTTGTTCTGAGTCAGGCAGTGGTATTGCATGTTTGTTAGTTTTGCCACCCTTTTTTCAATTATGGAGTTTCCAGTCTCTTTACTGATTGTTTTCTTGAATGACTGGTGCGTTAGTTCAAAAGAGATACTTTCATCTGATTGCAGCCAGGTGTGTATATTTTTTGTTCAGACATGTGGGATGGGGGGAGATTTTTCTTATGTATTACAGCCATACCTTGCAGTTAATTATGGTATGCCACGGTTGCACAAATTTTCAAAAACCCAGGAGCCATCTCAAAATTCTAAGTGCCAGAGGGGGTCAGTACTGAGAATTCACAATTATTAGGCACCACAGTCTAGCCACCCCAGTGTTACGGTACCCAGGATTTGTGTACCCCTGCATTATGATGACATGGAATGTGAAATGTTCGGCTGTCATCATTCTGATAATGAAGAGCCATGATTTTGTGAGAGACATGCTTTCAGAATGATCCCACAAGAACAAAGGCTACTGTACAGTGAAATTGAGCTGGCTGCTTGAAGCGTGGCACAGGAAGGAGTGTACTTTATTTGTATCCAAATTGTGATGTTGAACTTCGTTTTACCCACTTTGAGGACCTCCACATGCAGCTGGATTGTTACTTTGCAGATATTATAGGACTTGTTTGCATAACTAAGTAAATTAAAACCAAAAACAAAATGAGTACTATTGGAATAATAAGTCTGTTTGATAGGAGTTTGAAGATTAGCTTAAATTATCAGTTAATAACTTGTTACAGGTACTTGTTATTGATAATGAAGGTTATTATCCTTACATGAGGCCTCCACTTTCTAAAGAGATCTGGTTTAATAATGATGTTGAAAGTACTAAAAAACTGAAGTTCAAACAGTGGAATGGATCAGAAAGAAGGTAAATATGTAATTCACTGCATTAAGCACATGTCTAAGAGGAAGAGTTGCAAGAATGTTACAGTTGTGTATCTTTGTGGTGCGGTTTTTTTCTGTTCATTCAGGGAGTAGGTATTACAATTTCATGACCTGAAGATAAGGCCTTCCTTGTAGGTCATGGAATCTCTCACCCAATTCCTGAAAGAATGGAGAAAAATCTCCCCACCAGGATACTCAACTGCTACATACAACTACATACTGTCAATTGGCTGTCTTTCCTCCTCATGCTCTACAGTTTGTCACATTGTTTCCATTAGATAGCTTTGCATCCTGTATGTACTTCATGCTGCTTTCCTTGCCTCTTGCAAAGTGTTCACATGACTGATCATGCTTCAACACCTCCCCACCTGTTGGCTCATTACATCTATTACCTATCCTGTTGTTTGTTATATAAGGCAACCATTCCTACCAGCAACTTTTTCTTTTCTGCCCTGAAGTTGGATGCAGCAAGCTGTTCTGAAATGCCAGTAAGAGTACCAGTCAACATTGTGATCAAGGGACACTTACTTGCACGTTGAGCAAGTCCACAACCTTTGCTTTTTTGTTGGTTGGTGGGTTGGTTTCGGTTAGGTGCAGATTTTAAATAGATCTCTGGCAGTAAAGTCTGGATGTGAAACACTGCTGATATTAAATGTCACCATTGTACTTCATTGTGAGTTCTCATTAGTTATCAGTCATCATTTTACTGATGAAAATATAAATATCTGTATGTATTTCAAGAAGTTAGTAGAAGGTGGGAATGTACAAATCCAAAGGAATTTGTGTCTTAGGGAATGACACTATAGTAACGCATGGCGTGAAAATATTTTTTCATGTGTTTGCCATTACAGTTTGTTTTATGAGCCCGAAGATTTTTATATTGACTGTACAAAACTGATCACTCACCCAAATGGAGGAGTAGCAGTTGCTCGTGGGTGGACTGTTAAAAGGATTGATCCATTGGAGAGGAAAGCTATACTGGAGGATGACTATGAGATCTCTTATGAGAAGTGCCTAATTGCAACAGGTAAAATGTACAGTGTTTGTGGTTTGTTTAGGATGAAACACACTTCCCATTATAAGATTAAACTCTTTTGTATGCATAACGCATACTTGTTTCAGAAACTAGCATGGCATATGTATAATTATTTGAAGGACTATGTTGAAATGAGGTTTATTTTAATTTAGTGTGTTGTTGTTGTTGTTTTGCTGTGTACACAAATGTACTTTCCTGCACCCAGAGAAACTATGAACATACTTGCCTTGCACAGTGGATGTTTTGACTGTAAAATGTGAAGGCTGCTACTGAGTCCAGAAGTTTCCTTTTATTTTAATAAGAGTCTTGCACAGCATAGAACAGACTTGTGCCACCTCTCATTGTGAACGTATTTAAATATTAACTGAAATTGTAAGGTAGAGAGGTCTCTACATGTTGTTAGATCACTTGATTCTGTAATATCTATTTTAGGTTCAACTCCCATAAACCTGCCTTTGTTGGAAGAAGCATCAGAGGATATTAAGGACAAAGTTACATTGTTCAGAGGAATTTTCGATTTTGAGGAACTGGAAGATTCTTTTAAAAGTGGATTGAAATCGGTTGCCATAATTGGTGGTGGATTTCTTGGCAGTGAATTAGCTTGTGCATTAGCACGATGTAAGTAAATGGATTTTCTGTATTTAGCATTTAAAAAATTTGTCCCAGTACAATTTATTAATAATACTATATACTTATTATAGTGTTCTTTTCTAGACTATGCCTTGATGTTTCGACTGGCCCCTTTACACATGGATTCAGTACAGAAGTCCTGTACACATTATTTCCCATAGTTGTGTTAGGTGGATGGATACTTACAGATAACACTGAATTACTCAGATGAAAACCTCTCTCATTTCTGATTTGTCCACACCATATCTCACATGGACTGTCATGGCATGGAACCTGGGCCTCTGTGTTGAGTGGTTGTACATGGTCAAATCACAATTTTTGCATATCCTTTAGTGTGCAAGTTACATGCTTCAGCACTGCTATACCATCATCAGACCTAAACTATCAACACACAAGAGAAAGAAGAAGCATATGAATGTATAAGTGTTTGTGTGTGTGTGTGTGAGGTGTTACATTGCTGGAGATGTTTTAATGTGTTAAGATCTTTTAGGTGGGTGCAATCATTTATACAACAGTGCATGTAATGGACCTTTTTGTCAAAGAAGATAGAGTGATATAATAGAAAAAAGTAATGCAGTAGAGCCCAAAATTATTTTATGCCACTTGCCATACAGTTTGTGTCAGGAAGTCTCAGTAAGTTTACTTTAAATATCAGTTTCCTGTTTCATGATCTCTAAATTTCTTCATTTTCCCTGTAATCACTATGCATGTTTACACATTAACTGTCCATATTCCAGCATATACAGTTGTTATATGATGTTTTTATTAGTAAAAATATGCTGTTCTACGTAATAAATGAGTAGTGTCTAATGAGCTTAAGTACATATATTTCAGAATATGAATGGTTTTTCTGTTTTATACTTCTGTAATTTTAAATTTTTGAAGGCGTTTGAAAATGGATGTTATCTGGGTATATTAATAAAATTAACATTACTTACAGAAATGTGGTGTGCTGTGGTATGGTACAGCTGATTGTGGCACATCTTGTACATACATTGTCTTGCAACTTAATCACATGAATGTGTTCACAAATTTGCAGCTCATAAGACTGACCTCAATGTGTATCAGATATTCCGAGAACCGGGTAACATGGGCAAAGTGTTACCTGGATATTTGAGTTTGTGGACTACTAACATGGTGCAAGAAGAAGGTGTAAATGTTATAGCCAATGCTGAAGTTGAAAATGTTGAAAAGGTGGAAGATCAGCTCATCCTCTCACTTAGTAATGGAAGGAAGGTAATTATGATACAGACATTTTTAATTAAATACTACTTTATGTGTGACACATGCATGAAGTTTTTTTTTGGCTACTTTGACGTAATTTGTACATAGCGCTTGAAAAATTATGCAGAGTCATATTAGCCAAACTAGAAGTTCATTTGCCACACTAGGTATAGTGATAGACCTACCAATTTAGTGTTCCACATTTTATGTTTTTCCATCATTTATAATTTACTTTTCATCATTTGTAGTAAATAAATTACAGTATTAAACTTTCTCCATTTAAGGTTGTCTTTATTTCAATATAGTTTAAAGATACACTGCTGCTGCTATGCCTATTGCTACTACAGGAAACATTTTTATTGTGCCTGTGAGCACAGCAGCTGTAGTGGAAGCATTACCATGTACTGACGTTGCATTCCCAGCCACCTAGAGTCCATTTCTCTCCTCATGTTCCTCATATATTTCTTTGTAGAAGAGTCTTCAAAGTGCCAACCTCAAGCTTCTGAGCAAGCTTTGCACCTTTTCAAAATGATACTTGACATGCAGCAAAACTCATTAAGTGTGAGTTATTTCTCTTCAAAATTGGTTCCTTTGTTCTAGCAAAGAATGTGGATTGCTCCCCCCACCCTCTTCTTTTGTTAATTCTCTGAATAATAATGTCAAAATTGTTGTTTCAAAAATTTTGGGCTCTGTGATTGCGGTATCATCCATCGCACACCAGACTCTAATATTTAAGGTCATTCATGCTACGTGATGAATGGCATGGGGATTTTTGGGTATGAGTATGTGTTATGTTGCCTATTTGCATTGTTACTTTGAAAATTAAGTTTGCAGGTTTTTTATCTTTGTGGTTAACTATAGCATCTTGTTAAATTCGTTTCAATTTTAGGTTATGGCTGATCGCATAATTGTCGCAGTTGGAGCTTCTGCTAATACAGATTTGGCTGGACCTTCAGGTCTGGAAGTGGATGAGGAGATTGGTGGCTTTCTGGTAAACGCAGAACTGATGGCTCGATCAAATCTCTGGAGTGTAAGTGTAACAGGGTCTTACACTGTCTGACAAAAAAAAAAAAAAAAAAAAAAAACCAAAAATTTTGGAAAACATCGGTTAGTGGGTTTTTGTTAAATTAATATTCTTTTTTTTTTTTGTTTTGTGTTAAA
>Ga0123355_10016868_pt1 | contig 11520 bp, 9 predicted proteins | sample TergutEmb28metaG_3_FD_89872 | JGI IMG/M metagenome (GOLD analysis project Ga0123355, IMG submission 89872) | Embiratermes neotenicus P1 segment gut microbial communities from Petit-Saut dam, French Guiana - Emb289 P1 | ecosystem: Host-associated > Arthropoda: Insects > Digestive system > Gut ...
GCGGCGGCGAACCGCATGAAGTCGCGCGCCCGTAGCAGCGCTCTGCGCGCAGGCATAGGCTTATCTGCGTGGAACAACACGTGCGATGGATCGCGCGCGCGTGGCTGCCCTACTTCCTGTCAGGTCTTGGCTGGCTGGTTGTCGGAGCGGTCGTGCTTGGCGATCGGACGGGGCTGGGGCTGATCTTCATCGGCCTCGCCTGTCTTGCCCTGGGGGCGTACGGAGCTGCCTGGCGTTTGCTCCGTGGATACGGACTCGTCCGCCGGCTGCACTAGAGCGCGGTGCCGATCTGCCCTGGTGGTGTGATCGGATGGCGCTATGAAGGTACGGATCGGTATCAGCCTGGGCCCGTACGCGACGCCTGACGGGCTCGCCGCCGCGATCGGCCCGCTCGAGACCGCAGGGGTCGACTCGCTCTGGCTCAGCGAAATCGTGTATGGCGACATGGTCGAGCCGCTGATCGGCATGACCTACGCGCTCGCGCGCACCAGCCGGCTCAAGGTCGGCACCGGCGTGGCGGTCCTGCCCGGCCGGCATCCTGTGCTGGTGGCCAAGGAACTGGCTTCGCTCGCGGCGCTCGCGCCCCGGCGGGTGCTGCCCGTCTTCGGGCTGCGCCCGGCCCGCGGGCCCGAGGCGGCGGCGTTCCCGGTGCCGGGCAGCCGTGCTGCCGTGTTCGACGAGTCGCTGGAGCTCCTGAGGCTGTTGCTGACGCAGGACACCGTCTCGTTCGCCGGCCGGTTCTTCTCAGTGACAGATGCGAGCGTCGGGCCACTGCCGGTCAAGCCGCTCGACATCTGGCTCGGTGGCAGCGCGCCGGAAGGGCTGCGCCGGGTCGGCCGCTTCGGCGACGGCTGGCTCGGCAGCTTCATGACACCGGCAGAGGCGGGCGCCGCGCGTCAGCAGATAGCGGCCGAGGCTGCGGCCGCTGGCCGGGAGATCGAGGACGACCACTACGGCATCAGCGTCGCGGTGGGGAAGCTGACGCCTGAGTTCGCGCGGTCGGTCGAGCGGCGCCGGCCGGGCGTTGACCCCGCAACGCTGCTGCCGTCCACCTGGGCCGAGGCCCGGAGCCGGATCGAGGCCTTCGTCGAGGCCGGGCTCAGCAAGTTTGTCGTCCGGTCCGCCACGCCGACCACGGGCGGCCTGGAGCGGTTCATCGACGAGTTCATCGCCGAGATGCTGCCGCTGCAGAATTAACCGCAAGCACTGGCCTGTGTCCGTGGCACCCGGTCGCCCCGCCAGCAGCGGGACAGCATCGGTACCTCGATCTCGGTAGCGCAGGGGAACCTGTCCGCGAGCGCCGCCGTCGCGCGTGCGCGGCCGGCCGCCCTGACCTCATCGCTGGCGGTGATAACCCGGCTGTAGGTGGTGAACCAGTCGACCAGGTCCGTGACGGTCATGGTACGTGTGAAACGAAACAATGCCGTCTCGATATTGCGGAACAACACGGGGTCGGGCAGCACGACCCGGCGGCCCTCCCGCTCGCTCCTGGCGCGCTCCCCGACGGAGCTCCCGGCCGGCTCATCGCCGGTGGCGAACCACTCGTCTGCGCGCAGCCACGGGGTACGCTCGCGCCCGGTCCCGATGACGCCGAACCGCCCGCCGTCCCGCAGCACTCTCGCGACCTCCGGCACAGCGAGTTCCGGGTTCATCCAGTGCCATGCAGACGACACGAGCACGGCGTCGGCGCTCGCGGCTTCCAGCGGGATGGCCTCGCCGCGACCCGCCAGTGCCTCCACGCCCGGCGACCGCGCCGCGAGCACGTGACGCATCCGGTCGTCTGGCTCGACCGCGATCACCCGCCCTGCCATCGGCGCGATCGCCCGGCTCAGCAGGCCCGTACCGGCGCCGAGATCGACAATCAGATCGCTCCGGTCTGGCAGCAGCCAGTCGACAGCCTCAGGCGGGGGACCAGGCCGCAGCCGGTCGTAGTCGTCGGCGATCGAGCCGAAGGACATGGAACGCTCTGCACGGCCCGCCACAGTAGTCCACGCTAACCCGCCGGGCGGGCGCCCCTGGGCGGCACCCGCCTGCCGGCGCCAGCTTCGCATGTCGCACGGTTGCGGGCCCGGCGACCGCCGCTGTATGTTCACCCGCCCGTGGTTCCAGGCCAGGATTCGGCGCGCGATCGTGGGTGCCAACCGTCCTGAAGGAGGCATGAATGCACGGCAAGCTGAGGATGTCCCGACACGCCGTGTCGGCGTTAATCGCGGCAGGTGCTCTCGCCGCTCTCCCCTTGGTGCTCGGAGCGACGGCCGACGCCGCTCCCGCTGGCAGTTCCGGCGCCGGCGCTCCGCCGGCGCAGGTCTGCGGCTTCAAGAACAACCCACCCCAGCAGTACAAGCACGTCATCTGGGTGTGGATGGAGAATCAGCCTTATACCAACATCATCGGGTCGCCGACCTCCCCTTACGTCAACTCTCTGGCCCAGCAGTGCGGTCTAGCGACCAACTACCACAACATCACCCACCCGTCAGCGCCCGAGTATCTGGCGGCCACCTCGGGCGAGCTCGGAGGGGCCGGTGACTGCACGCCATCCCAGTGTCCCGACTCTAACGACAACATCTTCAACGAAGCCGACCTCCACGGCGTCTCGTGGAAGACCTATAGCGGCGGCGAGGCGTCGGTGCAGAACGACACCTCCCTGGCCCCGCAGTACCGGACCCCAACGTGCGCGCAGGGGGATCCCGGCAGCGGCTACAACCCGCCATACGACGTCAACCACAACCCACCCGTGTACTACACCGACATCAACCCCCAGTTGCTCGATCCGTCGGCTCCGCCGGGACCGTGCCAGCTCGACGACGTCGACGCGGGCACACCGCTGTACGGGAACTTCGCCAGCGACCTGGCATCGAACCGTCTGCCGGCGTTCTCATTCATCGGCCCCGACTTGTGCAGCGACACCCACGACTGCCCGATCTATAACGGTGACAACTACCTGCAGGACCTGATCGGGACCATCGTCAGCAGCAATGAGTACCAGTCCGGGCAGACGGTTCTGTTCCTGGTGTGGGACGAAGGCGAGGGTGGCACCAGCACCGACTGTGCCTTTAACACCACCGACGTCGGTTGCCACGTCGCCGCCGTCGTCGTCTCACCCTCGACCCGTCCGGGCACCCAGTCGGACGTGCTGTTCAACCATTACTCGCTGCTCAAGACGACCGAGCAGCTGCTCAATCTGCCGTTGCTCGGCCACTCCGCGGACCCCGACATCAATTCGATGATCGGCGCATTCAACCTCTGATCGCCTGGCGGCGATCAACGCCAGCGATTACCCGTGCGTGGGGGCGGCCATTGGCCGCCCCCACGGTCGTGGCGAGCATCCTAGTACTGGCGCTCGACCGGACCCGCGCGCTCAGCCGACCGTCGCGGCGGCGGTTGACTGGAAGCCACCGCGGCCGCCGTAGGGCCGCGATAGCAGCGCAGCCCGTTCCCTCCCGAAGGAGAAGCCGATGCCCAGCAGCAGACTCCGCGCCGCTCTTAGCGCCGGGCGGATCGTCGTCGCGCCGGGTGCCTATGACGGCCTGACCGCGCGGCTCGTCGCGCAGCACGGGTTCCCGGCCGTCTACATGACCGGGGCCGGCACGTCGGTTGCCCACGGGTACCCGGACTACGGGCTGCTGACCATGACGGAGATGGCCGCCAACGCCGCCACCCTGAGCGAGGCCGCCGGCATTCCGGTGATCGCCGACGCCGACACTGGATACGGCAACGAGCTCAACGTCGTCCGTACCGTGCAGGCCTACACCCGGGCGGGGGTCGCCGCCCTGCACATCGAGGATCAGACATTCCCGAAGCGGTGCGGGCACCTGGCGGGCAAGGAGATCACGGACCGGGACTCCTGGCTGCGGAAAATACGCGCCGCGGTCGAGTCCCGGCCCGATCGTGAGCTGCTGGTCATCGCGAGGACGGACGCGCGGGCCGTGGCCGGCCTGGAGGAGGCAATCGGGCGGGCCCGCGCGGCGCTGGCGGTCGGCGCGGACGTCGCCTTCGTGGAGGCGCCGCAGACAATCGAGGAGATCGCCGCCATACCCGCGGCGGTCGGCGGACCGTGCCTGTTCAACGTGGTGCCAGGCGGCCGCTCACCCGAGGTGACCGTCACCGACCTCGAGCGCTGGGGATACCGCATCGCGATCTTCCCTGCGCTGCTCCTCGAGCCGGTTGTGGCGGCGTGCGACCAGGCCCTGACGTCGCTGGCCGAGGCCGCCGGGGGCGGCGCGGACTGGGTGGCCGGACCCGGCGGCGCGGCAGGGGAGGACGCCGCGGGCGGGCCAGCCGCGCTGTTCCGGCGGGTCGGCTCGGACGACTGGGACAGCCTGCGGGAGCGCTACGCCACGACCGAGACCGCGACGCCATCTCCGGGCAGCGCCTGATGGCCGACGCGGGCTTGCAGGCGGCGCGAGACCAGCTCGCGGTGTTCTGCGGGCGGATGGTGGCGGACGGGCTGGCGGTCGGCGCGGCCGGCAACCTGAGCGTGCGGGCTGGCGCCTTGATCGCCATCACGCCGTCCGGGATCGGCTACGACGAGCTGACCTCGCCGGACATCTGCGTGGTGACCCCGGACGGCGAGGAGGTCGAGGCGCGCGAGACGCCGTCCAGCGAGCTGCCCATGCACCTGGCGGTCTACGCAGCGACGGACGCGGGCGCCGTCGTGCATACTCACTCGGCCGAGGTCGTGGCCCTGTCGGCGAGCTGCGACGAGCTCCCTGCCGTGCACTATGCGATTACCCGGCTCGGCGGGCCGGTGCGGGTGGCGCCCTACACGCGGTTCGGATCGGCGGGCCTAGCTGACGCGGCGCTCGCTGCTCTCGAGGGGCGGCAGGCCGCGATCCTGCAGAACCACGGTGCGGTCTGTTACGGCACGACGCTCGCCGCCGCCTACGATCGTGCGCTTCTGCTGGAGTGGCTGGCCCGGGTGTACCGGCTGGCCCGCGCTCACGGCGATCCGCGCATCTTGTCGCAGGCCGAACTCGACGAGGTGACTGCTGAGGCCCGGCGGCGGCGATATGGCGAGCGGCGGCGCGCGCAGTGACCCCATTCGGACCGGATCAACCACGGCAGGATCGGCGAAGGAAAGAGGCATCACATGCCGGACCAGCTCAGCCAGGCTGCGGAGAACGACAGCCGGCCCCGGCAGGCTGACGCGGCGTTGCGCCGTCGGGCCAGCGCCGTCATCCCTGGCGGGATGTACGGCCACCAGTCCGCCGGCCCGCTGCCGCCGGAGTACCCGCAGTTCCTGCGCGGCGGGCTCGGTGCCCGCGTGTGGGACGTGGACGGCAACGAGTACGTGGACCTCCTGTGCAGCTACGGACCGGTCGTGCTGGGTCACCGGCACCCGGCAGTAGAGGGGGCGGCGCGGGCCCAGGCGGAGCTCGGCGACTGCCAGAACGGGCCAGGGGAGGTGATGGTCCAGCTGGCTGAGCTGCTCGTGGCGACGGTGCAGCACGCCGACTGGGCGATGTTCGCCAAGAACGGCACCGACGCGACGACGATGTGCTGCACGATCGCCCGGGCGCAGACGGGCAGGCGGCGCATCCTGGTCGCTCGCGGCGCCTATCACGGCTCGGCGCCCTGGTGCACGCCGCGGCCAGCGGGTGTCACGCAGGAGGACCGGGTCAACATGGGCTACTACGCCTATAACGACCTGAGGTCGGTTCGGGCTGCGGCCGAGGCGGCCGGGGACGATCTTGCCGGCATCGTGGTCAGCCCGTTCCGGCACGATGCCGGGTTCGATCAGGAGCTGGTCGACCCGTCGTTCGCCCGCGGCGTGCGGGCGCTGTGCACTAAGGCCGGGGCGGCGCTGATCCTGGACGACGTCCGGTGCGGGTTCCGGCTGCACCTCGGCTCGAGCTGGGAGCCGATCGGGGTTATGCCTGACCTGTCGGCGTGGAGCAAGGCGATCGCCAACGGCTTTCCGCTGGCCGCCGTGCTCGGGTCGGGCGCGTATCGCGACGCGGCGGCGAGCATTTTCGTAACGGGGTCGTTCTGGTTCTCCGCCGTCGCGATGGCCGCGGCCGTCGCCACGATCGGCGCGCTGCGCGAGGAGAACGCGATCGAGGCCATGGCAGCGAGCGGGGCCGTGCTGCGCGAGGGAATCGCGGCGCAGGCGGCGTCGCGCGGGCTCGAGATCCGATACACGGGCCCGGATGCGATGCCGTACCTCACGTTCGCGGGTGACCCGAACCACGAGCTCGCGAGCGTGTTCGCCGCGGCCGCCGTGCGAGCCGGCGCCTATCTGCACCCGCGGCACAACTGGTTCGTCTCGGCTGCGATGACCGAGGCGGACCTGGATAAGGCCCTCGCGGCGACCGACTCAGGATTCTCCGCCGTCCAGTCCCATCTGCAAACTCACTGACGAGCCTGGCCCCGTGGCAGGCCGGGCGGCGGCTAGCCTCGCAAGAGATGCCTGCTCACTGCCGTCACTGCCTCGGCAACTGTGACGGGACCTGCCTGCTGCCCGGCGGCACCGGGCTGTGCATCCACAGCCCGGTGCCGCACCGGCCGTTCCGCGAGTGGATCGTGCTGGTGCGCACCCGGACCTTCTGGCACCGCGTCTTCTGGGGTAGGTAGGCCACGGCGCTTGGTCGGCTTTTGGAGCATGGCGGGGCTGGCCCAGGACTTATGCTGGAGACGGCAGCCACGCCTGCCTGATCCGAGCTACCACGGCCCGGCGCCCGAGTAGCGCTTGAGGACAAGAGCGGCACAGCCCTCGCGTGTGATTAGTTTTGCGCGTATACATCGTGTTCGGCTCACGGTGGCCTGGCGCCGGGACAGAGTCACCGGATTGAGGACACGATGTCACACGACAAGATCAGGGCTGCCGCCCGCGAGCGGATGGCGCGTACCGGGGAGTCGTACGCGACTGCGCGACGGAACGTCATCCGGGAGCACCGCGCTGCCGGGGCGCCCGCCGGCCTGGGCGCACGGTGGTTCGCGATCAGCTACAGCCGGTCCGGGCTCGACAGGGTGACAGCCTGGCTGGACGGGATTACGGGCAGCGGGCCTGGCAGCTCCGGTGTCGAGGTCGCTGCCGGGCAGATCCGTGTCCGGATGGGCTCCTATAAGCTCGACATCCCTCGCGAGTCTGCCCGGCGGGCCCGCCACTCAACGGAGAAGCTGCGCGGCACGACCGGCGTGCACATGCATGCCAGGGGCCAGCTGCTGATCAATGGCTCAGCGGACGGGCTGGTGGAGGTCACGATTGATCCGCCGGTCCATACCGCTCGCACGTTCAGCACGATGTTCGTCCGGGAACGGGTGACGTCGCTGCTGCTCAGCGTGGACGACCCGGACGGATTCATCGCGGCCGTCAACGGTCGCGAGACCGCGAGCCGCCAGCCGTAGGCACCTGCACCGGAGCAGGCCGCGGACTGGCCGGCGCTGCTTGGCGCCGGCCAGTCCGCGAGTGGGTCGCGTGCCTACCGGCCAGCGTGCACTTCCGCGGCGCGCTCGGGCTGCAACGGCTGGATGTGGTCGCGGCTGGCATCCGGCACGACCCGGACGCCGCGGAAGAAGCGCGCGGAGCAGACAGCGGCGACCAGCATCGCCACGGCCGCACCGAGGGCGGCGGCGTCGAGGCCATGACTGAACGCGACGCGCGCGGCATCTGCGAGCCCGGAATTCAGCGGTGCTGGCAGGTCACCAGCCACGCTGAGCGCGCCGCCCAGGGTGGACCGTGCCGCGGCTAGAGCGGTGCCCGGCAGGTGGGCGGGTGCGGTTGCGGCCAGGCTGGACCGGTAGACGGCTACCCCGATGCTGCCGAGCACCGCCATGCCGAGCGCTCCGCCGAACTCTGATGACGTCTCCACTACCGCCGCCGCCGCGCCGGCCCGGTCCGGTGGCACAGCTCCCATGATCAGCTCGCTGCCGATCATCATCGCGGCCACCGCACCCCCCGCGTAGATGCTGGCACCGGCCAGGCAGAGCCACAGTGGCGATGCTGCCTGCACCCGGGTGAGCACGAGGTACCCGGCCGCAGCGACGAGCAGGCTGCCTGCGGCGACGTACGCCCGGTCGACGCGCTGCACGAGCTGCTGGCTGACCGGAATGGCAGCCACTGTTCCGGCCATCGGCACCAGCGACCACAGGGCGGCAGTCAGCGGGCTCATGTCGAGCACCGACTGCAGGTACTGAGTCGCGAAGATGGCGAACCCGACCACCGCGAACATCGCCGCGAGGTTCAGCACGACCGCGCCCGAGAATCCGCGGCTGCGGAACAGCGACAGATCGATCATCGGTGCGGAGCTTCGGGACTGCCGCCAGACGAACGCGCCGCCGATGGCCACGCCCGCGATGATCGATGCGACGCGCGCGGCACTGGCGCCGCTCGCCGCGATCTCCTGCATGCCGTAGATGACCGGCAGCACCGCGCCGAGTGACAGCACAGAGCCCATGAAGTCGAAACGCCCCCGCTGAGGCGCCCGGAACTCCGGCACGAGGACCGGGGCGAGCAGCACCAGCAGGACCATGAACGGAACGTTGATGAGGAACACCGAGCCCCACCAGAAGTGGTCGAGCAGCACTCCGCTCAGGATCGGCCCGAGCGCGATGCCGCTCATGGTGGCCCCGGTCCAGATGCCGATGGCGAGGCGTCGCTGCTTGTCGTCGTGGAACATGTTCCTGATCAGGGCGAGCGTCGAGGGCATCAGGGTTGCCCCGGCGATGCCCTGGACGGCGCGGGCGGCAATGAGCTCGCTCGCACCGTGGCTGTAGGCGGCCCCGAGCGAGGCGAGGCTGAACGCAGCGGCCCCGAGTAGCAGCAGCCGCCTTCGGCCGATCCGGTCGCCGAGCGATCCCATGGTGATCAGCAGCCCGGCTAGCACAAAGCCGTACACGTCGAAGATCCACAGCTGCTGCGAGCTGCTCGGCTGCAGATCCCTGCTGATGAAGGGGACGGCGAAGTACAGGACGGAGACGTCCATCGAGACCAGCAGGAGCGGCAGCAGCAGGACCGCGAGCCCGGTCCACTCGCGGCGCCCGGCGCGGGCTGGTAGTGCCTGATTTTCAATCACGGCGGTCCCTCTCTCGTGTCGGCGGCCTGCCTCCCGAGGCCGCTAACACGGACTGTACGCACGTCTTAGACAGATGTACAAGACATTTGTGTGAGACGAGGTATGCTTGCCGTCATGGGGAACCGGGAGGACCTGCTCACGGGCGCGAAGCGCTGCCTGATCGAGAAGGGCTACGCCCGTACCACTGCCAGGGACATCGCGGCGGCGTCCGGGGTCAGCCTCGCGGCCATCGGCTACCACTTCGGCTCTAAGGACGCGCTGATGAACCAGGCGGTCTTCGAGTCGGTGGGCGACTGGGCTGATGAGCTAGAGAAGGTCATGACCGCGGAGGGCCGCGCGGACGCGACGGCGCTGGAGCGGTTCGAGCTGATCATGCGACAGACCCTGGCGTCGTTCGAAGGCCCGAACGGCGGTCTCTGGACCGCCCAGCTGGAATTGCTCTCGCTGGCGCAACACAACCAGGAGCTGCACGACTTCCTGGCCGGCATCCAGGACCTTGCCGAGAGCGGGCTCGCCGAGCTGTTCCTCGGCATCAGCGCAGCGGACGATCCTGAATCCGCGAGGGCAGCCGGCACCGTACTCCAGGCGCTCTTCATCGGATTGATCGCGAAGCACTACCTCGGCCCGCCGGGCAGGCTGACCAGCGAGCGGCTGGCCGAGGGGATGCGCATCATCGCCGAGCGGATGGCGCCCCCGCCCGCCACGTGATCACGGCGGGCGGGCAGGAGCGTGCTCCGGAGAGTTACCTGGTGAAGTACCAGTACTCAGGCAGCATGGTGAACATCGGGCTGAACGTGACGCCGCGCAGCTTGCTGGTGACGGCCTGGACCTGGAACGGGTTCGGCAGCGGGACCCACAGGAACGGGAGCTGCTGCGCGCCGTAGGTGGCGTACTGGTCGAACACCGCCATGCTGCTGCTGGTGTGCGTCTCGTTGATCAGCCTGTCCATTGCCGGGTCGGAGTAGTTGCCCGAGTTCGAGCCCGCGCCGGTCGCGAACAGCGGCTCGCCCGTGGGCTCCATACCCGGCCCGTCGAAGCTCCAGCCGCCGTAGGCGAACACCTGCACGTTGCACTTCGGGCCCATCGGCGCGCACGGGGCACTCTGGCCGATGATCGCGTTGAACGACTCGCCGATCAGGGTGACGTCGATGCCCACCTGCGATTCTTCGGACTTGATGGCCTGGTAGGTCGCCGTCGCTGCGGCAATGCCCGTCGAGTAGTCGAACGTCATCTTCAGCTGCTCGCCCTTGGTAATGCCGGTGCCGCACTTCGCCGGGTCCTGGCAGGTCATCACGCCGCCGACCGCCGACCAGCCGTGGCTAGTCAGCAGGGCCCTGGCCTTGGCGGGATCGTAGGGGTACGGGCCCTGGCCGTTGTTCTCGCGCTGGACAGCCGGAATGAACGGGTTGGCGGGCACCGTCGGCACCGGTCCGGACACAGGTGTGGCGTACCCGCGCCAGATCGCCTTGCTGATGCCGGGCTGGTCCTCGGCGTATTGCATCGCCTGCCTGATGTAGAGCTGCCGGACCAGGTAACCGACCTGAGGGTTGTTGAAGTTTGGCTGCGCGTACTGGATGCCATAGGAGTAGAGCGGCTCCAGGTAGTAGGAACTGCCCAGCGGGTTCGTGGCGGGCAGCGGCGAGCTCGGCGGCTTCTGCGGCAGGTCCTGGGTCGGGATGTAGCCAATGTCAAGCTGGCCGGTGCGCAGCGCGGTGTACTCGGTGGTGTCGTCGGTGAACGGTACGAATTTCACAGCCGACAGCTCCGGCTTGGGGCTGCCCGAGTACTTGGTGTTGGGCACGATCGTCACGTTGCCGTCGGTGTTGTAGCTGGACAGCTTCCACGGCCCGTCCACGACCGACCACAGCGGGCTGCTCGCGTACGTGCTGGCCTTCTGCGACTGCGCGGTGAGGAAGGCATAGACAGCCTTGCACCTGGCCCAGCTATCAGCCGCGCTGTCGGTGCTGCACCCCCCGCTGCCCGGCGTGGCGCCGAGGGCGGTGACGTCCCAGGCCAGCGGCATCGGGTTGATCTCCGATAGCTGGTTGTAGGTGTACCACAGGCTGGAGTAGGCCTGGTTCAGCTGGAACGTCACCTGGTCGGGTCCGGTGGCCCTGTAGGACACCACGTTGTCCGGGAGCAGCCCTGCGGAGTAGGCGTACCAGGTCGCCTTCTCCGCCTCGGTCATGTTCATGAAGAACACCACGGACTGGGCGTCGACGCTCTCGCCGTCCGACCACTTCCAGCCCTTCAGGTTGACCACGACGGTCTTGCCGCCATTGGAATAGACGGGAGCGTCGGCCGGGGACAGCGGGTAGTTGACAGTCACGCTCGTGTTGGTGTTGCTGCCGAACATGTACAGCGGCCGGTAGAACATCCACTGGAACTGGTTGTCGTTAAACACGCTGGCGTTCGTGATCGAGTAGAAGGGGAAGATCCAGTTGTTGGTGACCCCGGCGGTCAGCGCCACCGTCGCCGTGCCGCCGCTGACGGCGGCGCCGGGTGA
>Ga0123355_10016870_pt1 | contig 11520 bp, 8 predicted proteins | sample TergutEmb28metaG_3_FD_89872 | JGI IMG/M metagenome (GOLD analysis project Ga0123355, IMG submission 89872) | Embiratermes neotenicus P1 segment gut microbial communities from Petit-Saut dam, French Guiana - Emb289 P1 | ecosystem: Host-associated > Arthropoda: Insects > Digestive system > Gut ...
AAAGTTACGGAGGTGGTCGTATATGCAAACTACATAGGACTTTGCCAGTTCTACCGATATGTGGTCAACATCAGCAGGTGGTCACCTTATGAAGGTGGTCAACTTGACAGGTTTTACTGTAATAGTATTCCAGATTCCATGTAATGCTTCATTCACTATTGTTAATAAGTCCGTGGTTGTAACTGGAAATAGAAGCTAATGAGACCTTTCAAAAGGTAAGGCATTTTTAGTGTGTAGGCTTTTGTTATTGGCATGACGAACATTCAGCTTCGTTTACTACTTTACAGAGTTTCAATGTTGTCCCTTAAAAAGCGTCGTAACATATGGAGTCCGTTTATGGGCTTATTGAACATCTGTCAGCCGAAAGAATAGTACATATTATGAATACGGCAACCAAAACAAACGTCAACCTATTAAGGTTAATCAAGTCCCGACGGAATAGACAAATTAGCCGTGTAGCTATTCTTCTTCTCCATATGTTCCATTCTCGCATGTGTCTGTGTAGGTATATCAGCTGATATAAGTACATTGAGTTAACTCTTTTAGGTACAATGTCAAATAAAATTCGCCAGCGCTTTCCGTTGTACCAGGTCTAATGTCGAATTCGATTCGACAATTTATTCTACAATGTTCGATGTTTGTTTTCCCTAAGCTCTTGATATCTTGAGACTGCTTTCGGGCTTTGGAGAGATTAGAGTTTATCTGGGAAATTATTTTTGACTAGACTATTGGAATTCAAAAGAATAATTTGATGCGCAAAATGTTAAAAGTAGTATTTTAAAATTTTCTGGGACGGTAGGTGAAAAATATGGAATAGTATATAAACCAATAATAAAATCTTCCACTACAACTACTCAAGTAACACAACTTGATACAATTACTTCTAGTTGTACTTGTACATCCCACATATTTCGACAGCTCTGTGACATCTTCAGAAGTAACTTTTTTAAGTATTTGCTATGTAAGCTTGCAAATGAATGATTTGGGAACACATAGGGTTTGGCAAAAACGGTATCGAATAATTTCGTGTTTTTAAAATTCAAAAAAAGGCTATCATGACCTGAAAATTTAGCAGATTGTTATACCTTGAATTTATATTACTATTTTAGACGGGAAATATATCACCTCAATTAATGTCATTAATAGCACTGGCCAGTCTGTTTGCAAATATTCTTATTTTTTCTGGAAACTTTTACGTAATGGGGTTCGTGTGCAATACTTCATGCAACAGTCTTATGAAATGCATCTGAAAGCAACATTTTTCTCTGAAATTTATGTACCGATATGTCAAAATATACAGTATCAATTTCCGAAAAATGTACACGTCATGGTCACCGCCTTGAGAACCTCGAACTATTACCTTTTCCGGCAGGTTTAGAAAGTTGCTCCATTACTTCCGGTGCTCCATTAATTAAACGTACCGCACATTCGGTTGGCTATTGCTGCCCGGAAGTGTTGCCACAACGTAATTTCGCGTAGCAGTTATACGACATTTTGCACTGGTCCTTCTCCCAGGTGTCAGATGTCAATGACTTTGAAACACGTCTCTGCAATGTTGTCTTTAATTCGTCTTCACAAGACCGAAAGCGATAGAAACAATCACACAGCAGGAAGGTGTGAAAGCGACGTTGTAGTTTGACTGTAAATTTGCATTCTCGAGGCTCAAAAACATGGTTAAGTGTAGAGGTCAAACTCAGATTTAAGTGAAGGTTTTTCCAGTTGAGTAAATGAGAGAAACGACGAGAAAGACCAAAACTGTAATTTGAGTAAAATGTATATTTTGTCATCAGTGTGAGGCACATACTTACTTTTCGGTTGCAGGAGACGGCCTCCAGATATGTAGCACAGCTGAGAATATATTGAACAAGCAATAGCCAACAGATGAAAAGGAGTGATTCACTAGATTTGGAGTTAGGCGTGAAAGGCTAACGACTTCCTCCATACTGCAGTATACTGTTCAGTACAACCCAGTGTGTGTTTCTCTTGTGTAGTATCTTCAAAAACTTCCCAGATTTTCTGGTTTAATTTAAAGTAATTGGCTGGTGTAATTTAGAGGAAATGCTACTGTGAATAAAGAAATGTGCATTGACATCCTTCGTCGCCCTAGGGATGCGGTCAGAAAGAAACGCCCTGAAAAATGGAGAACCAGCAGTTGGTTTATCTTTCACGACAATGCTCCAGCACACCTGTCGGTTTGGTCAAGGATTTCTTAGCAAAGAACATGTTACAACACTGGAGCTTCCCGCAAACTCTACTGACCTGGCTGTAACTGATATTTGTCTGTTCCCTCGATTGAAATCGGGATTGCTGGAAGGGCGCTTGGATGCTGCTGACTTCAATAAGAATGCGATTGAAGAGCTGAAAAAGATTTCACAAAATTACTCCAAGGAATATTTCCAAAACTTTTACAGTGGCTGGAAGAAGTGCAGTCCTATAGTTGCACAAGGGGAATGATTTGAAGGAAATGTTGCTTAAATGATAGCACTCTTTTTAATTTCCCAGAAATAGAGTGATTCGGGAACATTTTGAAGCTAACACATATTCACTGCATAGAATGAATTAATTTATTGATTCATCTGGAAATCAATTGGTTAAAGAAACGCAGTTTGTCTGCTGGCACTATTATCGTCATGAAACACACAGACACGGAAAGGCGTGTTCTAATCCCAAATGGGATGACCGATTCATTCCTTTTTTGTGTGTGTTCTCTTATTTTGTAGTTAGAGGCATTATTATGGAAGTTATTCTGTTGATCTAAACTGTCGAATGTCTGTAAACTTTTCAAGAATATAGAATTGTTATGGAATATACAAATTTCAGGTGGAATTTTTCACGATCGTTGGAGAATACGTAATTATACTTGGCTACAGTAAGTGTCCATCCAGATATTGACACACTGTAAGATAACGAACACGAAGTCTGCTTATTTGATGTTCCGCAGTACATCTCCGTAAGGTTTGTTCTGGTAAATTTTTAGCTCGGGCGTCTGTAAATTATGTATTCAGTGCAAGGCTAACAAGACTAACAAGACACACAATCACAGTTGAATTCCTGTCAAAAACTCTGGAAATTACACTATTTTAACTCAATTTCGTCGAAGTTCAGAAACGCAAGTGCATTTTCCATATCAAAGTGCGTTGTACCAATCAATAAAATATGCCCTTTTTATCCAAATTAAATACAAATTCCGTATGTGGAAGTTTTGTTTATGTTTGTGTGTTTGTTTTCCTCCACATATTCACCCTTCTAAGCTACTGAAGCGATTTGGGTTAAATGAGATATTCTGCGGTCAAAAATTTAGTGCTCTCAGCAAATGATTCTGGTTTGTATCAGTTTAACCCTTTAAACGCCGAGTTAAATCCCATCTGCCCTTTGCCAGCATTATTAGGAGCTCATCATATTCTCCAAGTTAGCAGATAAAGGGTTAATACTTTGTATAATCTGTATTTCACATTAAGCTTAAATTAACGCTGCTTATTTTAAAAGGAATTCAGAGAATAAGAAATGGTTGATATGATAAGAAAGACGGATCTCATTAACATCTACAGCTTTTCTGTGAGTTCTTTAGCACGCTTAGCATTTAACTTGAGCAAGTGCCTTCCTTCCGAGTATTAACGAGAAACTTATTACATTTTATCGCTTTCCTTAAAAAATGAAGGGGTTTATACTGCAAAGTTATAACTCTCTGTCCATTATATAATATATTATGAACCGTCAATACACAACATACATAAAAAATGATACAATAATTAGAATTAGGTTATATTTGGCTACATGTTTCGGCCGTGACCGGCCCTCTTCAGGCCAATTAAGAACAACAATTGAGGTACAGTAAAAATAGTTCTTAATGGGATCCCATTAAGTACTATTTTTACTGTACCTTAACTGTTCTTAGTTGGCCTGAAGATGGCCGGTCACGGCCGAAACACGTAGCCAAATATAACCTAATTGTAATTATTGCATCTTGTTTGATGTATGTTTTGTATTGACGGTGCATAATATATTATACAATTTGATAATATACAAGGGGATGGCTTCTCTCAAGTCTCTGTCCATTAGATTATGTTTAAAGTAAGTAAATAAATAAATAAACATAAACCACATAAACTATGTAGATATTAACATTTATGGAGCAGATGTACTATTCAGAAGCTAAACCCGAAGTTTCATTCCTGTGTTAACAAGATTACATCGATTCTCCAGTCCTAGACCAGACGAATCGAGTCCACACAAATCCATTTTATGTGTGCTTGTTTTAATATTATTCTCCATCTAAATCTTGGCCTTCCTCGTCACTTTCCTCCAGGATTCCTCATCAAAGCCCAAAATTCATTTATCTTCTGTTCCATGCTTGCCACATGTTCCACTCATCTCATTCTTCGTAATTAGTTACCCTGACATGTTGTAAGTATTACAAAGCACGACTCTCTTCATCATACAGGTGTCTATATAGTGTCTATAAGGTGCTGGAAGATTTCAAACAGCACTAATATATTTCTCTTCGTAAAAATTAACTTTAAATTGATGAACTGTCATGAATAATCATACTGCACTTGTAAAATATGTATATCCTTAATTGCTTCACACCTACACCCAACTATCAGAAAAACGTTTTACTCTTGGAAATATCGGCTAAATCCGTGGAATTAATTAGCGATAATAAACATTATTTTTCAGAAACTCCATTTTTCAGTGAGAGCACATTCATTTATTAAAACATTGAACATATTTTCTCACCAATATTGCTGTGACCGTGTGTTGCACTTTTCCTCTTCCTCCTCCTCCTCCTCCTCCTCCTCCTCCTCTTTCTTCTTACGACTATAATATGCTATTATGTTTAGTTATGCCATTATATTCCTATTTATACTTAGTCAAGTCTTTTTAGAGCAATTAATAAACACAAAAAGAAAAATGCGATTCTTCTGGTGCAGATAAAAATTTTAAATATTCCAGGATATTTCTCTTGAGGTAGGAATTATTTACTTAGTTATAACTGATGGTAGGTATTAGAGAATTACAACTTGTTGCTTTAAGAGCTCGAATATTAAGTTTGCATTTTCTGAAATTTGAAAGAACGGGAGGTCTGGGGAAAACGATTAACTTGCAAAGCTACAATTTTCTTTCATTTTCTCTTTGGTTTATATTATCAAAAAGTTTCTTTCACGTCGAAGAGTGTACATTTCAAATGACTTTCAGTGGATTCATTTCGTTGCTGAACGTACATAGACACGGTAAATAAGAGAACTGATTGTAGGCTAATTGTTACAGTTACGTTTTGTAACGATGTGTAATCTGATACCTGAATACGCCCACCTCAGTTAAGCAGGACTATCATTGTTTATATTGTGAAAACGGAAGCAGTATATTCCACCGAATGATGCTACCCCATACTATGCTACACAATTTTACAACCCATAAGATCTGAAGATAGATCTCGGCTTGGAAATTTGAAGTGGCATAGCTACAAGATGATTATTTTGCATGACGATGATTTTAACGTGTGAAGAATGAAGACCAAAAGAGACAGAGATAGAAACGTAAGAAAGGGGAAAGGTATGGGAGAAGTTAAAGACATTACATTTATGGTTGGAGGGAAATGGAGGAGACGGAGCTTAACCATGTTAGAGGATTCCCGGGCTTCGCCCTTTCGTCCTTCTGATAGGAGTGGAACGAAAATGAAGACGTTGGAATGGAGAGAAATAGTGGCCCTAAGTAAGGGTCACCAAACTTAGACTTCCTTGTATTGCGTACTATTATAAAATAATTTTGTGGTCTTCAGAGTAAGGGGATTAATTTAGACGGGTCTAAATTGGGAGTTTAGCGTGAGAAGCATACACTAAAATAGCAATTTGGAACGCGAGAACCATCACAATAGGCTTCTTTGCTTGAAGCATAATGTACGGTAGCAACTTGGAATTTGGGAGCCATTGCATTGTCTGCTTGAAACATAACGTAGAACTTGGGAACTCTCGCATTATTTGCTTGAAGATAGCGTAAAAATATGGTAGTTTTCCTCTGTCTTCCAACAGATGCTGGAGGGTTTAAATTCGTCTATGTTATATAAAACAATGAATTCCTTTTCTTAAAAAGAACAAATTACGACCATGCTAGCAACACCAATCATTTCATTCTGTTCGAGTAAATAATGCCCTTTTGATCCGAGAATTATGATTATACGAAACACCGAGACACTTTCTGCGTGGACAAAATGCAGAATTTATAACTATTAAAACACGTGGTATGTATACTTACTGTTAGGCTTTAAACGGCTCATATAAATTGTTATGACTTCAATCGGCACGAATGGTGGTACCTTTTAATAGTTGTGTGTGGGTTATGTCTTTTGTTGGTGTATTTTAAAGTCTCATCCATAAGAACTGAGATTTGTTCTTGTTTCTGTAATGATTTTCATAAAAGGTGTTATTATTACAACAACAACAACTACTACTACTACTACTACTACTACTACTACTACTACTACTACGACTAGCGGTAGTAATCACCTTCATATAGGGTATATATATAATTATGTACCTGAAACAAACCACGTTTCAAGAACTTATTATGTTTCAAATGTTCTGTGTTACATCACATGGTACAAGTAATGTCATTTCTCAAAATAAACGTTTTCTAATTTTACATTAGTACTGCAAAAAGTACTTTCGCAGTGCCCAATGTAGCTGTTCTCTGCAGTTCCTTGTTGTCTTACTTTTTAGGTGTGTAGTTGAGATATTATCTGAATGATTTGTAGATTGTTCCAGTTGTCCCTATTATTATTATTGGTATCAGTATTGATTTACGGTCTGCGCAAGCTGTATTTCTACGTGATGTAAAGTCTGTATATGTCAAAAACCTTTCGAATTTTTTCGTGATCATATTTCTGTCTCCAGAAATTGCAACAACTATTAACATCATGTTCCGTTTTCATTATCCCTGATTATGATTTCCGGTTTATGGATAGTGACGGTTCTGTCACTTCTCAATTGTTTATTCCATTTACCTTACTTTCTTCAGTTGTTTCCAGTGATTTGTTTCATCCTCATATTGGTTTTCCTTGTCTAATTTTACCCCCTTCATTATTACAGTTAAAATTATTATTATTTCCATTATCCTTCTCATCATCAATTGCATCTTAGCTTTGGCAGTTTCACCTGCTATCGACGCACGATCAGTACAGCCTTATTTCTTAACTAAAAAGAGAGAGACAGTTCCATAACGAAGCGGGTGTGCGGACATAGAGAATCACATGTTTTCCGACGTCAGTGACCCGTAATTATATAACCATGACATATCGGAGTGTTTTACTGGCTCTGACTCAATATGATATCAGCGTAACATTACTGCACGGTATTGTTGCGAGTGCAGCATATCAGGTCAATCTGACCTGCAGTGACCCCACACAACACAGTGGGAAACTGGTGGTGCCTTCCCTAAACGTGGTCGAGTCCACACGCAAACAGCGATTTGGTTCTAGCTGCGGTAAAATCTAATTCACTGATGTCGCGCCCGAGGGGAGTAAAATCAGCTGATAGATGATGATTATGAGGAGGTGTGGTCTTCTCAAATAATTGAATTGGCATCCCACTAAGGCCGTTCCACGCTCATCGGCCTACGCAGATGGATTGTAGCCAGCTAACACTTCGTAAAAGAAAAGGTAGAGAGAAAAAGTGGGTGGACGTTTGACCGCATTTTAGCCCGGAGCGAGAGTGTGAGAAGGTAGGCGGACGATATCTTTCTTCAAAACGTGTCGACCGCCACATGTCCTCACCCTTTTCCGATTTCCCACCCTTTGGTGCTGTTTGGCTCCTGAAACTAATTGAGCTTGATGTGAGGAAGGCCCTACTCCGCTGTCTTCCTGACAGGAGTTCAGGATTCGTGTTGGAGGAAATTGGATTCGGACGTGAATTTAAGGAACACCATCCTGCCGACGTGGGGTTACAGTGCAACCCCATGAGTGACACGAAATTATCAGCTGCAAAGAAATTTGGCCCATCGCCTGATAGCTACGTAAAGAACTGCATTTACGGAGATGAGGAGACAAAGTAACTGCTATGTTTGTGTTCTAAACGTGGATTTAGTCCTCAACCCGCCCGAGGTAACCACGTGATAAATGAATGGCAATATATTGTTCCCTACCATGCACTGGGAAACGCTAAATCGATCCATCATGCCTAAGGCGAAGTTCTATGCACGTGACAGGTGTTTTATGGAACTCAATCCATAATCTTTCGAAGTTTCGCAAAGAGACACCGGCAGGCTGTAGCTATGTTTTACGGGAATAGCTTTCTCCCTATCACCTTTCAAAATTGTCGACCGAGTTCTGAAAGCACTTGGGCTGAGCTTCAACGGGAGGTTATGTCATTACTTATAAAGAGGTTTTAAACGCGACAATTTTTCTTGAAGATGTTAGCAGAGCGTGTGATACGTGAATAGATCTTGTATGACTAGTAGCTGATGGCTCCAGTCACCCTTTTGTGGAAAAGTTACATTGGATGATTTCATTCAAACCCATCACTTAATGTTTGAGTGAGTTTGTGTGTCTACGTGGGGTTCGCGAAGTCAACACGCGCCTTTACCATCCAGATACAAACACAACTGCGAGAAAATCGGCATTGAAGTTTTCGGAAATAATTTCCTTGCTGATAATGCAAAGTATAAACCTAAAGGTAAGGTAAAGCAGTTCCGTTACAGGCCTGGAGGGGCCCAGAGGTTTCCATGAATTTAAGGTTCCCAGATTTCATGACAACGGCACAGGATGGTGGTAAGGTTGTCAGCCTTACGCACCGGCCGCCTTGACCCCCAAGAAATACTCCTGGTACTCATTTCTGTTAGAGACTGAGTCGACCCTAAGGCCATAATGCGATCGGAAGGAATTTATGCCAATGAAAAATCCCAATGACACCAGTTGAGATCGAACCAGCAACCTTCCGATTTGTAGCACAGCACCTTAACCACTGTGCTACCGCGGTCCCCAAATATAAATATACCTTCCGTAAATATGAAACAAGTTTCTGAAATGTTGTAGTTCTTAGCTTGACAGCCCTAATGGCCCTAGGCTTTTTCATTGTCCAGGCTTCGTGATCACACTTAGACACACCACATTCATTAGGACACCTCTGGAGAAGTATAAGCCCGTCGCAGTGTTTCTACCTCACAAAAGCCGTAATGACTGTAGGTCTCCTCATTGTCTATCCTTCATGATCACATTCAGACACAGCCCATTCAGTAGGACTCCTCTGCACAACTGATCGGCCCATCGCAGAAGCCTCTACCTCACAACACACACAACACTCATCTCAGACGGACATCCACGTTCCTGGCGGGACTTGAAACCGCAATCCCAACAAACGAGCCGCGGCAGACGCAAACATTAAACCGCGCGGCCAACCGGAAGGCGACTTTAATATTTCAGTCTTGTAAAAATATTCCACTTGTGTTGATAGTTTACCACAGGCGGTAACGGGTATTCTGTTTATGTCAGAATTGTTACCAAGCGTGATCTAAGATGTGTGGTACTAATAAAGTAACCCTATCAAGAATATCGTTTTCAGATTCCAACTGCATATTTTTCCAACACGAGGAGAACAAGCCTAGTAACCCCACTCCGCGCAGCCTTCGCTGAGAAGAAGAAATTGGCCCAGTTAATCATTATGTTTTCCACACTGTTTGAATCCCAGGGGTTCATTGCCGTGACCACAAATCCCTAGCACTATGCCCTATATAATGTCCGGTAAACTCAGTTCATAACATTGCATCTAATTTTCTAAAGACCCATTTTAATATTGTCCTCGTATATATGTAACCTTCCATTAAATTGTGTCACTTCAGTTTGTGCGATTAATTGTTACGTACATGTATCATTACGCCATACTTCTCATTTTCCCCACCCATTTCAATTACCTTGAATCAACTACAGTACACTCTAATATGTCCTGCATTTTACTTATTGAAGGTTTTCTATTTTCCCGTCAATATTCAGTCCTATTATATCCTTCCTATTCATTTTCCGTAGTACCTTATACAGCCGCCACAAGGTACTAGCAACAAACACCGGGGGCTGTGACTATCATTCAGTAGCTGTTAACTGAAACTTGCTAATCTGGAATTGATTTCCCGTACTTATAAGATTAAAATCAAGTGTTACACGGGTTGGATTTACGTAGTTAGTTCAAGCTGAACCGCACTGCAGAATTACAACAAACGCTTAGAATAATATAGCTGGATTCCGGTGGGTGCTGCTATGGACAACCGTTCACTTGACTTTCATGAAAAGGGATCTTAATGATTAAAAGACGAGAGAGGAAAATAATTTCCAATCATTCTGGAATATAGGAGCCAAAACAGTTTAACGGTGATCCTAACCATTAATTTTCGAATAAAAGTAATGAAAACGCCCTTCTGCAACAGCCATGGTGTAAGGCTAAAATCCCTCTGTAGGGAGGGTGTAATAAAATCACTGCTTCCGTCCGAGTCCATACGTGAGTTGAATAGGGTGGGGACATAAAGATCCGGAACCGTGCCAGTAGGGTGCATGAAAGTTCAGTTACATTGAAACAGATTTTTTTGAACGTGCATCATCTTGATAGTTGAGTAAAGAGAGACCAACTCGATGTCACTTGCTTTATTATTTCTTTATGTAATGCTCAACATGTTTCGGATGTTAATACATCCATTCTCAGGAACGTGCGATTTATTTGTTGAGTTATTTCATGGGATGTATTGATCTGGTTCGATGTGTGTTGGTGTTACGGTTTGGTTTGGCTGTGGTGGTGTGGTATCCGTATGCAGGCTGAGGCACTAGTGCCTCAGCCTGCATACGAATTCTTTTCATTTACAGATTCTTGCAGTTTTATATATGTATTCGGTGCAAGTTAAGTCTTGTTACACTTTGTGATAGTGACTTTGGAATTACTCCCGTAGATGATATTACTATCGCGATCATTTTTGCTGCCTTTTGCTTCCACATAGCACATATTTCATTCGTCAGTTCTTGGTACTTGTTTTGTTTGTCGGTTATTGTTTTTGCGAGATTATGTGTATTTGGGACAGCTATGTCTATCAAAAAGGTGTTATTTGTTTTCTTATACATAAAAGTTATGTCAGGTCGATTAAAAGGTATCGTTTTGTCCGTAAGTACGCTGCGATTCCGGTACAGCTTGACTTTTCATTCTCCAGTACATTGGCTGGTGCGTACTTATAATATGGACTTTTATCGTCAATCCATTCGGCTGTTTCTGCCAGTTTCTGATGGATAATTTTGGCCGGTCCATCATGTCTCTTTATATACTCGGTGGGTACTAGTTGCTCACATGCTGCAGTAATGTGTTGGATTGTCTCGGATTTTTCCCACATCTTCTGCATAGCTCTTCGTTGTCTGGCTGCTTCAAAATATATTTCTTGTATTTTCATGTTTTCTCCCGTGCAATTATTACGTTAAGATTGATAAAAATACACCAACAAATTGCACTTGTTTATTAAAACACCTTAAAACACCATTACAGTGCGTGTCTCACATTAGAT
>Ga0123355_10016871_pt1 | contig 11519 bp, 3 predicted proteins | sample TergutEmb28metaG_3_FD_89872 | JGI IMG/M metagenome (GOLD analysis project Ga0123355, IMG submission 89872) | Embiratermes neotenicus P1 segment gut microbial communities from Petit-Saut dam, French Guiana - Emb289 P1 | ecosystem: Host-associated > Arthropoda: Insects > Digestive system > Gut ...
GGTGTATAGGGTCTTGGTGGGGAAACCGGAGGGAAGGAGACCAATGGGGAGACCTAGGCGTAGATGGGTGGATAATATTAGGATGGATCTCCGGGAGGTGGGATGTGGGTTTGTGGACTGGATTGGGCTGGCCCAGGATAGAAACAGGTGGCGGACGCTTGTGAGTGTGGTAATGAACCTTCGGGTTCCGTGAAATGTGGGGAATTTCTTGACTAGCTGCAAAAAAGTTAGCTTCTCAGGAAGGACTCTGCACCATGGAGTAAGTAAGTAAGTAATTACACAGCAGTAACTATGTCAAATAAATACCCTCAAATGCACTCATATATTATTAAAGTACATAACAGTCACTTAGTGAAAGAGGGAAGCTGTAATGTAAATTAAACGTGTTATTGAAGTCATTGTAAAAATCTTTTACCCTAAAAGATACGAATTCTGCTGCTGTATAAACACATGCATTTTTTTTAATTCAAATGAAATAGGAGACACAGGCAAGTCGCGATGAAGGCTGATGACCCTTAATTATGTAGATATTTTTCCACGTGGCTCAACAGCCTCCTAGTGGGCCAGAGCATATACATTATTGAGGCTTTACGGTCACACTCAGACACGCCACACTCTGTAGTACTCCTCTGGACGAGTGATCGTCCCAACGCAGAGACCTCTAACTGCAAACACACAAAACTCACAAGAGACAGGCATATATTCCCTCGGCGGGATTCAAACCCGCAATCTCAGCAAGTAAGCGGCCGTAGACTCGCGCCTTAGACCCCGCGGACACTCCGATCGGCTTGTTTATGTACATGCAGACTGTACATTTTGCATACCATTCTTAGCAGTGAACCGGAGTTCGCAGTGAGTAGAGCGACCGGGTTACGAGCTGGACGGGACGGAGTTCAAATCCCGGTAGAAGTAAGAGATTTTTCTCACCTGAAACGTCCAGGCCATCTGCAAGCCTCACCCTGCTTCATGTCCAGTGCGTACCGCAGTCTCTTTCAAGGGGTAAATCGGCGACAGCGTGAAGTTAAGCTGTCACGAATATAATAGGCTATTTAAGTAAACACCAACAAATGCACATATACAGTCTTTAATAATCTAAAATTTACATTAAATCACTTAAAACGCTCCTACATGTTTCGATCATACGACCATCCTCAGGGAGCATACTTTGTTCCTTGCTAAAGTTACAGTTTAAAACACTCAGTGATTTACTTCTTTATATTAACCTTTTGGCGCCGGAATTATTTTTTTTTTAATTTTAGCACATCCTGTATATAAAATGTGAATAATACAGGAACCAAAGACGTTAGATTTATGAAACAAACTGCATTTTGAAGAGAAAAAAATGGAGAATATTTAACATGTTTAAAATATTCAGTAACTATATTTGTTGAATAAATATATAAAATGCAACATTTAGAGGTTAGCGGTGCGGTACGACCACTATAGTCGTCGTTAGGCGTCAAAGGGTTAATCTGGTGCTGTGGCAGCATGTCGTGTGTCGTGTGTGAGTCGTATGCTGTTCAGCTGAGACGGCTGTCGATGTGCTTGTTGTGCCGTATAGCTATACGGGGCACGTGCCTATGTACCTTACTAGGTGGCCTTCATCCCAGAGGGCGTTAATCTTTAGTCGCGTGGCTAATGTATTTACCAAACGTTTTCACTTGTAGAAATATCACAATCTGCTCACAGAATATATTTATCTGTTTTATATGATCTCCATAACATATTTACAATTTATTCCATGAATAGAATTGCCAGACAGGATTTGATAATAGCAATGGAGCTGGTCACTGCGCGGTGGCGGCTGAATCTTCAACTGTAATTCCAGCTATATTTTCTCTCACCAAAGGAAGCAGACGAATATAGGATTATAACATCAGAGCTTCAATTTTTTTAGAAAACTTCAAAATTCACGATGTTTGACCACAAAATGAGCCAAAATTTTTTTAAAGAAGTTTGAACGCATCCTAATTTGTTATAAATCAGAAACTATAAAAACAAATAGGTACAACGTGTCAGTAAAGGTAAAGGTAAATCAGTCCCATTACAGGCCCGAGGTGCCCAGAGAGTTCCAGGAAGTTAAGGTTCCCAGATTGCGTGACAACGACACAGGATGGTGGTAAGGTTGTCAGCCTTACGCACCGGCCGCTTTTTACCCCCAGGAAATGTTCCTGGCACTCATTTCTGCTATAGGCTGAGTCGACCCCAAGGCCATAAGTGCGATCGGAAGGATTATACCAATGAAAAATTCCAATGACACCATCTGGAGTCGAACCAGTGACCTTCCGATTTATAGCACAGCGCCTTAACCACTGTGCCACCGCGGTCCCCATTACAACGTGTCAGTAGAATGGAGATATTCACATTCGTGTGCGCTGTTATGAAATATCAACCGGCAGGAAGAAGTAACTTAGGAGAGTCTTCTGAATTGTGTTTTGAGACCGGAAAGGGACACGTGTTCTAGGCCTTGATGATGATGATGATGACGACATTTCATTTTCAAAGTGTCGGTCGGGATAACTTCTAACGCCCGTCATTCTATTCAGTACATATTTCCTTTACAATTATACAGGGGCCATAAACATTGGCCTCATATTCTGGCTGATTGATCTATAGCAACTTTGCTGCGGGATTATTTCACTAAGGCCTGAACTGTTTGCATCGGCATGTATCTTCTAAGCGCACACGAGAATCCTTCTAAGTAGATCAGTGGCGATGATTAGATGATTAGTGATGATGATTAGGAGAAGATAAGTGCTTATGAAAATGTACACAAGCGCATCGTGCATTTAGTAGGACTCGGGGTCGGCTGTGAGCGAGCCGCTGATCGGAGCAGCTTGAAGGCAGAACCATCGTGCAGCTTGGTTGCTCACCGTCTGTAATGATGGTATTAAGAGCAGAACAACTAAAGCTTTTAAAACGTAAAACAACAACAGCTAATAAATTTCAGGATAGTGTTTTAGAGCCTGCGTGATGATGATGGTGATTTTGAAGATTAAAATCATAGAGACAAGAACAAGAAAGTGCTAAGAAACTTATAATAAAACCAACTAGATACACCAATTTCTCAAATTTATTTTTGTAATAAAACTCTACATGTTTCAGACAGTTCCTCTATGACATAACATTGCTGTGTGTACAGTGAAAAACTCCTGAAGATGGACAGAGGAGCTGTCCGAAACATGTAGATTTTTATTCCAAAAATAAATTTGAGAAATTAGCGTATCTAGTTGGTTTTATTATAAGAATTTATGACGATGCACGGTCACCTGAACGTCAAATGCTAAGAACCGTTCGAAAAATAAACCAAGACAGATAATGTACATAAAACGCAACATTGAAGCGTTGTCGTGCAACCATTGTTGCAGTGGATAAGCACTGATTATTATGTATTCTGAATGAGTGTTTGTAGCCTTAGGTATGAAGCATGAATTGCGCATGTGCCATATTGTCATCTGTGGCCTGCCCGGTTCTACAATATTTTTCCACATTATCTCATAAACGGAATGAATTTCGAAAAAAAAAGTTACTGAAAATAAGATGTGTTTTGATTTCTTAAACAGATGTTGTCTGAAACATTTCCTCTGCAGCTGTTGTCTGAAACATTTCCTCTACATCTGTTGTCTCAAACATTTCCTCTGCAGCTGTTGTCTGAAACATTTCCTCTGCAGCTGTTGTCTGAAACATTTTCTCTACAGCTGTTGTCTGAAACATTTCCTCTGCAGCTGTTGTCTGAAACATTTCCTCTGCAGCTGTTGTCTGAAACATTTCCTCTGCAGCTGTTGTCTGAAACAATTCCTCTAGAGCTGTTGTCTGAAACATTTCCTATATAGCTGTTCTCTCAAACATTTCCTCTACAGCTGTTGTCTGAAACATTTCCTCTACAACTATTGTCTGAAACATTTCCTCTACAGCTGTTGTCTGAAACGTTTCCTCTACAGCTGTTGTCTCAAAGATTTCCTCTGCAGCTGTTGTTTGAAACATTTCCTCTGCAGCTGTTGTCTGAAACATTTCCTCTACAGCTGTCTGAAACATTTCCTCTGCAGCTGTTGTCTGAAACATTTCCTCTGCAGCTGTTGTCTGAAACATTTCCTCTGCAGCTGTTGTCTGAAACATTTCCTCTACAGCTGTTGTCTGAAACATTTCCCCTACAACTGTTGTCTGAAACATTTCCTCTACAGCTGTTGTCTGAATCATTTCCTCTACAGCTGTTGCCTGAAATATTTCCTTTACAGCTGTTGTCTGAAACATTTCCTCTACAGCTGTTGTCTGAAACATTTCCTCTGCAGTTGTTGTCTGAAACATTTCCTCCACAGCTGTTGTTTGAAACATTTCCTCTACAGCTGTTGTCTGAAACATTTCCTCTACAGTTGTTGTCCGAACCATTTCCTCTACAGCTGTTCTCTGAAACATTTCCTCTACAACTGTTGTCTGAAACATTTCCCCTACAGCTGTTGTCTGAAACATTTACTCTACAGCTGTTGTCTGAAACATTTCCTCTACAGCTGTTGTCTGAAACATTTCCTCTACAGCTATTGTCTGAAACGTATCCTCTACAGCTGTTGTCTGAAACATTTTCTCTATAACTGTTTTCTGAAACATTCCCCATTCCAAGAAGAACTGAACTAGATATGATAAAAACACATATATCGATCTTCCGATGAAATAAGTTATATTCTTTTCCTGTTTTAGTGAAACTTAAATTTTCTCTACATATTTTAGAAAAATCATTGTATCTCGAATGTCATTAAAATACGTTCAGCGGAAGCCGAGTTCTTCCATACGGACGGACGGACGGACGGAAGAACGAAAGGACGGACGGACGGGCATGACGAACCTAATAGTCGTTTTTCGCAATTTTGCGAAAGCGCTAAATTAGCATTTTATACAAAGATTCAATTCATACCTCACAGGGAACACAGTGTGCTCCAATCTGAATGTGTTCCATCCCCGTTGTGTCTGTATAATACTCATCACTAACAATACATTCCGTCAGTTCACAACTATTTATTCCACATTTCTGAAACTTACGGCCTGATGATGGCTGCCTTACTAGAGTCGAAACATATAGCGGTTTAGATTTGCTGTAATAAAGAGGTGAGCAATGACGAATTGTATCCTTATTGGCCGTGTGCTTCATTTGCAAAGACTGTAGTATTTTGTGTACCGAGGCATAATTGCTGTATGTAGCAGTAAGTTGTGATGCCAACAAACATCACAGCAAATTCTACTTATCCACATATACAGTGGATACTGCAGCATGTTCCGGCTATTTCTTATACATATCTTCAGGGAGCTCTCGTATACAAAATATGTGTGCTTGTATGTGTGTGTTGAGTTAAATTTACCTTTGTCAGCAGTATATGTCAAGATAGATTCGATAATGTCATTAAAATACCCGTGCTTTGTACTGACAATATATTCTGACAGTATCAAGAATATAGCTGATCTATGTTAATAATTGTCCAACGAGATGCAATACATGTTTCGGGTATCAAACAGCCATCATTAAAAGTACACAAAACTGTAACTACAGCCTCCGGTACTGTGCAACTACCTCCCTCCAACGTGGCCAACTTGGCCACGTTGGAGGGAGGTAGCTGCACAAAAAATATGACCGGTACCAGAGGCTGTAGTTACAGTTTTGTGTACTCCTGATGATGGGTGTGGTTGACACCCGAAACATCTAGAGTGAACTTGCAGAATAATAAATAGACTGCTTTGTGTTGTATCTCTTTGGACATTTATTACTATAGACAAGCGATGCACGGAACCTTAAACATAAAATATATTTGATATTTACTGTCTGAATCATAGAAAACAAATAAATGCACTCTGTAGTTAAAATATAAAATGTATGTGTTGAACCCGGTGGTATATATAGTTACCACTGGGCCTTAAAATGTTCACTAGACACCTGTGGTACAAATATTAACCTTTTGATGCCTAACGACGACTATAGTGGTCGTACAGCACCGCTAACCTCTAAATGTTGCATTTTATATATTTACTCAACAAATATAAGTACTGAATATTTTAAACACTGTATATACTCTCCGTATTTTCCTCTTCAAAATGCAGTTTGTTTCATAATTCTAACATATTTGGTTCCTGTTTTATTCACATTTTATATACAGAATGTGCTAAAATTTAAAAAAATAATTCCGGCGCCAAAAGGTTAACCACTGGGGTGTAAAGGGTTAAACATTTAGTCAGTCTTTTCAGACGATATACAGAACTGGGCAGTAGTTCTGTCGGAACATTTTACTGTTTACGTCGACGTAAATTCGCCATACCAGCATTCTGGTGCAACACTGTATATTTTTGCTTTGAAAATTACTATGCAGAGGTAACTTATTTTTATGTTATGAAATGTCCTGAAGATTGCCTAAGCTTTGTCGAAGCAAGTTGCCCTGTAATTTGATCTGTTAGTAATACCAATCAATATTTTGCTGACATCAATAAAATATTTCTGTGCAATGTTATATAACTCAGAGCGACATCTACTTTAGCTGTAAGCTCGGAACGCGTTTCTACCTTTCCATAGCAACATGGTCATGAGAACGTGCCATATAAATAACTTTTACAGACGTTGTCTATGTTTTGGGGGTTTTATACTGCATTAAACTAATTGAAATTACGAGAAAGTTTTGGTTTTCCACATCGTTCGTATTTAGTAGCTGAGTTATTTGATTCTGAATCTACATTATCCTTGCGGATGAAGGCGGTAAGTTGCTTCGAAACTTCTGGATTGAACAACCCAGCGTAACAACCCAAAACATCTGTTTCCTGTTTTATTATAAGTAGTGATGGCGAAATTTTGTCAATGCGGTAAGGAATATTTGGTGCGTGTAACGCAGGAAGTTCTTTGATCCCCTGGGTACAGCTTAAAACAAGATTACTTAGCACTACAAGCCCTGCAGGTTATGGTTGCTTTGTGAGGCAGTTAATTTATACAATTGGCCATCCACACGTGACATATATTTAGTTTTGTATTTCCAGCTGTATTTAATTAACCGCTGTATGTAGTTATATGAAATTTAATATGTTGGCAGACAACAGAAAACAGACATGTCTGTATATAACACTGGTAGTGGCCACTTTATTAAAGGTATAAGCCTAGTAAAACATTGCTCTCGTGTTCCTATGGATAATATTGTTTGTCTCAAATGTATCTTATTGAGGCCTTTATATCATGTAACCTGGCATGTCGTAATTTAGTCGCGTAAGCATACTCTCATTAGGAAGATGCTTATTTTGGCCTTCGAGAAATATTTGAAAGTACACGTTGTCATGTGTTCTGCTCGTCTTGGGAATATATGCTCATAAAATGGGGTGTTTTGTCAACTTACCTTTCTTACACTTTGTAAATCATTGTATACAGTTCTATAAAGATCCTTAAGGTGATTCGTCTTGTAAATGTGTCTAATCCACCGGGGTGCTGATAAGTCCTTAGCCCGACCAGGAAGGAAACAAACTCGGAAGCATGTCAGGGACGGCACGATTTCAACAAAATCGAGACGCGAGCTGTCATCAAGTCCCCTCCACCCCCGCAAGACAAAGTGCCGAAGGAAATTCACGCCATTTTGACAGAAACATTAGCTTGTTTCCTTCCTGGTTGGGCCAAGGACTTATCAACACCCCTATAATAAACGAGGCAGTTTAATAGCGGCTTCCGGTTGCCAGGTATCCTTCCTATCGCCGGAATATAGACTTAGCGACACGGTGCGCTGTTCCTCTTTAGAGCACTGAGTTCTGCCACAAGGGAAGGGAAGTAAAGCGAAGTAACGAGTTGGAAAGGAATGGGTGGAGAGAGAGGGAAATAAATGAGATATGAAGCGAAGAATGTGAATAGTTAGCGGTGCTGTTGAAGGCTGAAGCCTTATGCATTACAACGCCGTACTTGGACCCTAAAGGTACAGGCAGAAGTGTCCTCCGAAACGTCGGTAACTGTAGATAAATTGACACGACGTGATGTCCCATACGGCTTGACACTAATTCTTTGAAATGTTTGTAGCAACAACATTGTACTATTCTAAAGTGAATATAATCGAACCCCGTTAAAAGACATCGGTTTATACGACACCTCGTCTATGCCGTCAGTTATTCTGCAGTACCAATTAATTCCTCACTGCTAACCATAATATTATACTCCTCGATTATAACAATACATGCTTTAACAACACAAAATATTCCCTTTCATGACGTTATGACCGAGTTCCACCGAATTTCTGTTTCCTTGTTACTTGTTTGAAGGTCTCAGCTACGTGGGTTGTGTGCGTGCAGCATATGGCTAACCGTACGCATTACTGGCACTAAGCGTAACCACGTAGCACGCTTTTTATGAACGTTCAGTGCCTCCACAATTCAACTATGCACTATAACTTTATGTTATAATGTGGCCATAAAATAGCGATTATTGCATCCTTGTTATTAGGCGCAATCGGAAAAACTGCGAAAACCAACTGTTACTTTAGTCACTTTCATCCGTCCGTCTCTCCGCGTGGAACAACTCGGCTCCCACAAGATAGAATTTTACAAAATCTAGTATTTGAATATTTCTCGGAAATGTGTCGAGAAAATTCAAACTTGACTAACCTTTGACGAGAATATCAGGTAATTTGTACGGAAACGTATGCATATTTGTGATAATATCGTGCTGAATTCTTCTCAAAACGAGAAATGTTTCGGAAAAGATTTGTAGAGAAATTCAAAGAAAAATGTATATTTTGAATTTTTTTTTTTTTTCCGAAAATCGTGCCGTTTGTGAGATAAAGTGGGAAAATATTGTAGAGCGGGACAGACCACAGATGACAATATGGCGCATGCGCAATTCATGCAGGATACCTAAGGCTACAAACACACACTCAGAATATGTAATACTTATTACTTTTCCACTACAACAATGGTGGCAAGAACGCTCCTCAGTGTTACGTTATACGTACATTGCCGCTGTTGTTACTAACAAACCCTTCCAGAAGAGACAGTTCCACTTTAAGTCACGGGATGAAACCAAACTCCTTTTCGCCAGAGACAGATGTCAGACCGTTGCCGGAGCGTTCTGAAGCTACTCTGACTCTCTGAATTCTGGCTCCACAGATGCTGGTCGCAGTCAGCAGGCCCATCTGCGGCCGCCACCAACACAACTTTTAGCGGTTGATGTATGTGTGCTTGGGTGAATCGTATAGATACCAGCTTGACGCCAGAGGGTCCATTCCCCATAATATCAGAGTAGAGAAATACACTAGCGTTCACTGTTTCAGTACAAAAATGGTAGCTTGGTTACCTCTCCTCAGACCGTTTTGTAATTCAGTCTGAGCAGAATATTCTGGGGTTGGAACGACTGTCCGTTATGAACCAAATGCTAAGGAATTTGTACTGTGGGACTTGAAAGAGAAAGTCACTTTTCTTTGTTATAAAGTACTTTCCAGTATCTCAGTGATTTTGAGGTATTTCTATTGATATACATCATCCTCAGAGGTGAAAAAGGTAAATCAGTCCCCATTACAGGCCCCAGGTGCCCAGAGGGTTCCAGGAAGTTAAGGATCCCAGAATACGTGACACTGGCCCAGGATGGTGGTAAGTGTGTCAGCCTTACGCACCGGCCACTTTTACCCCCAGGAAATACTCCTGGTACTCATTTCCGTTAGAGGCTGAGTCGATCCCAGAGTCACATTGCGATCGGAAGGATTATGTCAAAGAAAAATTCCAATCACACCATCTGGAATCGAAACAGCGAACTTCCGATTTGTAGCACAGCGCCTTAACCACTGTGCTACCCTACCGCGGTCCCCCATTCTCTAAGGTGACCTTTACAAAAACCCTTTCTATGTTCACTCATTTTAGGCGATTTTGTGAGGTGTAAAGGACACTTTGAGTAGAGACCAAATCGCCCTGTGTGTCTTTCCTTCTGTGATATAGTTGGTCGGACATTCAGCAAACCTCGCGTATTATTTCCGTTTTCTATGTTTCGTGGATAGCGGTTCTATGTCAGCCATACTTACATTCCTCGCGCGATAGTTTCTACCCACAACTTTTATGTTTCTCATCCGATTCGTGTGTTTTTCGGTGCAGAGGATCTGCGCGCAATGTTGTGACTATCATGAAACTGGGTGCAGTGAAAGCCATACTGTACGTAAGGACGTACATGAATTTCTATCTGCACTTCCCACGTTTATCATTCGTTTTTTTAGGAAGTTCGCTCTAAGACGACTGCACGTCATGTCGTTGGAAAATTGTGTGTTTTTCGAAGATCAGCACGTGGAAGGCAACACTTCTCGTTATTGAGTAAATGAAGTTACATTTAGCCACGCAACGTAGAACTGTGTGAAATTTTGAAAATAAAGACTGCCTGGGTAAATTTTTTGTGCTACGTGATTCAGCGAACCTTTTTTGGTGTTGCTGTCTTTTGCTGTGTTTGTATGTAGGGCAAATATGAAGAGATAAGAAGATTTTCTCAATTCATGAAAACGTTATGTTTATCACATGCACCGACATTTGTAAAGCGCCCTATACACTCTCGCTTAAACTGAGCAATTTTACTGTGTGACGTCATACCTGACGGAAAAACTGAGTAAACTGCGCAGTTTTAACAGGCAATAGCGCAAGACTCAGAACTGTCCTTTCCAATCGCCTTTCACACAGAGAACTGCGCAGTTCACTCAGGAAATCCCGCAGTTTCCTCAGTTTACCTGCCGAAACCACGATGGCATCATCTCAAGGCACATCCGTTTCTAGCAATTGAGCAGATGAGCATCGCACGAGATATTCCTTTTCAAATACCACTTCTTACTCAACATTTTAAGCTTTCTTTTCTTCTTTTCGAATAACATATGGTCGATGTGGCTAGCAAACAGCAAACGACACCTTGTTTTTATCCACCATAGTCACACGCACAATAAAAAAAAGACAAATCTGATGGGAAACCTGTGCTGTGCAAGAGAACATTCAGTTCAGTTTTCGTGCAGTTCTTTACACAGTTAAACTGCACAGTGTCTGAGACCCTTAAGAAAAGGAGTCGACTAGAAATATTCCAAGTCCTGTTGGTCTTGACAAATTGTGACATAGGCTATACCTCATGTGATACAAACATCAGATGCGCCCAACTGCGCCGGTTCAGTGTCGTAGTTGGACTCGGTCTGAACACTGGGTGTGCTGTACAAGTACAATCAGCCCTATGATATTCTTCAGTATAACTGAACAATTCAGAGCCCAGTGGATACTTATAGTGCCACGTTGTTAGCGTTCAGAAATTCTGCTTTCTGCCCACACAGTGTATTTATGTGTTGTGTATGGATATGAGAACAAAAAGCGATTATTTCCCTATACAGCATTAACTGGCTGGTTTTTATAAGAGATATTTAACCTTTTAAAGCCCAGTGGTTACTATATGTACCGCCAGCTTAACATTCACAAATTCTAAGTTCTGCCCACACAGTGTATTTACGTGTTTTGTTTGAATCTGAGAACAAACAGCGATTATTTACCTATGCAGAATTAACTGGCTGGTTTTTGTAAGA
>Ga0123355_10016872_pt1 | contig 11519 bp, 10 predicted proteins | sample TergutEmb28metaG_3_FD_89872 | JGI IMG/M metagenome (GOLD analysis project Ga0123355, IMG submission 89872) | Embiratermes neotenicus P1 segment gut microbial communities from Petit-Saut dam, French Guiana - Emb289 P1 | ecosystem: Host-associated > Arthropoda: Insects > Digestive system > Gut ...
ACCTTCGAGGCACTGGCAGAACGTGATCCCAACCACTTCGCTGTACGCCAATATGCCAAGTATAAGTTGAGTGCCGGAAAAACTGCTAAAAGTATACTCGTGTCTTGCGGTGCAAGGCTTTCACCCTTCGATATTGGCGAAGTCCGTAACCTAATGGAAGAGGATGAGCTAGAGTTAGATGCCATCGGCGACCGCAAGACAGCGCTCTTTGTCATTGTGAGCGACACCGATTCGAGCTTTAACTTCATTCCGGCTCTGCTCTATTCGCAACTCCTGAACATCCTATGCGACAAAGCAGATAGTAACCCCGATGGACGCTTAAAAGTACACGTTCGGATGCTGTTGGACGAATTCGCCAATCTCGGAAAAATCCCGAATTTCGAGCGCCTGATTGCAACGATCCGCAGTCGGGAAATCTCTGCTTGCGTAATTGTGCAGGCGCAATCGCAACTCAAGTACCTCTATAAAGATAGCATGGATACAATCATCGGCAATACTGATGCCATGCTTTTCTTAGGCGGGAAAGAGAAAACTACGCTTGAGGAAATCTCTAAGATGCTTGGGAAAGAAACAATCGACCAGTCCAACACCTCCCGCACCCGCGGAAATCAGGAATCTTATGGGCAATCGTATCAAAAGTTGGGGCGTGATCTCTTATCGGTTGACGAGTTTGCCGTGATGGACGGAAGCGAGTGTATTCTGCAAATCCGTGGAGTGCGACCGTTCAAGTCGAAAAAGTATGACATCACAAAGCATCCAAACTACCGATATCTGTCAGATTATCACCCCAAAAACCGATTCAATGTTGAGCGGCATCTGTCCACCAAACTAAAGCTGAAAGCGAGTGATGCATACGAAGTAATGGAGATAGACTTCACAAAAGACCAACCAGTCCCGCAAGCGCCGTAGGGCGCATTTTTTTATGAAAAAATTGAGGAGGTATTTTGTCTATGGAATTTTTCAACAGTGCAATTGGCGTATTGCAAACCCTTGTCATCGCATTGGGCGCAGGGCTTGGCGTGTGGGGAATTGTCAACCTTTTGGAAGGTTATGGTAATGACAATCCGGGCGCGAAGTCGCAGGGCATGAAGCAACTCATGGCTGGTGGCGGCATCGCGCTCATCGGTATTTTGCTCATTCCGCAACTGACAGGATTGTTCGGTTAAGATGTGGCTGATTGAGTTAATCAACAATTGGCTGCGGGAGGGGATGATCGAGGCGAATATGTCCAGTTTTGAGGGTATGTTCGCCAACGTGGACGCATCGGTGCAAGATGTGGCGTACCAAGTCGGGCAGACTCCGATGGGATGGAATATTTCTATCTTTAATATGGTACGCACCTTGTCCGAGACCGTTATCCTTCCTGTAGCGGGGATCATCTTGACCTTTGTGCTGTGTTATGAACTGATACAGCTCATTATCGAAAAAAACAATCTACAGGACTTCGACACATTCAACATCTATAAGTGGATTCTGAAATGCTTCATCGCCGTATTCATTCTCACCAACACATGGAACATCGTCATGGCTGTATTTGATCTCGCGCAAAGCGTCATCAACCAAAGTGCGGGTATTATCACCGGCGACCTCGCCCTTGGTAGTGCCGACATGATGGAGGCGATTCGAGCACAATTAGAGGATATGACTCTGTGGCCGCTTATCGTTCTGTTCTTCCAAGTGCAGATCGTTGGTCTGCTTATGGAAATCATGGCAGTCGTAGTCACTATCATTGTTTGGGGACGTATGATTGAGATATTTTTAGTGACCTCAATCGCGCCAATTCCGCTGGCAACGATGGTGAACCGTGAATGGGGGCAGATGGGCAATAACTATCTGAAATCCCTGTTTGCATTGGCGTTCCAAGGATTCCTCATCATGGTCTGTGTGGCGATCTATGCCGTATTGGTGGCAAATTTCGTGGTAAGCGGCACGATGACCACGACCATCTGGAGCATAGTGGCATACACGGCTCTGCTATGTTTTATGCTGCTGAAGTCTGGCGGAATCGCCAAGAGTGTGCTTCATGCACATTAAAAAAATTAATGAACCATGGAGGTGGAAGCATATATCAACAGAACATTACAAACACACAACCGAGGACTTGAAGACCATGCAAGCGTGGCCTCTCGACCGAAAAATTCAAGTCACACAAGCAAAAATCATAGAGTGGCACGAGCGATTTGACCATAAGACAGCGATCAGCTTCTCTGGCGGGGTGGACAGTACGGTGCTCATGGATTTGGCGCGGCGGTGTTATCCAGATATTCCCGCCGTTTTTCTGGACACGACAATTGAGTATCCAGAAATTGTGGCATTTGTGGAAAGTAAGTCGAACGTGACTACGGTCAAACCCCAGCTATGTAAATCGTGCGTAGGTTGTACGGATGGTTGTTTTGCCCGAGTAATACGGGAGCACGGCATCTGCTATCCCTCAAAAAATATAGCGAACTGCGTTCGCAATGCTCGGCGCGGGAAAGTATGGGCGATCAACCGATTCGCAGGACTGAATACCGAAGGCACAGAGAGTTGGTACAAGGAACAGATGTATAAACGATGGGCTTGGTTGGTGGATTCACCCTTCAAGATCAGTGAACTATGCTGTGCTGTCATGAAAGAAAGACCTCTTGCCAAGTGGTACAAGGAGACGGGGAATGTTCCAATTCTCGGGACATTAGCCAGCGAGAGTCTGATGCGCCGCAATGCTTGGCGTATCACTGGTTGTAATGGTTTTGACGCAAAGAAAAAAATATCCAAGCCCTTATCCTTTTGGACGCGCGATGACATCCTCCGCTATTTGAGGGACTATAATATCCCTTATGCCAGTATTTATGGAGACATTGTAGAGGATAAAAAAGGCAGGTTGCGGACAACCGGAGAGCAGCGGACGGGATGCGCCCTTTGCGTAGTGGGTTGCCACCTAGATAAAACGAACAAATATCAAAGGCTAAAACAATCTCATCCCGAAATATGGGACTTCGGCATCAACTCGCTTAATTTGGGCGAGTTTTTTGATTTCATCGGAGTTGACTATGGGAAGGATGAAGAGGAGGTATTTCTTGAACCAAGCGCTTAAAGTAGTATCACTCTATGACGGCATCTCCTGCGGGCGTGTAGCCCTTGATCGAGCAGGATATGCCGTTTCACATTTTGCGGCATTCGAGATTGACAAATACCCACGGTCAATCAGCCGCTATCAGTACCCCAACATCGCGCATCACGGAGACGTATTAACAGCAGACTTCAATCAATTCAAGGGCTACGACCTCGTGATGGGTGGTAGCCCTTGTACTTTTTGGAGTATCGCCAAGACCGGGCGCGAGGTAGACAAAGATGGAATGGGCTGGAAGCTGTTCATGCGGTTTGTGGATGCCGTGCGGGAGGTGCAGCCACGGTATTTCCTCTATGAAAATGTGGCATCCATGCCGAGGAACATCAAGGCATATATCTCGGAGGAACTGGGCTGTGAGCCGATTCTCATTAACTCTGCCCTTGTGTCCGCACAGCAGCGAAAGCGGCTGTATTGGACAAACATTCCAAACATCACCCAACCGGCAGATCGGTGTGTTTTACTCAAAGGCATTCTGGAAGCGGAACAGCTTACTCTCAAGGACAAATCCCCAACCCTCTGCGCTCAATTCTACAAAGAGAATGTGAAGTCTCTTGTTGCCCGCAAGAAGCACGGATTGATTGTTGCCGAGGAGATCGGCGCCGCACTCCGCACTCGTGGCGAAGGTGACGAGCGTGGGAAACGCTTGGAAGTCCGTGGGGACGGAAAACTCAATGCCCTCACCACCGTGCAGACGGACAGCGTGGTCTGTGCGCCTGTGCGTATCGGCCAATTTGCCACAGGCGGTCAAGGTAACCGCGTCTACAGCGTCCACGGCAAAACAATTTCCCTCATGGCACATGGCGGCGGGCGTGGTGCGAAGACAGGGCTGTACAAAATTGACCTGCCGGACGGCGACTATACCATCCGCAAGCTCACACCCATCGAGGCGGAACGCTGCCAGACCTTGCCCGACAACTATACTGCCCTTGGGACTGATGATAGCGGCAAAGAGGTGAAAATCTCGAACACCCAACGGTATAAAGCCATCGGAAACGGTTGGACGGTGGATGTGATTGCTCATATTCTGCAACACATGGAGGTGGAGGCGTATGCCATATGTGCCTGTGCCGCGTGATCTGACCAAAGTCAAGACGAAGGTTGCCTTGGGGCTGACAAAACGCCAGCTTATCTGCTTCGGCACAGCGGCAATCATTGGTGTACCAACGTATTTCCTTACTCGCGGGGCGGTTGGGAACTCACCCGCCGTACTGCTGATGATTGCTGTCATGCTCCCCGCATTCTTTATAGCGATGTATGAGCGTGATGGGCAACCGGCAGAGATTCTTTTGCGGAACATGATCCGCTCCCGCTGGTTCTTCCCGCAGACACGCCCATATAGGACTGAGAATTTCTATGCTCAAATTGGAAAGGAGGTCAACCTTGTCACGCAGAATCAAACAGCAAGAAAAACGCCTGTCGCAAAGCGTTCGAGAGGCAAATATAAACCGAAAAGACTACAGAAAAACAAAAGGCGGCGCAAAACCAGATAAAGTGCGGGTTTCGCTGTTCCAAAAGTTATTCGGAACAAAAAAGCCGCCCCAGACGGCACAGCAGTCCATCCCATATCGCACCATGCACAAGGACGGCGTGTGCCGTGTGACCGACCGGCTCTATACCAAGACGATTGCCTTTGGTGACATCAATTATCAGTTGGCGCAAAATGAGGATAAGGAACAGATTTTTGAGGGCTATTGCGACTTCTTGAACTACTTTGACTCCACCATCTACGTCCAACTATCCTTCCTCAACCAGTACGGCAATCTGCGGGACTTTGAGCGCTCCATCAGCATCCCCGATCAGCGTGACCAGTTTAATTCCATCCGGCGTGAGTATTCAGATATGCTGAAATCACAGCTATCTAAGGGCAACAACGGACTGGTGAAGCTGAAGTATATCACCTTTGGTATCGAGGTGGACTCGCTCAAAGAGGCAAAGCCCCGCCTAGAACGGATTGAGCTTGATATCTTAGGCAATTTCAAGATGCTTGGCGTACCGGCATGGCCGCTGAATGGGATCGAGCGGCTGAGAATCCTACACGGTCAATTGCATCCGGACGGATCGGAAAAGCTCCACTTTGATTGGCGGGAACTACCCAAGACAGGGTTATCCACCAAGGACTATATCGCTCCCACATCCTTCGACTTCCGTGACAAGCGGGCATTCCGCATGGGGACGACCATTGGGGCAACGAGCTTTGTGCAGATCATCGCCCCCGAACTCACGGACAAACTGCTGGCGGACTTCCTCAATATGGAGAACGCCATCACGGTGAATATGCACATCCAGTCCATCGACCAAGCGACCGCCATCAAGACGATCAAGCGGAAGATTACGGATTTGGATGCCATGAAAATCACGGAGCAGAAAAAAGCCGTCCGCGCCGGATATGACCTTGATGTGATCCCCACAGACATTGCGACCTATGGCGAGGAAGCAAAGAATATCCTCAAAGAGCTACAATCCCGCAATGAGCGTATGTTTTTGGTGACCGTGATTATCCTCAACACTGCTCCCACGAAGCAACAATTGGAGAATCAGATTTTCGCCACGGCGGGGATCGCACAGAAGTACAATTGTTCCCTTAAACGCCTAGACTTTCAGCAGGAGCAAGGCTTGATGAGCAGTCTTGCCTTGGGGCTGAATCAGATTGAGATACAGCGGGGACTCACGACATCGTCCACTGCTATCTTTGTGCCGTTCACGACCCAAGAGCTATTTCAAGAGGGGCAAGCCTTGTATTATGGGCTGAATGCTTTGAGTAACAATCTCATCATGGCAGATCGGCGGAAATTAAAGAACCCCAACGGTCTGTTCCTTGGTACGCCCGGTAGCGGGAAGTCTTTCTCGGCGAAGCGTGAGATCGTCAACGTGTTTCTTATCACGGACGATGACATTATTCTTGCCGATCCCGAAGGCGAGTATTTTCCCCTCGTATCAAGGCTTGGCGGGCAGATCATCAAGCTCTCGCCAACCAGTTCGCATCGGATCAATCCGATGGATATTAACCTAGATTACTCTGATGACGAAGACCCATTGACGCTCAAATCCGACTTCATCTTGTCACTCTGCGAACTCATTGTTGGCGGCAAAGATGGGTTATCGCCCACGGAGAAAACCATTATTGACAGATGCACACGCTTGGTATACCGGGACTATCTATCCGATCCACGTCCTGAAAATATGCCGATCTTGGAAGACTTGTATAATCTGCTCCGCACACAAACCGAGCCGGAAGCTTTGCATCTGTCCACAGCACTGGAAATCTATGTGACGGGCAGTCTCAATGTTTTTAACTCGCGTACCAACGTGGATTTGCGGAATCGCTTGGTCTGCTATGACATCAAAGAGCTTGGCAAACAACTGAAAAAGCTCGGAATGCTCATTTTGCAGGATGCCGTTTGGAATCGCGTCACCATCAATCGTGCCGCCAAGAAAACGACTTGGTTCTACGTGGATGAATTCCACCTTTTGCTCAAAGAGGAGCAGACGGCGGCCTATTCCGTTGAGATATGGAAGAGGTTCAGAAAATGGGGCGGTATCCCTACGGGTATTACCCAAAATGTGAAAGATTTGCTGGCTTCTAGGGAGATAGAAAATATCGTAGAAAACTCGGATTTCATTCTGATGCTCAACCAGGCTTCCGGTGACCGGCAAATCCTCGCCAAGCAACTCGGCATTTCTCCACATCAGCTATCCTATGTCACGCAGAGCGCCGAGGGCGAGGGCTTGCTGTTCTATGGTAATACCATTATCCCATTCGTGGATCGCTTCCCCAAAGACACCGAGTTGTATAAAATTATGACAACAAAATTGTCAGAATTATCTGAGGTAGCGGCATGAGTCGGCGCTTGCAGTTTTCAGAGGACGAGCGACCACCCGAATCTCCGCCGAAGAAGCGGAAACAAAGGCGGCAGAGTGAGAAGGTTGAGCGACTAGAGCAGAAATCCGAACGCAACACACAGCGCCTGGAACAAGCCCAAGAAGCCTTGCCCACCAAGAAAAAAATAGCCCGCAAGCGCATCTATGACGAGCAAAAGGGCAAGGCGAAGACCAAGCTCACCTTTGAACCAGAAGTGATCCCCATCGGCGAGGCGGCGTGGAATAAGCCGAAGAAAAAGAAGGTGACCCAAAAGCTCACAGGCGTTGGAACTAGGGCGGCTATAACCAAAGCTCACGCCATCGTTCATTCTACAGAGCATGAGAATGTGGGTGTAAAAGCGGCTCATCGTGGCGAACTTATGGGCGAATCTGCCTACCGTGGCGGTAAACGAACGGTACAGAAAGCATATCGTTTCCACAAAAACCACCCCTATCGCAAGGCGGCGAGGCTGGAAGTGAAATCCCTCAAAACCGAAGCGAAACTGAGCTACCGCAAAGCCTTACGAGACGCACCGATGAAGAAGAATGCCGTATCCCGCTTTTTTCAGAAACGGCGGATCAAACGGCAATATGCCGCAGCATTCCGAAATGCCAAAAAGTCCGGCAGGTTGGCGAAGAAGTCTGTCGGCATCTTGGGTAAAGCGTCAAGACTGGTGACCGGTGTTGTCCGCCGCAACCCCATCATCCTCGCCAAAGTTGCTCTGTTGGGACTAATCATTGTTTTGCTCATGGGAATGTTCTCCATGTGTACAAATTTGTTGTCTGGTGGCTCTATCTTTGTTGGTGCGGTGACCTATGTGGCGGACTATGAAGATATTGACGATGCTGAGATCGCCTATGGCGAGTGGACGGTGGACTTGCAGATTTATCTCCGCAGCATTGAGCAGAACCATCCGGGGTTTGATGAGTACCGCTTTGATATCGGCGAGATCAACCACAACCCATTCGAGCTGATTGCTTTTCTCACAGCAGTCTATGGGGAGTTCACCTTTGCGGAGATTGAGCCTGTTCTGCGGGAGCTATTTGCTGAACAGTATAGGCTGACACTTACACCGGAGGTAGAAATCCGCACCCGCATGGAGACCCGAACGGACGCAGAGGGCAACCCCTACACGGTCGAAGTCGAGTATGAATGGCGAGTTTTACACGTCACGCTCCAAACCATGCCGCTAACTATGCTTCTATTTAACCGGATGGACAATGACCAGTGGCAGCACTTCAATCTGCTCATGGCATCTCGTGGGGCGCGGCAGTTCGTGGGCAATCCCTTTGACCGAAACTGGCTACCCCATGTATCCAGTCGCTATGGCTACCGCATCCATCCGATTCACGGCGACAAGCGGTTTCATTGGGGCATCGACATCAGCCTACCCACAGGTATAGAGATTCTGGCTGGCTTTGACGGCACGGTCACCAGAGTCGGCTATGACGCAGACGGTTGGGGTAACTTTGTTGTCATCGACAACGGTGCAGGTGTCCAAGCCCTGTATGCCCACTGTCATGCGGTCTTGGTGTCGCAGGGGCAGAGCGTAACGGAGGGGCAAGTCATCGCCATTGTGGGCAACACCGGCGCGTCCACGGGACCGCATCTGCATCTCGAAGTCATCCGCCACGGACGGCATCTGAATCCACTGTTCTTTGTGGTGACAGGCTGTGAGGGTAATCTGTCCGGCTTACAGTACGGCGATGCACGACCACTCACGCCGGAGGAGTTCGCTATCCTGTATGCAGAAGCGCGGTCACATCTCGGTAAGCCTTATGTTTACGGTGCAAATGGGCCGAATGCCTTTGATTGTAGCTCCTTTGTGGCATGGGTGTTCCGGCATTCTGGTATCTATCCGCTACAGCGTACCACTGCACAGGGGATTTTCAACCAGAGCACCCCGATTCCATTCAGTCATATCAGCCCCGGCGACATCGTGTTCTTTACCCGCACCTACAGCACCACGGATACCGTGACGCATCTCGGCATTTATGTTGGCGAAGGGCGCATGATCCATGCGGGCAGACCGGTGAATATAACGAGTATCCACACACCATTTTGGCAAAATCACTTCTTCGCCGTCGGGCGCTTGAACTGGTGAGCCCATTGAAAGGAGCGCATTTTTTGAATCCAAGAATCCAAAAGATCACAAATGACATTGAGACGCTACGGCGCAAAATCACCGATAATCAGGCGCGATTACGTGACTTGGAGCGCCAAAAACTGGAACTGGAAAACGCTAGTATTATAGCGGCTGTCCGCGCTTTGGATGTGCCGCCAGAGCAGTTTCAGGCTTTGATCGCACAACTGCAAGCCCAAGCCGTTCCACAGTTTGAGCCACAGGAGGATGTCGAACTTGAAGACTAAGATTATAGCAATGCTGGCGCTCATCTTTCTGGTGAGCGTTTTTCTTTTGCCTATAACGGCCTTTGCGAATGCACCTCCCGAATCAGAGCAAACGGAGGCGGCACAGACAAATGCGCCGCCATCATCCGCAGAGACAGAGCAGACAGGAACTCCACCATCACCGCCTATGGGAACAGATCAAGGGGCGACCTCACCGCAACCTACGCCACCGCCGTCATCGCAATCGCCTTGGGCGGAGAGACCGCCTACTGGTAACTCATTCACACCAGACGGCACGGCGACCGTGGTGGACAATGCCACCAGTGATGACGGCAAGGAGTTTTTCACCTTTACCACGCCGGAGGGGAACGTGTTCTTCCTAATCATCGACCGCAACCGTCCGAATAACAACGTATATTTCCTAAATGCAGTAACCGAGCAAGACCTGATGGCTTTGGCAGAAGATTCTGCCGAGCCGCCGACCTTTGCACCGCACCCTGAACCCTTGCCCCCTACGTCACCGCCTGAGATCACAGACGATCCGCCAGAGCCTGACCCGCCATCTCCGGCAAACGGCAACAACGGCACGATGGTCTTTGTGGGTGCGGCCGCCATCGTCTTTGGTGGTGCGGCATATTATCTGAAAATAGTTCGTCCGAAAAAGCAAGGGGCAGGGTTTGATGAGGACTACGATGAATACGAAGATGAGGATGATTTTGACGAGGACGAAGATGAGGGATACGAGGAGATAGAAGAGAATTACGATGTAGATGAAATTATCCGCGAAGTGCGTGAGAGTGAGCCAGTGAAGTCCAAGCCTATGATTCGGCAAACGACTCCCACACAAGGTGATTCCACAAGGTCACGTGAAGCACCGCCTGACAGAGCGAGTGCGACTGCGGACGCTGGTGAGAGAGATGCGCATGATGGTGTCCCATAAAATACTCTAACAAATACACCAGAAGGGGCTGCGCTTTAGAGCAAGGTGCGCTATAATTGGAGATATACGAAACATGGGAGGCTACACCACATGAGACGGACTATCTCCAGTATACTATGCGCCCTGCTCCTTTTGGGACTGTTTGCTCCGATGGCATCGGCCAACACCTTTGGCGATGTCCCCGCAGGAGAATGGTTTGCGCCCTATGTCCGATGGGCAAACGCAAACGGAATCATGCAAGGCACAGGCGGCGGGAACTTTAGCCCCAATGCTCCGATGACACGCGCACAGCTTGTGACAATCCTTTGGCGGATTGACGGCGAACCCACCCCCACACACATCGCAGATTTTAGTGATGTGGCAAGTGGACAGTGGTACACGGATGCCGTAAATTGGGCGGCGAGTCGATCAATTGTCAGCGGTGTCGGTGATGGACGCTTTGCTCCGCATGACAATATCTCACGAGAACAATTCGCAACGATCTTAGGTAGATGGGCATTGAGTATGCGATACTTGCCCAATGATTTCAGCGACTTATCCGACGAGCTGCAAGAGGCGTTTATAGGTGCTTTTGATCCCTTTGATGATGACCATACTGTAAGCAGTTGGGCAGTTGCTGAGATGCGGTTTCTACTCACCTTCGGCGTAATAGGCGGCACAGGTGCAAACACGCTAAACCCGCAGGGCATTGCCACACGAGCACAAGGGGCGGCTATGGTAGCACGATTGGTGGGTGTTTCCCATGAGTACGGTTGGCAAGTGATGCCTGTACCGCCGATGGATAACGGCGATCATGTGTTACCGCAACCAGACCCCGAACCTACACCGCCGGTGACAGATTCACAGCGGGAGTTTGAGCTAGAGGTACTGCGTTTAATCAATATAGAACGTGTCAATGCCGGTGCTACTCCATTCATTTGGGATGAAAGCCTTGCTGTTGTTGCACGAGCGCACTCTGTGGACATGGCGACACGAGGATTTTTTGCCCATATCTGTCCGAGCGGTGTGTCCGCAAATGATCGAATCAATAATGGGACACGCTGGTCAAGCGGCGGGGAATGCTTGGCATTTGGGAATACTCCCTTTTCCGCTGTACAGGCGTGGATGAACTCGCCCCTTCACCGCACCATCATCTTAAATGATTGGGGCGCACCCTGGATGCACTTTGTGGGCATCGGATATTATAATCAGCGTTGGACGCTAAAGACCACGATGGGGACTTACTAAGCTCTACAAACAACTAAATCACAGGCTCACACGCC
>Ga0123355_10016873_pt1 | contig 11519 bp, 4 predicted proteins | sample TergutEmb28metaG_3_FD_89872 | JGI IMG/M metagenome (GOLD analysis project Ga0123355, IMG submission 89872) | Embiratermes neotenicus P1 segment gut microbial communities from Petit-Saut dam, French Guiana - Emb289 P1 | ecosystem: Host-associated > Arthropoda: Insects > Digestive system > Gut ...
AGATGGGTGGATAATATTAGGACGGATCTCCAGGAGGTGGGATGTGGGTATATGGACTGGATTGGGCTGGCCCAGGATAGGGACAGGTGGCGGACGCTTGTGAATGCGGTAATGAACGTTCGGGTTCCGTGAAATGCGGGGAATTTCTTGACTAGCTGCAAACCAGTTAGCTTCTCAAGAAGGACTCTGCACCCTGGAGTAAGTAAGTTATTTGATATTGTAATTGAACTATGCTCGGACATTCGCATGTGATGCCAACAGTGTTTCCTCGAACGCATGTAAGCCCTTAATATCAACAAACATGCATTTTTAGGTAACTGCTTTTCATTTTAGTTTATATGCAAGGTACTTGGAAAATAATCTTTATATCTTGTTTGGATATTGATAATAATGGACAGATCATCAAGCATAATGTACAGCAATTACTGTCTTGGAATATTTGAGCACCTGAAAGTAAAACGAACAATGTGTAGTGTTGGAGGGTTTTTGTATATGACGCCATGTGATCTGACATTTACTGTAGATTTGACAAGACAGGCGATGTACGTATAACGTAACATTGAAGCGCGTTAGTTAAACCATTACTGCAGATGAAAAGCAATAAGTATTACATACTCTGATTGTGTCTTTGTAGTCTTAGGTATCCGGCATGTAAAGCTCATGCTCCTTATTGCTTTTTGTGTCCTCTCCGGCACTTACTGAATTTTTCCACATTGTCTCATGAACGGCACGATATTCGAAAATAAGTTGCTGAAAATAAAATGTGTGTTTTGATTTTCTCTACAAATTTTTTTCTGAACTTTTTCTCATTCTGAGAAGAATTCGGCGAGATACGACAAAAAAAAAGTATTTTGGTCTTCATTTAAAGCTTCAGTAATTCTTGTTCGGTTTTAATGAAACTTGAATCTCCTCGACAGAGTTTTTAAAATACTCAGACATAAAATTTTATGAGAATCCGACGAGCAGAGTTCGAGCTTTTCCATGCGGACGGACGGACAGAAGAAATAATTTGACGAAGATTATAGTCGCTTTTCGCAATTTTGCAAACGCGTCTAACGAAATTGCTGCTTCCAACTTTTACTCTAGATATCGAGACAGCACATTCATCCGAACCAGTAACAAACTGTCACCAATCTACACTGCGTTAACTTCCACATTGCAATACCTGCTGACCACAAATATGCCGCTTTGGAGTGAAAATTATCACTGCTTTTTATGTGATATAGGAATTCGCTGTATATTACTTTATCCTCGATAAACTTGAGTGCAATTATCACATTTGTACCCTGTGTATTCCAGTCTTACATAATGAGGAGCTTGATCTGTACACCTCACCCAACATTGTTGGGTGAGGAGTGAGTGATAAAATCGAGAAGACTGAGATGAGCGGGGATGTAGCGCGAATGGGGGAGAGGAGAGGCGTATACAGTGTTTTGGTGTGGAAACCTGAAGGAAAGAGACCACTTGCGAAACCCAGGCGTAGATGGGAGGATAGTATTAAGATGGATCTTCAGGAAGTGGGAGGTGTTGGAGTGGACTGGATCGAGCTGGCTCAGGATAGGGACAGGTGGCGGGCACTTTTGGTTGCGGTAATGTACCTTCGGGTTCCATAAAATGTGGGGAATTTCTTGACTAGCAGCAAACAGGTTAGCTTCTCAAGTAGGACTTTGCTCCATGGAGTAAGTAAGTAAGTAAGTAAGTAAGTAAGTAAGTAAGTAAGTAAGTAAGTAAGTAGTCCAGTCTAAACGAACTAAGACACTCGGCTTTAGACGACTTGACTTCGCTTGACTTGACTCACGCAGTATAACACCGGTATACGGGGTGTCTATAAAGAAACAAAGCGATTTGCCCTCACAATATCAGCCTCGATTCGACATTTTTATTCTGCTAGCAGCCTCCGCTACTGCAGCACGAACGGTGTGAAGCACGTTGTGGCGGCAACTGCTGTGACACTTTTACTGTGCATGATGCCTAAACACAGCTCTGCAGGCTGAAGTTTTGCAAGCGGGGTTGGAAAACGATGAGAAGAAGCGCAGTGGTGTCAGGGTCTGCCTGAAGTTTTGGAATGAACTGTGGCATTGTAATGAATACGCCTTTATCCTTCGCATGGTAACACGTAATCTGAGAAAGAAAAATTAGACTCTGAGATCTTGTGGTCTCAAATCAGTTAGAATTTCGGATATTTCGCTCCAAATTGTAGTAATCTGGAATGGCTATTCGTACTAATAGAACGTCTTTGCAACGGCTAGATAATTTTAGATGCGCAATGGACATACAAGGTTTTAAGAAGTTGTGTTGACATAGTATTTTTATAATTGCTGTAAGATTTACAGTCGGTTTTGTGTGTGTGGTGTACAGGGCGAATCTAATACACTACTTCTGTTTGACGCCTAGTCCTTATCTGAAATTTGTGTAATAATATCCAGCTAATGTTTACTGTTTGTGTTATAATTTGTTATGTTATAATTTGCTACTGTTATTTGACACGTAGCAAATATTTGCAATTGACAACTAATAGTCGGTCGTAATAATGACGTAACCCATCGACACACAATTCTACTATATAAAATCAAAATCATCTACATGTTTCGGCTCCGTAAAGCAGCCATCATCAGGCCGTATGCATCAAGAAATATTTAAAGGTAATTATACAGGTGTAGCCGTATATATGATAATAAAATTTATTGCCGAGATTTTTCCACAAACACGATCGTAGGGAATTAAATAATGACATTGCCCAAGATAGCATGATGACACTGAAAATCTGCATTTACATCTACACGCTTTTTAAAAATGTATTCAAGAGAAACATATACAGGACACATTGCGGAATGGTAGTGTGATTGTAACAGGTGCTACAATATTAAAACGAGGACAAACGAATGATGCAATACTGTTATGAACTTGTAATTTAGTAATATTTGTGTGTACTTGCACTGTAGTAATATTGATCACTAATAATGATGTAAACTTACACTTGCAGTAATATTGATATAAAGTTACACTTTAGTAATATTGATGTAAACTTACACTTGCAGTAATATTGATATAAAATTACACTTTAGTAATATTGATGTAAAGTTACACTTGCAGTAATATTGATATGAAATTACACTTTAGTAATATTGATGTAAACTTACACTTGCAGTAATATTGATATGAAGTTATACTTTAGTAATATTGATGTAAAGTTACACTTGCAGTAATATTGATATGAAGTTACACTTTAGTAATATTGATGTAAACTTACACTTGCAGTAATATTGATATGAAATTACACTTTAGTAATATTGATGTAAACTTACACTTGCAGCAATATTGATATGAAATTACACTTATTGTAATATCGATGTAAATTTACACTTATAATTCAGTTCGAAATTTCGAAATATGTTTTGCCTGGAGGCGCCGCTCTTGCTTCACCTGTCCCTTTCAATATGGGCGTACATTATTTGCGCGTTAAGTCTGTATACTGTATATTTTATTCTTATTTACAATTTACATTTGGATTTTTCACTTAATATTAGTGGATATTTTCCAATATTAACCATATCAAGAAGTTACATTCTCCGGTAACGTAAGACAGCGATAATATTAGTAGTGTGTTTATATTATTTTGAAAAGCTGGATAAGAGAATACAAAAAAAATATTCCTGTCGTCTGAACGAAAGAATAAGTTTGGAAGGAAGAAAGACGTTGACTGACTGCACATTTGTAACTGGGAAACAGAATTATACAGCTATGAGAATTTTCATACCGCGTTCTTTCACCCTTCTGTTGAAAGTAGCTATCGACCATGTTTGTCGGAAATCAGCGCTATATGCGCGAAGTGCAATGTGGAATTGATTTATCGTAGTACAATTTCCTATACAACCGAAGACAATCTCAAAAGCTGAGCGATGACAGACCTTACCGTAAGCATAAATCATACCTCACAGGAAACACAGGAATGGAGTGCTTCAGTTTTAAATTGTGGAGTGTACGTACGTAGGTAACGTCGAGCGACTCATTTTTTAGCTGCCGGAGTCTTAAGTCCTTCTATATTGCAAATCTAGGAATTTAATTAGCTTAATTCTAAACTGTTCCATGAGTTGCAGGCCAAGGTAAATTTCACCCCAGGACAGGCCGCGACGTTCCAGAGACAGAGTAGACGTATAGCTGTACACTTTCTTTAGCCCAAGCGCTAGATGGTATGGGTGTTTAACGCCCAACCCCGGCCACTTTGACCCCGTGGAAGACATAAAGTACCTATTTTACAGGAGGCTGCGTGTGCCCCACGGCCGTTATGGTCGGATGCACGAAACCTCGCCCCCATTTGTAATCGATCCCCGGACAGCCCAGCCCGTAATGAGTCGCTATACCGACAGCGATATCCCGGCCCGCGTTTTATGCGTTTAGAATATCAAACAATTTTTAAAGTTGTTTTTTACTATATTGAGCTCGGTGTAAATTTTTCTTAAATACAGAACACATTTGTGTGGGCCGGGTAGCTCAGTCGGTATAGCGACTATGGGCTGGATGGTCCGGGATCGAATCCCAGTGTGGACGAGATTTTCCGCCCGTCGAGACCAGACCTGGGGCCCACCTAGCCTCCTGTAAAATGGGTACCTGGTCTTTCCCAGGGGTAAAGTGCGGCCGGGGCTTACTGCTGACCACTCACCCCTTCTAGTGCCGCAGTCATGGAAGAGTAGAGCTATACCTCTACCCACCCTCTGGGCCATACCGGGCCTGCAACGGGATCACTTTACCTTTTTTACATAATACATTTGTCTGTAAGAACTGTAGTTTGTTCTGTATGGCATTATTGTACAAGTACGTATTTGTATTTCACGAGAATTATTATTGACTGCCAGATCATCGAGTTAGTTTATGGATAGTCTTATCAGAGACGTAGACCTACCTGTAATGTTTCTCTTGTTGTGGACTTCGTATTTTTTAAACAGTAGCTCATGGCAACGCCAGTAAGTCATGTAATCCTGCAAAACCCTGTATGATTACCAGGGAGACTTTCAACTACATTTTACTTTGTTCCAGTAATATCATCAGTATATCACAATTCACAGCACGATTATTCTAAGATCTTCTCTCTTCTGGAACGTTATGCGGTGTAGCTTGGTAGTTATTTACAGACGTTTCGGGACGATTTGTAGGTCCCATCTTAAAGTGCTATTCTCTTGCTTGAAGACGGGACCGGTAGGTTGCCCCGAAACTTCGGTAAGTGAGTACGAAACTACGCCGTGTAATATCCCAAAAGACTGAACGTCTCCTTTGCACCGCGACGGAAGCCTGAAGTCACGCATGATTATTTTCCATTGCTTAACCTAACTGCGAGTATTATGGCCATCTGAAAGCGTTTGCAGTCTGGTCGGTAATCATATATTTGTGACTTATACAGCCAGACTATGTGAAAGAACGTTATAGTCTGGATATAAGTGTGTGTTGCCTTCTGCGTTTATCACAGAGCACAGGGTGTAAGGTGCGGTCATTTTCTACTTACCTGTAATGATAAGAAAACTGCGTAAGTTTCTAACACAACAATTATGGGCGACAACTTAGTGCCAGCCGGATGCTTCGAAAAGCAATTATCGGGCAATTAAAAATATACACGAAAGAAGATAATTTACCTAAGGCAAGTAGGATCTGAGGTGAAATTATTGGACTGTTACATAAATCTGCTCACTGAACTAGAGCTACTGACTCAATAGATGATTACTTCTAGTGTTCAATTATTGATGCCAGAGCGTTAGTTGTTGTCTCCAGCACTGACCTAGAAATAGTAATTCACCAGTTGTATGCATGAGTGCATTAACGAACCAAAAAATACGCTTTAATAGTATTGATGTATTTTATGTTGTTTCCGCCATATTTCGTCCAGTCTGGCCGAAACGTGTATCAAATTAATGCACGGAATACGGTACATATTTCACCACTTGTATGTTGCCTTTAGGCACTGATCCAACGGTGCCATATCGCTAAATAAATGCTGTCTCTAGGCAGCGCATCAGAGCCACCAATGCCCCCAGAAGTTGCACTATGCTCACCGGACTCTAGATTCATTCTGTCAGGTCACTGAATCAAGGTCATGGAACCGCTATTGCCACAGCAAGTATCGGCGGTTTGTGGGCTGACTGAGAGCAAGAGCGAGAGGTAGGGAACGAGTGTGCCAAGAGATTCTGATTTGATGCGTTTGTATCTGAACGAATCCTGAGTGGAGACATCGCTATAAATACGAAGGAGATAATTCCGTGGTCTTGACTGCTGTAGAAATTTGATTTAAAAATTAATGGCTGTGCTTTATTAGTAAGGTGTAATTCACTCCCAAGGTGCTTGTTTTGCAAAATATCCACTTGTTCTGGAATATACGTAAATTTGAAGTACGTTTCAGATATTTCACTACAAGGACTGAGGAGTGCAACCAGCAGCTTAGTCTTATGAGTGTTGTTGGCGTTTAGAATTTAGAAATCGCAAGCTTCCAAATATGCAGAAGAGTGGGGTGTAAAATAATAATAATAATAATAATAATAATAATAATAATAATAATGAATCTTATGTTTATTGGACCGTGCAACATTGTGGTAGTTGAAGAATAAAAGACCAACTTGATGTCACTTGTTATTTTATTTCACTTCTTCTATGCTCAACATGTTTCGGGCATTAATATATCCATCATCAGGAGCTTGCAACTATTCTGTTGAATTACCACATTGGTCGTGTTGTTCTTGGTTCGATGTGTGTTGGAGTTTCCGTGTGGTTGGGTTGGAGTAGTATCCGTATCCGGATATCCGCAAGCTCCTGATGATGGATATATTAATGTCCGAAACATGTTGAGCACATAAGAAGCAAATAAAATAGCAAGTGACCTCAAGTTGGTCTTTATTCTTCAATAGTAATGAAGTTTGACAGTTTCCGCAGCACAGGACACACAGTATTTACAGTACAGTAACTTGTTTTGAAGTAGCAAGTTTTGTTTTAAAAACAAAAGTTAATTTAACGTGTGATATCCTTTGTCAGTTTATTACCTACGTTGTATCTAATGTTGTAATCGAAACGTAATGGGATACACATATTTAATTTTTCAGCACCACGAACACGCGCCAGATTTATATACGGTGCTTACCGCGTAATGGACTTCCTTGGCCTCCCATAAAATTTATTACATTCCGTTTAATTCTTCGCTCTTGTACTCGTATATTACTTCACGCATGCGCAGACTTTGAATCTTCTTCAGGCCATGCAACCTCTTTCTTTCCAGTATATTTGTTCTGCCCCTTTAACCAGAACATCTTCTGACACCTGTCTTTACCCAGAACAGACTCCACGCAGTCATGTGCTTTGACCAGTTCCCAGGGGATCCGTGGATACATTTCTGTAATGACTACTTTGAAGTTAAAATATATTTTTTAAAATTAAACAAACGTTTATCAACAATAATTGTGGAACTTCTTTAATTGGCGATGTGTTTTTTCGTATGACCTTTAGTTTACCGAATTAATAAACTTCCTGTACCCAGGGAGCGAGCGACAGTCATTTTAGTTTAGGTCCAATCATGCAATGCATTATTACTTATGTTACTGATTTATGTTCTTAGCTATCTGAATCCGTTTCTGAGATATACGTACATATTTAATTTTGCATACCTTTCATCCGGACATTCTACATTTACTTGAGCAAGGATGTGAGTATCCGTGGCTATTTTTGGAAGCCAAAAGGGATCCGTGAACAAAAGAAGTTTGGGAAACACTGTTATAGCCCATATAATTATTTTTAAATATGCAGATTTTATTACTTTCGATTCTTTATTATTGCGTATCTTTTCTCCAAACACTCTTCTCAATATTTTCCATCCTCATTTGACTCTAGTCAGAAAATTCACGTTTTTTGGGATGCTTCTTTGACTACTTACGAATTATTACATAGAAACTATTCATACCACTACAGAAAGTAACATCCCAGAAGATTTGAATCTTCAGAGAAATTGTGATTACCTCAGATCTCGCACTAGCTATCTCGTCTCTCTCTCCCATCGTATTATACGCCATGTTGCTCCTGTGATATACATAACGTTTCCATTTTAGCTGTCTTTCGTCTCCTGTTCATTATTCTGATACTCGCTTATTACTTGACCACCTATCTCCACCCATTCTACCTGCACTGACATTCCCACTCCTCAGATATTTTCAACCTTATTACAGAAGTTACGTTGACACGTAGTTAGCCGTTCACATCCAGCGAAGATTCTTACGGTTCTTTTTCCTCAACTCCACACACACACACACACACACACACACACACACACACACACACTTAAATCTTGTTAAAGTAAATATATCTCATGTATTTTCTAACAACTTCATTTATTCGTTCTGAACTTATGATATTAAATTCCTTTGCTTAATTACTTTTTGTCTTAATCATGTACAGATTGATTATTCCAGAATATTCTGTATTATTTATTAGTAATGTATTTTATTCTGTAAGTGTTCACCAGAAATATTCCGTTATTAAAGCTGTGTAATTAATTTATTTCTCAGAAACTGTAAAAGAGGAAATTTAATAGTTTTACATTTTAATCAATTAATTTATATTAAAAAAATTACATTGAAAACCGTTGATTTCAACTTCTTTGGCGGTGTTTGGTATGGATACAAACTGTTTAGCACGATACAATGTAGCTGATATCGGCGCAGATCAGGGGTGTGCGTAGCCACGTACATTTTGCTACTTATATAATTCTCCTGTACTGGAAGTTGTTGTGATGGTCGGTGCGTTGCTGATATTTTGATCGTTGTTGTTTTCATTGTTGCTGTTATTTATGGAAACGAAGCTTTTGGCCATTCCACCAGAAAGTAACTTTAGTGCCCCAGCAATCGAATCGCTGAAGTCAAAGCTTCCGGTCAGAAGTTTGAAAATGTAGTCGGCAAAGTCCTGCAGAGTTTTAGTTGCCTGGATGGAGAGAAGAAACATGGAGCGATTATCAAAGCTTCGGAATAAATATTAATTACTTTTCTAAAAACATCAATATGTTACTTACTACATCTGTTTGAATGTTATTTCAGTACGTTTGTTATGTAGGAAACTCTATGTTCTGTGTTGTCCAAAATATTCAGGAAACTATTCATATTTCATATGATAATATCAGACTGTCCCTTGGGGCAAAGTCAGTATCTGTGCTGAAAGCGGCACGATATTTCGGACCACAGCCCAAGCCTTTTTCTATGGTAATGCTCGACTACCAACTGAGAAGTTCCCACTATATCTCTCCAGTGATAACCCTAGTGTAAATTACGCATGCAATTTTTGTTAGTGTGATGCTATAGCCGAAGTCGGGTCTAAGCCTCGTCTTTTGAGGTTTCCAGATCACACTCAGACACACACATCAGTAGAAGTCCTCTGGATGAGGGATCAGCCCGTCCCAGAGAACTCTACCTGAACACAGATTTAATTGCGATGGGTAAAATGTGTGTAATTTATGATGATTGCAGCAGAAAGCGGAACGTAATAGCGCCGGTCACAGTTGCGAACCACATACTGTCGTGACCACCATGGTGGGATATTGAGTGGCGGCACTGACCGAGTTGACAGCTGAATGGAAATCTAACTTCTGTTAAAGAATGTGCTATGAATGCGAACATAAAAGTCACAGTGCAAGATGATAGTGTAATTGCATAAGGGAATAAACAATACTAAATGAGTCTAATGTATATTGGACCGTGCATCATTGTGATAGTTGAAGAATAAGAGACCAACCTGATGTCACAATTTCTTAATTTTTATTTCACTTCTTCTGTGCTCAACATGTTTCGGACATTAATACATCCATCATCAGCAGCCTGCGACTTTTCTATTGTATCACCACATTGGTTGTCTGTTCTGTAAAGATGGAGGTTTTTTTAGCATTAGTATAAATTATAATATATAGAGGTGAATGCTTGATGTTATATGTTTAGTTGTTTTGTTGCAGTTGGTACACCGTCTGCATACCAACTGCAACAAAACAACCAAACACATCACACCAAGCATTCACCTCTATATATTATAATTTATACTAATGCTAAAAAACCTCCATCTTTACAGAACACACAACCAATGTGGTGATACAATAGAAAAGTCGTAGGCTCCTGATGATGGATGTATTAATGTCCGAAACATGTTGAGCATAGAAGAAGTGAATTAAAACTTAAGAAATTTTGACATCAAGTTGGTCTCTTATTCTTCAACTAATACTAAAGGAAATTCGACAAATTACAGTGTTATTAATAGGAACTTACCGTGGCACTTAAAGTTGCTATTCCGACGATTGGCTTTCCTGCAGGTGCCGCTTCCACTCTACCTTCCCCTGTTAACATACGTGCATTGTAACTTTGGCGAAGCACAGGATGAAAGCTCGCTGATGATATTTCATATAAACCGAAACATGTTGGAACAACTATTATAATTTTAAATGATTTTAACAATTTAAAAATTTTATAATAATTTGTGTGCATTAGTTGTACAATAAAGAATTAACGGTGATGAATATTCGAATTCTATCAAATTCTCCGAGTTTCTTCATTAGCCAAGACATTTCTGAAAGCGGTACTGTTCTATGGATCCAGTTTGTTTAACTTTAGTAACTATATTGGCTAATTCAGTAACACGTATGTTATTACCAGTGAACGGTGACATGTATGAAGTCGAATTACGGGATATTACAAAATAAGGAACTGAAATGTTTGTGGATTTTAGCGGTATATTATAATTTAATGTAGTTTCTAACGCCTTCTTGGAGGAACTAAGGAAAACTATAATAATTGTACAAAAATAATAACAGCTTGTCGTGAGTCAGATATGAAACCATAGAGCTTAATGCAAACATTAAATGACTGGATCATTCTACATTTATATTCGGTAATATAACACCTTTATCTTAATCGAGGAATTGTACTAAGGAAACACCATATTATAAATATAATTATCTTATAATTTTCGTTGCTAGACACCGAGAACTTCATTATTCAGTTCGATTGTATATGTTTCTGAAGAAGATGTATTTTACTTACGTCTGCTTACATTCTGTAATTCTGTAGTTTTGCAACGCTAGATTGCTGCCAAATTAGGAAATTAAGGAATAGTAAGAGATCAACAGCAGCGCGATTTTTGATTACCAACCTGCCTTTAAACACGTGGATGAATATAGATTATTGATTTACACGTGTATGTGTTAATGTGTTAGTATTATGTGACAAGTCACACTGTGATGATTTTGCGATATTTTCCTGACTGATCGGTTCATCTGGAAACGTTTGAAGGCGGACTGGTAATAATATACTGTTCACTTGTATACGCACAGGGTTTAAAAAAATCTCTTGTCTTGAAATAAGTGTTCTTAGACTGTTCTGCATAAACAAGGAAATTCGGGAGGAAAAGTCAATAATTTCGGAGGTGATAGCATCGGTCATTGTGAGAATCATATGAATATGTGTGATAAAATCGAGAATAATGAGATGGGCTGGGCATGTGGCGCGTATGGGTGAGGAAAG
>Ga0123355_10016874_pt1 | contig 11519 bp, 7 predicted proteins | sample TergutEmb28metaG_3_FD_89872 | JGI IMG/M metagenome (GOLD analysis project Ga0123355, IMG submission 89872) | Embiratermes neotenicus P1 segment gut microbial communities from Petit-Saut dam, French Guiana - Emb289 P1 | ecosystem: Host-associated > Arthropoda: Insects > Digestive system > Gut ...
CGCTTAGTTCTCGAAATATTAAGGTTTTTCGAATATCATGCGCAAAATTTAAATACCCTGAAGAAAAATTCATCGAGTTGGGACTTACAGTTGGGATTTAACTCGGCGTTTAATGGGTTAGTGTAGTTTAATTAATGTTTTAACTTCAAATTAAGCAAATGTATTGTTGTCTTCTGTTAATATATACGCGGTCTGATTGATTGTAATGAATGGAAGACAGAGAAACGCCACGAATGCACAAATATGGGGAAAGAAAAACGACTCAAATTATGATGGCAACTGTACGTCACGTGACTTCCAGTTCGGGACTTAGAAAATTTCAGGCCGATGGATTTTTGTTCGACTGTGTGTTAATTTACAGTGTAGTCTCTCTCGTACGTATGAAAGTAAGGGATTCCGACGTTTTAGCTTAATCCTCAAGAGACGAAAGAGTAATGAAATGTTTTCTTTTTGCTTCATCACTTCACGAATGGATTACGGTTGTTTTTAATTTCCATCTTATCCAGAATTTTCACTTTCTCACTAATGGAAAGGTCATGATCACGGCTTCTGTTAAGCTTAGAAGCACTACCAGCATCACTACTCTTACGCTTTGGGGCCATTATTACGGTAAAGAAGGGCTTTCTGAACAAAAACGCGGCAACTAATTCGAGCAGCGAGAACGCTAGAAACAAAATGGATTGCAAGTGTGCGGGGAAGCGTGGGTACGGGGACAAAGGGAGATGAGTCAAGTATTGGGCACGTTTGGGCTGCTGGATTTCGCCATGTTCGGTCTCGTTCTCGCGTGGCGCGCGTTTTGAAACTTATGAACCGTATATTTCTTTAATTTTCCAATTTTTTTTTCGGGCCGCGGTAAACCGCGGATACGGGGGTCCGCCAGTACTGTCTTCTCGTCATCTAAGTATTAATTTCCTTGTATTAAATATTGAACGTTTCTATTTCAAGGATGACGTGTCACTAGTGTTTATGGACTATGTACAGTACTGCAGTAAATTCCAACATCGTCTGTAACGTATATGGTCCAGTAGAGCGTTCCTAGTATAGAGCATAACCATTGTGATTAAATTGTATATATCTTTTTTTTTTCGCAGTGGTGTTTATCACTACTGGACCCGATCATTTCACGTCCAGGATTTTATTTGATTTTTTGCTGTTTTCATGTTGTATGCCTAGAGGGGTTGTCTCTAAGGCTGTGCTGGCTGACAACGTCCTGAGCACTGTTGAACATACTGTTATTGTCCTAGACGACTCATAATTCTTGAAGCGAAGTGTCACAGACCGTCAAGTAATGTGATCTTCAGCGGAATACATTCTATGTAGATAAGACAGACGGCTGATGTTTTAATAAATTACACCGTGAGCTCTATAAACCAATAGTAAGGTTGTCTGTAGCCTGGAAACGTATCCTGTCATATCAAAGTACAGGAATTCATCGCTACCCGTGGTTTGACGGGTATTAATTGAAAATGTTTTTGGTTTATAATTTGTGAACACACCCGCTCATGGAGATCAACGTATCTCGCATGGAGTGATGACATGTATACAGAAGTTAACACGCGGGTAACACCCAGGGACTGAGCGAGACCTAGACATAGACAGGAAGATAACTTTAAAGTGGATTACAGAGAAACAAGGACGATATGAATAGGGGAGTACTTATGAACAAGGTAATGAATTCCCCTGGATCAGGACAGGAGTTCGTGTGAACAAGGTAACAGGTTCAGTAAACGTCGGGGAGTGACGTAACTGAACGATTTTCAGCTTCCTAAGTAAGACAGTGTTACTTCCTGTTGAGTATATTACTACATGTTCGGCAATAACAGAAGTAGCCCTGGTGACGTAATCAGCAAGTTGCCAGCGAAAGAGAATTGTGTCAGTGTGCATTCACACAATGTGGCACAATTACCATTACATATCCGAAGTAACATCATTGCTGCCATGTAAACTACAGGGACGGGAACCTAGCAAGTGGAGTTCGGGTTATCAAATGTCGGAATGTAAGCGTGCACGCTCGTCAAGCTTAATTTAACACCCGAAACGTGACGTTCCTGTACGGAAACCGCCGTACATTGTTCATGGAAGCAAGTTAATAATTACGTCAGACTGTTTTTAAAGTAGGCACGTAAGGTGTCCCAGCCTTTCTGTACCACGAAAATGGTTGCAGGTGCCACTTGGTAAAAGTGATTATTCTATTTTATGAAGCGTTGAAGCTCAAGTGACCTGAATGGGGGGTTAGAAGCACCACTGTCATTATTGACAACATATGCATGTAATCTCTGTGCGTTTCACAGGTTTGTTTTTCCATAAGGTTACTTAAAGTTGTGTTACTAATACAACAGTAATATCTTGAGCGTATAGTGTTTACGGACTTGGTGTGGATAATGGGCAGATTTAGTGTTATCTCGTGTATTGAATACCACATGAAATGAGTTCGGATACATACGTTTTTAACCTGGTTTTGTTTCTCAAGACACTGAGCTGCAGACCGGAAGGTCGCGGGTTTGATTCCCATTGGGATTTTCCATTGACTTAATCTTTCCAGCCGCACTACGGCTCTGGGGTCCACTCAGCCTCTAACAGAAATGAGTACCATTTATATGTCCTGGGGATAAAGGCAGCAGGCGCGTAGGGCTGACAGCCTTACCACCTTCATGTGCCGATTGTTCAGAAATTCTGGGAGCCTAAGCCACCTGGAACCCTAAGGGCCTGTACATGCCTGTATATGGATAGCTTTACCTTTACCTTTATTTCTCAAGAAAATGAAAGCCAATGAGATCAGTGTATTGTTTTTGGGCCCAGTTTCAGTTTTTGAACTAAATGGCCGACGTATCGAAATTCTTGAATGTAATTTCTTCTTAGAAGATACAGCAGCGTGATTGCGGCTGCATATTGTCTGGGGCTTCGATAGCGCTAGCTAATGAATCAAAGGAAACTATGCGCGGGGACTTCGATTGTTAACATGCTATAAAAGTGAATCGCAGGCAGAAAGAAATGGAAGAAAAGGAAAGGAAACGAAGCATTAATTTAATTTCAGTTAAAGTTAAGGAGAAAATAAAGAAAAATATACATAACTATAATAAGTATGTAGTGACCCACGATAAGGGTATTTTAATAGATAAAATTACTTTGTAAGGTAAAATAACAGTTATGGAAATGTAAACTGTTTTTTAAATGTGTAGGTAATTAAATTATTTATTTACTTAAGGAGTGAGCAGTCTGTTTGCCTACTACAAAGACAGCACAAGGACAGAGGGAACAATAAACAAAATGGAGACAACAGTAAATCCAGGACCACGCGGTAACACAAGAACAGTCGGTATAGCTACTAATTTACGAGATGAACCGCCCCAAAGTCGTTCGATTCACGGAAAAGAAACATTATTTTCTTCTCCAGAATGTCCTTCCCGGCATTAATGTATCCTCCTGTTCACTGAGCACGGGTGGGGGGTGTGTCTTTCCGTGGAAGTAAATTGGCCGGTTATGAAGCTAGCTTATCGTTTCCATCTAGTGCCTTCATGACACGCACGTCAACAGCTATATGTCTTTTACTTTATAATAAGAGCGTACTTTATAATGTGATAATAATGGCTTGTAGTTAAGTACGACGTACATTCTGAGAACTGGGCGATGGATATAGCTGGTAATAAAATGACAGCAACAGCAGACATACTTTCTGGCATATGTTTCTAGACATAACCTCCAAGATCAAGTGAGGAATATTAGTACGTGCGTTAACACTTCGGTATTTGTGAGATGAATAAAAGAATTGAAAAATGCAATGTTAATTGGTGTCAATGTATTCTACACATAGATGAATCGACTAGAAACGCAAGGGAATCCCAGGCGTTGGAAGACAAAGACAAATAGGATGAAAATTCACACCTTAAGATGTAACAAACCAACCTTAAATACGGCGAGAGGGATGATAATGACGATGATGATAATGATAATAGTAATACAATAATATATACATATGTATCGTCGTTAATATATTAATAGTTTAAACCAATAAAGATTTTACTTGACCAAAATCTGGTTTTTTCTTTACCGTCTTCTCATTGCTGCACACTAACTTGTTAGCTGAATTCCACTTTGTTATTTGATTATAAACATATATTAACTAATGCGTTAGTAAAACATCTGTAGAACTGAAACAAGGATGTATTCTTTGTCAGTTCTCTGAACACCTTGTTTTTGTCACTGGTAATTTTATTTTTTAATAAACACAGCAATGTTCAAGGTAGAAGGTTATGTAGTTTAATATTCTACCAAGTCGAATTCTTGTCCCATGTTGTAGGCGTATGCTGTTTCTATTGTGAAATAGTAAAAAAAACCGAATTTGATTGAACGATTGATACCGTTACATTTGTATGTTTCTTCGAGAAAGACGTAAGTTAAAAGTAAAGTTGTTGCTGTTCCTGCCATGAAGCACTATGTGGAATGGAGGCATAGCTCCAAGCATTCTTAACCTCTGCACTAGATGAAGGTAAGTGGTCGGCTTCACGCCCCGGCCACTTTATCTATAAGTACCCAACGAACGGGGGTGTTTATTGAGCCACAGCCACAGTGGAGGTTTCGGAGAAAAGACGTTTCTTACCCCTGTCGGGAATCGAGTCCTGATTTCTCAATTGTTCAGCACGAAGTGTAGTCACTATACCGACTGCACTACCCCACCTTTCTCGAAAGGAATGGACTTAATCTCGGGAGTGTTCCCGGTGTTGTGTTCCAAACAAGGTTGATTTACTTGAAATGGAACCTTATAATAAACAAAACACTTCTTGGAATGTGGAAAGGAGCTTAGTATAGTTTCTTGTTACGACTTTCTTAAAGATGTGAAGAAAAGTGTTTGTGGGAGTAAAGTTCATATGAGTGTTGATTGACGTTACGGAAAGAGGTAGTTGACAGGCCGAGTTACAAAAACATGGGAAAATTTTATTAAAATTCGTCCTAGGAAAGCTGATTGTGCTTTGGAAAGTGTTTTTTTTTTGTTACATTTGGTGTGGCAGTAGAAGAGTGCGAAACTAATTTTTCTGATGTGCTTTCCTGTAGAGTAATTGAAGTGAATCTAAACTTTTGGTGTTGTCGTTTCGAACATAAACGGTTGAGCTGTTCAGAAGCAGAGGTCCTTACTGTGTTAGACGACGGTGAAAATCTGTAGTTTTTTCAAGGAACACGTGTATTACGTTCATACTTCCGCACACAGCGCAAACCGTTCAAGTAATACGTTTAACGATATTTGCTGAAGATGTAGACTCTTTAGTTTCTGAGACGCTTTGCGCAGTACTTGACGTGTTAGGTAATTTAGGTAATTCGTTCAAACTGTAGTAAAATCGAAATTAATGGACATTGTGAATAAAATGGATGTGATACATTAAGTGGGAAAGACTATCAGGATTCCGTTTATACCTAAGTAGTCAAGAAAAGGAACCTTGGCGAGTATATTTACGAGTTTACAACAGTAGACCTTACGTATACGTTGGGGCGGATTGTGTATATTTGTATTTCTTCGCGTTGTCACAGAATCGAAAATAAAAGCATGCGTTCTTTATATTCTGTACGTTTTACTGCCGTTTTTGCGACCTATTCTTGAGATTGATGTAGAGAGACATCGGCATCTGTGTCGTAACCCAATTAGTATCAGAATTAGGATGATCCCGAACGGATCGAATAATTCTTACAAACGGTTAATTGTCAGTTTACTGTCAGTGAGCCGTTGGTGGCTGCCTAACGTCAGTTTCTTCGTCTATGTAACTGGACGCATACGATTTTTCGAATACCAGTGACTCACGCATGTTGATATGGCGTGTTACGTAAATGCATTTTTTCGTTTTCCTTCCCAGCATCACATCTGAGGTGCACGGACTTTCATTTTCTATTTATAGTTGTGCAAGATTGTTCTGGATTTGTGGAACTGAAAATCACACTGACTTTTATTTTGTATTATTACCATAATCAGAATCCTTGCTTGTTGCTTGGAAGGTGTTTAGCAGTGGGAAATTACGATAGCTTGCTGCGTTGCGGGAGGCTATGTAAAACGCACTTCTCACGTCTATAATTGGTTTTGTTCAAACATTATGAACTTCCATCATGGCTTCTTTATCAGACGCAGGGGAACATAGTTATTAATACAGTTAATGAACTACGGTTGGAATTATATTTGGGCGTTTTTAATTAACTGTAGAAGAACTTGGATTACAGTGATTTAAAAATAAAGCGCGTGAACCACAGGCTGCTGATTATTGCACCGAAATGTATGAAAACTGGCACCAATCCATCTGCCCACCAACTCACCAAGTACGCATTGCTGGAGCTGTGATTATGTGTATCAATTGGCCCCTTTTTGCAGGGGACAGCACGGATTACGCTGTCATTCACTATCGCTTAGGATGTGTAATGTAGTATAAAGCAAGCAGTGTAATTTACATGGCGACGCTGTACGGAATTACTGCATTCGGATTGTAATATGTCTGTCTTTTGCGTTAGGTCATCACCGTCACGTCTATCCGAAATGACATTACGCCATGTGTAGGTGTAGAAGCTGTTCTTTAGGATACTGAAGGCGGGGGAAGTGACATTCCGAAGTATCTGGAAATTAAATAAGAAAACTGTTGGTGTATAGGGTTATGAGTGATACTATGCAGAGCACCAACAACAGCACGTCAGTGGTGACAAGCAACGGCAGCTGCGGTGGCATAGCGTCACCAAATGCTCGAGGGGGCGGTGGTATAACCATATCATCTGCTACGACACCGGGATCCTACATGTACACCAGTAGCTCAAGTCTACTCCACTCCTCTACGGGTGAAAAGACTCTTCCCAGAGCTGTGCCTCCACCCACACTACCAAAGTTCACTGGGGGATCCTCGTCCTACAGACTGGCGAGTCTCGATAGACTGGCCAATCGCCAGAGGCAGTTTGACCAACAGCAGGGAAGCGTAATCACTACACCACAACAGGTTAATGGAGATGCCCCAGCCGTAACTAGTCCGTCCCAACAGCAGCAGCAGTCGGCGGTAAGTTTTAACGCACACGTTTCGAAGTTATTCTGTCACGTTCTTTTAAAGATGTTCCGGTAGGCTAATTTCGACGTCTGTAATAGTGAGCCGTCTGTTTTTGTTTGCTTATGATATATTGTGAAGGCAATACGTTGCTTATGATATGTTGTGAAGGCAATACGATGCCTGGTCTACAATTGTAAGGTTTATTGCAGAAATATAATGGGTCGCATAATGCCATTCGTCTGTGCATCATAGCATGTATAAGGTCCAACACATTATCTTATTCAGTGTATACATATGCACGTAAATGATGTGCTATGAACGGTAGACAAGATGTAGAACATCGGACCGTTCCTAGACGTCAAGTGAACGCAGGTCCCGTAAAATATTATGACCATCGGTTCTGAACGAAATGAATATGAACTTCGTACACTCGCGTCATAACGGTACAGCCTTAATGAAACGAATAGCTACACATAAGTGTTAGAAACTGCACTGGATTGAAATATATGGTGACATAGTAAACTGAGTTAGTGAAATCTGATATCGGGATGTACACTGAAAGCTTTAATTTTTGTACGTTCTCTATAGCAGTAACTGCACATGACGTACGGGGCAGATTTTTCTTGGTTTTAAATAACAATTGTTACATTTTAAAAAAGCATTATTGCGCTTATTAGACCTAGATAGACCACATTTGATCACGATTTGGAACTTTTCTTTGATTCTGATATTATGTACGTTTATTTTTTCAAGAGAATGTCATTTGTACATCTATATGCCTGCACTGGTGACATAGGTCTTCACTCATTTCTCTGCCCTCAGCTTTTTTGTTGGTTGTTCCAGTCTGCGGAGGGCTCAGATACTTGAACAGAAAATGGGAATACCGCATGAGATTACATCAAGTACTTCAAAGTGTTCTGACATAGGAGAGTGGTAGTGTACAGCATCCTCACTGAATTCGGCTTGTCATGAAATTGGTGATACTGATTGATGTGTAATATATGAGGTTCTCATAATGATGGATGTGAGGTTTGCCTTGTTCTTGGAGGTGACAGGGTCTGATAGAAGTGTTTGAACGTTTTAGAGTAGTTCTAGCCGGTGGTACGCGGAGGGTCGTGTGGTGATGCGCGAATTTATTTGGGAATTATCATTTTTATTTTAATTCAGTGTTGCAAGATGTTACTCGCAATAAAAAATTGTTTATGTAAATGTGTGTAAATTAAAACAAAAACTTTTATGAAGTATTTATAAAGTTCAGCTACAATAGCACAACGTTTGGGTATATTATTGTTTTCAGTACCTGGTGGTACGCGTTCGTAATGTTGGTACGCGAGGAAAGGAGGAGTGAAAATTACTGTGTTGGAGGATTGTTACTTCTAGCAACAAGATGGACGATAGAGGATCCAGGATCCTCTGATATGTCGGCACATTTTTACCAGACTGAATGTTGTCACAATGTCTGGTTTATGGTAATGTTCCTGTTTTTGGTTAGATCGCTGTTGATATAGCGAACATCGCAGAAGCTCTACGAGGCTCTGTTCAAGAGGTTGGTGTGCGCCTTGTTGAACGACGGTGGCAGTTGCCGAGATTAGAATATTGATGGAATGAAAATTACAGGAGAAACCGTAAGTACAAGGAAAAATACCTGTACCAATGCCACTTTGTTCACCAAAGATTTCACATGGACTGGCCTGGAATGGAACGCGGGCTTCCGTGTTGAGAAGCCAGCAACTAACTGCCTACGTGTCAATGCAGACGAAAACGTGATTGTATGGTGACGTCTCGTTACCTGAATGCATGACAGAATTGTGAGGCTCTGAGAATCCTTTAGTAGTATGGCAAAATTGAGATATTTCGAACATGTGGTAAGAAATCGAAATTGTATTCATGAATGATTAAACAAACAAATGAATACATACATAAATAAAAATACTTGTGAGCGGAACAGATGAAATTCTGAAGTGCTTGTTACACTTTCTGGTTTTTCGACCACTTTCTAGTATATTCTTATAAGAGTACAAAGATTACAAAGATGCCAAACTGGAATTCAGCCCGATTTTTATGTGGATGTGAAACCCAGTCAGCCTAGGGGAATAACATAACTGAGACTACTGAGAGAACAATTGTGCATGAGTCAATGTTTTGACTAAGGTGCAGGGAGAAAAAGAAAGGGAGAATGTAGGAAATCGCGTTTCTCCAAATATAAGTATTGAGGGTCTTCACAACGGAAGTAAACACATTCAGAAATGTATAGTATGGAATGACTGTTAGAGGAACCGTGGAGGTTTCTTCCAGCAATGTGGGGCGCCTTATTGTCACAAGAGTCGTACGTACATCCCTAAATGAGCGTCTGCTAAACTGCTGGACTGGTCGAGACGGACAAGCGGACTCCCAGGATCCCCGGATCTAACACCATGTGATTTTTCTTTATGGAGACACATTAAGGATTTATTGTGTGTGGTACCTTTGCCAAGCGACACCGAGGAATTAAAACGACGCATTTTGGGAGCAGTTTCATGTTTTACAGCGGACTTGTCTGAACGAGTATGGCAAGAGACGGTCTACAAAACCAGCGTTCCCCGTGTAACAGAAGAGGCACACATCAAGTCACTGTGAATTACCACACACATTTTAACGGTAAAAGGATAAAGGTAAAGTTCGCCCTAGAACAGGCCACGAAGCCCAAAGGGGAGTAGAGATAGAGCATTACTCTTTCGTTAACCCCGGGGCTAGATGGGTGGGTGGTCAACGCGTTGCCCCATCCGCTTTACCCCCGGGAATGACCCGGTACCCATTTATAGGACGCTGGGTGTACCCCAGGGCAGGTCTGGACGTGTGCGGAAAGTTTCGCCCTCACCGGGTTTCTATTTCCAGACCTTCCAGCCCGTAGCGAGTTGCTATACCGACTACGCTGTTCTGGCCCACGAAGTTTCACAGTTCCTCTATCAAAGTATATGTCATCGTGCTTTCTGTTGGTCATACCAAAATATACGTCTCTGAATGTGTTTACTACATCTTTTGTGAAGACTGTAGTTTCTAGGCTACATGGTGGACATCCGAAGAATAATACACGGGCAAGAGATTTTTCCCATATCCAAAACGTCCAACCGGCTGTGGGCACCTCGACCCACCTCGTTGGTTGGTACCGTGTGTATCTACTAGGGGTAAACCGGCTGGGGCGGGACATTGACCATGTAACAGTGCATGGAGCTGACCCTCCACTTTCCACGTGCCTTCACTCTTCTTGTACTACTGCGAAGATGGGGGGCAAGAGGCTTCTTCGAAACGTTGGAAACTATATTATACTGATCTACACGACATCACATCCACGAATACTACAGTATATCTCCATCTTTAGGGTAGTCCAGTCTCCTCCCAAGTTTTGGTACCTACGTGCGAATCTACGCTACTTCATCACAGAAGACTGGAACCTTCTTCCGCACCGCCATCGATAGAGATTTGGTTCAGCAGGACGGAGCATCTTGCTGTCCTTCAAGATCCCATTATTTCACGTTGTTTGTTGTCGCCAAGTTGTTCGTAAGGTCATAACGTCCTCGGACTTTCGTCCGGGGAGCTATTTGAAAGGCATTTTTGTATAAGTGCTATTGAAAGTGTGATTAATTTTATCGATCAGTAGATACTTTGAAGTTGCTGTATATAATAGTCGCTGCTCGTATTGAAATGGGAAGAGAACTCCAGCTTATTTTACATTTTCAAATTACGTCTCTTGTAAGTGTGAACCATGTCCCCGAATGAAGAAGACGATTGACGGTGTTTGGGAACAAGCTGATGGAGAGGATGTTCGATATTGCATTACGGGGAACAGCACTTTTTTTTCTGATTGTTCGTAATGCAGTATTGTAATCAAATGTACTGAGCTGAACGTGGGTGGAGTTGACAGTAGTGCATTCAACATTTTGATCGGAAAGTTTGCACTTGGTATAGCTGGGCGTAGGAAGTAGGATATTACAGTTGTTTAACATATAGTGTGTGGAGTGGATTGGGATGGCTTGATGGTGTCTGTTGACGAGTTGTTGTGAACACGTTTGTTATTGTTTGCCTTCAGCGAAAGGCGAGACATTACTTGCCCAGGTGACTAACGGTCGTCAGGACTTTTCAAGATATACTGTTTAGCACGGAATTACTTTGAACTTATATCTAAAATGACATTCTGTGTTACTTAGCTTTCACCTAAAGCTAATTTGCGAAAGTTTTTTGCACCATGGAATTGCTTTAACCCTTTCCCCTTCCTAACGCTCCAAAGCGCTCGGGATTTAAATGTCCCCTCCCCCTCTAAACGCTCTAAAGCGCTCTTCCTGCGCTTTTCCTGATTTTATTGCGTTGTGTGATCGAAACAGGCCGTCTCTGTTCACTGAGGTGATGACATCACTCAGCAAGCATGCCTGCACGTGTGTAAGCATGATGCAAGCATAAACATCGAGATACGGCATGCAGATTCAAGTTGGAATGTTAGTCTCCTCTTGAGGGCTCAGTCGAGGTTGAAATAATGGCATCTAC
>Ga0123355_10016875_pt1 | contig 11519 bp, 8 predicted proteins | sample TergutEmb28metaG_3_FD_89872 | JGI IMG/M metagenome (GOLD analysis project Ga0123355, IMG submission 89872) | Embiratermes neotenicus P1 segment gut microbial communities from Petit-Saut dam, French Guiana - Emb289 P1 | ecosystem: Host-associated > Arthropoda: Insects > Digestive system > Gut ...
AATTCTGACCAGTTCCACATTCACTTCTTCACCACCTATTGAAGATGGAACCGATACGGTGTTCCGAAACGTTGGACGCAAACTACAAGACGCCGGGGAAATACCCAAAAGAAAACTCATCATAAATAACTGTTCCCACCGGTTATAATTTTCAAAAGGCATATGGCTCTGTACATAGAGATACACTATGGGAATGTATGAATGAATTTAAAATTCCTACTAAATTAATAAATATGAGTAAAACATGTGTACAAGAGACAAGAAGTGCAGTTAGAATAGAAGGAACATTGTCATTTTTTTGAAAATAAAACAGGCTTGAAACAGGGTGACCCTGTATCACCAATATTATTTAATTTGGCATTACAAAAAGTGATACAAAGTATAAAACTGGTTCCTGGTGGTATAAAGATTACTAAAGAACAATTGGATATATTAGCATATGCAGATGACATTGCATTAATTGGAAAAATGAAATAGAAATGAGAATGCTTTTTGTAGAAATGGAAAACATTGCCAGGAAGTTCAGACTACAGATAAACCAAGAAAAGACAAAGTATGTGATAGTGGAAAGGAAAAACAGTTTAAAGAAAAATAAAATAGGACTTACGAAAATAAAAAATTACAGATTTGAAAGAGTGGAAAATTTAAAATATTTGGGATTTATACTTAATGAAGATAACAATAACCAATAAGAATGAAAAATGCTAACAAGACATATTTTATGCTACAAAAATTTTTTAAAAATGAAAACATGTCAAAGAAACAAAAACTAAGACTAAAGAACACAATAATAGACAAAACGTTAACATATGCATCAGAAACTTGGACACTAAAAAAGAAAGATAGAAAGCAATGAACATTTTTGAAATGAAAGTGTATATGACAATGAAAAATAAAAGTGGAGGATATTAACCAATAAAGAAATTTATGCAGGTGTTAAAAAATCTACTATAATAGAGACAATAAGGTTAAATAGATTATGATGGTTTGGGCATGTAGAGAGAATGGAAGAAAATAGAATTCCCAAAAGGGTATTATATATGAATTTGCGAACAACAAGATTGAGAGGTAGACCAAGAAATAGATGACAAGATAAGGTGAGAGAGGATGGAAGAATAGTTGGTGGAGAAGGGTGGTAGGAAAAAGTACATGACAGAGAGGAATGGATGAAGTTCCAGAGAACGGCAAGGAATGGTCGCATTCTGCACATGCCAGTGGAATGAATGAATTAGTTTGGAGTATCCATGTAAAAGTATTGGCATTTCCTTAACCCATTCCATATTTGTCTGTAGTCCACTGGTATGTGTTGACCTTGTTTTAATTCCACAGGGGAGCTGTTAGTGCTGCATTTTGGGGGGGGGGGGGGGGGGGGGGGGGGGTTGCTGTGCGCGTCACCTTTTGTTTTTTGTTGTGAGGAGGGGTGGTGGGTTTTTTGGTTGGGGGGGGGGGGGGGGGGGGGGGGTGCTGACTTGGCAACTCGTCACACATTTTAGTTGATTATCAACAGGAAACTGCTTGTTTGTAGAAGTGCATATTGGTATTCCTGTTTCTAATTTTATTTCTTTGTACACTGGAAAGTTGCATTTGACACATGTGCATTTTCTCCTAGACCATTTGAACTTGGTGCAAGTCCTACATAAATGATTCAGGTTATGTAATTTGCTCCTTTTTGGGTAATTCCCTGGCGTCTGAATTCTAATTGCTGATCTTTTGGAACCGACAGTGGGTTCCAAAACGTCGGCAATTAGAACTCAGACGCCGGGGAATTACCCAAAAAGGAACAAATTACATTTAGAGCATGGCAAAAGCTTAAAAACAAGATTCAGTTTATTCTTACAATTTTTGTTAAGTGGCCCACCTGTAAGATCGGTGTATATTGTGCCTCAGTCTTTGTGATAGTGATCTTCCAGTTGATTTTGTTGGTAACTTGTACCTCTTTGTTCCAATGCAGGTCAAATCTCAGAATCATTATATAGAGAAGTTCAATTGGATCTGCTGAGATTGTGTGCTGGCTGATTAGTGTAAATGTTGGCATCCATACTGAAGTTTTTATGGAAGATCTTGTGTCTGCAAGTGTCTTACTAATACTCTTGTAGTTGCGTAAATTAGGGCCTGTCAAATGTAAGAATTATTGTGAGTGATTAAGTGGGAAGGAAATCGTCTCATTCCATCTTCTTGCATTGAGAGAATAAGAAAAATGCCAGAAACTCCATGATCTCAACATCCATGCCCTGAGTCAAACATGAGATGCCCCAAATAAACGTATTTACTCACCAGACATATTCCAAATGCCATGGAAAGCAGGGAACAAGCCTGCATCGTATTTGGGAGCCCTAGTTTTAAATATTGCAGGAGACCACCTGTTATTGGAATACTGAAGCTGGTTGATTACTTACCTGTGTATGGAGTTCTGTTCAACAACTCTTTGTCACCATCTTCCATACTGAGTAGACCTGTAACCTGACTGAGGTTGTTGGAGGTTTTACTTAGTCCTTCTGGGTAAATACCAAGATAGTACCTGAAATTAGGGCATAGCTGGTACTTTCCATGTCCACCCAAATTCATGATTCACCCCACACTGTGTAGTCTGAGTTATTGACAGCATTGTTAAATGAACCATAAATAAATAAAAGACAAATTCTGAGAGTTTACAACCACCACCTTGCATACCTCCTTTGAAGTCAACGCTTAAACAGCCTGTATAGCCTGATCGGTACTGTAAAGCTTACACTATTTGTGCAGAACTATTGGACTAAGAAGTCAGTAGTGTTATATATGTGGTCCACCACATCTGCCTTTCTCCTGTATTTGCATATCACACAGCATGAAAACTGAGTTCAAGGGATTGATACCTCAATATCATTTACAGTTGAAGGTGGACACCGTGCAATAATATTTAGTCGTGTTGGAGGTATACAGAAAGAGGTGTTTGCAGAGGGACTTCACTTCAGAATTCCATGGTTCCAGTATCCTATCATATATGATATCAGGTAAGCAAACCTTCTTCTGTGATCTCACTCAAACATCAAACATATGAAGATAACTACACATCCCATTAAAACAAGGGGAGGGGAGTGTGGTTCACAGTTTAGACTATCTGCTGTCGGTGGAGCAAGGTGGAACAGGTTGAGACATTTTAGTTTTTTGGAGGCTGCCATGGAGCAGAAGTATGTCACCTGTACTTGTCTGTATTTTGGGATGATTTGCTGCCTCCGTCTCTATGGTGGGAGGCTCTTGTATTGGGAAGGTTGTAATCTTAATATCCACTCTTATGCTAACTGAAAATGTAGTATTAAGACGTTTTATGTATATTAACATCCCAGCAATGTTCCTGTCACTGTGCCCAAACGTTTGACTTGCTGTTTTCAGGTCCCGGCCTCGCAAAATCTCTTCCCCAACGGGAAGTAAAGACCTTCAAATGGTGAACATTTCTTTGCGGGTTCTCTCTCGTCCAGATGCTGTTAACCTACCAAGCATGTACCGCCAGCTGGGGCTGGATTATGATGAGAAAGTTCTTCCTTCGATTTGCAATGAAGTTCTGAAGAGTGTCGTAGCGAAATTTAATGCATCGCAGCTCATTACACAGCGACAGCAGGTACCAATTGTTCTTATTTTGCAACCTTACTCAGACTATTCCAGTGCCATTGGTCACATCATGAGCGTTCTGTCACATGAAAGTAAAGTGCTGTACAGCACAATGTGGGTCCGAACTATAAATTCGTGAAGGAATGCAGAAGTGGTTGTGTGAGTCCTTTTGGCTGATTGGCTGTGTGGCTGGTCTGCCACTGACCGCCTCCTACCCTTGCTGCACCTTTCACTGTTCTTTATCCCGTATTTCCGTACGGTGCACTTCGATTGTGGTGTGTGGAATGAGGCTAAGGTTCTCACTGCAATGAAGCTGTGTAATGTGATCTGTGGATTATGACATGATGTTAATGATTACCAGTGTTCTGTAGGAACATATCTCTTAATTCTGCTACCCTGTCAGTGAACACTAAAACTTAAGCATTTCACTTTGCTAAGCCTCTGACAGTTAACATTCCCTTTTTCTTTTCCTCCAGTGTTCACAACTGTCATGGTATTGCTTTCAAACATGAAAATAATTTCCTGGAAAGTGTTTCATCTGTGTGTGTTGTAAGTGTAGTGCTGGACGGGGGGGATTTTCACAGATTGTAATTGTAATAACCTAGTGTTGGATGATAAACGTATGTTGCAGGTATCCCTGTTGGTGAGGCGTGAGCTGATTGAGAGAGCTCGAGATTTCAACATCATCCTGGATGATGTTTCAATTACAGAGCTCAGTTTTGGCAAAGAATACACAGCTGCTGTGGAATCCAAGCAGGTGGGAACAAGATTCAGCATCATCACGACAATCCTTATGTTAAATCCCTACCAAGGCCTTCTGAATCAGATTTTTCTGAAAGATTCTTATACACTCTCTTCTCTCAGGTGGCCACATGTTTCAGTTGTCCTACATTCTGATATGGTTCCTCACCCCTGAACTAAGTTGGCAATGAGGTGCTGGTTGCACACTAGGTACATGCATGTTAGGTTTGTGTTGAGGCACTGGTTGGGTGTTGACTTCTCACATATTAATGACAAGTTTGTAATGAGATGTGGACTGTTCGTGTATGTTTGGCAGGTTTTTATTGCAGTGTGGACTGCCCAAATGTGTTTCATTGGTTTGTATTAAGGTGCTGACTGCTGAAATATATAAGACATGTTTGTATGAGGCACTGACTACTCACATTTGACATATTTGCATTAAGGTGTTGGCAGGCTGCTGTGGTTTATGAATGACTGACAGGCTTGTGTTGAGTTGCTGTCACCATAAGTTTGACAGATTGGTGTTGAGGGCCTGGCTATTCATGTATGTTTCACAGGCTTTTATGGATATGTTAACTGTTCATACATGCATATTGACAGGTTGCACAACAAGAAGCACAACGAGCAGCATTCGTTGTGGAAAGAGCCAAACAGGAGCGTCAGCAGAAGATTGTCCAGGCCGAGGGAGAGGCAGAAGCTGCCAAAATGATATCCTTTGCAATGCAAATGCATATAATATTTTTTACAAAGATGGTCAGCAGTTGCTTTGTATTATCACAGTTAAGTGTACTGTGCAGGCAGAAGATTAGTGAGGTTTAATTTAGTGTGATTTTGTGGTTTGTATGTCATGTTTTGTAGGCCCTCAGGATGATGTTTGATTGTACCAGGGATTATAACTGAATGTATTCTTTTATTTATAGTGTATTCAGCTATGCTGTCAGTTTCTGAATATGTTAGTGACCTTGCGTATTTGCGGGAAAATGCATGTGAATGTTGCCCATTTCTTGTTTTTGCTGTCGTGAGATGTGGGGTGTTTTGTTTTATGTTTTAGTTAATGTTTTAGTTTTAGTTTATGTCTTAGTTAATGTATACATAAACTAAGACATCAGATAGAACATAAAACAAAACACCCCACACCTCACGACAGCAAAAACAACAAATGGGCAACATTCACATGCATTTTCAGAAACGCAAACATCAGGATAGCATATAAATGCCGCAACACTATAGCCAACCTGATTAAACTGCCCAGAGATCACCACACCCCGCCCCACAGTAAATGGGGAATCTACCAACTGACATCTAACACATGTAGTCTGTCGTATGTAGGCCAGACTAGCTGCAACCTGAATAGTACAATGACCCTACTCAAACCCCTAAATAACCCAAGCTTACTCTTGCCTTACGAACAATACTATATCCAATCTTTCCACCAAGAAGGCAAACTCGTTCCGGAGGAGAGCCCAGGAGAAACCAACCCCCTGTTCCAAACGGTTATTAACCCCCAACCCCCACATTCCACATGAACAGACCAGTAGCGCTTCAGCCTGCATACGGATACCACACCACCACTGCCAAACCACAATGTAACACCAACACACATCGAACCAGGTATGTGTAAGCTCAGATACATGACATATATATTCAGGAAACATTAGCAAAAAACATACTACACACTTTCTAAAACAACCCCACACATCACGACTAAACACTCGCCACTAAATAAGCGCGCTAATGCAATAACCTCTATCCTTACAGAACAATACAACCCATGAAATAACTCAACAAGTAAGTCGCAAGCTCCTGAGGATGGATGTATTAACATCCGAAACATGTTGAGCATTAAATAATGAAATAATAAAGCTAATGACATCAAGTTGGTCTCTCTTTATTCTACTAATTTCTAGAATTTTTTTTTGTCCTTCCTTCTCATATTTTGCTTATTTAGCGTCTGGCCACAGGATTGACAGTTTCGTTGAAGATTTGACTACATCTGTGGGCACCCTGCTCTGGTTCAGGGGAACATATAAGCATGAACAGAAATTAATCCATTCATAAATAAATGCTGGTCAAAGCAAATGTAAATTAGTTTTGCTATTAAGCACTAATAATGTAATTTTATACACTAAAACTGGTAAATGTTTCTTGTAATTAGTTCACACTGTTAACTATATGGTAGTAATGTAGTAGGAGAAGGTGTTTGCCTCGTGCATAACACAAACTTATATGTGCCGTAGGCTAGGAGTTACAGATGAACTCGCTACACTGTTCACTTGACCTATTAACACTGACGTGTGGAGTGTTCTGTTATCACCCTTATGGTAACACAATTGTAATTCCCCCTAGCAATATGATTGTAGTGGTTTATGTTGCAAATATCCAAGTTACACTGTTAACTATATGCCGTTGTGGCTTGTAGTGACACATGCACTTGTTAACGATCACTATGCGCCCTTGTGGCTCGGAGTTACACGCTTAACTGGTCCCACGCCACACCTAGCACAAAGGAGAGACGCCAGTGACGTCATTTTCGCGCCTTTAATCTTCAGCCCATTCTTTATTATAATATTGTGCAATCTTTGGCGCACATGAATTTAGAAATGAAAGTAATGATTTTAATACAAATTATTACACAAAATTTGTCCTTTGCATGAACAACATCTGTCCAAGATCTGTGTCTGAAAGTTGGTAAGACGTATGGCTGTGTGAGTGTGTGCCCACGCACGTATATTGGTATCAAATGTGAATTGTTGATGCCTTCGCTTATGTAATGACAAGATTTTGATGATTAGATGCAGATTTTAAAGGAGACAGTTGTTTTGTTTTAGGAGCTGAAGAAAACCACAGAAACCTTTGTCATGATAGCTGGTAGCTCAGATGTGATGTGAACTATACTTCTGTGGGCAAGACTTGAATTAACATGCATTTCCTCTGTGTATTCATTTTAGTCATCCAGATACCAGTAGTGTTATTGTCCATTGTTGAGTTTCCTTAACGTACTGTACTTGGGTGAGGCAGTATCACAAAACCCTGGTTACCTGAAGCTGCGCAAACTTCGTGCTGCACAGAGCATCTCCAGAACGGTGAGTTGAGTAGTATCACTTGCCATATATGGGAGCACTGGGCAGCTGGTGTCTGGTGTGAGGGTGTTGGTATTTTCAGAGGTCAACAGCAGGACTTGTTCAACTGGTGTTGCAAACCATTTTTCTAAATTTTGATATTTTCTTTTAATGAATAACTGTGTGGTGCAAATGTTTTCATAATGGCCTGATAGTTGTTCAACTATTCCAATATTTCCTTTGCTGTATGGAACCTGAAGCTTGATCATCATGTTCTGAGCCAGTTGAATTCATCAGTGTACTAAACTGTTTGCCTAACTTGCATATTAATATTTTCATCCTGTTGTGCCTGGTTTTCTGAGATGGTCTTTTGACTTGTTGATTTTATGTTTTTAAGTGTGGTGCCCTGAACAATGTACTATATATACAGAAGTGAAGGTTTGTGGCCAACCATGGCATGAGAAAAGGAAATGTAAATTTTTGCCTATTCCATTTATAGTGTGTGAGATTTGAAACTATATTGCAGTCCTCAACCTTCATAGTGTGTGACAGGAAAGAATTATAAATGTCTTCAGTCATACCACTTGTAAAACACTAGGACTTAAATGTAGTAGGTTATAATTATACTTGCATAACAGACAAATGTGCAGCAATAAAATGTAATGGAAACATATTGGTAAGTAATATGTGCGATAAAACACATTTTATTGACGTGCTTTTGTTGGTTTGTTACATAAGTACATGTCAAGTTACATGTCATTGTCACATTGGGACCTCCTTTGGGGCTTCATATAACACAACTCTTACATCCTTCATGTTCTGTTAGTGTTATGGCATAGGTAGTTGGTCGTCTGCTTTTCACCGCAGGCAGCTTGATTCATTACCAGGTTAGTCCTTTGGGAGTAGTGGTGGACACAACGGGCTTGTTGCAGAACTTTTTATGTCAGTATTTTGCTCTTACTGTGCCAGTTATTCTCTGTACTCATGTCATCAGGGGCTTGCCACAGTAGGAGGGGATTGTCATTACAGTGATTTCTTCTCCTCCTCTCTCTCTCTCTCTCTCTCTCTCTCTCTCTCTTTTTTTGGGATTACATTTTTGGAGAGGGATTATGTTAGTGACCATGTTTTAAGTTTCTTCTGTAGAGTTGTATACTATCATACATTGGTAAACCATTTTTTTACTTTTATTATCAGAAAGTGCTGGAATGAGCTTTATGTCTTATAAAGTTTGTTTCACTTTATTCAGACATAGTGATTCGCATTTGACTGTGATGCCCCTGTTTGTCAGACGAGCGTTTAAAATTGTAAAATGTCCTGTTGTAAATGATTATAACGATGACTGCTGCTGTTCACATTGCAGATCGCCAACTCACAGAACAAAGTGTTCCTGAGTGGAAGCAGCCTGATGCTTAACATCAATGAACCAACATTTGACGATCTGAGTGAAAAGTTGAAAAGTAAGAAGTGAACAGCTGTCAGTAGTAGCTAGACTGTAGAGGCATATTAGAAGTGTTCCGGCAACTAGAAAATAATGTCATCTGCGAAGTCCACAAACCTGTAGTATGGACCGTACATACCATATTTCCTGCCTCATACGGCACATTTTTCCTTGAAAAATTCCCCCAGAAATCGATAAGCATCTTAATGCCAGAAGTTCAAATTATAGAGAGGACTTCAACAGCCCTTGCTGATTGTAGGGTGTGTTGTATCACTTGTAGCGCCTTTTGAGATGGAAAATAAGTTAATTCTGCTATAGCAGTTGCCCACATTGCTGTAGCTTGATGTATCATTGATTCCGTTACAAACATCTGCTTGTTGAGGTTTGAGATTCTCATGCCAATGAATGTTGTTTGGTGTTCTGGGATGTGACACCATGCAGTGTAGTAGGCAGATATCAGAGTTTCAGAGGCTCATTTTGCGTGCATTGTGAGGGTACAAGAAGGGGTGTTCTACCTTGAAGATAGAGGCATCAGGTTCATTTGAAATGTTGGTACATATCTGCCTGATTACACAGCATCACATTGCAGGAGACCATAAACTTAGCAAGTGAATGCTTTGCTGTATTGACACTTCTCAGAAAGATTACTTTTTCATTCCCATTTGAGTTCTTGCTGTTTGACACAAAACAGTTCACTGTATTTTGAAACCACCTGATAAGATTTGTGGGCCTTCATATTGTGGTCTCAGTTATGGCACCTTGTAGTCTGGCTAGTGGTTACTGATGTTTCAGACAAATGTATCGCTGTAACTTCCAGGGTAGAGGTACCTCCTACCAGACTATGTGGTCTTGTAACCAAGAAGAACACATGAATGCCCACCACTGCAGAAACCTCAAATCTTGTTTGTGGGCTTTGCGAGAATGACAGCAGTGCCTTGGTAGCAGAGACAGCTTAGTGTCTGCTGCCTCATGATAGGAATTAAGTTGGTGGACAGAGTGAAAGTTACGTTTGCACTTGATGAATTATATTTGTTTTATGATGATGTAATGTGTGCAAACGATTGCTGTTGGTTTCGGTGAATGAGAGAGCGCGTACAATATGTGTGCGTGTCAGCTATGTTGGGATGGTGTTCACTACTGTTATCCAGATGTAAAGCAATGTTGAACCTGATACTCCTGTCTCATATCAGTAATTTAAAGAGGGAAGTCACAGAATTCTTTGCTTCCCCAGCTTTGTTTCTGCATTCATTTTATAATTTTATAACATTAAAATTTTTGTGTTTTTGAAATGATCGCACTTGTTTCCCATTACACACTTAAACATTCTGCTTTATTTCATGCAGTACTGGTAACATCTCATGTATAATTTGCAGCGCGCACCTGACATATTGTGCATTACTGTGTTACCTTGGCAGCCTACATTAAGTGCACAGTTCCTGCAGGAGAGTAAGTCCTTGTTGAATTTTGGAGTGATGTTCCTGAAAATTTCACTTTAGATCGAAAGAATTTAGCACTGAGGTTTTTCTCTCTCACTCTCTCTCTCTCATGAGGATTAAGTATAATACCCAGGAGTCTGGCTGTTGAAGATCCTGCCAGCTGCAAGTGAAAACATCTTTGATTTGAATCTAGGCAATGTTCATTGTATGTTTGGTCACTAAAATTTGTCACTTTTAAAGAAAAACAATGCGTGATGATGAGGTTTGCCAGTGAGGTAAAATGTTGACTCTTGTATTTTTATTGAGTGCGTATTAAAAGAAAGTATTTCACAAGACAGATTAGAACATGAACTTCTTTTAAGATTTCTGAAAACATGGTAAGAGAGGTACAAGAATGTTGGCTGCCGGATGTATGCAGTTCTGAACACAGCTGTGAGCGTTGGATTGCATTGCTATATCATGGCTTTGTTGTAACACTTCTCATTGCTTAGCTAGAGGACACACAGATGTGGAACAAACAGAATCTCTTTGTGCATTGCCAAGCACAAATGTGAGTGTTGGATTGCATTAAGGTTCTTTGGCTGTGTTACAGCTGCTCAGATTTTTAGCCAGAAAGCATGCAAATATGAAACAAGGCCACATCACCTTATACAGGAATCCTGCATTTGATATAATTGTGCCTAATAGACCTGGATTTGTTGACTGTTACGCTTTTGTTTTGTATATGCTGGGAAATAAAGTATTTGTTGGGGTGATCACTAAAGTTGCTGTGAAATGTCGAGGGACAGCCACATAAGTGCCCCAGCTACATCCTCTGTCCGCTCCTCACCCTTTTTATGAAGCTGGAATATATATGTGTGTGGTATTTGTATCACATGGCCATGGTTATTAAGCTACACATTATCAGTTTCATCCTATATATTAGGAGTGATTTCGTGTGATTGCTGCTGATGTGCTGTTTAAAAATGGGCCCAATTTTAGCTAAGAGGCCCTAGGCAGGTGGTTTGATTACAGCCTGAAGTACACAGTTTGTACTATTTGTTGCAGATGCATAGCTGCTGTGCCTCACATTTTAATCATTATTTCTTATTACTTTTTGTAGTCTTTTTTTTTTTCTTTCTTTCTTTCTTTTTCTTTTTCTTATGTTTATTGGACCGTGCATCATCTTGATAGTTGAGTAAAGAGAAACCAACTTGATGCCACTTGTTTTATTATTATTTTATTCAGTGCTCAACATGTTTCGGACGTCAATACGTCCAT
>Ga0123355_10016876_pt1 | contig 11518 bp, 10 predicted proteins | sample TergutEmb28metaG_3_FD_89872 | JGI IMG/M metagenome (GOLD analysis project Ga0123355, IMG submission 89872) | Embiratermes neotenicus P1 segment gut microbial communities from Petit-Saut dam, French Guiana - Emb289 P1 | ecosystem: Host-associated > Arthropoda: Insects > Digestive system > Gut ...
AGTAACCGCGGTTATTCCCGCACATATTTTCAAAAGCTTATAGATTCTGGACTTGCATGCGTTAATGGCAAAACCGTTTTATCAAGCCATAAACTTAAATACGGCGATGAAATTTACTACGAAATTCCGGATGAGGTAAAGTTGTCAGGCATTACGCCGCAAAAAATCGCATTAGACATTATTTTTGAAGATTTGAGTATTATAATAATTAATAAACCCTCCGGCCTTGTTGTGCACCCCTCTTACGGACATGAGGACGGCACATTGCTTAACGCCCTTTATGGTTATGCAGGTAAAAAATTTATTCCTTATATGGTGCATAGGCTGGACAAAGACACCTCGGGACTTATAGTTTTTGCAAAAAATGAAAAAGCAAAAATAAACCTTTCAAAACAATTTCAAAAACGCACCGTCAAAAAAATTTACTATACAGCTGTGCTTGGCATTATAACCGAAAACCGCGGCCGCATAGAAGCGCCTTTAGGGCGCTCAAAAGAAAATAGAAAAGTTATGTCTGTGGGGCATGGCGCGCAAAAAATGGCCATTACCGAATTTAAAGTAATATCAAGAAAAGATAATTATTCTTTGGTTGAAGTAAACATTATAACAGGCCGCACGCACCAAATACGCGGACACATGAAATATATTAACCACCCCGTTTTGGGCGACACCGCCTATGGCGGTCCCGCAGAATTAAACGGCATAAAATTTCCAAGGCAAATGTTGCACTCGTTTGAGATAACTTTTACTCACCCCGAAAGCAGCAAAAACGTAACATTTAAAGCCCCAGTGCCTAAAGACATGAAAAATTTGTTCAAGGATAAGTAATGATAACCCAAGACCTTATACGGCGCATATTTTCGGCGGCAAATATTTCCCGCTGGAACGACCATGTGCGCCCTTTTGATTTTGCAGAGCTAGACAAACAAGCCCACAAAATGATTATCGCCTATGTTTTAGCTAAGTTTGAGGAAGACTCCGGCAACAAAATAGACTGGCAAAAACTTATAGAGGGCGGCATTTTTGAGCTTTTCCAACGTATAATGCTTACAGACTTAAAGCCCGAAGTTTTTCATGAAATCATGTCTAAAAAAAGCGCAGAGCTTAACAAGTGGGTCATAAAAAACCTGCACTCTGACATTGCCCCTGTAAAGGGCGGGTTTGAAAAACGTTTGGAAGAGTACTTTTTTAAAAAAAATTATGCCCCGCTTGAAAAACGCATACTTGCGGCCGCACACGTTATGTCTACAAAGTGGGAGTTCGGCATAATTTATCCGCTAAATTTAAAAGTTTACGGCATAGCGCGCACAAAAAAAGAAATAGACGCAAGCGCTTTGAAATTTAATGACCTTGCAGGCATGAAAAAGCTTGCCTCAAACAAAAAGTTTTACGCTTTTTTAGGAATGTGCGCGCAACTGCGCTTTCAACAACGCTGGGCGCAGGCGTTTAGAGTACCTAAAACTACGGTGCTGGGACATATGCTTATAGTAGCAATATTTTCTTATATTTCAAGCCTTGAGCTTGGCGCGTGCAACAAACGCCTTTACAATAACTTTTTTTCAGGGTTATTTCACGACCTGCCCGAAATACTTACAAGAGATATAGTGCGTCCGGTGAAAAATTCTATTTCAGGCCTTGAAGACATTATAAGGCTTTATGAAACCAAACAGGTGCATGAAAAAATTTTGCCGCTTATACCAAAAAAATGGCACCCTGAAATGAAGTATTTTATAGAAGATGAGTTCTCAAATAAAATAATGCCCCGCGGCAAAGCTTTAGTTGTAGAAAGCATAGGCGCTAAAAACAATACAGCCGCACAAAATCCTACAGACGGTAAACTTATAGAAATATGCGATAAATTTTCGGCATATATTGAGGCAAGTTTGGCGCTTGAAAGCGGCATAAAGTCGCCCTCTTTGCTTGCTTCAAAAAAAGCGCTTTACAAGGCATTTGCATTTAAAACTTACGAAGGCATAAAATTTAAAAGGGTGTTTGATTATTTTGCGTAAATTAAAGTTATCTAAAATTGAAATTTTGATACTTGCGGCGGCGGCTTTACTTTTATCGCTTGCGGCAGTTTACAATATTTATAAAAACAGCCTTATACGCCTTAACTCGGAAGCAACAATAATAATGACCCAAATTTTAAGCGCACAAGGCGAACACCGCACCCGCACGGGCAGTTTTGTAAACATTAACGCCCCTGCAAACGGCTATGCTCCCAACCTTAAAATAAACCTTACGGCAAATGAATTTTTTGACACTTTAACCGCCGTTCATAGCGGCGATATTGTGGAAGTAACTTTAACTGTAAGCAATGGTTTTTTTAGAGGCAGTACGGCTTTTGCGCGGCATTACTGGCGGGAGAAAACATTGTTTGAAGTAAACCCAAAAACTAAAATCCCTCTTCGTCATCTGTAAACAATTCAAAAACAAAAGTAGTCTCAGCGTGGTTAAAATATCTTGTCGGCGCGGTACCGCGTATAAACGCTTCAAGGTATGCTCCGGGTGTGCGGCTTAAAGCAAGCAATCCCGAGTTCGGCTCAATAAACGCCCAGTCTATATTTTCAGGTTCGGCAAAGTTTTGTACGGGTACGCCGTAAAGCGCGCCTCTCATAAAATTTGCCCATATGGGCGCGGCAAGCACACCGCCTGTTTGCCTGTCTCCCAAAGATATTGCCGGGTCATCATAACCTACCCAAACGCCTGCGGCAAGTTCGGGCGAAAAGCCTACAAACCAAACATCTGTATGATTGTTTGTGGTACCGGTTTTGCCTGCAACGGGTCTGCCGGCTCCGCGCGCGCGGGCTCCCGAGCCAGCCTCTACCGAAGCGCGTAAAAGATTTGTCATTATAAAACTTGTCTGCGGGTTTAAAACTTCACGTTCTTGGGGGATATGTTCTTCAAGCACCATGCCTGAACTATCTATAATTCTTGTAATCATAAACGGTTCGGTTCTTACACCACCCGCTGGAAACACGCTAAACGCCGAGGTAATTTCTTGTAAAGTTACATCTGAAGCGCCAAGGGCAAGCGAAAGCGTGTTTGTTAAGGGAGATTCTATGCCGAGCCTTCTGGCATAACTTATAGTACGCATTGGCGTAACAGCCATTATGGTTTCTACCGCGCAAGTGTTTATAGATGAAGCCAACGCGCGCCTAAGCGTTACGGGGCCCCTAAACCTTCCGCCGAAGTTTGAAGGCGTCCAGACACGCATGGTGTCTACAAGGTCTAGCTGATCTTCAAACTGTGTGGCAAGAACTTCAAGATGGGTTAAGCAACGCGATACTAAATCCCAGTTGCCTCTTTCATTAACAAACACCATCGGTTTGTCTTGCAGCAAAGTTGCCGCCGTAAAACCGGATTCAATAGCGGCAAGGTAAACAAAAGTTTTAAAAACCGAACCCGGCTGGCGCCTTGCCTGCACAGCGCGGTTAAATTGCGTTTCGCGAAAATCGCGCCCGCCGACCATAGCGCGTATAGCGCCTGTGTGAACGTCCATAGCTATAAGCGCGCCTTGAACTCTTGGCGGGTTTTCAATATTTTGACGCTCAAAAAACGCCGCGCGCGACTCGTCAAAAGCGTTTAAGGCTTCTTCCATAGCGGCTTCAGCGGCAATTTGCGCATTTAAATCTAAAGTGGTAAAAACTGTCAGCCCCTGCGTATGAACTTTATCGAAGCCGTATCTGTTTATAAGCATATGGCGCAAGTATTCTACAAAATAATGCCCCGACGGCTGACGCTGTATTTGGCGCTCTGTAGGCAGGGGTACTTCGCGGGCTTCGCGTTCTTGTTCTTCGGTAATAAAGCCTACATCGCGCATACGCCTAAGCACAACAGCGCGGCGGCGATAAGCGTGTGCAGGGTGCCTGAAAGGATTGTACCTGCTTGGCGCGCGGGGAATTGCCGCAAGCAATGCGCTTTCGGCAAGTGTTAACTCGCTAACATTTTTACCAAAATAAACTCTTGCCGCCGCCTCAACGCCCCATGCGCCGGCGCCAAAATTTATCTGGTTAAGGTAAAGTTGGAAAATTTCTTCTTTGGTAAAGTCGCGTTCAATTTGAATGGTTATAATAAGTTCTTCTATTTTGCGGATTGCGGTTCTTGCGGGGGTAAGAAAAAGCGTTTTAGCAAGCTGTTGCGTAATTGTAGAACCGCCTTGGGAAACCCTGCGAACGCGGATATTGTGAACAAATGCGCGTGTAATACCCCTTATACAAACGCCCCAATGGGTAAAAAAGTTATAGTCTTCAATAGCGAGAAAAGCATTTATTAAATACGGCGGCATTTCAGAAAGCGGAACCAAAACGCGGCGCTCTACAAAAAATTCCGCTATTAAAGTGCGGTCTTTATCGTAAACGCGCGTTACAAGATTTGGCGTGTAAGCTTGTAAATGCTCGGTAGACGGCACTTCTTTTGCTATGTACGCCATAGCTCTGGCGCCCGCCAAAATTGCAATGGGCACGCATATCAAAAAGAATAAAAAAAGGAGGGTTCCAAATTTAAATTTCACTTACTTCCAAAACTCCCGCGGGCTTTTCCTGCCTGCACCCTTTAAGGGCAGGCAGGAAAGCCCGCTGAAATATTTTTATCTAAAATTTCTTAAGATTGTTCCGTTCTCAAAAATTTCCACAAAAATGCGCCCGCAGCGCCGCCTATAAAGGGCGCTACTATAAACAACCACGACTGCCATATGGCCTCTATACTTGTAAACAAGGCCGGCCCGAAGCTTCTTGCAGGGTTAACCGAAGTGCCTGTTATTGGTATGCACACTATGTGTATAATAAAGAGCGCAAGACCTATAGCCAAACCCGCAAATTTTGTGTTAGCATTTTTTGCAGTAGCTGCCAAAACAACAAAAACAAAAAGCGCGGTAAAAATAACTTCGGCGGTAAAAGCGGCAAATATGCCGTAATTGCCTAAAGAGTGCGCGCCATAAGCATTAGCGCCCATAGACATAACTTCTCTTGTAAAACCGTTTGAAACTAAAACATACAAAACAAACGCGCCCAATATACCACCGGCAAATTGGTAAACAACGTAGTTCAAAGCCTCTACTTTAGAAATACGCTTATCTAAGTAAGCGCCAAGAGTTATTGCAGGGTTAATATGGCAACCCGAAATAGGCCCTATAGCATAAGCCATAACCACAACGGCAATACCGAAAGCAAACGCAATTCCCAATACACCCACATACGCGCCTGCTATCGCAGCCGCGCCGCAACCTATAAGCACCAAAAATGCGGTTCCCAGTAGTTCAGCTAAATACTTCTTTTGCATAATTTTTTCTCCTTTTAGTTTAGTTCTTCCTGTATTTTTGAGGCTTCGATAATTTTAGGGATATGTTCTTCTTTGCCTATTGCCATAATATGAACGCCATGGGCAAAGCTTTTAAGGCTTTTAATAAGCTCGGCGCATATTTTTATGCCCTCATCCAAAGGGTCTTGGGCGCCAAGCATACGGCTTTGCACGCTTTCAGGTATAACCACGCCGGGCAAAGTTTGCAAAAACTGCATAAACTTTACCGAATGTATTAAACTTACGCCAACAAGAACTTTAATTTTACCATTTTTGGGAAGTTTTTCATAAAACTTTTTAAAGGCTCCCGCGTCAAAAATTACTTGTGTTTGAAAAAACTCTGCGCCAGCTTCAACTTTTTTATTAAACATTTCCACTTGCAAACCGTCAGGGTTTGCCTGCGGGTTAACAACCGCGCCCAAACAAAATTTAGGGCTGCCTTTTAGGGGTTTGCCTGAAAGGTCTGCGCCTGCTTCAAGGCCGCGGGCGGCTTTTAAAAGACGTACGGGGTCTAAATCGTAAACGGGTTTAGCGTCTTTACAATCGCCGGCGTTTGGGTGATCTCCCGAAATTATAAGTATGTTATCTATGCCCAAAACCGACGCGCTTAAAAGCTCTGACTGAAGGGCAATTTTATTTTTGTCGCGGCAGGCTATTTGCAGTACAGGCTCTATTCCTTTTTGTAAAAGCTTCGCGCACATTGCCAGACTTCCCACACGCATGCTCGCGCGTTGGTTATCTGTTATGTTAACGGCGTCTACAAAAGGAGCAATAATTTCAGCGCGTTCTAAAACACCCGATATGTCTGTACCTTTAGGCGGAAATAACTCTGCCGTTATTATAAAATCGTTAGTTTTTAACTTGTCTTTGAATTTCATTGCACTCCATTTAAAAGGGGGCGTCTGCGTGCCCCCTAACCCCCATGCGTTACTTTTTGTTGCGACAAAAAGTAACCCAAAAACGCGGGCGTTTGGCATAAGGTTGCACAACGGCAAGAAGTTGGCAACCTTCTGGACAAACGCAACTACATAAGCGCGGCTACTGTCGCAAGCGCCAGCAATCCGCGAAACGGCAAAAAAAAGAAACGCCTATTTTCTTTTGTTATATATTAAACACCAAGCGCAATCTTTCATTATGTCGGCTTCACATTTACCGTTAGCATACCCGCCGCACGAACCGCTTATAAGCCCTTTAGAGCAACGGGTTTTAGGGCAAATGCCCGCCGTTTCATTAAGCACACATTCTTGAGCGCACACACCGCAAAATTTGTGCGTAATATTTGCGCGCTCTACAGTGCCAAGATATTTCGAATTAAGCCCGGTAACAATTTTTTTATCCGTTAAAGCGCTTAAAGCCCCCGCGCCCGCGCCGCAAGCAAGTACTACGGCTTTGTCGCTTTTCAGAAAAGCTTCATTTTTTAGCAAATCTCTTTTTAAAAGGCGCATATCGCAGGCAGAGTCTACAATTACCGTGCCTAAAACAATTTTACCCGCTTTTTTTAAACTGTCACTTAACGCTAAAATTGCCGCCTCGTCACCCGTGGCGCACTTTTTAGCGCAACCGCCGCAACCTACTATAAAAAGCGCTTGCGCGCCGCATGTTGCTTTCAAAATTTCGTCAAAGTTTTTTTTAGCTGTTATTATCAGGGTCTTAGACCCTCCTTGAATTACGGCTAGTTTACGCCACTGTTATTTGCAAGCGTTTCCATAACTTTCGCCCACCCTTTTTCCAAACCCAAACTGTCAACTGCATTAAAAAGTTCAACACACTTGTTAAGCACATTATTTACAGTTTCATTATCTTCTCTGGGAAAGTTTGAAAGTACAAAATTTGCGGTTGGGATTTTTTCGGGCAAGGGGCCAATACCGAGTTTTACGCGCGCAAATTCTTGCGTGCCAAGGCATGATATTATAGAACTTATGCCATTATGCCCGCCGGCAGAACCGCTCATTCTTATTTTCCAACTGCCAAACGCTACGGCAAAATCATCATAAAACACTAATATTTCTGACGGCTTTATTTTATAATACTTCATAAATGCCGCTAAAGGCTCGCCCGATAAATTCATGTACGTCACGGGCTTAATAAAGCTTGCTTTTGTGCTTACAGAAATATCCGCCATATTATCGGTTTTCCACTTTTGCCCTAAACTTTCAACTATACAGTCCAGTGCTTTAAAACCGAAATTATGGCGGGTATTTTTATATTTTTCTCCGGGGTTTCCAAGCCCCACAAAAAGTTTAATCAAGCCGCTTTTGGGCATTTGTTATTTTTTAGCGGCGTCGCCTTCGCCCTCTTTATCTTTTTTGCCTTTAGATATAACTTCAGGCTGGGCGGCTTCCGCGCCTGCTTCAGCCGTGGCTTCCGCTTCGCCCCTTGGCGCTGAAACGTTAACTATAAGCGTTGAAGGCTCTTGGGTATACTCTACCCCATCAAGCTTAGGCAAGGTAGCAACGGTAATTGAATCTCCCAGGTTTAGGTTTGTAACGTCTACCGTTATGGTTTGGGGAATGTTTGTAGGCAAGCACGAAATTTTTATTTCGCGAAGCAGCGTTTCCATAAGACCGCCGTGGTTTTTAACGCCGTTAGAAACACCTTCTATATGAAGCGGTACGGAAACTTCAATTTTTTCTTTCAAAGATATCGCAAGAAAATCGGCGTGTATGGGGTTTTGGGTAATCATGTCGCGCTGAAGTTCTTTTAATATCGCGGCTTTTTTACCGCCTGATGTTTCAAGCGTAATAATGGCGTTAACGCCTTCGGTTTTTACTATTTGAAGCAAAACTTTGGAATTAACCGAAACTGACTGCGCTTTTTCCTGGTTGCCGTAAAGCACCGCGGGTATTAAGCCCTTTGCGCGAAGTTCCTTAACTGTGTGTTTTGTTTGCGACGCTACATCTCTTACATCTGCTTTAAGCAATACTTCCTTCATTTTATCTCCTCTACTACCCTGGGTGTTACACCCTTCTTTTTTATCGTTATATAAACGGGCAATGCCCTATACTATACAAATAGCGCGCTTATAGATACATCTTTAGAAATACGCGTAATGGCTTCTGCAAGCAGTGACGAAACCGATAAAACTTTAATTTTTTCGCTGGTTTCTTTTTGGCATATGGAATCAGTAATTACAAGTTCTTCTAAGGGTGAATTTTTAATTTTTTGCTTGGCTTGCCCCGAAAGCACACCATGAGAAGCCGCCGCGAAAACTTTTAAAGCCCCCGCGTTTTTAATGGCTTCTGCAACTTGTGTAAGCGTGCCGGCGGTGTCTACCATGTCATCTAAAATAATGGCGTTTTTACCTTTTACCTCGCCTATAATATTCATTATTGCCGCCTCGTTAGGACAAGGGCGGCGTTTGTCTACAATGGCAAGGTCTGCGTCGTTTAAGTGTTTGGCAAAGTCGCGCGCGCGCTCTGTACCGCCTGCGTCGGGCGAAACTACAACAATGTCTTGTAAATTTTTCTTAGAAAAATAATCCAGCAATACGGGCTTGGCGTATAAGTGATCTACGGGGATATCGAAAAAGCCCTGTATTTGACCTGCGTGTAAATCCATAGTTAAAATTCTTGAAAAACCCGCCGAAGCAAGTAAGTTTGCAGTAAGCTTTGCCGTTATGGGCACGCGCGGTTCGGCTTTTCTGTCTTGGCGGGCATAGCCGTAATAAGGCACAACGGCGGTAATACGCATTGCCGAAGCGCGCTTTAGAGCGTCGCCAATAATTAAAAGTTCCATTAAGTTTTCATTAACGGGGTTTGACGTGGGCTGTATAACATAGCAATCCGCGCCGCGCACATTGTCTACAATTTTTACGCGCGTTTCACCGTCTGAAAAACGCCCTACCATAGCGTCTGCAAGTTCTACGCCCAGTTTTTGGGATATTTGTTTTGCAAGCTCGGGATTTGCATTGCCCGAAATAATTTTAATTTTCATAAAACAAACTTCCTTTTTTTATTTTAAAGCTAAGCTTTACTTTTTTCAGGCGCGCCTGTTGGGCTTACTAACTTGCCGCGCTCGCGCAACTACAAGAGTATTTTCAGGCACATTTTTGGTAATTGTAGAACCCGCCGCAACCAAAACATTTTTACCCACGCTTACGGGCGCTATAAAGTTTACGTTAGAGCCTACAAAAGCGCCTTCGCCTATTACTGTACGGTGTTTACTTTTGCCGTCATAGTTGCATGTAATGGTACCGGCGCCGATATTAGCGGCTTTGCCTACATGCGCGTCGCCTATATAAGACAAATGGTTAATTTTTGCACCCGCGCCGATTACAGACTTTTTAACTTCGCTAAAATTGCCCAAACGCGCATTTTCGCATAAAACGCTTTCCGGCCTTATATGCGCGAACGGCCCCACTTTTACGCCTTTTGCAAGGCGCGCGCCGTTTATGTAAGAGTGTTCAATTTTAGCATTGTCGCCTATCAGGGAGTTTTTTATAAAACTTCCCGAACCGATTAAACAATTTTTGCCTACTTTAACGTTTCTACCTATAAAAACATTAGGATAAATCACGGTGTCGGCGCCTATTTGCGCGTCGCTTGCTATGTAAACACTGTTCGGCGACATTACCGTTACGCCCTTATCCATAAGGCATGAAAGCGTTTTGCGCTGCAAGTAGGTTTCAGCATTTGCAAGTTCAAGCCTGTTGTTTATGCCTTGCACCTCTTGCGTGCAAGAAGCAACGCAGGAGTAATCTTTAAACCCTTTTGATTTTACATATTCTACTGCGTCTGTAATATAATACTCTTTTTTTGCATTATTGTTTTTAAGGCGGGGCAAAATGTCCCAAATAACCTTGTTAAAACAGTATATTCCCGCATTTATTTCTTTTATTGCTTTTTGCTCTGCGCTAGCGTCTTTTTCTTCAACGATTTTTGTAAGCGTGCCGCTTAACCCTGTTACCATACGTCCGTAACCAAACGGATTTTCAAGCTTAGCAGATAATACTGTAGCACCCGCGCTTTTTTTTATGTGGCTGCTTAGCAATTTTTTTAAAGTTAGCGGTTCTATTAAAGGAACATCACCCGACAAAACCAAAATATTGCCTTTATAATTTTTAAAGGCGTTTTGCGCCTGCTTTAATGCGTGCCCTGACCCTAATTGCTTATCTTGATAAATAACCGTAGTTTTAGTTTTTAATGTTTTTAAATAGTCTTCGACCGCACCTGCTCCCGAGCCTACAACAACGGCAATTCTGTCGGGAGACAATGCCGAAACGCTTTCTATCACCCTGCCAAGCATTGGCGTTAACGAAACCTCGTGCAGAACTTTCGGCACAGCAGACTTCATTCTTGTGCCTTTACCGGCGGCAAGTATTACGGCAGAAAAATTTTTCATACAAAACCTAAAAACCCCTACGGATATTGTACCCCTAGGAAAGATATATAATATTCAACCCAAATATTGTATAAAAAAACCCCAAAAAAGTAAACAAACCGTATGCTTAACCGCAGTGTATGCCAGCTGGCTCTCTTATGCGCTATTAAATTGACTTTTATGGGTTATAATTGTAAAATCCTCTGCATACGCTATCTTAAAACCAGTTAAACCATTAAAATGTCAATTAAAAAGCTTATATTTTTTGTTTTATTCTTTACTTTATTTACGCCCAGTCCCTCTAAAGCGCAAAATGTTGTTTTTTCCCCAACCGCAAACCCGGGCAATACATTTACTTTTGACATAAACGCAGGCTTTAGAAATATCCGTACCTGGCGTTTTGAAATTTCCTTACTTGACGCGCCAAACCATGTGCGCGTTTTTGAAGGTGAAGGGCACCCCCCTCAGGAAATAATTTGGAACGGTAAAGACTCTGCCGGAAATATCGTGCCTTGCGGAATATACGCGGGCGTTTTGTATGTGATTTTAAGAAACCAAACTCACTCTATAGAAAACGCGCAGGTAATTATAGACACCACGCCGCCTTTGGCTTCAATAACCATACACGAAGACATTTCATTTTTAAAAAACGGCTCACTTACCCAAAATTTTCAAATACACATAAGCGCTTCAGACGAAAATGGCATTGACTTCAGCCGCACAAACCTTACAATTTTCACCGGTAATCACAGGCAGGTTAAAAGTTATTTTTTTGGCAGAAATATACCCGCCTACATTATCTGGGACGGCAGAGGCAGTCATTCTACCCGCGTAATGCCTCCAGGGTATTACCGCATTGTTTTTAGCGTTTTTGATATTGCGGGAAATAGCTCTTTTGTAA
>Ga0123355_10016877_pt1 | contig 11518 bp, 4 predicted proteins | sample TergutEmb28metaG_3_FD_89872 | JGI IMG/M metagenome (GOLD analysis project Ga0123355, IMG submission 89872) | Embiratermes neotenicus P1 segment gut microbial communities from Petit-Saut dam, French Guiana - Emb289 P1 | ecosystem: Host-associated > Arthropoda: Insects > Digestive system > Gut ...
CGTCAAGGGTGGCGCCGTTCGTAAAGGGTTCCCAGTCCGACGTGAATACTTCGAGCGGACCAAGGGCAACCGAACCCTAACCAAAACTGATGGCCTGACGGTCTATAACATAACGACGTTCGCCTATGGCCTGACGACCGCCACCAGGATAGCCAACAAAGAGGCCTGCAAGTTCTACGTCAGAAAGTATATCGACAAGAACCTGGGGGCATCTACCGACACATTCCGAAAGCGATTCTACCACAGTCGGAACTTGGAGCTCCCCGCGGTCATCAAGACAAAAATCGGGTCAGCCAACGAAGGCTACGTTGACGTCAAGACACTCTACGAGGTGCGCCACAATCGGTTACTAGGCATGGCCCATCAAAGGTATGCAAGCGACTATAACACCGTCCAGGCCTGGATAGACAACAACACGAAAATCGAAATCAAGGCCGGACTGACGCAGATAACGGACCCTGACGAGTTGGCCCGCATCGATGCAATCTTCCCAAAAGATGAACCAGAACAAATCAAAATAAAAGGAGTATAACCCATGGAGCAAATCACAATCATTATCTCATTGTTACAACAACTCAGACACCTGACAACCGCCCAGGACACGCCACAGGCCTTCCAAGGGCTCTGTAGAGCCATTTATGAACTTAGGCAGCACTTCGACAAGGAAGTAACTTACTTTTGCCCGGACACGGAACAGAACTACAAGTTCGATGATTTAATGCGAGAGTATGGCCTCGAGAAAACCCAAACAAGCCGGCTACTTTCGTCCTACGCTCGATACTTTGACCAGGACAAAATCAAGCCCGCTTTTGCGGAATTTTCCAAGTGCAAATTGTTCGAACTTCTGACGGTTCCTACGTCCATGCTCGAACCCGACGTCGAATGCGGCCGCGTAACCGCTCACTCGACCGTTCGCGAAATTCGTAAATACGTCAAGCAACATAAACCAAAGAAGGACCAGGCAAACGGTAGCGCGAACACCGAAACGGACGAGTCCGACATCGAACCCGTCTATAACCCGGCACAGCAATATCCGTTCTCCTACTTCGAGCAAAAGACAAAAGCCCAACTCCTGAACATGGTTTGGGAACTCCAAAAATTCACTTACAAAAAGCGAGGTGCGAGATGAAAGACAATGTTTGCTGTAGGTGTGGAAGTGAAACGGGTAATGGCACCAGGTTTTGCAACTTGTTCAACTGTGAAGTTTGCGACTTGCTATGTTGTTCATGCTTTTGTAAAGGGTGTGGGCAATTTGGGTTGTGTGTATGTGATTGGATAGAGTCGATGAAATCGGAGGTGCAAAGTGACTAACGTATTTCATGGGCTGACAAAAGAGCAAGCCGAAATTGTATTCTCCCCGGAAGGTCCAGCCTTGATAGTCGCAGGACCAGGCAGTGGCAAGACCCGCGTCTTAACGGCTCGGATAATGTATATCATGTTTTTGCCGGCCATTAAACAAGACAAGGAACTTCTAGGCGAGTTTATGTCCTGCACTCTCGAAGAAAAAACAGAAATACTCTATAACCTAACCCAGGGCGGCGGCCGCACCAGCCCCGACAACATCGTCTCCCGATATTCTTCTTAAACAGATACTTTGGGGGTGCGGGGGCAAAGCCCCCGTTCGTCAAATAATAATATTCGCCTGTGGGTATGTGGGCAAATCTGAAAGATTTGTCCATCATATCCAGTCAGTGTGGTCAAGTGGTAAACCGCCCCCTTGCATTCCTAGGGCGGTTTTCCATCTTGTCCATCGCTGACCCTGCAGGCCCCTGCGGTCGCTTGCGGCCGCCAAAAGACGGTTTAGTCGGGCGGTCGTGGAGCCCGAACGCTGCGCCGTCGGGCTCACGCGCCGCACGGCCCCTTACTTGACAGTAGTAACACTTAAATCCAAAAGAGATTTTGCACTTGCAAATCAAAAACTAAAATGCTACCATTAATTATTCAAAAAGAAGGGGGCACTCCACCCATGAAAAAGTTTTTTGTTATTCCGCTTTTGTTCGCCTTGTTCGTTATTCCACTAGCCATGACAGGGTGTGGGAACGATAGGAACGAGCCGCGAGTTTTTATTAACACTGATTTTTTCTATTGGATTGAAAATCCACCGAGAATGGTTGATTTAGAAACTGCTTTCGGTTGGGAAACTAACGTTAGGGGTAATCTTGTTAATCAAACAAGTCAGTCAAGGGTAGTTAGTATCAGAATTAATATCTATGGTGATTTTGATGAAACAATTGTCTTGGGGACTGTTACGATTCCTATCAACGTTGTTGCGAACCAAAGCGTAACGGTTACTCGAACAGTTGTTGTTCCTTTTCAACCTGCACCACAGGTGTTTAGTATGACTATTGTCGGAATGACGCCTGAATTGTAGGGCTTGAAATCTCCCGCAAAACCTGGTATTTTGTCGTATCGTATGCACATGCGAAATCCGACAAAAAGGGGACACTCCACCCATGAATAAAAAGAAAGAATACACGGCCCGGCAAAAGTTTAACCTACTCCAAAAATGGTGGCTCCGTGGTGGCAGACGCGAAGACGCCGAGTGCGTTGCGGACCGCAGAAACTGTAGTGTTAGCAGTCTCTACGCTTGGCAAAAAGCCTTCAGGTTCCAGGGCAAGTCCGGACTTCGAAACAAGTCCAAATGTCCGCATACACCACACCCAACGGCCCACACAGCCCAGGAACTGGCAAGTATAGCAGAAGTTATATCGCGCTACCCAAATAAAAGTCGTCCATACTGGCACGGCGTTTTACGCGCAGAATACGGATATACTCGCTCGTTCGATGGCATGTGCCACCGTATCCGCTTAGACTTCCTGACTCCCAGGCCCAAACTCGAATTCGAACGTCGTAAACGTCCACCACTACCAACCATAGGTATCGAGGCCCAAGTCGACGTGAAGTATGTCCCACTTGAAACAATGGCCCCGGAGATGTATTCAGGATATCTAGCAACCGGTGCCAGGCTTTATCAATACACGATGATTGACTGTTGCTCCCGCGAAGTCTTTGCATATTTCGACGATGGTTTCGGCCAAGCCGAAAGCGTTGACTTTCTGCATCGAGCACACCTCTTTTTCGGTCATAGATTCCACTACATTCGAACCGACCAAGGCCGAGAGTTTACAAATGACCTCGAAGAAAAACAAAGCCTATTTTCGCTATTCCTGGAGAAACTCGGAACAGAATACATAATCAACCCACCACGTTCGCCCTGGCGAAATGGTATGGTAGAACGTGTCCACCGAACATTCAATGAAGAATTTTACTACGACAATATCAAGTCCTTCTCGTCCCTCGAAGATTTACGCGCCAAGGGCAAATCCTACCTAATCGAATACAATACAATCCGGACACATTCAGCCCTACGTTCCGCCACCGGTCAACGATACATAACACCGCAACAAAAACGTGATGAACTCCTGGCCGAAATCAAAATTAATAATCAACACGAAATAAAACCTGTAAAACAAAATCGAACCCGGGCAGAGGCGACACGCAGCGAACTATTCAAACTCCCGGAGCAACTGGTCGCCTAAAGTCCTCAAACCGAGTAACCGGCTTTTTTGCTTGCCAATTTTTGGAATTCCTGCCATATTTAGTGTGGATAACAAAAACGGAAGGACTTTACGTCTCCGACGGCAGGGGGGCTCTGCCCCCCTTGACCCCCCCGTTACAAATATACGACAAAAAAAGAGTCCGAATTCAGTTGACAGGTTGCATTTACAGAACTTTTTTGTAAAACTTTACAAAACCATGCCCCACTTATCGGACGCGCATTTTGTTACGAAGGATGACAAAGATAATGATACCTACAATTAAAAGTGACACAGCCGCGATAATAAGTAAGACAACAACAGTCGACATTGGGGCGGTGATTTCAAAACCTTGACTGAAACGAACTATGCCGTTATCGTCGCGAATTGTTACGCGGACGTTTCCGGTTTCCTCGCCAAATATATGGACGTAGATGTCATTTTCGGCCCAGTTTGCACTGAAGCCCCAAGACGACGTACCAGTGCCGAGGACTAGCGTTGAACCATTAAGTGTGATTTCGGCAATCCCACCGGAACCCATAAACATAGATAACAAAGCGGTGTCAATAGTAATTGACGTGTTCTCCGAGGTTGTTGACGTTCCCCATGCAACCGAACTTTGAATTGCTCCGCCGAACGTTGCGTTATCAAAGACGGCGACCTGGATTTCGAATTGATGAGTCCTTGCCGCACGAACGCCGTCGTCGGCGATTCCGATTGTTATTTCATATCGACCGATGCCGGTTGAAGTGTCTATATAGAGTTCGGTAACTGGGCGGGTGAATCGAGATATAATACTTATACCCCTTAATGAAACGTTTGCTATGGTCAGGTTGTCGCCGCCGGCGAAGCTGAATGACTCTATTGGCATTCTTGCATTAACGACCTGGGCGGTAAAAGTCCTTGTGCGATATGTTCCTGCCATAATTCGATAGACAATTGTGAATTCATAACTTCCTGGGAGACTTGTCCTGAATGGATTTTGGTGGTCGAGTTCGGGAAGCTCCATTGGACTGCCGTTACGTGTTGCGGTCAGGTCATGGATTCGCATGTGGCTTGTTACATGGGGACTGAATGGAATTGATATTGGTCGGATTACCAGTTCGTCATTGAACACAAGGCCATCATTCACCGTGTCAAATCCCTGGGCGTCGTTACCAACGAGGATTGGAACACGGGACAACGAGGTTATCGTGAAATAGTCCAAGAAGGCGGATTGGCCGGATACTATGTGTTCGAATTGCCTTGTTCTGCCGGCCCAGTCGCGGATAACGAACCTGAATACACCATGGTGATGGTGTGACAATGTCAGGCTCTCGCCCGAGCGGAATGTCCCGTCGGGATTGCCGTCAGGGTGCCTGTTGACATAATAATCAACGAATATCAGGTTTCCAGGGTGTTGGTTGAATAGGTGTGCGGCCCCTCCCTGAGTATTGCCAACCCTGATTAAAAGTGGGTTATTTTGTCCGATTGTGTAATATGTGAGGTGGACGGGCCCAGATTCGTTCGCGACCAGGTTGACACTTATATTCGATTGAGAAAGCCCATCCCCAACCGTAATTGGATCGATTACCGATATTGCCAGGAACAATGTTGCGGTGTCGGTGCCAGGTGACCTGAGGGCATATATTACGACTTCGGGGTTTCCGATCTGGCGAGTGTGATAATGAACGGCAGAGTTTGGGCGAACGAGGCCTCTTGGGAAATTACGCGTTGGAACAATTTGAAGCCCAGGCGTGTTTGGAAGGATTTCAAGGTTTGGTTCGTTTATGTTTGCAAGTTCACGTGCGGCGGCAGTATCGGTGGACAACAAGAAATAATGCGGAATGTAACGGTTCGTGCCAGTAAAGAAGAAACTTTGCGGGGATGCCCTGAGCAATGTATTGTCAAAATAGACATTATAGGTCGTGTTGTCAACGTCGGTTATATAAATAAGATAAGTTCTTTGGGTCCAGACTTCGTTTGATATGGTTACAACATACGCTCCTGCACGATTCAGGACGAGACGTGTTTCGCCGCGCAACAATGTCCGACGCTCGGTCAATGTTGCTTGGGGATTGTTTGGGTTTGGGAATGTCCGTTCGAACGAGATTGTGGTCGCGAAAAGTCCCGGTGTATGGCGGATATTAAGTTGCAAGATCCCATTAAACACATTTGTTTCGGGCCTTGGCAAGATTTGTTGAAAGTCTCCTGATAGATTTGTCCATTCAAGGTCAAATGGGTCGGAGTTGTCTTCTCCTCTGGTTTGAGGAAGGATTGTATAGAACACCCAAACCTCGTGAAAAACAAGATTTCCGGTTGCCTGGGAATATATTCGAACTTCCCAACGCTCACGGACATTGTTATCAGGACGAATTTCAAGGATTGTGTGGCTGCCGACGCGACCGGTCTCGGGATCGACAAATTGTTGATAGTTACCCGCAGATATCCCATCACGCCAAATTGTTACGTTATGGACGTTTGTTGTAAAGGTGATGGCAACTCCCCTTGGGTCGCCGGTATATCTTAGGTCGCCCGTTGATGGGTGAGTTCTTGATCCACCGCGATAGTCGAAGTGAATGTGGTTTCCAAAGTGCCCGTTGTGTTCTGCCCTGGTTGTATTCCCAAAGTTGTCGGTGATTGTGAATAAAAGTTCGTCATAGGCAGGGCTGAGCGATAGATTTTGACTTTGCATAACGCGGAAGCGACCATTTGAAGAAATAACTGTGTTATATACCCCAGGCCCGCGGAGGTTGTCTATGCGAAGTTGAAGGTGCAGACGTGGAGCCTGGCCGTCGACCTGATGATAAAAAGATGGCAGTTGATTAAAGTTTTGAACAACCACATCAAGTTGGGTGGTGCCAAGGACACGCTCGATATGAATCATTGGTGCGACGACGTTTTGATTTTTTTGGAAGAGATTAGTTGCTGTAAAGTGTCCGAATCCGTTGTTAAAGAAGATTTCGCGGTGCTGGTTCTGGGCGTCTTGGAGCCAAACGTTAACAACGTTAATAAAGTTGTGCCAACTTGGACCATTAATTGTTGTTGGCGACAAAAGAACGCCCGCTGGATTAATTGTTCCGTGTTGAGCCGTTGCCGCGGTCCTGCGGAATGCGTTCGTTCCTATGCGGAGAATAAAGTTTGGATTGTTATCCCAAAAGTCCTGGGCCCCAGTTAATTGAACATTTTGACCAAACAGATCCCCAACACCAAGTTCAAGAATATTTGTTATGTCGTCACGAAGTCCTGACGTGCTTATCCTGTCGATGAAACCGTTTCCGCGAACGTTAATATAGTAAATCCTGATGTTATCCGCCCTGTCGCGTTCGGTGATTCTAAAAAACCTGTTATCTTGGCCTTCTCTTTCCAGTCCTATGACACTGTAGATTGGAACTCCGTGAGGTAATGGGATGGATACGCTTTGACCATCGGGAAGTGGTTGGCGGTTTGATTGAACCTCGAAGATTTCCAGGCCGAGGCTGTCCAACCCTATTGGGTCGGCCGTAAACAAGAATGTATGCGGAGCCGAGAAGAAATAGGTTTGATACTCAAATGTGGATACCCAAAAGCTGTCGAGACCTTTTAGGGCGTTTAAATTATTTTGTGGTGCGGTGTTGTCGATGTGAATTTCGAATACGAGGCTTCCGACCACCGGGTCCGAGGTACCAAGCGTTATTACAAAGTGATCTCCGTTATTAAGGCCCAGTCGGGATAGAACGTATTCGTGGACTGTTCCAGTTTGGTTAATAATGTCTGTGTCACGGATTAGGTTCATTTGTGCGGTCGTCAGCCCAACTCCGTTTCGTGTTATTAAAGATGACGTGATATCAGCAAAGAACATTCGTGGATCGGATCGTGTGTACCTGAATGTTAATGTGTCGGTGGATGTATAACGGGTTGCCTGGATTGTTCGATTTGCTCCTTGGCTCAAGGCTGGTGTTTGAATTGGAACGTCGTTTATTTTAAACATAGCGTCCGAGTTCCCTGCGGTTATCTCGAACAGAATCTGGGACCGGGTTGTCCTGTTTGGTATCAGACCACCTACGCCGAATTGTTGCCACCTCAGACCGCCACTTCCATCCATAAAAGTTGCACGATACACACCGTTTTGGGAGATTGTTTGCCCAACTGCATTTTGATGGAGCATTTCAAATTGGCCATTGCCTAGATACCTTTCCATAGAAACGCCCAGATTCAGTGCAGAAAATGTTACATTGCTACCAAGGAGTGTCAGTTGATTGCCACCAAATTGGACGTCGTTAAAGTGATGTCCAAATTTTGTTCCCCCAACAGGCAAAAGTGCAAGTGCAGTCGAGTTCGTTTGAATAACAAGATCGTTTCCGGGCATCATGTTAAAGTTTGAAAATGTTTGAAAGTCACGGTGAGTTGCGGTCTTTACGCCAAATTGCATGCGAACGTCGGATATCCACCTTGGATCGTGCGGTGCAATTATTGGAGTATTGTCGACGATAACATAATGATTACGAACCAGGTCAGAAGTCGCAGTTGATGGATCAAGGCGACGCGTAATAACATATATCCCTGGTGGTGTTCCTTCAACTGTATGGTTTATAGGCAAGAAACGAAGTTCGTCCAAGCCTGGATTTTGGACGGCATCAATGCTGTGCGTTATGTTAAACAGGCTTTGGTTCGAGAATGGAAAGTTTGGATTTGCAATTGGGACGATGACTCCGCTTACTTCCTCCTCTCCCGTGAATCTTTGCCAGGTCATTGGATAGAATGCTATGTCTATGTATTCGACTATGTTAGATGTGTGCGATTGCAAAAACGAGAACCCAACAAAGTTCTGATTAGCAATTCCTTGGGGACGAACAACCGCTACATCGTCACCAAGTGTCCCTCCCGGATGAAAATCAGATGTTTCATTTTCCAAGATAACACCACGTGCCATGTCCGAATTTGTAAATATATAAAAGTAAGAAACATTGCCAAGGGCGTCAAAGCTTCGGAATATATAGTAACCATCGGCATCAAGTGTTCGCGAATGCCCAGGTGGAGCGATTTGAACGAACGAGGACTCTTCAACCGTTGTTGAATATTCGACCCTTTCAATTGGGATTGCAAGGTTGCCACCATTTAGGAATCCTTGGGCGGTCCAAAGTGTTACAAGCTCTGGTGCGAGGATATTATTTATTGGCTGGCCAAGGAATTGAATAACTTTGTGAGTTCCAAATCCAATAATAGGCAAGTTCGATGGGTTGAAATGCACCATGTTGATATCTTGATTGGGAAGTCTTTGATGGTTTTGTGCAAATGCAGCACGGGTGTTGTCGACTATTAAAGTAAATGTAGATTCGTTTCCAACATCGTCTGCAATTGTAAATATATATAAGCCAGAGTTTATAATAGGGCTTGTCAGTCTCCAACCACTGTTATCTTGGTTTGGTGTGATTTCGAACTCCATTGGAATCCCTGCGGCGGTTTGCATCCGATATGGTGCATTTTGGTGGGTTAGCCCCGGATTGTTACTTTGAACAAATCCCAGTGATAATGCCAAGTAATGTTGAATTGGAAAGAACATTGCGTTCGCACCCGCGATTGCATTTGTAAAACCTATGCCACTTGGTTTATTGCCCCAGGTTAATGTTGCCCCGAATTGTTGTGTTTGGCCTGCACCGACGATTGCATGGTTGTCGCCGAGACAAAGTGACCCGCCATTATGTTCAAGATAAAAGTTTTGAATCGGACTGCGGTCTATTAAAACCCTGAAAATCGTGTGGGCCTGGTTAAACGCACCGTGGAAAATTGTAAATGTATAGATGCCCTCGTGCGAGTTATGAAAGAGGTCGGCCTGTTGCGCCTTGGTTAGGTTTTGAAAATTTGGTACGGTTTCCAAAACATTTGTGCTTGGCGGAAATTCCGTTATTACGAGTTCAACGCGTGTTGGAGTGTTGAATGGGGATTCCTGGCCTGCGTCTATACCATCAAAAAAGACAAGCAAGTCCCCCGCGGTTGGAATGCCCGTGTCTCGGAATTGATGGATGTGCAAGAAATCATATCCGCCAAGATTATCCGGAACGCGAATACGGACGTCGGTTATATCCACAATGCGAAAGTGAAAGACCTGGAAAAACGGTTCGGTTCGGGCGGGAGAAAAACCATGAACTGCCGGACCGAAATTGTAGTAGATTGTTATTATATACTCGCCCGGTTGGACAAGTGGTTCTGATAGTGAAAAATTGCGACGCTCCCATTCATTGCCGCGTGCAGGCATAAATGATAATCGTGACAAATTTGGGCCTTCGTTTGCCTCGCGTGCAACAGAGCCAAGTCCATTAAACATAACAGGTGGCGAGTTCGTAACAACAGGTCTTGACGTAATATTATTTTCAAGCCATGTTTGGTAGATGTTTGCATCAAGCAGTGTTTCGGCAATCGAGCTTTTTACGGGAAGTTGCCTGGTGATATCTGCACCAACGTTTGTTTCGTTGTCCCAGTCCTCTCCCCCAAACCATTCGCCGTTGTAATACGACCTGAAACCAAACACGGTCAGAGACCAATTATATGGTGAGAAGTTTGTTACGGGGACTCGGCGAGTTACACCCGTGTGTGTTGTGAACTCGAAAATCATTGCCGAATGAAAATTGTGTGTTCCGATTTCAAGCATTTCGTGACGAATTGGGCCAAGTTGCGGATGGTCGTGGTTCCCTGTTATATTACGAACCTGGGGATTAAGTGGGTTTGTGTGTGTAACTGTCCAGTCGAACCTGCTTTGATTAAACTCGGTAAATGGTGTTGGCCCGCCAAAGTTAAAAAAGAATTCATTTGGGCGGGCACCTTCGATTATTCCTTGACTTTGGACATTTGGGTGAATTATTGGACTTGTGCGTTGTGTTATTGTTCCATCCCCAAGCTGACCATTGGTATTAAGTCCCCAAGCGTTTATGTGGCCCGTGTTGCCGCCAAGACTTGATGTCCCACCTGCCGAGATCGTGCACCAACCGCTTTGGCGGCCGATCCTTGTCGGAGTTGTTCGTTGAATTGTTGTTCCGTCACCTAGGCGTCCGTTTGTGTTAAGTCCCCAAGCGAACAAGACTCCGTTTGCCACACCAAGACTGTGTGAAGTTCCCGCGGAAACATTCGTCCAATCAGACCTTTGGCCTATCCTTGTGGGCGATAAAACATCGCCAGCTGTTAAATCATTCCCAAGACGTCCGTTCGCCGCACCGCCCCAGGACATAAGTTCTCCGCCGGCAATACCGAGACTGTGGGTGGAACCCGCTGAAATATGTGTCCAGTCCGTTCGGGGTCCGACACGATAAGGAACAAGTTGATTTCCCGCCGTTACGCCCGTTCCCGTGCGTCCGTTCAGGTTTTGCCCCCAGGCAAACAGTTCCCCCCCCGCGATGCCGAGGCTGTGGGTAGAACCCGCCGAAATATATGTCCAATCCGTTCGGGGATTTATTAGGGTTGGGACTGGACGTTGTGTGGTTGTGTTATCACCAAGACGCCCAAACGTGTTAAGACCCCAACCAAACAATTGTCCGCCCGCGATGCCGAGACTGTGGGTGGAACCCGCTGAAATATGTGTCCAATCATTCCTCGTTCCAATTCTTTGTGGAACGAGTTGGTCTCCGGTGGTAATTCCGTTTCCAAGGCGGCCATTTGCCTCCGAACCCCAGGCGAAAAGTTCGCCCCCCGCGATACCGAGTGTATGTGTCTCGCCTGCCGAAATATTTGTCCAATCATAACGATTTCCGATACGAACAGGAGTTGTTTCGTTTCCCGATGCGACTCCATTCCCAAGGCGGCCATTTGTTGTCAGGCCCCAACCCCAAAGCTCGCCCCCTGCGGTTATGCCAAAGCTGTGTGCAGTTCCCGCAGAAACAGTTGTCCAAAACGTATTATCAAGACTTGGAGTTGCCAAATAATTACCCGAGTGAACAATATAGAATGAAAAACTCAAAGTCCGGACAACTGACAGACCTGTTGGAGAAATTGCGGTAATTCGAAAGTTAAATTGGTATAGACCCTCGTCAAAG
>Ga0123355_10016878_pt1 | contig 11518 bp, 8 predicted proteins | sample TergutEmb28metaG_3_FD_89872 | JGI IMG/M metagenome (GOLD analysis project Ga0123355, IMG submission 89872) | Embiratermes neotenicus P1 segment gut microbial communities from Petit-Saut dam, French Guiana - Emb289 P1 | ecosystem: Host-associated > Arthropoda: Insects > Digestive system > Gut ...
CCCCCCAAAAAGTGCCCCAACCTCTTTTCTGGGAGGCTTTTTGGGGGGGGGGGGGAAAAAAAAAAATCCCCCCCCCCCCCCCCCGCAGGTGGGTTTCGAAAAGTGCACTGTCCAATCGTAGCGAGTCGTTATAGCAATTGAGCTATCTAATCTATCCATTCTACAGAAGACTGGATGGGCTTCCAGGTCGGTTTCATTGAATCCGGAAAATCTCGCCTACACCGGCCTTCGAATACCGCACCTTCTAACCCGTAAAAAGTCGCTATGATGACGGAGCTATCGTGGCCTCCTGAGCAACACACACGTCCCACATCTCCTCACATTCGCTGTGACAAATATAGATAAGAGAGCCGCCACTGGCATTGGAGAGGCAACCAAGACCTGCCACTCTTTCCAGTACACCGAGTCCTTTTATTTCATCAAAACAGAAATTAGCCTTCACTTTTTTGGGGTTAGGACAATGATTTAGATTCCACCGCCTGATTTACATCTGTCCATAGTTAATCTCAAGTGAATGAAAAAGGAACAAAAGAACATCACGAGGCAGGTTTAACCGTGATTTAATTCTGTGCCTGTGAAAGTAAAATCGTTGGTTTGAAGGCTTTAGGTGTTCAGCTGTTCCATCAAACACTGTAGAAATCTACGCTAATTCTGCAAGTAAATTTTGCGTTAAAATATACTGCATGTGGCTGTCTGTTCCAGAATGATGCATAAGACGAGACATATCATAAATGTTTGAACAGGACACACTGTCATTATGTTGAGGCGTGTTTGTATTCCATCTAGCAGAAACAGACGACATACTTTCTCGTCACGTTCCTCGCATCATTTCATCTCAGCAACTCGTAAAATACACAGACCTAACTTTAGCATTCAAATAAACGACATACAATAAAATAACATGGATTCAAATATCAAAATATTTCTCTTATTACTTTCTTCCGTTGACAGTCAGGACGCTTTTATAACAGAATATCAAAGGGTGTTCAAAAAGAACATCATTGGTAATAATGTTATTATTATCATGTAGCCCTCCCGACTTTCTCATGTTGCCCTCCCGACTTAAATTTAGTAGTAACCATGAATCTCATCGTTGCACCGTGCATTTCGTAAAATCACTTCAACTATTAACAGATAAATGCACCTATATAAATTTCACTTAAAACACTTAAAACCACTCCGACAAATTTCGATCTTTTCAGATCATCATCAGGGAGTTCCGTCGTTCCTTACTAAAGTTATTACATATTCACGATTTAGTTCGTTTTTGTAAACAAGGTGTTGTGGCAGCATATCATGTTGCGTAGGAATCTGTTGTAGACAGTGTAGTTGGCTAGGTGTGCGTCGTATGCTGCGTATGTTGCCACAACACCTTGTTTACAAAAACGAACTAAATCGTGAGTAGCAAGGGACGACGAAATTCCGTGATGATGGTCTGAAAAGATCGAAACATGTCGGAGTGGTTTTAAGTGAAATTTATATAGGTGCATTTGTTGGTTAATAGTTGAAGTGATTGGTAGCAACCAATTCCATATTTTGTATACATGCAAACTAACCACTGCCACCGGGTAACAACTCAATTGCAGTAAATAAATATTATTAATAACAGAAATAAAATAAACCTGGATTAATTTGGAACATAAAGATCCCCACGACGAAACACACAGCGATACATTGCATTTGACACCAGCAGCAGAATCAGCATCTGTTTTGGTGCTGACAAGAGAAAATAGAGGCTTCAAAAAGAGAATGTCAATGTACGAGATGACTTCGTGTCGCATAACCAAATTGTGTGTAGATACAGAGGATGGAGAAAACTTATAACCAAATTTCATAGTTCAAAGGCTATCGTTCAATATCACTAGACAGGTATAAAATGTAATAAATTTCAGTGACGCTCTTGTGAAAAGTAGAGGAAGGGAAAGATGGAGGAAGTAGAGAAAGGAAGGGATTTAAAGAGAAAGAGATGTGACAGATAGAGGCAAGAAGGCAGGCTAAATATGTGTCCGTTACGGGAAAAGTGGAATAACATAACCTAACATGCCCGTAGAACGGTAAACTGCAACTCTACACACCTATGAAGAAATTCTTCGCCATTTTTTGACATGGGATTTTAATTTACTTGCTGAGAACAGCCAGCCGCTGGAATCTGGCCGTACCAAAGGATTCAGCCCACAGCTTTGTGTCTTACTTATTTAATTTCAACTTGGACCTTCCATCTACCCTTATAAGTCTTTCGCGTGGCTTCTTTCTTCCAGGTTTCCCGACTAAAAGCTTTATAATTCCGTCCAGGACTGTGTCTCCCAAGTGATCTCTTTCCCTTCCGATGAAGAGTGAAAATCATGGACCTCCACACTGTGCAGGTTTACCAGTCTCCCCTCACTCCCTATAAGACCCAATGCTTTCCTCAGCACACTATTATCGGTTCATAACACCATTTTACTACAACCAACTTTATATGAACTATATTGTCCATCTTACCTCACACACAAACTATAACTTTGACGCGTTTCCGTATCCATTTATGTCATCTACAGGGAGTTCAGATTTTACTATAGATTTTTCAGAAAACATTCAAATTTTGATTTCATATCAGCGATATCAGGATGATATTATGCATCTGTTAGATGATCGAAGTTAACACTCACGGATGCATATATGTCACGAGGTTCTTCAGTCATGTATACTTATGTATAATGATATGGTTGTACGTCAAAACACTATATGCAAGATATCAGCAGAATAGACACCATCGCACAAAGCACTCCAATTTTGCCTGATTATTTTACAGCATCATTGGTTGTGTTTTTATGTGTTTTAACATACAACAATTTTACTAGACATAAGTGTACATGACCGAAGAACATCGAGAAATATGTGCATCCACGAGTGTTAACTACGATCGTCTAACAGAGATATAACGTATCTTTTAATCATACTGATATCGCTGATAAGAAATCATTTGAATTTTTTGTGAAAAATCTACAGTAAAAACTGAACTCCCTGACAATGTCATCTCTGAACACCGCAACGCGTTCAAGTGATATTGTGCGATATAACATGAGCAACATAGTGCGCATAAAGTTGTTTGTACTAAGCAGTGGTATACGGCATGATACACGGCACGTAGTACATGAAGAACCCGGTTCAAATCCTTCCCTCAGTTTCACACAGCAAGATGCACAGCCATACAATATAGCAATACAAATTGTAGATCTGTAGGTTTGATCCCTTAGTAAGTCACTGCAAAGGAACCTCCCCAGTCAGAGGCCCTGTATAATATTTCGTAACATGTCGATATTTTGTGGTGAGTAGTTCTTAAACCGTCGTCCAAATCCCAAGTTGGGAAATCACCCATTGTCGGCTGTGCAGGTACCCACCACAGTGGATTTCGCCTCCTCTATCCGCAACACGAGGACGCACCGACGTCGTGGTCTGTAGCGCCATCTGATCACCAACCACTGGGCGCCCCCCGTACATATGACTGCCCACAAGGATCAACAGTATATGCGGCTGCAGGACCGCAAACATGTATGGCACTACGTTGCTACATTGCTGTACATGTGGATATTAAGCTATATACGACACAAAACTATTGGCCGCATGTAATGCACAAAAATTATAGACGCGAGGACGAAATTGAAATAGCACAGCAGGAAAGCGCAGTAGGTATAGCTAATCGCTATGGAGTGGAGGAACCAGGGTCCGAATCCCGGTGGCCCGAAATTTTCCGGGCCCAACGAGAGTAACCCCGAGGAAGACACAGCCTCCTGTACTATAAATATAGGGTCTCTTCCTCGGGGGGAAAATTGGCCGGGGCGTGGTGCTGACCACCCACCCCCTGGAAGCAGTGGGGTCGAGAATGGGTACAGCTATACTTCTACCTCTCCCCTTGGCCTGCTTGGCATGTAACGGGAGAGCTATAACTTGTACAGCCCATATGCCTAAACATAACGCCTCGCAACAGTAATACTTAAGTCACATGATTTACCGTTCATACTATGCAAGAAGTTAATGTCTGTTCACTGAACTTGCAGCCAATAACGTACAGTGTTTCTAACGCCACTCTTACAATAAAACACTGATATTCAATACTGGTCTATGTTATCCTGATGCAGATGCGATATGCTCCTTCTCGGTTTGACGAGAATAGACCTGTCGAAGTCAGCAGTGCCGTCCAGTTCCTGTCTGAACCTCGCGTGCGAAAGACCAGCAGCCACTTTTCTTCGAAATGTCAAGCTGCATACATAGTTAGCCGGTACCTTTACGAGATACACGTATTTTATCTTCATTTATTGTCAGAAACGATATAGAAGTTGACATTAAGACGTCATCCACATGACAATAGGCACGATACTACTGTCATGACACAGTGGATGTAAGACACGTTCTATTCTTAAAACTTTTATTTTTGTAATCAATGATAATTTAAATAAAAAAGATGTAAGGAAATGCACTACTCTCCAGCATTCTTAAGCCTGTTCTTTCGAAAGCTAGTACATCACAGACAAGACATTATTTCGCACATAAAATACGAGAAATTAAAATTCTCCGTTCATGTAACTAGTGAAAAGGAATAACAAACTGGTCCATCCATAAAACCTGTGCAAACACAAACTCGATATCTTGATGTTCGTGTGACCATGTATCCTTAATATCAAATGATTTGTTTGACCAACTTGATGCAATAATTATGATTTATTGATAAACCAATGACTCAACATGTTTCGACCACCATTGTGCCCACCTTCAGGAGTGCAAGGCTGTACACTACTGCATATTGTTTTCAGCACTTTAAGTGCTGAAAACCATATGCAGTAGTGTACAGGCTTGCATTCCTGAAGGTGGGCACAATGGTGCTCGAAACATGTTGAGTCATTGGTTTATCAATAAATCATAATTGTTGCATCAAGTTGGTCTAAGAGATCATTTCGATATCTTGAGTTCTTCTCTGCCCAGCTCCTCTGAATCTTTCTTTCACGCAACACACAACATGAGACGTTCCTTTGCAACTTCGTCGGTTTTAAATGACTTAATCAGTCGCTTCCAAGATCCTCTCTGTATTCACCCTCCCTCTTCACCTCCACGACAAAAGGGTGATTAATGATAGTTAATCTTCAAAAGACTCATAATACATGTAATCGTAGTAAGAAAAAAGTTAATGAGTTGGGTGGTCGTCCAAAACTTTGATACTATTTGGAAGTATCATCAAACCTGATAAAAATTTCATCAGCTTCCCTCCAGGTTTATGTGACGGAAATTAATTTTGATGGATAGCCTTATATATTATAATTAACGGCTCCTTCTAGTGAGGGTAGACAACCACTTGCATTTAAAATTCTTAATCGGGTACATGAGCATAATGACAAAATGTTTTGCTGGGCTTCTCTTAAAGCTACTAAAGGAAGTTAAACAAGGTAAAGTGATCCCGTTACAGGCCCTGTGTGGCCCAGAGGGTGGGTAGAGGTATAGCTCTATTCTTCCAAGACCGCGGCATTAGAAGGGGGTGAGTGGTCAGCAGCACGCCCCGGCCGCACTTTACCCTCGGGAAAGACCCGGTATTCATTTTACAGGAGGTTGGGTTGGGCCCCAGGGCCGGTCTGGACGGGCGGAAACTCTCGTGCCCACCGGAATTCGATCCCGGACCGTCCAGCCCGTAGTCAGTCGCTATACCGATTGAGCTACCCGACTCACACTCAAGGAAGTTAATATTCCCAAATTCATGTAATATACGGGACGGTAACAGTAGTAGTGTTGTTCACAAAAATTATTCGACGCATCTTGACATGATGGTGAGTTAACAATTTCTAAAGAAGATGGGTGGAAAGCTGTAAAGAAATGGGAAGACAAATTGTTTATATTGCGATCTTGCGAGTTGGACTGACATGGCACGGGACTGTGTCCTATGGGATATTTTCGTCCTTGCGGCTCTGGGTTGTTCTACTACGTGATAAGCCGCCATATAATCTGTGGACTCCTTGTCCCGAACTCAAATGTTAAAGTCCTTGAGTTTTAAAATTGTTTAAACATGATTACTGAGGCCAGGTACCAGCGAGGCACGATATCATGCAATGAATGTTCTTGATATATCAGTTGAAGTATCGACGGCAGCCTTCGTCATCTCTCTGGGAGCAACTTCGCGGAGACACTCGACAAAACCTACGAAACTCGGCGATCAATAATGATTCAAACCGGAGACACTGAAGAAAGCAGGATTTTTTAACCGGTTTAAACTATAAAACTAAAACAATACGTTTGGTCCCTTCATGAAACTGGGGTAGGCACATGAAGATCGCCCTAACACAAACCCAAAGCTACGAGCAAACAGTTCGACATCCTAATAAACTGACCCAACATTTGTCACCCATTCATCGAGATCGTTGTTACATTTAACGTGTATAACTTGAATGGAAATGAAATGCTTAAAATTAATTTTATAAGTCGAATTATTAAACCTTAAAAATGTCAAGCATTGTTATGTTAAAAAGGGTCCACTGCTGCAATAAAGCTGCGACACAAGGTCTGTATCAATCCAGGACCCTCCGCATCACTGAATCTTTACAATGGAATGTACTCTATTGAGGATACTCGGTGAACCATGCACGTGAAACAATGAATTATACACCATTTCTACCATTTGTCGTGAAGCATAACTAAATGTTTAATAAAACTACGCGCTTACGTATGTTAGGGAGCATGATTATAATAATTCGAAGCATTTCAGTCAGAAAATTGGTGCGTGTATATACTGACGGAAAATTGTAGGCATATCAGGAAAGGGACGGTGACCTACATGTCTTCCTTACCCTCTTGATATGAATGGGTTGTCAGAAAGTACAAAAGAAATAACGGGATCTGGGCTACTGCAATGCAATTGAATAATCCGCACAAAGTGTGGGCAGTTTGTGATAAAAAAAATACTTACTCTACGGAACGCAATCTCCTAAGGCGTAGCAATAAAATGACATTTCCTGCAGGCCTACTTCGAAGCAGCACGTGCAGGAAGAAACTGCGATGTTGTAATTTACAAATTTGCTTCTTTAATTCCTGTATAAGATTCAATTAATTTTCGACAGATGGGAGGATGTGTTAATTCGTTGATTATAACCCCACACTAATCTAAGCAACTTTCAAAGAGACGCAAATTATGTCTAAGATAGGAAGCTTTAAAACATACAAAATAAGAAATAAACAATGTCAAAACAGAAGGGTAAACGAAAATATAGAAACTTAGGAAAGACCAATTACTATTACTGAAAAAATTTATGAAAATAGAATTGTGAATTATGGAATAATGTGAAATGCCAACTTGATGCAACGAGGTAATTTTATTGATGTATTCTTAGCTCTACATGTTTCAGGCGCATACGCCCGAAACATGTAGAGCTAAGAATACATCAATAAAATTACCTCGTTGCATCAAATTGGCATTTCACATTATTCGATGAGGAAGGTGCACGGTCAAACAACCCTCAAGTTTGTGAATTATATTTTACCAGCAAAAATACTGAAGTTCCTGAAGTCGTCTCAAAAATAATCTTCATGTCGTCACGGTCAGTTACATCTCTTTACAGCGGGTCTCGATCGATTTTAGTCATTATCCGGTAATACCTAGTACAAAATGGAAGGTATTACCTGATAATGAACAGCCTACGTCGAAGCAGTGGGAGATACAATGCGAAGGACCATAATTTGTGCCGACTACAGAAACGTTCGTAATTTCTTTGGAATCTTTTCACACAACGCAACGAGATGTCACCAAGGAATTCCACAAAATATGTTCTTGTTGTAAGAATGCTAGAGGCGTTCGATCGCAGTGTGCTGAGGACCAGTTTGGATGAGACAAGAAAATCACAACACATTTCGGTGGCAGAAACTAATTGAAATTTAACCACTTTCAAGGCGGTGAAGAGAATGAAAAAATTATAACTAGAAGAAAAAATGAAGAGAGCTTGAAATGGTCTGAAATAACATGAGGAGGACTGCGAAGATACCATCTGCGGTAATTATGATGAATTTCCCGGTTACGTAAAATTTCATTAACGTGAAAAATGGTGAAAGAAATAAGCCTTACATTATTGTAGAACATGTTGTTGACTTTAAAGGTGAGAAGAAGTCACCGTAAGCAGAACAGAAAGACCACAGATACACGCTTCATTTAATTACATAATCTCTTCCTCGTCTAAAATTATCAGGTCTTTTGAAGCTCTTCCTATCAACTCTCAGGTATTCTGTACTTTAAGATTCGTTAGTTACCAGATATACACAATTTAAATCGCGGACGGAACAAGCATTATGAAAATTATGAAAAAGAGTGCAGAGAAAGAAAACAAGTTCCATACCTGTCAGGAGTTACGTTGATGTCATATGGGTAAAAGTCAAAAATAAGAATTTTAAATACGGGGTAATAAATGTTTTTATTCATAATCAAATAAGCGCAACAATTACAGACTAATATAAACACACAGACATGGAATCTGAGTTTTATTAACATCGAGATAAAACATAAATTGCCAATCACGTCAGAGGGTTCCAACTTTTTACAAACAATAGTTAACCTCAGTTTCTCAAATAACACTGTGAAAATTATATCGACCAAGCTCTATGGTACACATGGAAGTAGGTGGCTGAAACATGGCTGCCATGTATCGAAATACCCCTAGTGTTAACCCAGCTGTGACGTCACTCAGAAACGAAACAGTAATGTAACCATGAAAACCGTAGGCTGTGACATTACCGGATTTTTACGTTTGAACGTAGCATTGGTATTACGTAAGATACAACACACTGTTTGCGTCTTTTAAGCATTGCACTGAATGTCAAGGCACAACGAGTGGAACTACAGCTACAAACAGGGCTCAAGCTTCAGTTCTGATACCGCTTATTGAGGCTGAGGTTTTCGGTGATTTTGCTCAGTATATCCAAGCTTATACTCGGACTGGACCAACACTGTTTCATTTTACGTCCTTTCTAATTCATTTTTCACTACCATCCTGTCAAGTGACACAAATAATCTGACCAATCGACAGCGTCTTTACACAAATCGCAAATTATTTAAAGAATACACAACACTAAACAATTATCACGACAATAAATCGAATGTAAATTCATACATCTAACACAATGTAAAATAATTTTATAAGCCACTGAAGGAAAAATTTAGGCAGGATTAAGTAATAACAAAACCCCTACTTCTACAAGGACACACAGGGCGAACAAGTGACGAAGAAATATGTAGGATCCGAGAGGAGTCGGCATAGAGGCTAGCCTACAGACTGGGATTAGGATTCAAATCCCGGCAACAGAAAAAAAAATATTCTCTTCTTTGAAAAAAAGTCGAGTCCGGCTCTGGGGCCCATCCAGCTTCCTCTTCAATTGGAAACGGTGTTCTTTCTCGGTGTTAAAGCGTCAGCGGCGTGAATTCGACGAATCACCTACACCTAGTGTCGAGTTTAAGAATGAGTGGAGCTATACCTCCACTCCCCTAAAGGCCTTCATGACATGGACGGGAAAAACCTAAGATTTAATTATTAGTGTCCGGTGGATAGATCTATTAACTTTCTGGAGGAAGGACTACTCGTAAAAAAAAATTATTCAAACCGCTACCAAAATATCGCTTTTGGCATTTGATTATCTGGTATTGAGGAATTTCATGATGTCATCATTCTGGATACAAGTATTTCCGTCAAGATTTTAATTGGTAATATTACGGAACACAAAATAGCTACAATAATCACTACAATGCAGTGTTCAGTGGAAATTTTCTACAACAAATAAATTTTAACCCCAGAATACCTATGTTAACAAGACACGACTGTACTTTTAACAACTTTTGTACCCAGCGATTGGTTTTTATGACAATGATACTGCAGAGGTTAGGAGAAACTAGTAGACATGCACATAACACACATCTTCCCAACACATTAAACACGTGTTGCCTGTAATAAGAATACACACCCTACCCCAGAAATTCACCCCTGTATTCAGTTGCAATAGCCCCAACCCACTAACCCAAGTCTTTTTTGTACAGTGGTTTACTGAAGTGGATTTGTGGAAGAGACAAAGGGGGACCAAAAATATATTGGGAAGGGGGGCACTCACAATCATTTTGGGGGAAAGGGGTTATGAGGATTATAAACATATTCATATACACAATATTCTGATCATAATATGGAAGCATAGAGCCAACTGGTTATTGCTCACATTCTTTTGTTCGCTGTCCAGTACAAACCCTGTTTTCATCTTGCCCGGATTTTTGTCCCCCCCCCCCTTTTTAATCCTCCCATTTTCCCATTCATCTTTATGATTTTTTTAATGTCTTTATTAGTGAACATATCCCTGTCTTCTTCTTACTTGATTCTATACTTATATCGTTCTACAGCGTGGTTTAGCTAACTGGAGCTCAGATCCGAATAAAAGGGTGACGCTGCACCTACAGCCTAGTTACATATACAGACACACTGATTCCTCGCACAACGATCGTCGTCATGCTCACCCGTTACAGTTGACAGTCCCATTACAATAAAAAAAGTAATAAGATTTACTATTGTCCAGCACTAATTGAGGTAACAGTTATTTATTTTGTGCTAAACGACGCTGCGTTATCAGTCGTGGTCCCTTTTCACAATCCGAAAGCCTTATGCTTCACCTTTCACACTACAGTTCTTTCCAAAAGGAAAGGTTTTGAAAAATAAAATAAAATACTAGATTTGAAGTTATCTGCACTACATACACTAAGGCTATTGCACTCCAATATAAAACGCCTTGTAGGCCGGTTGGTAGTCCCGACGTTTTGGAGGAAAATGTTGCCTCCATCATCACGGCAGAAAATGTGGCATTTAAATCCGAAACATCGATAGGTCTCCGTCATAGTACACGGCGTCATATCCCAAAAGACTAATATTTATAAAAATATTCCGTATTTTAAAAATTATTTTTGGTTTACCTCGTGACGCTGTGAATGTCTAAGCCTGTACAGCGACAAATGGTAGGTTGGGTGACTGTGAAAGGTGAATGAATGATTTTTTTTCAACGAGTTAAAACCTCGATATTTCCAGCACATATAATTGCTGTACGTTGGCATCTTTGTAGCTCGTATTTTAAAATTTTGGTATTTCGTATTTATTATTTATTTTGGGCTTCCTGTGGACTGCCAAATGTACAACAATATTTCTAAAATTATTGCAAATATTTCGTTGCAACAAACTTCATTCAGAGTATGCTTAACATGGTGCGTAAAGGTCATGTTCGCTTATCTAAAATTAAAAATTAATCATAATTATGTAAATTATTCCTTTTTGGGTAATTCCCAGGCGTCTGAGTTCTAATTGCCGATGTTTCGGAACTCACTATCGGTTCCATCTTCATAGGCAGGTGAATGAAGTATATCATTTCATTACTTCATTCACCTGCCTATGAAGATGGAACCGATAGTGAGTTCCGAAACGTCGGCAATTAGAACTCAGACGCCGGGGAATTACCCAAAAAGGAATAATTTACATTTAGAACATGGCGAAAG
>Ga0123355_10016880_pt1 | contig 11517 bp, 7 predicted proteins | sample TergutEmb28metaG_3_FD_89872 | JGI IMG/M metagenome (GOLD analysis project Ga0123355, IMG submission 89872) | Embiratermes neotenicus P1 segment gut microbial communities from Petit-Saut dam, French Guiana - Emb289 P1 | ecosystem: Host-associated > Arthropoda: Insects > Digestive system > Gut ...
TGGCGGACGCTTGTGAGTGCGGTAATGAACCTTCGGGTTCCGTGAAATGTGGGGAATTTCTTGACTAGCTGCAAACCAGTTAGCTTCTCAAGAAGGACTCTGCACCATGGAGCAAGTAAGTAAATATTCAAGGCAGTTGTCCTCCAATAATAAACAAATAAAAGGATATTTGGTGACATTTTTAACTATTATTATCAAACGCGGTATTGTTCCCCTCCTGGGGCTGGCGTAAAACAGAAATTCAAGTTACAGGGAGAAAGAACATTTGATGTTTTAATTTATTCGAACTGTGGCTGACTGTAACGTCAGTGTGATTTTACGGTACAGAAAGTTGACTATTCCGATCAAATGGTGCTAAAACAAACTGTAGACACGTTAAATATAATTTGTAACTAAAATTAAATATAGACATAACATAATTAATTACAGATAAATAAAAATTCTTATATTGGTGTCAACTAAGGAAATTAATATAAAAGACGTCTGAACAGATGAAGTGCCCGTTGGGTTTTATAATGTCAATGAAGCAGAAACCCAAACAAATTCCGTACCTAAACTTATAAATCCACAGCCAGCAAACAATTGTTTAATTTAAGCACTTAAGTTTGCAGTTCGTATTCTGATGTTTAACTCACATATGAACCCTAACCAAGCGTTAGTAATGTCTTAATTCTAAACAGTTCTGGCTAAAGTATATACACTTAGGGTCAATTTTATTTCTTGGACTTGGTCCATAGTTTCCTATTCCAAAAAGAACGGAACGTTTCGAATAATATATTTGTTTACATTCTCTGACAGAAGGGAGAGTTTACTAGGACCAGTGATGATAGGGGCTAACTTCTTGGTTGCTTCCCCATCTATTTACACAAGGATGGAAAAGCTGTTAGCTTCTGCAACTTTTTCCTGTTGGATATACTATAAAGTGGACAGTCCACAAAAAAAAGTAATGCCTACCAAAGCCCTTTGGATGATGGCGGGAAAAAAATGTTACTTCATGACGGAACAGTGTGCAGTAATTAAAGGCCATCACAATAATCAGTTACTTTGAAATTTTATGGGTTCAGAAAATATTTTGTTTACTTGGTGAAAATGGAAACTAAATGGATTCAAGAGCCCAAACTTAAATGAATACGATCATGGAAAACTGCAGTAAGCCTCGATTTTGGTCCCTAGCTTTTGAAGACAAAGTCTGTTAGTCCATGAATTATAGAATTATCCCATACACACTGAGCATACAAGCCAGCAGTATGGAGGGCATCATAAATGTAATGCATGACTTTTTAACTACCCAAGTGGACATAATGCGTATTGGTTGGCACCATGTTGACAGACGGTCGATCACTGTACTGATATGAAATGTGCTGAATTATACCTGGGGAGGGGCTTGAGGAAGACATTCAAGAAGAGACATCACACATTGGGCTTCAGTACAAATCATCACAGTCACCTCCAAACAGAAGGGTTAATGTACACATAACACAAATATGCTAGTCACACATCACTCTTCAATAGTAACAATAAAACAAATGAAATTAAAATTTAAAATATCATTGTAATGTTAACAGCAATAATTTATAAAAATATACCAACAATACTAACATTGATAACTCTAAACACAAAACCGCCTTTAATATGATATGCGTTTTCGTTTATGTTAGAATGACCAGATGTCATAATTAGTATTCATCATTCGATACCATTCAATGAGTTTATACTAGATCCATTAACTCCAAATTATTGGTAGGGGATTAGCATGAAGATCGAAAATATTTAATAAGAAAATAGTACAAATAATTCTATCAAATTAAAAAAAATTCTTAATTTTTAAAACTCATCATGTCTGTAGCATATTTGGGTGGTCTTCATGTAAATGTATCATACTGATGGTACGCTGTTCACTGTATTGGTTCATCATAACTGACTGCGTGCTGTGACAATGTATCATAACTGACAGTATGTTATAAGATTGTGTCACAACTGACAGTAAGCTGTAACAGATATATCATTACTGACAGTAGCTTTAACAATGTGTCAACACAGAGAGTATGCTATAAGATTGTGTCACAACTGACTGTAAGCTGTAAGAGATATATCATTACTGACAGTATGCTGTAACAATGTATCATAACTGACAGTATGCTATAAGATTGTGTCACAACTGATAGTAAGCTGTAACAGATATATTAATACTGACAGTATGCTGTAAAATGTATCATAACTGACCGTGAGCTGTAAGAATGTGTCATAACTGACAGTAAGCTGTAACAGATATACCATTACTGACAGTATGTTGTAACAATGTAACATAACTGACAGTATGCTACAAGATTGTGTAACAACTGACAGTAAGCTGTAACAGATATATCATTAGTGACAGTATGCTGTAACAATGTATCATAACTGACAATAAGTTATAAATTTGTGTCACAACTGAGAGTAAGCTGTAACAGATTTATCATTACTGACAGTATGTTGTAACAATGTATCGTAACTGACAGTGTTCTGTAAAAATGTGTCATAACTGACAGTAAGCTGTAACAAATATATCATTACTAACAGTATGCTGTAACAACGTATCTTAACTGACAGTATGCTATAAGATTGTGTCACAACTGCCAGTAAGCTGTAACAGATATATAATTACTGACAGTATGCTGTAACAATGTATCATAACTGACAATAAGTTATAAGATTGTGTCACAACTGAGAGTAAGCTGTAACAGATATATCATTACTGACAGTATGTTGTAACAATGTATCGTAACTGAGAGTGTGCTGTAAGAATGTGTCATAACTGACAGTAAGCTGTAACAGACATATCATTACTGACAGTATGCTGTAACACTGTATCATAAATGACAGTGCGCTGTAATAAATGTCCCATAACTGACAGTGTGCTGTAAGCATGTGTCATAACTCACAGTAAGGTGCAACACATACATCATTACTGACAGTATGCTGTAACAATGTATCATTGCTGACAATGCGCTGTAATAAATGTCCCATAACTGAAAGTGTGCTGTAAGAATGTGTCACAAATAACAGTAAAATGTAACAGATATATCATTACTGTCAGTATATTGTAACATTGTATCATAACTAACAGTGTGCTGTAAGAATGTGTCATAACTGACATTAAGCTACACCAGATATATCATTACTGACAGTATGCTGTAACAATGTATCATAACTGACAATATGTTATAAGATTGTGTCACAAGTGACAGTAAACTGTAACAGATATATTGTTACTTACAGTATGCTGTAACAATTTATCATAACTGACAGTGTGCTGCAAGAATGTGTCATAACTGACAGTAAGCTGTAACATATATGTCTTTACTGACAGTGTGCTGTAACAATGTATCATAACTGTCAGTGTGCTGTAAGAATGTGTCATAAATGTCAGTAAGCTGTAACAGATATATATTTACTGACAGTATGTTGTAACAATGTGTCATAACTGACAGTATGCTATAAGATAGTGTCACAACTGACAGTAAGCTGTAACAGATATATCATTACTGACAGTATGCTTTAACAATGTATCATAACTGATAGTATGCTATAAGATTGTGTCACAACTGATATTAAGCTGTAACAGATATATCGTTACTGACAGTATGCCGTAACAATTTATCATAACTGACAGTATGCTGTAACAATATATCATAACTGACAGAATGATAGAAGATTGTGTCACAAATGACAGTAAGCTGTAACAGAAATATCATTACTGACAGTATGCTGTAACAATGTATCATAACTGACAGTGTGCTGTAAGAATGAATCATAAATGATAGTAAGCAGCAACAGATATATCCTTACTGACAGTATGCTGTAACAATGTGTCATAACTGACAGTTTGCTATAAGATTTTGTCACAATTGACAGTAAGTTGTAACAGATATATCATTACTGACAGTATGCTGTAACAATGTATCATAACTAACAGTGTGCTGTAATAATATGTCATAACTGACAGTAAGCTGTAACTGATATATCATTACTGACAGTATGTTGTAACAATGTATCATAACCGAGAGTGTGCTGTTAGAATGTGTCATGACTGATATTAAGCTGTAACAGATATATCATTACTGACAGTATGCTGTAACATTGTATCTTAACTGAGAGTGTGCCTTACGAATGTGTCATAACTGACATTTTGCTCTAATAAAATTCCCATAACTGACAGTGTGCTGTAAGTATTTGTCACAACTGACAGTAAGATGTAACAGATTTATCATTATTGACAATATGATGTAACATTGTATCATAACTGACAGCATGCTGTAAGAATGTGTCATAAATGACAGTAAACTGTAACAGATATATCATTACTGACATTATGCTGTAATGATTTATCATAACTAACAGTGTGCTGTAAGAATGTGTCATAACTGACAGTAAGCTGCAACAGATATATCATTACTGACAGTATGCTCTAACAATGTATCATAACTGGCAGTGCGCTGTAATAAATATCCCATATCTGACAATGTGCTGTAAGAATGTTTCACAACTGACAGTAAGCTGCAACAGATACATCATTACTGACAGTATTCTGTAGCAATGTATCATTGCTGACATTGCGCTGTAATAAATGTCCCACAACTGACAATATGCTGTAAGAATTTGTCACAACGGACAGAAAACTGTGACAGATATAATCTTTACTCTCAGTATACTCTAACAATATATCATAACTAACAGTGTGCTGTAAGAATGTGTCATAACTGACAGTAAGCTGCAACTGATATATCATTACTGACAGTATGCTGTAACAATGTATCAGAACTGACAGTGTGCTGTAAGAATGTGCCACAACTTACAGTAAGCTGTAACAGATATATAATTCCTGGCAGTATGCTGTAACATTTTGTCATAACTAACAGTATGCTGTAAGAATGTGTCATAACAAAGAGTAAGCTGTAACAGATATATCATTCCTGACAGTATGCTGTAACAATGTATCATAACTGACAGTGCGCTGTAATAAATGTCCCATAACTGACAATATGCTGTAAGAATGTGTCACAACTGACAGTAAACTGTAACAGATATATCTTTACTGTCAGTATAATGTAACAATGTATCATAACTAACAGTGTGCTGTAAGAATGTGTCATAACTCACAGCAAGCTGCAACTGATATATCATTACTGACAGTATGCTGTAACAATGTATCATAACTGACGGTGTGCTGTAAGAATGTGTCAAACCTAACAGTAAGCTGTAACAGATATATCATTCCTGACAGTATGCTGTAACATTGTATCATAACTAACAGTATGCCCTAAGAATGTTTCATAACTGACAGTAAGCTGTAACAGATATATCATTACTGACAGTATGCTGTAACATTGCATCATAACTGACAGTACCCTCTAAGAATGTGTCATACCTGACAGTAAGCTGTAACAGATATATCATTCCTGACAGTATGCTGTACCAATGTATCATAACTGACAGTGCGCTGTAATAAATGTCCCATAACTGACAGTGTGCTGTAAGAATGTTTTATACTTGACAGTAAGCTGTAACTGATTTATCATTACTGTCAATGTGCTGTAACATTGTATCATAAATGACAATGTGTTTTTAAAATGTAGCATCACTGACAGTATGCTGTGACATATTTATCATAACTGGCAACATGCTGTAACAAATGTGCCAAAACAATATAATGTAACAAATGTAATATAAGTGACAGTATGCTGTAACAGCTTATCACAAATGACAGTACACTGCAACAAATGGAAAGCCTCAGGTTTCTATGGTTCAAAACCAGCATCATTTACCCTAAAACTGTGTGCCTCGCAAGTCCTTACATTACAGTAGTGTGATCCAAATACACACTTTGCTTTGCGTTCTTTGTGACACTATTCTAAGATATTCATACAACGTAACCAATATTCTATGGATGAAATCTGGTCACCCTAAATTATTCAGAACAGTTATACATGGATGAACATCAATATACATTTTTACTGATTATTCTTTCCTGTCAGTTACTTCACTGCACATAAATAAGAAAGACCGAGTGAAAGGGTGTGAAAATGTAAATGAACATTGTTGTGCCTACTCTCTCAATCACTCCGCAGCCATCTCAGTGCCGTATTAGATGAGAAAAATGACAGATCATCATTGATTACTTTCTTCTCGTCAATGAAATGCATATTAAGTTGGAAATTTTAAGATAAACCACATTAATAAACTCATTCACTTTATATCACTGTATATTACTTTTATTTGCATGATGAAACATAAAAGCAATGAAGATTTCAAGTGTCGATTGTGGTGAATGTATAGAATTTGGCCTTCTGGATAATGATATCATGTAGCTTGCTACGTCTTCCATCTTTAAAGCGTACATTGCAGGTTCTCCAAAAAGGTGGTGGCCATCTACAGGTTGCATGACATCAGAATCCAGAAGACCAAAATTCAAAATGTACTGTACTTATTCAAGTTTAAGAAGAAACACAACAAGGGAAGCATAATATATGACAGGAAAATAAGTGATCATAATAATGTATGGTTAATAAAATAAATTATTTTATTTTAAGGGAAGAAGTGAAAGAATGAACATGCAAGCCTTGGTTGGTTGCAATTGCGCCAACAACTTTTTGGTATGCCAGACAATTCTCTCTGAAGGTGCAGATTTTCTCAACTCGTAAATACTCCTAACCCAATCAACAACTTTCTTAAGAGTTAGAATAAGAGGAACCCATGCTTTTATGAGAAGTACAAACCACATATGAGATGGAAAACCTGCAAGCACATTCAAATTTAATAACAATAATTTAGCTTCATGTTCTTCAAACTTAAAACAGACTCACTTTTTTGGTTCTGAAAATGAATACAATTTCTATACCTGCAGGGTAATACTGGTTGAGAGGAGCCTTGCATTTGCTTGCACTGTTACATCAGTGTTCTGTTCATATACAGTTCTGAACCTGGAAGACTGGAAATTATATATATTTTTTTCGAAGAGGCAAATACACATCCTGTATCTACATTGACATTATTTTCACTTGATGGAACCCAATTTTTGCTGGAAACCGTCTATGATTCTAAACAAGAAAATACTATTTTTATGTTACTTATAATGTCAGCAGTCTTTAAGCAGATGTGTACAATAAATACAATTTTAAAACTATATATTTGAACCAATATTCTAGCCATAAGTTTGCTACAGCACTTGTGAGTTGGTGTTGACAATGTCCTCCATAAAGAATTTTCACAAAACATAATTCATATATATTTAAAATTACTACTTTCCAGAACAGTCACATTTGAGATAACGTTCCTCTACACTGGAAACAAAGTCGGTAAAGAAGAAAAACAAAGTCATTAAAGACAATCTGTCAGAAGTTAAACTGTGAATATACCCAATAAATATGATAAGTAGCATTCATGGCCAAATTAAAGTTATGTTATGGCGCAAATGCAGTCAACGCAGTGTCTGCGATGCATTTTGTCATGTGAGATCAAAATGGAATTAAATAAAGTTAAGAATACAGGTTCATTTGAAAGTAGTGAAAGTGGGTTTCTCTTAACGTGGATTATTAGAGTCGAATATCAAGGAACAAGCACCCAGAATCTTCTGTTCCCCGAAGGCGAACAAAATACCGCACACTGTAACGTGATATGGACAAAATTCCATGACATCTTCCTGTAACTCCTAAGCAGTCCCATTTATTTAGTGCTGCTTGAAATAAGTGGAAATTCAGTCCACAAAATGTTTATGTTCTTGGTACAATTACAGTTACTGGAATTATAATATGTCAGAAACACTGTTCACTGAAAACAAGTTTGACTCATACTTCATCTTTTGACTTAATAAACTTGTTCAAAGCTCCACTGGCAAAAAATCAACACTTTTTATTGTTAACACGTTAAGGTCTTCGTCTTTATCACTTTGATTATTTGTTATGTACAACGTTCGCAACTGAAGGGTTTTGAGAGATGGATATGTATGGATGGAACCCACTAATGGGCAACAAGCGCGAGCCGTCATGATGCCAAAAGCTCTTTCAACAGTAGCAGAAGGACAACAGCGAAACTGATAGAAATGCTTTGACCCGAATTCTTATCGGGGACTTTCACTTCCACTTCTGCCATCTTGAAAATGGAGAGCAGGAGGTGAGAATGAAGTTCTGGATGGTGAGAGTTGATCTTCTCACTGATGTCATGTAGCGGACCGGCACACTCCTCCTGAATACAAAGAAACAAGTAAGAGATATGGTCCGGCAAAGAAATATCTGGTTCTCACAGTGATGTTGCTGAAATTTTAAGTCTTCTGAGATGTTATATCATGTCGACCGGCGTCTCGAAGAATCGCAAGGCCTCTGGAAACGCCAGTTCCTCTTTAACTGTCGATATGGTGTAACATCTCAGAAGACATGTAATCTTATGCTGTGGTATCTTATAGCAGGATTAAAACCGCAAAGTCCCCATTATTTTGAACGACAATATTCAGGGCGAATCTCACTAACCTTACGGCCTCCTACCTCAGTCACACGACTGTAGTTGCTGCGTAAGCAGACCAATACTGACACTCCCACCGCTCTGACCGCAGAACACAAGAATCTACGCGCACGTTTCGCGCACTCTCCTGATTTGTGATGTCAGCCTCAAGCTAACGTTACCTGGGCCTGAAGCTGGAGACTTTGTGGAATCAATCCTGCATACACAGACTAAATTTTAATCTCATTTCGAAATTCCTTTGTTCTAATTAATAGGAGCTACAATAAAATTATTTCTGTTGCAATTAAAAATATATTCCACGGTAGATAATCAAATTAAGGGTAGTAAGATTGGTTTCGTACGCAAAGTTCAACGATGAAAAATTTCGGTAGGAAAACGGAACAGAGAAAGAACCTACAAGTTTCAAGAAAGTAGGTTGTTAGATTATGGGGTTTGTTCGATTTGAACTCTTTCGTGAAGATAACACATCTGTAGAGTGGTAGGGTTTAGAAGATGACTTTGATGATGTTACCATCATCATCCGTCACGAGTTAGGCCTCGATAGATCCGTTTCGGCCTCTTCTAATAGTCTTTTCAAAGGTCTTCCAAGACGACTGCATCTATTTGCATTACAATTCAGCATTATATTTGTCATTCCGCTGTTGCTTATTCTTGTTACATGACGTAGCCAATTTGATTTGTATTATTCTTAGTTTCACGTTAACTGGTTCTAATTTCATCTCTTCCAAAAATTTCTCCATTCTTTTTGTGGTCAAAAAGAGTGTACCCGGCTCTTCTTCTGAAAAATTTCATCAGGACTGATGTCAACCGTTTTGTATCCTTTTTACTAATGGTCCAAATTCCGCTCCAATACAAACACATGGGGAGAACCAGGGTGTTATATACTTTCATTGTGGAAAACTTCTGGACCTAAGTTGGTTTAAAAGTGTTGTTTAGATTTCCCATTATCTGAGCAAGTTTTGCTAGTAACATATATTGGTGTAAACAGATGTACACAAGAGTAAACGGGTGTGATGATTTGGATTCATAAGCCAATCAAAAACACAATTATTAACCACACATACTGGAGCGAAATAATAACAGAGATAAAACTAAATACTGGAAGAGGGATATTATTATTATTATTATTACGTAGGCTATTCGGAAAGTAAGTACCGTCTGCGCATATCTCTCGCACATCCTCGAGACTGTCACTTTGTGCATGTGCAGTGACTTCTTCTATCAATTGAGAAGCCACACACGCCATTTCGTGAAATTCGTATTATGTTTATGTTTGTTCCTGTGCGTTAAACATGTTTAAGAAAATTAAAGGGACCGCCGACTGTGAAATAGGTCTGTAATTCGTTTTTTTAAACGCTGGGAATATGCTACAAAGTGAGATTCATCACCAGATCTGTCAAGTGTATGGTGACAATGCGAAGAGTGACGGCATGGTTAGGAAATGGGTTCGGATGTTCAGTGAAGGACGACAGAACTTGCACGATGAGGCGCGAAGTGGGCGTCCATCTTTGGTGAATGATGATTTGGTGCGTAAGGCCAACGAAAGAGTGCGTGACGACAGACGTTTCATAATTTCTGATCTGTCCCTGTACTTTCCTCAGATTTCAAGGACTCTACTCTATGACATTGTCATCAGTCATTTGGTCGCAGGCGGCCGCATTCTATGAGAAGGGTATACAAAAACTTGTGACCCGTTACGATAAGTGCTTCAATAATGGGGGCGAAAATGTGGAAATATAGTTTGAAGAATGAAGAATCTGGTAACAATAAAATTTTATACGAAACCTTACTCGATTTTTTAAAAGCGAAACGGTACTTACTTTCTGAATAAGCCTCGTATTATTACATTACCATAATCATTTCTCCCATTATTATTATTATTATTATTATGATTATGATTATGCGTTCTTTATGAAGTAAAAAAGGGATTCCTTATGAACAGAACACGTTTCTCCGTCCGTACGTCTTTTCTCTGTGACCTGCTATCAACGAATAAACAGTTGGTCGAATTTTCATGAAAATCGGTGGAGAGTCATATTTTTAACACGGAACACAAAAATATGTACGTGTAACTTACATATGTCTTGGCGGATTTTGAGTGAAATTCTTTACAGAAAATCTGTATAAAATATCACTGAATGGTTCTCAGCTTCGTGGAAAAAGAAGCAATGTATAATTTTCTTGTAATTTCTATATTTTTCTTTCTGTTTAGATAAAAAACAGGGTACAGGATATCTTCTTTTATTGAACTGAATTTAATTTTATTTAAAATAGATACCGCTCTCTTTTGTAATAAGGTGAAGTTTCTGTGTCTGGGGAGAGGGTTTTCACTTCTGGAATTGTATATGTACTGAACATGTAGTTCCTAGTTGTAAGCAGCTCAGACCATTTATGAAACACTGACGTCAGCAGGCTTTTTACCTAGCAATCCTGACAAGCATTGCTACAACTGGGAAACGGAAATGCGACTACGGCAAATTATCCCTTAAAACCCAAGGAAATGGCAATTCGGGGTCAGAAAGTCACTTGTTGGAGGGAGGTTATGCCGGACAGAGGTTACGAGCCTAGTGGCAACAGATGGCTACAGCCATCACCATCACTTGTTGGTCTGCAGTATGGTAGGCAGGACCGCCTTATTGTTGTATCCTGTTGAATGTGAAACTGGTGCTAACGGATCTTAAGGCTCTGAACCGCTTGTAGAAGTCAACACAACTATATAATAAAAGTATAGGTTAAAGCGACATGTTTCGACTTAAAAGTCATCGCCAGCCTAAGCTAAGAACCACGAAGTTCTTTACAATGTGGCTGTGCGCATTTGGTAGCTGTGGGAAGCCATTCATCCCCGCAGGAAGTGAAAGCTACACAGGGAAAGAAGCCCGTTCACTACTGCACGAAGAAGCCTGCAACCGCCTCACAGAAAAAAATTAACTAGACAAGACGCAACTGATCCAAAACAGAAAGCAGTAACAGACTACAAAGAACAAGTGGACAGAACCCCCCCCCCCCCCCCCCCCCCCCCCCCCA
>Ga0123355_10016881_pt1 | contig 11517 bp, 7 predicted proteins | sample TergutEmb28metaG_3_FD_89872 | JGI IMG/M metagenome (GOLD analysis project Ga0123355, IMG submission 89872) | Embiratermes neotenicus P1 segment gut microbial communities from Petit-Saut dam, French Guiana - Emb289 P1 | ecosystem: Host-associated > Arthropoda: Insects > Digestive system > Gut ...
CTGTTTAATACGGTCGGCAAACCTGTATTAATTCTATCAGAGGAGATCTTTTGCTTAAAGCTAAAGCTTCTTACTCCCCCGGCATAGCCGGGGGTTTTTGGCACGCTAAAGCTACAAAAAAAGGCCGAGCAAAAAGCCCGGCCCTACAAAATCATATATAACCCCTAATCACCCGTAGGCGTAACCGAATCGCCCTCAACCATAATAACTGCCGTAGGCTGTTTCACATAAGTGCGGTGCATTACACCCTTTGGAACATTTAACCCCTGATGCAATTTAAGCACTACAGTCTCATCATTAAACTCAACAAACAATTCACCCTTAAGGACAAAAAAGAACTCGTCCTCATTGTCATGCTTATGCCAATGAAAGTCTCCTTCATTAAACACGCCTAGACGTATCAAGTTCCCATTAACCTTACAAAGCGTCTGATTATACCATCCTGTTTTGTGAGCGTCGATAACCGCTGGAACATCAATCAACTTTAAAAAGTCAAAAGTCTCTTCCATGTGAATCGTGTACTTGCCATTATCACTATCGTTCATAATCTGCCTCCTTAGTAATAATAAATATTAAGCCTTAGCCATATGAGAAATCAGGTCAAGCACCTTACAGCTATAGCCCCACTCATTATCATACCACGCCACAAGCTTCACAAAATTATCATTAAGAGATATCCCCGCAAGCGAATCAAACACACTCGTACACTCCTCGCCAATAAAGTCTGTAGATACTACCGCTTCATCAGTATAGCCTAAGATGCCTTTCATACTGGTTTCTGACGCTTTTTTAATGCACGCTTTAATCTCGTCATAAGTCGCGCCTTTTTCCAAACGGCACGTCAAATCAACCACAGAAACATTAACAGTAGGCACTCTAAAAGCCATGCCCGTAAGCTTACCCTTAAGCTCAGGAATAACCTCACCAACTGCTTTAGCCGCCCCTGTAGACGATGGGATAATATTTACTGATGCCGCCCTACCGCCTCTCCAGTCTTTCCTTGATGAACCGTCAACGGTCAATTGCGTCGCAGTTATCGCATGGATTGTAGTCATAAGTCCCTCAGCGATACCAAAGTTGTCATTTATAACCTTCGCCAAAGGTGCAAGACAGTTAGTAGTACAAGACGCGTTTGAAACTACGTCCATGTCAGGGCTGTATTTATCTTCATTTACGCCCATTACAAACATTGGCGCGTCTTTACTTGGCGCAGAGATAATCACCTTTTTAGCGCCACCTTTAAGATGTGCGCTTGCTGTGTCTATCGTTGTGAATGCACCGCTGCACTCCGCTATAGTATGTGCGCCCACTTGACCCCAAGGGATCTCTTCGGGCTTCATATTTGTAAAAACGGATATCTCTTTGCCGTTTACTACGAGTTTATCACCTTTTGCATAAACCTCTCCGCCAAAGCGACCATGAACCGAGTCATATTTGAGCATATAAGCCATATACTCCGTGTCGATAAATGGATCGTTGATGGCTACAACTGAAATATCACTTCTCGTAAGCGCCGCTCTAAAAACAAGCCTTCCAATCCGTCCAAATCCATTGATGCCTATTTTCATCATAACAATCTCCTTCCAAAATTTTTATGCAAAATATTTTACCCCTGCAAGGAATATCTTAGGGTCAAAGTTGCCCGAAATATTCTTAAAGCAATTGTCTGTATATCTTTCTGTATGCCCCATCTTCCCAAGAATTCGTCCATCAGGACTTGTAATAGCTTCTATAGCGTGCATACTTCCGCTTGGGTTAAACTCAAAGCAGTTCGCCCCTGCACCACTAAAGTCCACATATTGAGCCGCCACTTGCCCTTTCGCTATCATTTTTTGAATATCACTATCGCTTGCAAGGAATCTTCCCTCACCTGTACTTATCGCAACATTGTACATCTCACCAGGCTTAGTATTCCATAACCACGGCGACTTGTTTGAAATGATTTTCGTATTAGCGATCGTAGATATATGTCTGCCAACCTTGTTAAATGTAAGCGCCGGACTATTATCGTCTTGCTCTCTAAACTCGCCAAACGGAAGAAGTCCAAGCCTAACAAGTGTGTGGAAACCGCCGCCTATGCCAATCATAAGTCCACTATTCACTCTGAGAAAATGCTCAATCCCCTCAGCCACTTGAGCATCTTTAAAAGCTGCAGTGATAAGCTTACCACTTCCATCAGACTCGCCGCACGCGCCGAAGTTCCCAGGAAGGGCAAGAATTTGGCTGTCTTTAATTTTATCCGCCAAAGTCTTTAGGCTTTGCTTCATCTGCTTTGGAGTAATTCCCGGAAGCACAAATATTTCCGTATCCGCTCCAGCACCTTCAAAAGCTCTTGCCAAATCATATTCGCAATTTGTCCCCGCAATCACAGGAATTAAGACCTTCGGCTTAGCTATGCCAAGCTTAGGATAAGTCTTTGGCGCGTCTGCTAAAACACCCAAACTATTATCTTCAAAAGGCGCATCCGAAAGCAAATTCGTGTTAAATACACCTTCAAGAGGCGACAACCATTCCGTGAGTGCGTCAAAGTGGTTAATTTGTTTACCATTCACAATGAAATCTATGTTTTCTGTAGTATTGCCTAAATACACGACCTCAAAATTCTCAAAAACATAGCCAAACTCAATCTCTCCAGAGTCAATTTCAAATATAAACCCACCATAATTAGCAGTGAAAAGCCTACCTTCATCAACTTCAACGTCAAAGCCAATACGATTGCCAAACGACATTTTCGACAAACTTTCAGCAACACCACCAAAGCCTATGGTGTGTGCGGAGATTATATTACCGTTTTTAATATTGTCATAAACTAATTCGTTAAGCTCACGCAACTTAGCTATATTCGGCACACCATTGTCATCATACTCACAGAATATCGCCATAATTGACGAGTCCGCCTTTTTAAACTCAGGAGATATAATCGTATTCACATTTGTATGGCTGACTGCGAAGCTTACAAGTGTTGGGGGTACGTCAATGTCCTCATAAGTACCTGACATACTGTCTTTACCGCCTATTGAAGCCACACCAAACTCAAGCTGCGCACTCAAAGCACCCAAAAGTGCCGCAAAAGGTTTGCCCCATTTTACAGGATTGCCTTTTAGTCTCTCAAAATACTCTTGAAAACTTAACTTTATCTCACTTGGATCTCCGCCCGATGCAACGATTTTAGCTATGCTATCAACAACTGCATACATCGCTCCGTGATAAGGACTCCACCTAGATACCGTATGGTCAAAACCGAATGACATAAGCGTCGCAGTCTCTGTATCACCATTCAAAACCGGAAGCTTCGCCGCCATAGCAAGAGCAGGACTAAACTGGAACTTCCCACCCAAAGGCAAAAGTACAGTACTCGCTCCAGTAGTCGAGTCGAATTTGTCGATCAATCCTTTTTTCGCACAGACATTTATGTCTGCCAAGTTGTTAATCCATTTCTCTTCAAAGCTACTTCCTTTTACTTTACGCTCTACAAAAGCTTTTGGTGCTTCTACGTACACATCCGCGTATTGTTTCGCGCCGTTTGTATCTAGGAAGTCTCTTGAAATGTCAACGATAGCCTTCCCGCGCCAGTTTATGACAAACCTTCTCTTGTCAGTTACCGTCGCAACGTGTACAGCCTCCAAGTTCTCTGTCATAGCCAAGCGTATGAACTCATCCGCATCTTTCGCAGCCACGCAAACTGCCATTCGCTCTTGTGACTCACTTGTCGCAAGCTCCGTGCCGTCAAGCCCTGGGTATCTCGCAGGAACTTTGTCCAAATTAACTTCAATTCCCTCAGCAAGCTCACCGATAGCAACGCACACGCCACCCGCGCCAAAGTCATTACAACGCTTGATGATTTTTGTAGCATTCGGGTTTCTAAACAACCTTTGAATCTTTCTCTTAAGTGGCGCATCACCTTTTTGCACTTCGGCACTTGCCACAGCAAGGGTCTCATCCGTTTGTGTCCTAGACGAGCTTACCGCACCGCCTATGCCGTCTCGACCAGTCTTACCTCCAAGCAAAATAACTATATCGCCTTTTGTTGGTCTCTCTTTTATCACATCAGACTCTTTGACCGCAGCAACTAAAGCGCCAAGCTCCATACGCTTAGCCACATAACCCTCATCGTATAACTCATGTACATGCCCAGCAGCAGCGCCTACCTGGCTTCCAAAAGTACTATAGCCCACTGAGGCGACTTGCGTAATCTTACGCTGAGGCAATTTACCTTTGATTGTATTTTCAATCGGCGTTCTTGGGTCGCCGCTTCCTGTCACGCGCATCGCTTGGTACACATACGCTCTGCCAGACAGCGGGTCTCTTATCGCCCCGCCTAAACATGTATGTGCGCCACCGAAAGGCTCTATCTCTGTCGGATGATTATGTGTCTCGTTCTTGAACATCACAATCCACTTTTCATCTTCGCCATTTACCTTCGCAGTTACCCTTATCATGCACGCATTGACTTCTTCGGATTCATATATACCTTGAAGTTCACCAGTTTTCTTCAAATATCGCATACCCATTTGAGCGATATCCATCAGGCTCAGAGGTTTGTCCGACCTCCCAGCATGAACTTCTTCTCTGAGTGCCAAGTACTGCTTGTATGATATCTCGATAGGCACAGAAAACTTGCCACTTTCAATCTCAATCTTTGTAATGTCTGTTAGGAAAGTTGTATGCCTGCAATGGTCAGACCAATATGTGTCTAAAACGCGAATCTCTGTTATCGTTGGGTTGCGTTTTTCTGTATTTTTGAAATAGTCATGGATATGAAGGATGTCCGAAGCATTCATAGCAAGTCCTAAGTTCGCACAAACCTCTACAAGCTCAGCTTCATTCATATTAATAAACCCTCCGACACTCTTCACATCTTCAGGATTAGCATAAACTGTTTCAAGCGTTTCTGGCTTCTTAGTCCCAATCTCCATACTGTCAACATTGTTTATTGTATACGCCTTGATTTTAGCAAACTCCTCGTCAGTAAGCAACCCTTTGAGTACGTAAAATTTAGATGTTTTGACAATAACATCGGTCATATCACAGCCTAATACCATACCGATAGTCATCCCAGTCCAATCTGCTCTTTGGTCATATTGACCAGTCATATATTGCACTCCAAACACACGCTCATCTGCGCTTAGAGGCAAATCTTCTTCATAATAAGTATCCACTGACGCATCACAAAAAACTGAACCTATACACCTTGTATAATCCTCATCGCTTATCCCTGTTACATCGTAACAGTTAATAACCTTTGCATTTTCTAAACTCACTATGCCAAGGTTATCTTTGATGTCTGAAAAAAAGCTCCTACTCGCAGTGTTTGCAGGTGCTTTTTTCTCGATATATATGCGTCTTATTTTGCTCATTAATGTCTCCTCCTAACAAATTTTCCAAGCTCTATGGTTAATTGTTCATTTAGTATCCTTATGTATGTCCCTTTCACGCCCAAAGATCGTGCCTCTATCAGTCCTGCCGACTCCAGTTTCCTCAGCCCGTTTACTATCGCTGAGCGGCTTAGAGAGTACTCTTTTGCTACTTTACTTGCTACAATCAGCCCTTCTGTACCTTCAAGCTCATGAAAAATATGAATCACCGACTCCAGCTCAGAGTATGATAAAACTCCGATAGCCGCTTTTACATCAGCTGTTTTGTGACGGCTGTGTTCGATACCTAAAATAACCAAGCTCAAGTATGATACAATAACTTTAGCAAGTTCAAGCTCATCCTCACTTAAAGGTCTGTCTCGGAATATTTCAATCTTGCCTTCCATCTGCTCAAAAGAAGCCAAAGGCAAGGTCTTTACAACTTGCGTCTCATCACCATCCGACTTTTGAAAGTCTACCTGAAATATGACGCCCTCACCTTTATCTAAAACGCGAACATGAGCAAAAAGTGCATGACTTAGATCACTAAGCAGCACTTCTGTAAGCCCATTATAGTTTTTGCTGCGCTTAATTGCGTCTGTTAGATCATAGTTCATTTTTTGTCTCCATTTGCTGCTTTCTATTCCTCATCATCGGCAGGTACAAACTCCCGCGAGTACCCACATCCATTTTCACCTTCGCACACTACGCGCTTGGTCTTTGAGCCTTTTTCCACAAGATAATTGCCGCAGTTTGGACAATTCTCTCCTGCGGGTTTGTTCCATGATATAAATTCGCACTCTGGGTTATTTTCACACCCGAAGTACTTGCGCCCTTTTTTGCTCTTTTTGACAAGCACTTGACCGTCACATTTAGGGCAGCCCACCCCAGCCTCTTCAAAAAACGGCTTAGTATTTCTGCAATCTGGGAAAGATGGACACGCTAAAAACTTACCAAACTTGCCGTACTTAATTACCATGTTAGCTCCGCAGTTTTCACAAATTACATCCGTCTTCTCATCTTCTATCGTGATTTCGCCTATTTTCTCTTCAGCCTCTGCAAGCTTCGGCTCAAATTCTGTGTAGAAGCGTCTTATAAGGTCTTTCCACTCCAAGTCGCCATCTTCAATCTTATCTAAGTCATTCTCAATCTTTGCCGTAAAATCAATATCAACTATATCGCTAAAATTATTTTCCATAATCTCATTAACAACTTCACCAAGCTCTGTCGGGTAAAAAACTTTGTTCTCCTTCACCACATAGCCCCTATGAAGTATTGTCGTAATTATCGCAGAATAGGTGCTCGGACGCCCTATCCCAAGCTCTTCAAGACTCTTTACAAGGCTCGCATCACTATAACGTGGAGGTGCCATCGTAAAGTGCTGAGTCCCTTCAATGTCCGTTGCTTTTAGCTTCTTGCCTTCTTTAAGTTCAGGAATTTTTCCCGTGTTATCATCTTCTTCATCTTCTTCTGTACTCTTATACACAGATAAAAACCCTGCAAACTGTGGAGCAGAAGTAGACGCTCTAAAAACAGCCCTATCTGCGTTAATCTTAACGCTAAGCGTTTCAAAAACAGCACTCGTCATCTGACACGCTAAGAAACGCTCCCAAATAAGCTTATACAACTTAAACTGGTCACGTGATAATGAGTCTTTTATAAGCACAGGGCTAAGCCTTGTATAGGTCGGTCTTATCGCTTCGTGCGCATCTTGTGTACGCCCACGCTGTCTGTATTCAATCTTTTCCTGTGAGGCATACTCTTTCCCAAAATTACTCTCAATATACTCTTTTGCATCAGCATACGCTTCATCAGAAACACGCACAGAATCAGTACGGATATAACTTACAAGACCTATCGTTCCCTCGCCTTTTACATCGACACCCTCGTATAGCTGCTGTGCTATCTGCATAGTCTTGTTCGTTGCAAAACCTAGCGCCTTAGCGGCTTCCTGCTGTAATGTACTTGTGGTGAAAGGCGGGCTTGGCTTTCTCACTTTTGTACCCGTCTTTATTTCATCTACCACAAAGTCCGCTTTTTTAATCTCAGCAAGCAAGCTATCCGTTTCTTGCTTGCTGCCAAGCTCAACTTTTTTACCATCAACTGTTACCAGCTTTATGTCAAACTTGCTCTTGCCGTCATGCGCTACAGCCGCAACGCTCCAGTATTCTTCAGGCACAAAGTTTTCAATCTCTTCTTCTCTATCACAAATAAGCTTCATTGTCGCTGACTGTACCCTGCCCGCGCTTAGACGCCTTTTAACTTTTTTCCACAAAAGAGGGCTAATCTTGTAGCCCACAATTCTATCGAGTATACGTCTAGCTTGCTGTGCATCAACCAAAGTCATGTCAATGTCTCTAGCCTCTTTGATTGATTTTTTTACAGCGTCTTTTGTTATCTCATTAAAACTTACCCTGCTTGCATTTTTATTTCCTAGTTTAAGTGCGTGGTATAAGTGCCAACCTATGGCCTCGCCCTCACGGTCGGGGTCAGTTGCGATATATATATTTTTCGCATTTTTTACTTCTTTTCTCAGAGTAGCTAGGACTTCACCTTTGCCTCTGATTGTGATGTACTTAGGTTCAAAATCATTGTCAAAGTCAATCCCCATATCGCTTTTAGGCAAATCTCTTACATGCCCGACTGATGCCTCGACCTTATATTTACTCCCCAAAAACTTTTTAAGTGTTTTGGCCTTTGCGGGTGACTCAACAATAACCAAATTATCTGCCATAACTTCCTCCACTATTTCCCTATATAATATACTTCTGCCCTGGCAACTCTCGTATCCTGCCTGAAAGCATTAGCTTAGTAAGCACTACCATAACTTCTCTCGGTAAGAGTCCCGTTCTTTTAATAATATCATCCAGACCCAATTGTCCGTCTCCTAATAAAGAATATACCGTTTTTTCATTCGATGCAAGAGGTATATCAAGAATATTATGAATTTCTTCATTAATATTATTCAAATTTTCACTTTCTATGACTCCCAAAGCATCTAAAACGTCCATCACACATGTCGCTACATGAGCACCTTCTTTGATAAGTTTGTTCGTGCCTTCACTGCGCTTACTCGTTATATTTCCAGGGACTGCCATGACCTCGCGCCCTTGTTCAAGCGCATAGTTGACTGTAGTGGATGTACCTGACTTTATCTCTGCTTCTGTGATGATTATTGCTTGGCTAAGCCCACTTATTATTCTATTCCTCCACGGGAAATGCCACTTTTCAGGACTTGTCCCTGGCGGAAATTCGCTTATGATGCATCCGTTTTGCTGAATTTTTTCATAAAGTTTCTCATGTGCGCTTGGATAGCATATATCAACACCATTCCCAAACACAGCCACTGTAGGCGAGCCGCCTTCGAGCGCAGCCTGATTAGTAACTCCGTCTATCCCGTCCGCCATGCCGCTGACTACTATTACGCCTTTCTCGGATAATTCCTTCACGAGTTTTTTAGTCGCGGTCTTACCGTAGTCTGTTGGTCTTCTTGTGCCTACAACACTTACCCATAATTTGTCAAAACTCGGCATCTCGCCAAGGATATAGAGACCATAAGGCGGTGAATCAATACTTCTCAGCAGCGGAGGGTATTCGTTCGAATCTTTTGGTATATATCTAATCCCTTTTCGTTGCATATCACCAAGCAGCTCATCGGGGTTTAGTGTCCTCTTTAAGGCAATCAGTTTAGACAAAATCGTCTGCGGAATAATATTTTCTTTTTTCAGCAACTCACCTACTGCATTATAAACACCTTCGGCACTACCAAAAGTATTTAGCAGATTGTCTATATATTGCACATTTGTACCGTACACATGGGTCAGCCAAATCATATATTTAAGTTCGTTCATTACACTAGCCTCCCCTTTTTCATCATTATCCTATCCAGTATAAATAAATTTTTCGAAAATTTCAACAAAATATGGACTATTTTGACAGATGGTTTATAATGAAGAGTATGAAGGGGTGATTTTTGCGTGGTCACTAAGATAAAAAGTTCCGCCCTAAACGGCGTTGATGGATACATTGTAGACGTTGAGACTGATATCGGTCGAGGTATGCCGGGGTTCGATATCGTAGGTCTTCCTGGCTCTGCTGTAAAAGAATCCAGAGACAGAGTCCGTGCCGCTATAAAGAATTCGGGGATAGACTTCCCTGCCAGACATATAACTGTAAATCTCGCCCCTGCGAACACTAAAAAAGAGGGACCTGCGTTTGATTTGCCAATTGCTGTTAGTATCTTGGGCGGCATAGGTGCAGTGGATGCTAATAAGCTCTTGAATGTAGTCTTCCTTGGCGAACTGTCGCTTGACGGCTCATTACGCTCGGTCAAAGGCGTCCTCTCCATGGTTCACAGCGCATTCAAAGATGGTCACACCAAGTTTGTCGTCCCTGTACAAAATGCTGAAGAAGCCGCGCTTGTAGAAGGTGCAGATATCTACGGGGTAGAGAGTCTAAGTGAACTCCTCGCACATTTACGCAAGCCTTTTTTGAAGCCGTTCAAAATTGACACCAACGCCGAAAGGAAAAATTTTATTATGCCGGCCATAGACTTCGCCGATGTCAAAGGTCAGCACAAGGTAAAGCGCGCCCTAGAAATAGCCGCCGCAGGATATCACAACATACTAATGTTAGGTCCTCCTGGCTCAGGAAAAACTATGATGGCGAAGTGCCTTCCAGGAATTATGCCACCTCTAGAACTAGACGAGAGCATCGAGACTACAAAAATATACAGCGTCTGCGGTATGCTTGAAGAAAATAATGCGCTGATTACAAACAGACCTTTCCGCTCACCGCATCATACGAGTTCATATGTGTCACTATCAGGCGGCGGTTCAAACCCAAGACCCGGCGAGATGAGTCTAGCGCATAAAGGCATATTGTTTTTAGATGAGCTGCCAGAGTTTAACAGAAACACTTTGGAGACCCTCAGGCAACCTATGGAAGAACGGCGAATAACCATATCGCGCGCCGCAAATTCGGTTACATATCCGAGTGACTTTTTACTAATCGCCGCAATGAATCCATGCCCCTGCGGTAACCTGTACAGCGAGAACGATTGCAAATGCTCCCTAAGCTCAATCAGACAATACATGGGCAGAATCTCCGAGCCGCTCTTGGACAGAATAGACATCCACATAGAGACCACCATGCCTACATATGACGAGATAGAAGACGGGGTAATCGGAGAAAAAAGTGAAGTCATCCGTGAGCGTGTCTTGAAGGCTATCGAAGTCCAACGCAGCCGCTATAAATCTAGTGGAATACTCTATAACGCTCAGCTCTCATCAAAACAGATTGAAGAGTTCTGCCAAATTGATGACGCTTCAAAGCAGTTGGTTAAGGGTATGTTTGAGAAGTTAGGGTTTAGTATCAGAGGGTATCATAAGATTTTGAAAATTGCAAGGAGTATCGCTGATTTAGATGGAGTTCGTGATATTAGCGAGGCATATGTGCTTGAAGCTATGAATTTTCGGAAGTTAATGAGGGAGAAATAGAGGTGTGCTTTGAGAACAGAAGATGAAATAATGAGATTAATCATAAGCACTGCAAAAAGTAATAACCTCATCCGTGCAGTCATCCTAAACGGCTCACGCGCTAATAACTTTGCTCCAAAAGATAACTATCAAGACTATGATATCGTCTACCTCGTCACAGACCTGGAGTATTTTGTAGATAACAAAGCTTGGATAGACATCTTTGGCAGCCGAATAATGATTGAAATGCCACGATATAAAGACTTTGACCCCAAAGATTATAACGGCTGCTTTAACTACCAAATGCTTTTTGCCGATGGAAACCGTATTGACCTCACTTTTGCATCAATTGGTAAAGTAAGCGAAGTCGTCGAAAATGACAAGATGGGCAAAATCCTGCTCGACAAAGATAATCTCCTAAACGATATACATTTCGATAATGGCGAAATGTTCTTCATATCAAAACCCTCCAAAAGAGATTTTGAAAACAAATGCAACTCCTTTTGGTGGATTACTCAAAATGTCGCCAAAGGTATTAAACGAGAAGAACTTCCCTACGCAATGAAGATGCTTAACATCGCACGAGAGAGTTTAGACGATATGGTTTCTTGGCATATCGGAATGAACAATGATTATAACGTTTCATCAGGAAAAATGGGTAAGTATTTTGAAAAATATCTTGACCC
>Ga0123355_10016882_pt1 | contig 11516 bp, 7 predicted proteins | sample TergutEmb28metaG_3_FD_89872 | JGI IMG/M metagenome (GOLD analysis project Ga0123355, IMG submission 89872) | Embiratermes neotenicus P1 segment gut microbial communities from Petit-Saut dam, French Guiana - Emb289 P1 | ecosystem: Host-associated > Arthropoda: Insects > Digestive system > Gut ...
GCATAATTGGATTTTATCCTGTACCAGGGCACTAAATTGTGTTGTTTCCAGGCACACACTCGCGTTACAAGCGACTGTTACTAGACTGTTTTGAGTTAGGGTTGATTTTTAAAGTTTTTTTTTCAACTTTGATAAGTGTATAATTTCAAGAGTAGGGTTAACTACAAACTGTGCTTTGAAAGAAATCTCTATATGAAAAGGGTTTGTGAGTGGTTAACATTTGTTATTTTGTTCTTATGCATTCTTTATTTATGCCACAGTCACAGCTTATATATTTTGAAACATTAGGAGAAGTTGGCAGCATTGTATTGGAATGCAAAATAAAAAGTAGAAACCAAACGCTTCAGTCAAACACATTTCTATTTCAAAATGAATACCACTTCATGTAGCTACTTGTGTAATCTCACTAAAGTAATGTATAGAGGAAAGAAATTGACGTACGTCCGGATGTTAACGGTTCTGTACAGATTCTGATGATGACACAGCATGTAACGAAACATGTAGCTATATTAAGTTACGTCCACTTTGAAAGAGAATTGTGTTTGATGTGTTTAGTTGTTATATTGTATGAAATTTGTGCACAACAGGTTGACTCAGAACAAAGTTGTAACGTCATTTCGAGTCGGTTTGCAGTGTCCAGTTTTTGCTAAAAGGCGATCTAGTGAGCAGCACTATTTAGTGCATATGTTTAGTCTATCAGCTTTAGTACCGTAGTGTAAATGCTGATTTCTTTGCAGGAACATCAAGGTTGTTGAGCTTTTGGTATTTATCGGAAAGTTTCCTTTTTACAATTTTCCCTAGAAATTTTAGCGGACTTCATGTTCGTTTTCAATTACCCAAGTATTTATCCGTGGAGATTCGTGAATGCCGCCAGTAGCACCCCATCAGGACTGTCTGTCGTTGAATCGGGAATGGAAACCGGGGATTTAGAGGAGCTGAATGTTAATGACTAGCCGAAAGGGGCATTGGGTAAAAGGCTGTTAACGTTAAGTACTGCGAACAATCTTCTTTCCCTTATCGAAAGATTCTATTCTATATTTAAAATTACATGAACTTCATTAACGAAGCCCGTTGAGCAAAGTCCTTCATGTGAACCTGATAGTTTCTCCGGGCCGTCCCATCCAATTTCTACAAACCCCACTTGAATTGTACTCTCCCATCTACGCCTACGTCTTCCACGTGGCCACTTTCCCTCAGATTTTCCTATCAAAATCCTGTGTGAAAGTCCCCTCATCCCCAAACGTGCCCCATGTCTCGTCCATTTCATCACCTGAGTAATATTTCATGAGTAGTATGAGCCGAAAGGCTACTTATTTTGTAAATTCTTCAATTCTCCTCTTGCTTTCTCTTTCCTAGAAACAAATATTTTCTTCAGCGTCCTGTACTTGAACACCCACAGTTTATGTTCCTCGCTCAGTATGAAAGAATAATTTGACGCCACGTAACTCAACAAAGAAAGTACATGAGGGTTGTTTGACCGTGCATCTTCCTCATGAAATAATGTGAAATGCCAACTTGATGAAACTAGGTAATTTTATTGATGTATTCTTTGCTCGACATGTTTCTGGCGCATACGCCCATCATCAGGAGCATTAGATGTTGAGATGCAGCATATGGTTTTCTGCACCGAGTTTTTGGATGGGTGGTGGTCCTGAGAGCCGCTGCGTAGGTCGTGTGTACGGTGCGGATGGTGCCGTGCATGGCACCATCCGCACCGCAAACACGACGTACGCAGCGGCTCTCAAGACCACAATCCATCCAAAAACTCGGTGCAGAAAACCATATGCTGCAACTCAACATCTAATGCTCCTGATGATGGGCGTATGCGCCCGAAACATGTCGAGTTAAGAATACATCAATAAAATTACCTTGTTGCATCAAGTTGGAATTTCACATTATTATTAAAGAAAGTACATTTCAGCGTATTTGACCCTTTATATTTTTGTGCAACAAACGGGAAGACAAGAGGTTCTCGAAAGAATGGAAACATGAATTCCCTGAGTTCATTCTCTTCATAGTTTATTCCTGAACGGAATTTTGATTACTCAGATTTGTTTCAAAATATTAGACGTCCGTCACACTTTCGAAGAATTTGTTACTTATCTTTATTTAGTGCCTTTGTCCTGCCTTCTTTTCTTTCAGTTTTCTGATCTTCTACTTTTAGACTAACCTCCTTACTGTCCTTTAATAAATTTTCCCTGTTTTTTGCAGTATGTTTGTTTTCGCCCGCTAAATTAATATCATCACAGAGCAGAAGCCGTCATGTTCAATTCAATTTAAATCCCCCCTAGTTCGCTTGAGCCTTCCTTATGTCACCTTCTAAAATTTACCACCAGCAATGAAGCGTTTCCTTGTTTCAGGCCACCTAAGTAGGAAATTTACCACACCGGCATTTCTCTATCGGGAATTTGCTATGCTCTTACCTTTGATTAAGGTTGTTATGTAAGTTATTACAACGAATTAAGATTTAAATTACGTAATTCATTAGAGGTTTGGTGCTACTTATTCTTGGTATTACAGTGTCCCTTCCAATCGCAGAAGATTTATAAATTCGAAAGGCGAGACAGAATGAAATCTAATACCGCTGTGTAATGCTTAGAAATTCTAAATTGTATTTTGGAGGCCAGTGTCAAGGAAATCGACACTTAGACCGACCGGTCTAAAGGAAGTTAATTGTGGGAAATATTAAATATATCCTTAGCAGTTCCATAAATTTTACAAAACAATTAAAGAATATTGTAACAGCACAAACCGTTTATTACCATCTAATGAGACCAAGATATCACTGTTGCCCGTTCCGCTGGCCGTAAGTTTGGAGGCGTAGCTTTGAAGCAGCTTGATTGCTGGGAAGGTGGGTTCGAATCCCGCTGACGACATGTTGTTCGTCCCTTGTGTTTGTTTTGTGTTGTGTAGGTAGAGGCCTGTTCGTCCAGCTGATCACTCGTTCAGAGGAGTCCCACCGGCTGTGTGCGTCTAATTCTGTGCGATTTAAATACCTCAAACGTAAAGCTGCCGAAGCGGAATTTGGGCTGTTGCGTCATAGGAAAAGTATGATACCCGTGTCTGTTCTTTAGAGCATACCGTGACGGATAGTTATCGTACACAGAGTCAGTTCTCGTCTTTATGTCTACAGCAATACTAGTTTCTGATCGTTAATGTATACCGTGATGAAGGCACCAGATCACTAATATACAGTCTAACATCAGTATTGGATTACTTTCGCTGCATGTCAGCATCTGATCGCTTGTGTAAGCCTTATTGGCAGTACCTGATCGCTAAACAACAAAACAAATATTTGTTTACAGTCAGATCCCAGGTGCGTTATTGTAAGTCCTCGCGTTGTATAAAACAGCGCAATAAATAATATGGTCATTTCAGAAAAACATTTTGCCTGTTATCCAATCTTGTATCTCCACTCTGAGCGGTGAGATCGAGTTATATGCAGCACGTGTATTGGAAATTTCGCCTTATACAAACAGCATTCACCTATTCATCAATGACGTTATAACCAATTTGCACTAAAGATAGACGCGTAGCAGCAGAAGAGGCTATATGCCGCAACAGCAGTACGTGTTGTAGCGACAGCCGCCACTGCCATATCTCTGTTGTTCCAAATGTCTTTAGGCGAGCTCAAGGTATATCATATCACCCTTCGGCTGAAGAACGGGAACGAGGAAAAAAAAAAAATTTGATTTTATGACGAATGGATCCCGAGTTGATGGGCTGGCTCTGATTTGTTATGGTTCTTCGCCAGACAGACAGAGTCTCATTAAAGTGCGAGCGAAGGTTTCTCGAAATAGGGAATGCACTAGAAGAATCAAGGAAATGAAAACAGCACATTTATGGAATAGGTTATACACATATAGACTGATGGCTAGTTGCATTTTTTTATTTGCAAGTCCTTTCATTTACAGCAATCACGTGTTTTATACGTCATAATGTTTGTCTTAATAAAATCTGTCGGTGTTTTCAAAAAGAATTTGTCCCTTTTATTGTTGTTCCGCTCGCATCTTTTCGGATTTTTATATCATAATAATAATAATAATAATAATAATAATGTACGTTAATAGACGTTGCAATCTCAGGAGACAGAAATGTGATTAAAAAGGAAGCCGAGAAGATTCTAAAATATAAAACCTTACAATAGAAATACAGCGCATGTGGAATGTAAAAACAAAGGCGATACCAGTAATAATAGGGACGACTGGGACTATTTCAAAATCATTCAGAAAATATATGAGCAACATACCAGGAAACCATGCAGTCAAGGAACTCCAGAAAACAGCCATATTGGGCACTGCACACATTCTTCGGAAAGTACTGATGTAAAAGTACAATAGATTGAACACTGAAACTAACGATATAAGCACCGTGAATAGTAACAACAGAATAGCTGCAACACTGTATTCCCTAAGGACATAATTTGTCTCAGTATTATAAGTAAAAATACCCTGCACAAAGGTGATGATGATGGTGATGATAATAATAATAATAATTTTTTTTTTTGTTTTGCACCGTGCATTTTAATACAATTTTACAATATACACCAAACAAAATGCACATTTCCTAAATCAGTATTTTACTTTTCAATTTTTTATGTCTACTACATGTTTCGAAACCGAGGGTTCATCTTCAGGAAGACGGTTGTATATATACAGTTATGGTATGGCAGGTGTTACATGCATCAGTACAAGCAGTCTGTTAGGAAGAAGAGATACCCGTTGTCCTGAATATGAACCCTCGGGTTCGAAACATGTAGAAAACAAAAAAACAAAAATTAAAAATTAAAATACGAATTTAGGAAATGTGCATTTTGTTGGTTTATATTGTATTATAATAATATTTATTAGTTTAGTTTCCAATACATTTATTTGATTTGACTGGTAACGGCAGATTTTGCCTGTACACATCCATTATATTACTAATGATTACAGTATATCTACACTATTTGTAAATGTATACAAATTAAAGTTTACATTAGAACAGGCCATGAAATCCCAGACAGCCATTTATGATGATTCGAAAGTTTCTTGTCTAACCCACGTTTTTTATAACCTGTCAGAATTACATACAGTCCCATTCTGGCTCTCATCCAACCTCAGTTCTGCTTCCTTAGCCTGATTTTCCCATTTACATTTGATTTTTGTATTATGAAGTTTTATATATATAGCTCAAGAATTTTATCCTCGCCTTCGAAATAAAATATACATTTCTTATCAACACGTTTATTTTATTTCAGTAGGGTACGTGTAACGTAATAATCAATAAAGTTCTTACTTTTGTAAAATCTTGCAACCCTTTGTCGCCGAATGACGCATATGCTGCGTCGCATGGTTTAGGCTGTGATCTTCCAAAGACGCAGCACGTACCGGGACGAGTTATAGCGGTTCTTGAAAAATACCTCCAGTATTTCCCTTTATTCTTCTTGTAAGAATTTGCACAAAAAATTAAACCTGTAATTTATATCCCTCCCGTTGTTCACCAGATTGCACTCGGAATTAGTGTCGGGACCGAAGGGTTATCGGAAAGAAAGCCACGACTCCGCAGTAGAGGGGAGATATTTTCACTTGCGCCTCACACGTAAATTGGTTGCTGCTTCTTCATCGTTGTACCGTGCATTTCGTAGAATCATTTAATTAGTACCCCAACTAATGCACACACATAAAATTTGTTTACATTATAACATTTAAAATCTCAACTTTCTCAACACACGGCACACATAGCCAGGCGCACTCTCAGTGGCGTACGACTTACACAATATGACATGCTGCCACAACACTAAATTAATACAAGAAAATCAATCAGTGAGTGTATTTTAAAAATGTGACTTTAGCAAGGAACAGCGTAGCTCCCTGAAGATGATCGTAATATCGAAACATGGAGCGATTTTAAATGTTCTGATGTAAAAAAAATTGTATATATGTGCATTAGTTCGTGTGCTAATTAAAAGTTTGCTACTTCGTCTAATGTATGCGAAAGCACAGTGACTTGTATGATTATTGTATATCGCTTACTTTAATATTTAAAATCCCCCCCCCCCCCCCACTCGGTGTATGTATGCAGGGGCGTAGTTGTGGGAGGCGAGTTGGGTGTCCGCCCCGAGCGACAGAGTGCAGGGATTTTGTTTGGTAAGTGCAAAATATCTGTTACGACGGCCATTTTTCGTACTCGCCCGGAGCACCCAAACCCCACCTCACACCGTCGCCTAGCTAATCCACTGTATTTGTATATTTTATTTAATTTTTACAATATACAACGATTATTTCCAAAACAGAATTAACTAGTTGGTCTTTGTAACGTAGACGCAGTATTCCATAAAATATTCTCGGGCTAACAGCAGCGTCAAGTGGTCTGTCTGTTCGCCATTCAACCACCTGACGTGACTGCTAGCCCAAGAATATTCTATGTAATTTAGTTTCCGTGCAAGCTTTAAGTTATCAATAGACGCAGTATTTTTATATCGTACTAAGAACAAAGATTTTTAAACCTATGCTTATTGTACGCAAATGTACAAGGTCGAAGAGAGTGGTGTCGGTTTTCTGCCAGTTACGCCAGGTTTATGCTCATTGTACGCAAATGTACAAGGGCAAAGAGAGTGGTGTCGGTTTTCTGCCAATTACGCCAATTTTATGCTCATTGTACGCAAATGTACAAGGGCAAAGAGAGTGGTGTCGGTTTTCTGCCAGTTACGCCAAGTTTATGTTCATTGTACGCAAATGTACAAGGGCAAAGAGAGTGGTGTCGGTTTTCTCCCAATTACGCCAGGTTTATGCTCATTGTACGCAAATGTACAAGGACAAAGAGAGTGGTGTTGGTTTTCTGCCAATTACGCCAGGTTTATGCTCATTGTACGCAAATGTACAAGGGCAAATAGAGTGGTGTCGGTTTTCTGCCAGTTACGCCAAGTTTATGCTCATTGTACGCAAATGTACAAGGGCAAAGAGAGTGGTGTCGGTTTTCTGCCAGTTACGCCAAGTTTATGCTCATTGTACGCAAATGTACAAGGGCAAAGAGAGTGGTGTCGGTTTTCTGCCAATTACGCCAGGTTTATGCTCATTGTACGCAAATGTACAAGGTCAAAGAGAGTGGTGTCGGTTTTCTGCCAATTACGCCAATTTTATGCTCATTGTACGCAAATGTACAAGGGCAAAGAGAGTGGTGTCGGTTTTCTGCCAATTACGCCAAGTTTTGTCGAAATTTGTCACTTGCTTCGCAATTAATTATATGGGTCCCAATAGACGAAAGAACGCAACGTCATTGAATTCTCGTCGTACGCTCTTTTATCTAACTGTAGCATAAGGAAACTGTGTTATGAAGAAGAAGCGTATGCACCTCTCTGTGTCATCACTTTATATGTGTCAAAAACACGGTACCAAATCAAGGTACTAGTCAGGAATACAAACGCTCCTTTAGCCGCTTAGAAGCACTTAAAGGCACTTCAATGTGCAAGACGCACTACAGTTCCCTCGAAAACAAATATCTGCGAAGTGGATAAAGAGCGAAATGCAATGCTCATTTCATGGCCAGTTTCTTAGCGAAACTCTGAATTGGCATCGTATTTCAGCTCGAATTAAGTTGCAAGTATTTTCCCCAACCTTTTCTCTTATTGCTAACAATCCATCCTCTTGGTCTCTCCGAAGAATGAAAAATGAACTCCTTCATATCATATTTATACATAATTAGTAAAGAAAGGTAAAGTGATCCCGTTACAGGCCCGGTGTGACCCAGAGGGTGGGTAGAGGTATAGCTCTACTCTTCCATGACCGCGGCACTAAAAGTAGATGAGTGGTCAGCAGCACGCCTCAGCCGCACTTTACCTCCAGGAAAGACCCGGTACCCATTTTACAGGAGGCTGGGTGAGCCCCAGGGCCGGTCTGGACGGGCGGAAAATCTCGTCCCCACTGGGATTCGATCCCGGACCGTCCAGCACGTAGTCAGTCGCTATACGGACTGAGCTACCGGCCCACATACAATATTAGTACAGTCTGTGATAGATGCTGATTGTACTTCGGCTAATTGTTACCAACCTTTCGGTTCAACCTGGTGTTGCCAAATTACAGGTTCCTCCGAAATTTTGGTAGCGGCCTACCAGTGTGCTAAGTCATGCCTCAGGAGTTGTTATGCTTCATAGTCATCGAAATGATGGCCTAACTCCTCGCATACGAGTAGCATAAATTATCTTATTGTAGGATGATGAAGCGAACATTTTGATTTGCAAGGAATGAAGTAGGAATGCACCGCGCAAAACTGTCTGAAGAGAAGCTTCATATTTATCAATCTTAATTAAATATAATCTGAGCAACGGCAACAAGGAGAGCGAAGTGGGCAGATCATGTAGCACGAATCTCAGAGAAAAAAATTTCAGATACAGTTCCAGTCAGAAATCATAGCAGGACGTTCAGTAGGCCCTCCAGGTATACCCGAAGGTATATATATGGAAAATATAATAATTTTTTACAACTTCTGGGATGTTTTTATTTGTATCTGGCTAGATTGTTGCGGACGTTTCGTTGGATCTGTCTGCCTCTATTCAAACCATCAAGTTATTTTTAAACTTTTGTATTACTATAATAAACTTAATGGCCCTGTTAACCTGCATTCTGCAACATTCGCACCCACACTCAAGTGAAATGAAAATTTCACAGTATTAAACTGGATTGAGCAAGAAGGATGTATGAAAGTTCTAGCTGGTTTTGTGTGCCCCAGAACAGTGTACAGTAGTAGTCTCTTTTGAAGACGATAAGGACCAAGTAATTATAGGAAACAACAACTGCACATAAAACGATTTACAATCATATATAACAAACAAATTCCTACATTTTTCCAACGCCAGAGCCCCATATTTAGAGAATCTTAAGTACTGAGTTTTGAAAGTACCGACACAATAATTGTGGTATTACATTAATAAAATGTTCGAATTTTTTAATTATGAAATTATTATTATTTTTTTAATTCCAAGATTGTTGTGTTGGAACTTGCAAAACTTTGCACTTTTGGATTCCCTGAAGATAGCGCCGTGGCGCCTAAACATGTAAGAATTTTGTTTGTCAAGTATGACTTTTACTCGTTTTATGTGCGTTTGTTGGTTACTGTACTTACTCGTACTCTTAAGGATAAGGCACAGAGTTTGTAATGTCCAACGATAATGATCATTTCGGTACCTTGAATGGGCATAACTCTGTGACGAGCCGAGTGACGGTGAGTGACTCAAGAATGGCTCTTCTCCAAGGAGATTTCCTTATCACATACCACCGCAGTTCCATTCTGTTCCCTACGTAAACCCCACTGCCGTCGCAACGTTCATGAACATAAATGTGGCTCTAATGCAGACCTGTCCAACCTGTAGCTCACAGGCAACATGTTACCCGCGATACAAGGTTACGGTCTTAGTTGAGACATTTGAAATAAGGAAGTGTATTTTAATGTTTCCGTGGCAAATGGGCAATAGGACCTGTATTCTTTCCTTGCATCCGGTTGTACTATGCTGCATGCTTAACTATAAAGTGTAGGTTATCTTGCAAAGCAGTTCTTCTGCTGCTTCTTCTTCTTCTTCTTCTTCTTCTTCTGCTTCTTCTTCTTCTTCTTCTTCTTCTTCTTATTATTATTATTATATGCAATATAATAATTATAACACTATTGCTATATGGTCCTTAAAACAACGTGTTTCGAACTATGTAGGTCATCATCAGGTTTTTGTCATGACGTAATGAGGTTCGGTTTATTTCTATGCGGTACTTGCAATGGGACCGCGGTAGGACAGTGGTTAAAGGCGCTGTGCTACAAATCGGAAGGTCGCTGGTTCGATTCCAGATGGTGTCAGTGGATTTTTCATTGACATAAAATACTTCCGATCGCACTATGGCCCTGGGGTCGACTCAGCCTCTAACAGAAAAGAGTAGCAGGAGTATTTCTTGGGATAAAGGTGGCCGGTGCGTAAGGCTGACAACCTACCACCATCCTGTGCCGTTGTCACGAAATCTGGGAACCTTAACTTCCTGGAACCCTCTGGGCTACTCCAGGCCTCTAATGGGTCTGCTTTTTACTTGCAACGGGCTTTGTGTGTGTGTGTGTGTGTGTGTGTTTGTGTGTGTGTGTGTGTGTGTGTGCGCGTAGTGGATTGTGTTGCCTCTTCAGAGGGTTTTAGGTTGTTGTGATCTTTTTTTTATTTTCGCCTAATTCTTGTGTCGAAATTCGGGTTTTTGATAACGGCGTGGTTTTAGTTTGAGTATGTTTTATCTGCTTAGGTTTTATACGTGGAATGTCCATTGTGTTTGTCATGTATATGGACTAGAAGCGAAGACATAATTCAAGGCTTTTACGATAACCTTGTACAAATGAATGATCCTATTCTTAAACTTGTGTTGATCAAGTGTGGAGGTGTAGCGGTGAATGATGATAAGTTCGGCTATTTGGGGGTTTCAGAAATAATGCCATCTGATCAGACCTTTCATACATTCGTAAAGGAGCTCCATATACAAAAGTAACGGATTTTCATCGTGTGAATAAAGTCTGGCAAAATATTTGTAATCCCTTTCCATGTTAGCATGTTTCCTGTTCAACGTAGACTTTACAAAGACAAAATGTATTCGCCTTAATGGAGACTGCGTATTGCTGGCTGAGTTCTGTTGGCTAGGAAGAGGAAAGGTTTCATCAAGTTCCAAGAGCTACTTCCAACATACCGTGTGGTTAGTATGATGTACAATATTATTCTGGCCAACTACCCTGCTCTTAACACTATTCTGAGCCTACAGACTCGTTTCTATGCCACCAAACTCGATGGTCTTTGACTATACGTGTACGGTTCATTCAGGACGCCGGTAATTTGCCTCCACAATTAGAACATAACCGGTGGAAGCTGTATTTCGCTTTCCGCTCAGATCTTACCGCTCAGTTGGGGGAGTAGAATGTTGACCTCCAGGACAAAAATAAGGCCACTATTACAATTACTGGCGTCATTGAGTTTTTGTAGTATAAGCTGACGTTATGGAAACCTCAGCTATTGAAATAGGTTCGATCTGAATTCCAAAGTATTAATTGTTTCGATGGTAGTCCCCTTATGCGTTTGTATATATTTTGGGTATTCACAAAATGTTAAAGGATTTTCACAGAAAACTTAGAGGCTTTGTGGCAGTGTCGTTCATTACCAGTCAGTTGCAGGACATGATTATGTGTGAGAGGTCTGAACTGTCTCCATATTTCAAACGGAATTATGGGTAATATGCAGTTTAAGATTTTTATTTACAGGCTCACTTATCATTGAAAGCAGGAGTGAGTAACACAAGCTTTGGAATTTCATGTCGCCTACATAATTTTTTGTGGGACCGCGGTGGCACAGTGGTTAAGGTGCTGTGCTACAAATCGGAAAGTCGCTGGTTCGATTCCAGATGGTGTCATGGAATTTTTCATTGACATAATCCTTCCGATTGCACTATGGCCCTGGGGTCGACTCAGCCTCTAACAGAAATGAGTACCAGGAGCATTTCCTGGGGGTAAAGGCGGCCGGTGCGTAAGGCTGA
>Ga0123355_10016883_pt1 | contig 11516 bp, 8 predicted proteins | sample TergutEmb28metaG_3_FD_89872 | JGI IMG/M metagenome (GOLD analysis project Ga0123355, IMG submission 89872) | Embiratermes neotenicus P1 segment gut microbial communities from Petit-Saut dam, French Guiana - Emb289 P1 | ecosystem: Host-associated > Arthropoda: Insects > Digestive system > Gut ...
AAAAAAAAGTTGCCAAAACAGCACAAATTTCCACCAAACAAGGAAAAAGTAAAAAAATAATTTGGGGGGGGGGGGGGGGAATCACGAAATCTCTAACCGCCATTTCCGCATTTCTTGACCGATGTGGGTGAAAATCGGTGGAAAGGATCTTCACGTGACACTGTTCAGCGTTAAGCGTCCCGTAAAAATCGGTACTGTGAAAGCCACACTTTACTCAAGAACGTACATGCAAATTTGCCCCATTTCCTACACTTCCAAACCGATTTGCCTGGCACTCGGTAGAGAATATCTATATGCTACATCCTGAATTGTTAGGAGCTTCGTGAAAATCAGTACAGTGAAAGCCGAACTGAACTTAGGGATGGTAATGAGTTTCTACCCACAATACTTACAGTCCTATTTAGCTGAAATTCGGTATAAGGCATCTGAATGAACCGCCAGTCAGCTGAGTTTCGTGAAAATTGATGCGGCTAAAGCGATACTTTTGTTACGAGCGTAAAAGGAATTACTTTTCAGCGCGTACCGTAAAACCGGACAGCAGTCAGATACCACAGAACAGCACACTAAGTCCGTGCAACGCGTCACAGAGTGGGCACACCACTGAACACACACGATATTGGACCAACACCTACCTGACAGCGAATCACAGCCTCCAGAACTCGACTACACATGAAACGGACAAGAAAATTAGACCTGACAGACCCCCGGCTCAGCCGCGCCGAGGGACGTCCAACAGGGGTCGACTAATGGATACAACGAACAGGGATGTACATGGCCAAACCAGTGACAAACGTTCTGGCGATGAAATGACTTCACCCCCACGTGCACCCGCAATGTGTCGACCTGACTGACACGTGGGGAAAGCAGCAGCGTAACTGAGATGGATCACTGGTGACATGACTGGCAAGAGAGAGACAACGGGGTGGGGGGGGGGGCAGCCCTTATAACCATTCGACTCGAGTCTATTCTGCTGCTGTTATTATTATTCCGGGACGTGACGCCGTGACGACTGGTGGACATTTAATGCGGCAGGAAGTAGAGGCACAGTTATGAGCCTCTGATGCTGACCAAACCACAAACAAAGCCAACGAAAAGCTAACCAACGGACGTCTACTCGCGCAAGACCCACTGCGTGCGAAACGCATCGCTAGGCTGTGATACGGATATGTTACAGTGGGACTGTGCTTACGCTGACGGATGCCCCGTCTTGACTGCGGGCCTTGATATGCTTCTGCTACAAATGGCATCATGTCCTTTTCGGGGAGGGGGATAACTCTGGCCTGATGGACGTCTGGGTTTTGAAGCCGGAGTGGATCTGTCGCGTAGATTGAAGGCCTTTGCGACTTGGTATGAAAAGATCTACGTGAAGGCCTACGTGAGTGCAGGAGAGTTGCCGGCCATGTCCCGTCTCTGAAATGTACCCTGGCGTTTACCTAACAGCTGAAGAAAATTATGGGAACTTCGGTCTCACGGGGCCTCTTGTATAGGGTTCTGGTGCTGTTTGGAGTTGTACAGTGTAGGAGGCCCCACAGCCACGTCACCGTACTTCACTGACACACGGAACTGAAATGCCTCACATTCCGACACCGTGCAAGTCTGAGCGATTCAGTTGCCCAGCGGGTCAAGCAGGCTTCTTGTCTCCTTTCCCGTTCCTCAGGCGCTGCTGGTAACGTATCCGGAACTCGTGAACCACGTCCTCCAACTTGTGCGTCCGCTGTTGATCGCAGCGCAACACGACCGGACATCTGGTCGCCGCTACGCACCGGAGACACGTAGTTGGCCGTAATGTGGGCATACTGCTTGTAGATGTTGGGCGAAGCGGATGTTGTGAAAAGTCACAGTGGCACCCATGGCAACTAGCAGTCTTGGGCAGTTTGTATAACTTGTCAGGGGCATCGTCTGCAAGAGTATCCCTGATAGGAGATCTGCTGAGGCTGTCCATGCTGCCTCGTCATCATCCCGAGACAAGTGTTCACCAATCCGCACGACGTCACAGTCCACAAGGCTTGAATCTACGGCACCACTGCTGTGACAAACAACAATCCGGCGTGTGCTGGTGGAGGAGATTCAGTTAGTGCTTTCAGTAGTACTTGGACACATCAGACAAAGGACCTTTTCCGGTACTGAGACACATCAGACAAAGGAACTTTTCCAGTACTTGGACACATGAAAGGACCTTCTCCAGTACTCAGACACATCACAAAAAAGGACCTTCTTCAATACTTGGGCACATCACACAAAGGACCTTCCACAGTGCTTGAACACATCAGACAAAAGCCCTTATCCAGTACCTGGATATAGGACCTTCTCCACTACCATATGCCACTGAATCTAAAAAGTTTATTTGTCGAAAATTAATATTCAAATGGGACAGCCTGAGAGAGTACTAGCTGATGAGCGCACCATTCCTTACACTGTGTTATGGCCCGACATTCCACATTACCGCCACTTGTCTAACTGTGGCAATGCTAGTGACAGCAATGTCTCAAACACTATGGCCAAGTAAAGACATACTTCCAATATGCTGTATGATTGATGCTCAAAATATTTTACCACTCCGAACAACAAAATAATATTTTCAATGAAGTATAATGTCCACACTAGTCAAAAGAAACTATCATTTTGTTATCAGGATTTATAAATTATGTGACATGCCTAGCAATATACATGATCATGTCACACTTCCATCCACATGCTTTCAAGTTCATTATTCATTAATCACCCATACATTCAACATCACACCATGTCAGCTATTCACAACATCATTATATAAACAATAAACAGTCAACTCCACCTCCAGTTGAATTAGATAATACACTGGCCACAGACTCCCACTTGCTTAAGGCGACAGACACAGCCGTGTTCAAGTTCTAAAGGACGTTCCTTTTGTCGTATCACTGAGAATGGTAGCTGTCATGCAATGATAAAAAGGGCACCCTGCATGACAGGTATATAGACACTGTTCAATATAGAAAAATTGATATGTGACGTCTTTCAAAATACGTTATATGATGTGAATATCCACTACCTGAGTGTGACAGATAGCAATTTTAAATTCACGCCACAGCGAACATGGCTCATACAACAGAAGGAAACAACCATGTGAATTGTTTCTCTTTCTGAAATGTCCACTCCTCAGGAAACATTCCTCTTCTGCTTGACATTACTCTGTGTTCACTGAGATGAATTTATATAACGTTCTAGCTTCTCTCTAGGCCAGGGGTCTCACGCACTTGGTGCTAGGTCACATGTAGCCCACCAGTTCATTTTATATACCCCCCATAACTAATCTAACTCCAGTTATAGAATGTGGCCTGTGTCAGAGAATTTTTCACTTAAAATGTCTTTCATCACATGAATGGATGTTAAAAAGGTGTGCTATCTGTAGATGGCACTATACATCATGTCAGCAGGGACAGACAACAATCCAGTAAAGTCTTAAATTCTACAGTTATAATTATTTTGAGTTTGTGATTAAAAGCAAGAAGTATTTTCAATGGTATGTTTAACTAGTTACGATATATATATATATATGTATATACCATCTGCATTGCTTACTGTGATATGCAGTGTGGCTTAAATTTCTAAATTATCTGTTCTGCCTGCAGTATATTTCAGTTTGAGACTGCTGCTGCTCTATGCTTCTGCAATCAAGGTAACAAATTTTAAAGTTTTAGGGAGTACAGACAAATACAGAGATTCTGCATGTAGGGTGAATTGCAATGCAAAACAACATAAAGTTGCAGCTGAAATCTATGGAAGTGGAAGACACAAGCAGGCTCAAAAATCTGAAAAGGACGAACAGTGGCAGCAGCATGTAATCCAATTGATTTCCGTGTGAAAACGTTTGTGTGTCTTGTTACTTGAATCTACATGCTAAACCAATTTAAATCGAGCACGTTCACTCGTGCAGAACGCTGACACATTTAGCTACACTTTTGTTGCGCTTGCTACTCAAGCTAACACAAACTACAAGCTGTTCAAAAACATTTGTCACTTCTGTGACAAGATCAGTACCAATAAAGCAGAGTTGTTCTTGTGTTTAATTAAGAAGAATGTCACACAGCTACATACAGAATGGAGGTATAGCTCCACATATTCTTCACCTTCACACTAAATGCAAATGAATCAACAGCTTTACACTGGCAGGGAAAGAGCCTCCTGCATCTATTGGGTTGTGCTACTGCAAAAGTGGCTCAAGACCCATCCATTTGGGATTTGTGGTGGACAAAGTGGCACTGGGTCAGGTTTCTCCCCAAGTACTTCGGCTTTCCCCTCTCAGTTTCATTCCACCAACAGTCCATGCCCATATTCATCAGTCACCACTGTTATATTATATAACACTAGCAGGCGACAGTGTTGTTACATAATGCACTTTACAAAGTCCTATTGGAGATACAGTTAGGCCTTACTGTAATGAAAAAAGTCTCAGATGTTGTCTGCATCTAAACACAAGTGATCAGCCTATAGTGACTGTGTTATCCTGTCACCATTCATGCCAACTATGGCAGTTCATATAGGAACAGTTCAAAACTGAAGCTATAAACTGTAATACTTCGAGATCAGTAGAGATCATTTAGTTTTCCATTGCAATCATTTCTACCATATACATGGTGGACGCTATCCAGTGTGTGAGGAACACCTAAGACATGACATTCCACATGTTCACTCCACTCTCAGATTCTGGTGACCAGTTGTCATTGGTACAAAAACAAGCCTTATACTTTTTACTTTTGGTTCAATAATGCCCTTTCATGGGTAACAAATTAGACTTAACAAGATCACCAAGCTCTGTGTGTATTATGTCAGTATTCTTACACACGAAACAAAAAGTGAAGGTGGGGAGAATGATTAAATAGACAGGCACTAAATTACCCTTACAGTTCAACTCTGCTCCAGTTACTGCACACATGCTGTTCAATATTGCACCCTCCAACAGCACTGCACCTCACACAAAGGGCAGTTCCTTACTTAAGAGGAGCCTACAATAATCAGCTAGTTTCAGAAGTGAGGTCACTGGTGATGGAATCTTCATTTAGGTAGAGACTATGTACATGATGCTATGATGCTAGCAGGCATAGCAGGACTCAGTGTTTTACTGATGCCTGTATACAGAACATGACACAACACTGTACTGACACCAGAGGACACAATAAGACACAACGCTGTACTGATGCCAGTATACACAACAATGACACAACACTGTACTGACACCAGAGTACATAATAAGACACAACGCTGTACTGAAGCCAGTATATGTTAACATGTCACAACACTGTACTGACACCAATGTACACAACAAGATGCAACCACATACAAAAATTTCCCCAATTCCTTCTTTCCCCATGTTGCTATTAAGTTTGTGACTTCAGAAAATTGCTAACTTCACCTAACCAACTTTGCAGCCTGCAAGTAAGAAATGTCTCTGCATTTCAAGCCAGAAATATGGCTACAAGAAGCAAATAACACACATAAATACATAAACTGCAAGAAACGCAAGACACATCATACTGTTTGGGTGCTGTGCATGCACCTTGTATCAACAAATAATAAATTTCCAGGCAGACAACTGAAGACATGGCAATTCCTACCTGTTCGAAGCCTCCCAAGATTTCTGTGGTGTCCATTGCAGAGTTGATGGATAACACTCTAAGTTCCTGCCCCAACAGCTGTGACAGCAGATGGACAGCACTTGTTTTGCCACAACCAGCTGGGCCAACCTAACAGAAAACAAACTACTTAATCAGCTGAAACTGACATATCATGAGATATGACAATAAACATTCAATAACTGAAAATGAAAATTACATACTTGCAGCACACCAAACTGAAGAACAGCAATGTGACATAATCTCATTGCCCTATGTGTTAATTTTCAGTGGTGGAAACTGCATGGCTTTTAATAAATTTACATGATTCTACACCCCATCAACAAAGGAAACTTACCAGTATTGCCAAATAGTTCATGTCAACACATCTTGCAAGTGATCGCAGCACATGGAACTGCCTTCTAAGCAACATTAAACAGTCCTGCTCCTGAGGAACAGCCTGATTCAAGCCAACACAATCCTTGACTTCTTCTATCATTCCAGTTCTCTGTGATGTCATTCCATTACGTGACATAACTATGTCATCAATAAACAAAGTACTGTGACTTAAGTGAACCCGAGGAAAGTTGCAGAATAATGGATACTCTGAGCCAATTTCTTCAATATAGATTTCTTTAACCTGTAATGACAGAGAAATGTACCGTGAGTCAGTGCTACAAGATTAGAGACACAATAAAGTGGAGCAGATGCAACGTTATTTCGCAGACTACAAGATTACATATACATAGATATCACACAGACATAATTTAATATAGCTTGTTACATACAGGTTGCTTGGTGAAAACTAAATAACAAATGGAATTGTGTGCCTAGGACAAGACAGTATTCATAATGGCCAGCATAAACCATATTAAAGACAAATGTTAAATATTAAAGTTCAGTACAACCAAAAGAGTAACAACAACATTCAGTAACATTACTGCTCTTGGAATACAGCTATCATATTGGAAGCATACCTGTAAAAATATTAGGTAAAGGTAAAAGTAAAGTGATCCCGTTACAGGCCCGGTGTGGCCCAGAGGGTGGGTAGAGGCATAGCTCTACTCTTCCATGACTGCGGCACTAGAAGGAGGTGAGTGGTCAGCAGCATGCCCCGGCCGCATAAAAATATTAGGTAGTTTCAGAAATTCAAGATACTGGCGAGTACTCCTAATTATTATAGGTGGATAATCTACTCTGCAGGCCATCTAGGTCAGAAACAAGATAACAAATCGGCATTTAATCTTTACTAAGTACAGTACATTCCTCACAGAGAGACATAACAAAAAGCCCACTTCTTGATTTTCCCACAAATACAGTGAATAAACAATTTTTTCTGTTAGAACGACTTTTCTTACAGTAACGTCAGTTCAGTGTCGTAATGTATGAGCCATACAAATGGATGCAAAACATGCTGTACTTCCTATTCCAGCCTCTGAGCCGTTCCTTTACGGAGTCCATTAACACTGGGCGAACAATCAGCACCACATATTTTCCAAGAACACAAAAAACTGTGTTCAAAGAAAAGTTAATTTTAAAGTGGCAATAACTGTGAACTTAGCTTCATGAGATTGCAGAGCGATTTTCTTCTGTGTCAATTTCAGTATCTCACAAAATGCAAATACCAACTTTGTGTCAGTTATACATTCATTTAAACATTTTGGATTACTCATGTTCTTTTCTAAGTGCCTGTTCATCCTTTAGTCAAAATTCTTGGCAGTTGGCTGTTTTCAGAAGCTGTAAGGAATACAAGCTGGGATAAAACAGAACAGTGACAAGGCAACAGGGTGGACACCCAAGGAATCATGGTTTGAATCCCAGTAAGGGCGAGATGTGTTGCTTCTCTGAAAAATCCAGACCAGCTATGGGCCTGCCAAGCCTCCAGTTCAATCAGTAATAGAGGTTCTTTTCCTGCAGGAAGAGTGACTGGCGTGTGAAACTGACAACTCATCTCAATCTGCCTCAATCTAGAGCTGAGGCTAGGAATGGGCATGACCATACTTCCATGACACCCTCACAGTACAAAACACAATATTTCCTTAACCTACTGAGGATACCATTCCACAGAACACCAAAAACACAACAGACCTAATCACAATGTTTACCTTTTCCTTATCTTCTTTTGTTCTCATTCTGTCCACATAAATGAGGTCAACAAATTTCCCTGGATGGAAAGTGACATTTTTATCTGAAGCTGTGCATTTGCTCCTGTCCGCCATTATTGTCTCACACCACCGGCACAGGTCCCGCAGGTTCAGTTCCCATGGTGCTCCTCTCTGACCCCACAACCTCAATTCACCTGTCTCTCTGACCAATCGGGAATTGAATTTTACCATACAGCAAATCAGATTATGAGGAAGAGCAGGAAACAGAGATGTGGTAATGAACTCCAAGTCAGCTTCCATTAAAGTATCAATGTACACCTAAACAAGAATGAAAAGCGTGTAATATAAAGTGATCTTACCCCCATGTCAGCAGCAATAGTATCACCTTCCGACACGTAACATGAACCAGTTACATACACACAGTACAACTTTCATGGCATGCTGGATCCATTTCCTTTAACTGCCTTCAAAACTGTAAGACTTGCAGAAAACTGGTTTGGGCATAATAAGTACTTCATTTATATAGACTTCTGTTCCAATCGATTTTCAATACATAGCAAATAATGTATATGAATAACGTATCTGTTACTAACAAGTTTTACATAAAACTTGAATACATCAAAACATATTCATTAAACTCCTGAACATCAAACCCATTCCCAGTACCGATGTTGTTTCGCACAGACCTCAGAAGAAATTTCAGTAGGTACTTCAAAGCAATTTGAATGTTTTTTTTGATAAGAGCCATTCCATTGTGTTTACAATAATACAACAATTTATTCAGTAAGTAACACAATATATATTGATAACCAATATATGTTGTGTTACTGACTGAATAAATTATTGTACAGTTTGAATGCCCTCAAATGTGCTGTATACACGTACATATCCCCACCCTCAAATGTGCTCTGCACATATCCCCACCCACCACAGGCAGAGTGTAACTTTCAAGAACATGTGTTTTACGGCATTTCCATGCAGTAAGGTGCCTAATGTACAAAAAATTATTTAAAATTCAGGCACCAACATGAACAAATAGGTATCATTCTTCAGTACAGATATTATAGTGCCAATAAAATTCTATGCTTATTATTTACATATGCACAAGACAACTTGCAATCAGATCACTAGAATATAAGTCTTGAAGCTGTCATGGCGACAGAATTCAATGAAAATTTCTCGGGCAGACAGCAGCATCAGGATGTGAAGGTTTTCCGGCATTTCAGCAACTAACTCCATCCCCATCTTCAGGGTGTGCTGATGGTTTGGTAGCACCACAACTGATGACTAGGTGTCCAACTGTGTGGTGTGTAAATCTCCGTTTGGCCTTGGCATGGAATGGAATGCAACTCCTCTGGTTAGTGGGAGGAGTCAAATGGTTGTTGCACTTGGCCTGGGGTGTCTATTCCTGGTTGTGGTGAGCATTTCAGTAAACCGGTTACCAGCTGCCATGTATGGCTTAATATGAAGCCAGCCTCTCTGTTGAAGTTTTCGGCATGCAGTTCAATTTCTATTGCTTCTTGCACAATCCAATCCATGTATACAGTCGTCCTGTTCAGTCTGTGTGTTTTTTCAAACCGGATTTCATGTCCTGCGTTTAGTAGGTGTTCTGCTACAGCTGACTTTTCTGTCTGGCCATGGTGCAGGTGTCTTACGTGTTCTTGACATCTGATTTTAAAGGTCTGGCAGTTTGGCCCACACACACTTTGCCACATTCATACTGAATGCAGTACACCCCAGATGTTTTAAGGCCTAGATCATCCTTGATTGGTCTTAAGGTGCTAGAAGTGTTTTTCATTGGAATATGGATAGTTTTAATGTGTTTGTTTAGCCATTAAAACTATCACAGTCCGAACTGGATGACTATATACATGGACTGGATTGTGAAAGAAGCAATATAAATTCAACCACATGCTGAAAACTTCAACACAGACGGTGGCTTCGTATTAAGCCGTACATGGCAGCCAGTAATAAGTTTACTTTAAATGCTCACCACAACCAAGAATAGACAGTCCAGGCTGAGTGCAACGACCTTTTGACTCCTCCCACTAACCAGAGGGGTTGCATTCCATCCTGCAACCGGCCAAACAGAGATATACACACCACACAGTTGGACAGCCAGTCATCAGTTTTGGTGCTACCAAACCACCAGCACACCCTGAATATGGGGACGGAGTTAGTTGTGAAACATCAGAAAACCTTCACGTACTGCCGGGGCCGTCTGCCCTAGAAAATTTCATTGAGATCACTAGAATGCCAACATAAAACATAACTTACTGCCATAAATTATGACTTGTCCCTCTAAAATTATCATCAATCATGTAATATTTATGTTACACAGAAGCATAATAAATTAAAGATGTGTACCAAAAAAATATGACACTGACTACTCAGTCACTGATGATGGCCTGTTTATGCTTTATGCTTTATAACCTGTACATTCTGCCCATGCATAACATCACAGCATAAAAACTTATCATCTATGTAAGTTCTGAGGTTCTCAGCCTGGTGTAATTGAGTATTCTGGTGTTCTGGAAGGTGACAAAGCATAACTGTGTATGTGGTGCCATCAGCCACTTACTGCACAATGCTGTAGCACATCCCAGATGACAGTAATCCCCATCACAGTTTTATACTTAATTAACTATCAATACTGTACAATGACATGAACTGACCTGAGTGAACCTATTTAGGAAGGACTGTGGAAGACCTCGTCGTGCTCCGCCTTGCCTCAAAGGATTCTGTGCCCCAAACAGGCGTGTGCTGTCACTCTGAATGTAAAACGTTTTCCCAAGTTCAGGTATGAACACTTCACCTCGGTGATCCAGACATGCATTCAAGCCCTCAAGCACCGACTGGGATGCAAGATTCAGCTGTAACAGCAGGTTCAATTCACACTGTCACAGTACAACATGGTTCACTGAAATTATACTTACATTTATTAAGACTACACTTCACAATCCAGCAGGCAGCATCTGTATTTCACATTTTGGAGATACCGCATTACAAAATCATGTCCCACAGACCAGTTATTCTGACTGCCTGTTTGTAATTTTTCTCAATACCTCCTTAATAGCAGGATAGTGGCTCAAATAAGCAACAACCACTTCCTTCCACATCCTTTTCAATTTATTATTCACTAACATCCTTTCATTCAAGCACTACATAATCTCAGCTACTGACAGCACCACTATGTACACCACATAATCTCAGCTACTGACAGCACCACTAGATACAACACATACTCTCAGCTACTGACAGCACCACTACATACAACACATACTCTCAGCTACTGACAGCACCACTACATACACCACATAATCTCAGCTACTGACAGCACCACTACGTACACCACATAATCTCAGCTACTGACAGCACCACTACGTACACCACATAATCTCAGCTACTGACAGCACCACTACGTACACCACATAATCTCAGCTACTGACAGCACCACTATGTACACCACATAATCTCAGCTACTGACAGCACCACTACATACACCACATAATACACTACACTAAATTTGAACTCAAACTACTGACAAAAGTTAAAAAAGGTAGCACAAAAATAAAAACAAGCATATCAAAACTCTTTACTGTGTGGACATTTAAATTAAATCACATTTGCAAGTGTTTGTGGGTATGAGAAAAAGAAAGACGATACAACATTTACACAATCTGTTGTCAGTTAATTAGTCCTGTAATGCCTCCCGTAAGGGTACTCGGACCTAACCGTACCCGTTACGCGAAGACACTATAATTAATGGGCGCGGTTACGTCAGCGGCGAAGTGCCTAGTTTATATGCTGCCACCAGCCAGAT
>Ga0123355_10016884_pt1 | contig 11516 bp, 6 predicted proteins | sample TergutEmb28metaG_3_FD_89872 | JGI IMG/M metagenome (GOLD analysis project Ga0123355, IMG submission 89872) | Embiratermes neotenicus P1 segment gut microbial communities from Petit-Saut dam, French Guiana - Emb289 P1 | ecosystem: Host-associated > Arthropoda: Insects > Digestive system > Gut ...
CTGGATAGACCGTGTCCGATACACGGCAAGAGTGCTGGCTACCCCCTCCATTCGCCTTTTTCCCCTTCACTTCTCCACCCGTGCGTTCCCGTGTGCCACCAGATTCCGTTTCTACTATACCTTCGGAACAACCCAATGAGAAAGAAGGTGGCATTTGAGTGTATATTTCTTCTTATCAAAAGCATCTCAGTTAAGTTTTTATGTAAAGACATTATATTCCCTTTCGCATACGATTGGACTGCAACTGTAAGATGCAAAAAGCATCTCAACATCTGTCCCATGTAACAAGTCGAGAATTCGTTATAGAACGTTGGCAAATTATACTAAAATTTCTCGAAACGTTTCAATCTACATGCGTCTCTGCGCGTATCTCCTTCGGATTGTCCAATCCTTGTAGGCAGACACGAAATACTCGTGTTTATACCAGACGCCTCTTTCCGCAAGTCTTACACAAGGTAATTAAAAGGCATCTCATCGTCAACTGTCCGACCACACTAGATAGCAAACCAACGTGACTTCCTCCAACCTACTGCTTCACGTCTACCTGCACGGCCGCACCTGGAGACACCGCGTCAGAACGCCCCTTAGAGTGTCTTGTTATATCTTCCTTTGTAAGATGTTTGTACTGACATTCCTGAGGATGGCCTGAAAAGGGGCCGAAACATGTGGCATTCATGTAAATGCGTAATTCTGTTTTACATAAACCGGTGTTGTATTCGACGGGATAAGTGTAGTTAGATGCTTACCACACCAGGATAGCTTCCATAAAGATGGCTGTCAGTAGGCATTCTTAACAGAGGCACTAGACCAAGGCGAGTGGTCAGCTTTACGCTGCGACCGCTTTACCTGCCAGCCATTGCATAGGAGGGAGGGTGAACCCCACAATCGGACTGCACGCGTTGGCGAAGGAGATATCCTGATTTGGTGTGAGGATTCGAAACACAGCTGCCCGTCTGAATGTCTGTGTAACGGTCCTGTTAATATGTAATTTACAGGCATCGAGTTTGAAATGTGCACAGTACCGTACCTGATACAGGGAGTTCCCCGTCACGTACGATGCGATGTAGTGAGATCCAAAGCTGCGCACAAACTCTGTGACACTAGCAGTGTCGCCGACTTGCACCTTCTCCACTTCCTGTTGCACGAAGTCCTCCAGCTGCAACTCCGGGTGCTTTGGACCCAGTGTGGCGGTCACCCTGTGTCGGGCTACTCTCACCTGGAAACACAAAGGTCCGGCCCGCGGCGACCAGTTCTGAGTATGTGCCTTCTGACGTAAAAGGGATCACAGCTATTTTATGCAGTTATTTCGAAACCAACAAACTTATCAGTTCTTGATGTATGTTTGTCCGTGCATCGTTGTATAAGCGTACAGAAGAAAACCAACTAGATGCTACTGAATGGTTTATTGCACTTATAATCTGCTCAACATGTTTCGGGCACTTGTATGCCCATCATCAGGAGCTCGAGACTATTCTTGTGTATTACCGCATGTGGTGTGTAATGCCTTGGTTGCTGGTGGTCGGCGGTCAGATGCAGGGCAGCAGGCTATGCGTCTGGGAAGAGGGAAGTTCTGCGACTCAGTCGCACAACTTCCCTCATTCCGGACGCATAGCCTGCTGCCCCGCATCTGACCGCCGACCACCAGCAACCAAGGCATTACACACCACATGCGGTAATATACAAGTATAGTCTCCAGCTCCTGATGATGGGCATATAAGTGCCCAAAACATGTTGGGCGGATTATAAGTGCAATAAACCGTTCAGTAGCATCTAGTTGGTTTTCTTCTCTACGCTTATCAGTGCTTGTTAACCAACAGCTAGATGTTGTATTTCGACTGTTTAATTTGTTGGTTTCTTGCATACTAACACAACGGGATCAGGAATGTAAATATTATTTGCGTTTTATCACATGACAGATCCCCGTTTGTGTATCAGATCCCAACTATATATTTATTCAATGTCATTCACACAAAACATTAAAATTTTTCATTTGCAGGCGGCTATTTTCGGCTGTTTCGAGCCAACAGCAAGCACAAACACACAGAGAATGCGTTTCTGTACCTTTACCCTGGGATAGGGCCTGATGTTGGCTTGAACAGCCGAAACTAGTCGCCTGTGAAATAAAAATGTTAATGTTCTGTGTGACTGACACTGAATAAATATACACTTGTGATTATTTGCGTTCATTTAACGACACCTGCAGTAACTCGGTACATAACGACGAACGATACGATCTGTAGTGAGTGACAGACTGGAAAAACTGTGAGGCGAGGCGGTCTTACACTGGTCTGAGGAACGAGTCACGAAAATTTTAGGAGATACTGAGAGAAATCACGACAAAGTCAAAGTAGCCGGTGTCCGGACCCAGACTTGTATGGGGACACGAATCCAAACAGCTGGTCGGAAAGCACAGAAATCGCGAAAATCGATTAATTAAAAAGCGAGATAAAAATGCGAGTGCGGTTGACCGTGAAGAGCGACAGAAAACTGCGGGGAGTGACACTGGTACAGACCAAGACTGATACGGAGTGACAGTGGTACACACTAAGACAAACGGAGTGACACTGCTACAGTCGAAGATTGTTACGGAGTGACAATGGTACAGACTGGCTGACATGGAGTGACTGGTACATGCGAAGACTGATACGGAGCGACACTGGTACAGGCGAAGACTGCACGGAGTGACAATGGTAGGGCGAACACTGACATGGAGTGACACTGGTACAGGACAAGACTGACACGGAGTGACGATGGTACAGGCGAAGACTGACACGGAGTGACAATGGTACAGGCGAAAACTGTACGGAGTGACAATGGTGCAGGCGAAGACTGGCACGCAGAGAAAGCTTGAACTGGAAAGCCAATCCGAAGTGCTATACAAACACTATGTTAACCAATTAGCAATACAGCAATACAAACATTATGTTAACCAATCAGCAAACAGAATAACTGTTATCCCAACTGCAATATTTGCAGTACTGTTATTTACTTTTCGTCTGTACTGTACAAACTGTAATGCGGGAGGCTACTTGTTCTGTTCATCTTATACAGTACCCACAGCTCGGGGTACCGCAGCCGACTCAATTTCCACGTCCAATAACAATTATTTCGGATAATGTTGGGTCGTTATTTTATCTGCCTAATATCGTATATCGTTTGTCACTTCCTGCAGCTATTTAAAATTTCCCGTTGTGTGTGTGTGTGTGTGTGTGTGTGTAGGGGTGGGCACGCGTTTTAGTTCGAAGCACTGCAGGCAACATTACGTTTCGGCTCACCGTACTTACAGTAGGCTCTCTCTGGGCGGTAGACATGCATCGCACCTAGCAGGCACCCGGTTCACCCCGCGTCGGCGTTGTGCTGGTGAAGGCGAAGGCGCTACACCGTGATACTTTCTTTCAGATCGTCACCGGTAGGGTTATCAACACACACTTCATCCTTTCACAGCACAAGGGCGATCGCATGGGTTCCGATTTGGAGGAAGAAGAGGCTGTTACCACAAGCACCATGTCAACAACGTTCAGCATTGAAACAATTTTTTTCTTTTGGGCGGTTACAAGTTCCGACGTATCGCAGAAGCGTCCTGCTTCCATCTTCAGGGTGAATGAATTGTAACAAGTGGATGCTGAAGCGACTGGGTGGAAGGAAATGCGCAAAGCATATACTCATTCACCTTGAAGGAGGAGGTAATGCGTTCCTCCATAACGTCGTAACAGTTAAGCACTACACGGCGCGACAACCCACAATGCGACAATCACTTGATAAATAACCTCCGCGAAGACCTGGCAGAACACAAATCTTTGCATAATTTAGGGGCCAAGTTTGGCACCGTCTTGCTGACAAACAGGAACAACTCGCTCGTGATCTGACAGCTGCTCAACCACGGTATCATAACGCGCGTGACATATTTGTGTGTGCCCCCCGCTAGGGGATCTGGAGGTTCGTTTACCGGGCATTCTGAGAGACAGATGGAGGAGAGCTCTGGAAACGGGGCATCTCTTATTAAATAAATATGGACTCCTTTTTTGGATCCAGATTATGTTAGGTGCCGAGTCTGGGGGCAATTTGGAACTCCTGTGAAGGACCAGGGCTCCCATGACATGGCATCAGAGTATGGGGCACAAAGGACCTGTTTTAAGGCCTAGGTGCAATGGGACCGAAATGGCACAAACCCAATTACTACTCTATACCCTGTGTAGATGAATGGTTTCGGACAAAAAGGGTTCAGTAAACGGATTTGCAAACATCCAATGAGGGCACTTCGCAAATTAACATTCGACTTGCTGGACATCAGTACCTGTCACTCTGACAGCTCACGTTCACAAAACAGCGGCCAAGTCAACTGTTGCATCGCCGAACAGCGACTGTCGGGTCTACTTTCTATGTAGGGGCCAGTTCACAAAATTCAGTATTGCTACACAATTCATGCCATGGATACAAAAGCAGCAGTTTCCACTGCCTCTCTGTAACAGCGCGCGGATGGCAAGACCCGTGAGTGAGCTACATTTTACACGATAAGCCAGCCGACAGGAAGTGATAAACGATAGTGGTTAGATAAAAGTAAACTGACTATATGTAAAACGGTAGGTTCGAAAACGTAATACTTTTAAGATGGTTCAGTTTGTGGCCGTGTGCAGGTTATGCTGGTACTGAATGCAAGGGGTACATTCGTCTGAAACGATGGTATTCATCTACCCGACTATCCGGTGTCACAACCAAAACAGTCACTGTCGTTACATCGTAAACAAATCAGTCACTAACTTAAAGACAGATAGCAGGGGAAACCCCGCGCCAAATAGTCCAATCTGGAAGGGGGCACGCGGTGGCGCAGTTGACTGATGCACTGTGCTACAAGCCGGAAAGTTGTGGGCACGATTCCCGATGGTGTTATTGGAGTTGTTCATTGACATAATGTTTCCGGCCGCATTATGGCCCTCGGGTCGACTCAAATTCTAACAGAAATGAGTACCAGGAGTATTTATTGGTAGGTTAAGGAGGCCTGTGCGTAGGGCTGACAACCTTACCACATTCATGTGGCGATTGTCTTGAAATCTGGAAGCCTCAGCCTCCTGGAACCATTAGGGCCTGTCCAGGCCTGTAATTGGATTCCTTTACCTTTACAAATCAGGAAGGCTAGGAACAAATCCTCGTTTCTGATTGTAAGGCAGTAATGGTGGTCTGTTTATCAAATCAGAGCATGTATAATGGCCATGACAGTGACCTGACACTCGCACTGATCAAGGTCAGTCCTCACACAACCCGTTGAACATGTACCTCCTTTGCCAAGACATATCCGCCCAAAAGCACAGTGGCTGGTCTATGTATCAACTCATGTAATGTTGCACCGTACGTCAGACACTTTGTACACACCCTAAGTGGTACCCTTCACTCTCAAAACAAACAGCTTTAACTGGTATTGTCTGTAAAGAAGGTGTGTTTTCTGTGAGGTGGGAAATGAATTTTAAATATTTAAATACCCGTTAAGCTTCATGGTGGCCGTGAAGTCGTCGGCCTGCCACCGCGGACCACCGGCTTCGATCCAAGGTCAGTCCATGTTGGTTTTGTAGTTGACAAAGTGGCACCCGAACAGGTTTTCCTACACGTACTTCGGTCTCCCCCGTCAGGATCACGCTCCAGCCTCTTCTCGATATTCAAAGGCACTCTTATCAAAAGGGCAAACGTGCGAAGCCTGGGACCTTCCAGTGAAACAGATTTTCTTTCTGAAGACGGCAGAACTCAGAAACAAAATGGCATTTGCTCCACAGGTTCAAGCACGAAGCCCTAGCGGCATGGTGGCACGCTTCGAAGTGGCGGATGGACCTTCTGCGACTATTCGCGAGGCTGCGGTCCCATCTTCGATTCCTGTTCCGACTGTTCAGTTTTCATTTGTTCCTACTGTAGGACAGGCAATGACGAAATCTTGCATTCCATTTACGTGCATTCATTCCACTTGACATCGTTAGGAAAGGCTCTAATATCAGAACGAATGCAATAAACGTAATGCTTCCGTTTATATTGTGATGTCATACGTTATGAAACCGGGTATTCTGCTAGTAAACTGTAACCTCCATCAAGTTAAGAGTTCAGTCACACAATAAATATGCTGACCAACTGTGTAAATATCAACGTCTCAAAGTAAACTCTGCAACATGCAAATGCTTTAGTCGTAGGAACGCTTCCACAGCACTCTGACGTTCAGACCGCCATTTCCCCGCTCCGTACTTCAGCAGGCGGGCGGCACGTTTGCAATTCTGCCAAGTTATCGAAATGTCGCTGACCCCTGAACCTTTCCATGGATCTATGACTATGCATTTGGCAGCAGCGTTGCGGTCTATTGGCTGCCATTGGACACTCAAGTCCGGAGACACGAACTGCTCGTATTTTACCAAGCAAATGTCTAAACAATATGCAACTACAGATTCTTTACATCCTTTATTATTTAGAATCGCCCCTCATGGTACTCCGTAACTTAAGCATGGAGTAAGAGCTTCTAAATAAAATAAGGAAAATACGAGGATTGAAAGTGGAGTTCGAATTTCGGGACAAGGATCCCGCAGTTGTTTGGTTGCGACGACTCCGGCTATCCACTTTGCGGGTTATAAACTGTGGTACGTGTTGGTTCCGAAGCTTCCTACACATTCTCAGGACGGAAAAGGGGCGTGACAGAGACGCAGGGAGTTTTGTAAGCCCAGTCGTGGCTCCACTGTATGTACCGTGGTTCGGTAAGACTTCCCTGAAAGCGCGTCTCTCTCTGCCATCCAAGTCCGAGCTAACCTTGACATTAGTTCCACGGAATACAGGAACCTGTAAACAGCTAGTGGCTCCTCGCCTAATCAAGACATTTCCAGCATTTTTTCAGAAGCCAAAGGTTCATTCGCAAATGTACAGCTGACACACTATTCTTCGTAAAATCCATCTTTGGTGTCAGCGTTGTGTGTGTTTACGAGTAATTCAGGACATAGAGTACATGACAGCAAATGACAGATTTCGCATGACGTACAATTTCGCGCCGAGGTAACTGACAGTGAGGGTGATTATACTAGACGAATTCGTCGCCGAGGGATTGTAACCAGTGTCCGGCGCTGAAGGAAAAACTTGAGGATACAAACTGAAATACAGTGGAGGGGGGGATATTATTATCCACACGGCGTCTTCTTTGTAAGTTTGGCTGAACTTTCAGCCGATGTCACTTGCTGCACACCGTCCCTACAGGTGCCGTCCTGTAACGATGGGGTTGTCACAGCGACGAATATGTAGGCGTTAATATCGTTCCGGCACACGACGCCTTGAAGATCGGTTACGGAGTTGACTGCCTCAGTACTGACTAGTCGAAGTAGGGTGCTGGTAAACATTCGACAGCCAGGGACTACGCTGAATGCGCAGGTAGCCAGTTCCTGGGAGCAGTTAGCCGATCCTAGTCAACAGCGTCGTATCGCGGAAGCCTAGGACAGACGCAGAGTTTACCATTCCACGTGGGACTTGTGGTGGATAAAGTGACACGAGAACAGGTTTATCTCCCAGTAATTCGGTTTTCCCTGGTGTGTGTCATTCCACCAATCCCCCACACGTCATTGACGATTTGCACTTTTAGCAGCTGGCAGTACTGTTAAATGCACACTTACCGGGCAACGGGGGTGTGCTACCGCGTAATGTAGTGACAAACAGTAAACAAACCGTGACTTTACACCAACTGCGCCTTGTCTACTTTTCTCACCGATATTGAAATTAATCAAATTAACAACTTGGTGAAGTCTGGCAGATGATGTGGAGCCTACATCACTTCATGAACGACAACTCCTTCCGATTCCCTGTCGGCAATCCACAACTATAAACGGGGTGAAGCGAAAGGAATATAAGTGTGGCGAAAATCGTCTAAAAGTGCACTGAAGTGAAGTGAAGTGAAGTGTAGTGACGTGAGGTGACATGGAGCGGTATGAAATTGAAATGGGGTTAAGCCAAAAGAGAGGGCAATGAAATGAAGTGAAGTGTAATTGAGTGAAGCTTAAATGGGAAGAAGTGACGTGTCGACAAGCGTAGTGAGGTGGAGTGAAGGGCTAAGTAACAGAGTATCTATCATTATTAGAATATATATAGATCATATGAAGTTTGCTGCTTATATGGCTGTGTCTTTTATCACATTCTTTCATATTCTTTTGGTTCTATTTTGTATCATTGTATATACTGTTGTGTGTTTTGTATGCTTCTGTTTAATTTTGTAAATTATGTATTCTTATTGTTATGTATGTTCCGTTCTGGGTATTCTGTTTCATTGTGTTGTTCTGTGTATTGTTTGTGTGTAAATGTGTACTGTACTACTGCCATCGGGTGTCAATCCAATTGCAGTTAACAAATATATCATAATGCCTCCCGGTAACAACCACTCCAGCAATCTGCGCTGTCCACCTAGCTACAGATGTGTCTTGACCACACACACTACTGTGTCCTAACACATTATAACCCAACACCGAAATCTGTCAACACACGTTTATAATTACTCTATCTGGGATATTTTACTTTCTTTCAGGTCTTGCCCACCGTCCCCAGAAGTCCATTTACACTTCCAGTAATTTTTTTGTATTCTCCCTACCACGCAATAAAATATCTCGTACTTTTGTCTTGTCAATGTTTTCTGTTATTTCAGCTGAAAACTTCCATCTCACAACAGTCTATACCATTCACTGTCTACAATGCCTATCAGCCCGGATGTCTTATCATGAAATCAAAATCTTATCTTTTATCCTCATTAATCTTCAACACCAAACACAGTACGCCTACTTGTCATTATCATGTTATCACAAAGGTTAACCTTCCCAGGCGAAACTGTGTCTAGGTTTCCCACTTCTGTTTTGATTTGCCTGTTCATATCTGGCGCAGTCACTCATTTCGTGCTACAGTCAGCACCGTCTTCATGATGTCACTCACAAATTCCACACACGTGCAGACGCATGCTCTGCGTGCAAACCTTATCACTGATGGAAAAAAAGCACAACAATCGGAAAACAGAAAGTAACTGCAGATGTAACCACAAATTTAACCATTCAGAAGCGACCCGTCAGATTCTTGCACAAGACTGACAACGTCCGATTGTGTAACTAACCCTCGAGTCACAGGCCGTTGGGTACTGAGCAAAGACGTAAGGGAAACTGCTGATCAGTGGACCGAACAGAGCAACTTACGCGTCATGACGGTATCTGGTGATCAGCAATAGGCGTCACGATGTTATCTGCTGATCAAAGGGCAGGACAGAACAATACGCGTCACGACGGTATCTGGTGATAAGCGGGCCGGACACAGCAATAAGCGTCACGACGGTATCTGCTGATCAGCGGGACGGACACAGCAGTAGGCGTCACGGCGGTATCTGCTGATCAGAGGGCAGGACAGACCAATAAGCGTCACGACGGTATCTGGTGATAAGCGGAACGGACACAGCAATAAGCGTCACGGCGGTATCTACTGATCAGCGGACCAGACAGCAATTTTCGCGTCATAACATCTGATCAGCGGACCGGACAGAGCAATTTTCGCGTCATGACGGAATCTGCTGATCAGAGGACCGGACAGAGCAATAGGCTTCACGGCGGTATCTGCTGATCAGAGGGCCGGACAGAGCAATTTTCGCGTCATGATGGTATATGCTGATCAGAGGACCGGACAGAGCAATTTTCGCGTCATGACGGTATGTGCTGATCAGAGGGCCGGACAGAGCAATAGGCTTCACGACGGTATCTGCTGATCAGCGGACCGGACAGAGCAATTTTCGCGTCATGAAGGTATCTGGTGATCAGTGGGCCGGGCACAGCAATACGCGTCACGACGGTATCTGCTGATCAGCGGTCCGGATGCAGCAGCAGGCGTCAGGGCGGTATGTGCTGATCAGAGGGCCGGACAGAGCAATATGCGTCACGACGGTATCTGCTAGGCCGACCGGACACAGCAATATGCGTCATGATGGTATCTGCTGATCAGAGGGCTGGACACAGCACAGGCGTCACGACGGTATCTGCTGATCAGAGGGCCGGACACGGCAGTAGGCGTCACGCCAGCATTGAAATGTTGCAAACAATGATTTCAATGTCGCCAATTGAACGTAAGAACTAATTTCATGGCGCAGGATTTGCCTTTGTCAGCCCGTCAACAAACTGCTTTCTTGTATAACGTAACACCCCCGAACACCCTTCAGCCCCCACAGTTTACAAAACCTCGCAAATTAAGTCCATCCCCTGTTTCATATCGCAGTTCTTGAAGACCAATTCTGATAGATCCACTCACACGCGATTCCCCTCAGTTTTCTGGAACACCATGATCACTCAATGCTAGCCATTCCATGTTGCTGATTAATTGTCCAACCAAGATTAGCCAAGTGTAAAAACTGTAAAGCAACTAATGTATTTTTGCCCTTTCTCTTTCACAGATCTCACACAGCAAACAGTATCACACACCCTAAATCAATGTTCTTGTCTTAGGACTTAAAATTCACACAGAACAGCAGGTAGAATTACAACTACTGTATTTCAATCTTTAGGCTTCTACGAGTGATCACTACAGAGCACTTCGTAATGTGATTGGTTATTTATGGGCAAAACACGTGTCCTCTATGTAAATTCAACACCAATTGCTTGAGGATGGCCTAAAGAGAGCCCGAAAATGGTTATACCAGCAAATCAGGGGCAGACGTGAACGCAGCAAGTTGGATAAACTGATGTCGGAATAATGACAAGTCACTGATCACTGGACTGGAGGCATCCATAGTCACTGATAACGACAACATTTATGAAGAAGTGGGATATCGCAAAATATGTGCGCGCTGGGCACCAAGAATTCTGACGGGAATGCACAAAAGCCGACGTTTCGAGATTGCCACCTCATATCTTCAACGATTTAGAGAAGAAAGAAGCGAGCCCCTGCAATCCATAGGACAGATCATGAAACGCTGGGGCACCATTTCGCCCCTCTAACAAAGCAAGCTGTAATGCTGCAGAAACACCCAACTTCTCCGACAAGCAGAACATTCAAAGTGTGTCCGTAGGCTGGAAAAGTTATGGCATATGTACTGTGGGCTGCAGAAGTCAAGCCACAGGGCACATCAATTGACGCGAACGCCAGCTGCAACTAGTTCCAATGACTAAAAGAGGATACTCGCGGGAGCCAACCTGGTAGTCCGTCGCCAGGTGTAATCTTCAGCGCAAGGCAACCCTCTCAGCACGCAACAACTGTTGTATTCTTACCACTGGGAACTGCGGAACTATCCACCCTAGAGTCGTGACCTTGTTTGGGCCGCTCTACAAACGCCTGACAGGTCGCCGATTCCACAATTAAAAAGTGGAAAATGCTATTCGTGAGTGGTTGTGAATGCAAGCGCCCTGTTTCTTCCGATACATAAATATGAACCTCGCGGCAAGCTGGGACAAATAAACAATGTGTTGGGGGGGGGGGGGGAGGGGCCTTTTCGGAAAAAAAATGTCTTTTCAGAAAAAAAAACGCCTTGCACTACCAATCGCAAGGTTTTCTCAGTATTC
>Ga0123355_10016887_pt1 | contig 11516 bp, 4 predicted proteins | sample TergutEmb28metaG_3_FD_89872 | JGI IMG/M metagenome (GOLD analysis project Ga0123355, IMG submission 89872) | Embiratermes neotenicus P1 segment gut microbial communities from Petit-Saut dam, French Guiana - Emb289 P1 | ecosystem: Host-associated > Arthropoda: Insects > Digestive system > Gut ...
ACTATGGAGACGAGTACGACGAAAGCAATGTCGATACAGATATCGCTGTTCCTGTGCTGGAGTTTGGACAAAGCAGCGGCAAGTTCCAATTCAAGGAATTGCCAGCGATACCGGAAGCGGCTACGATACGTTTCTCCGGCTCTTACGAGAACTACGGCACAGCAATGGAAAAATTAGCCCTATGGTTGGAGCAAAACGGATACGAAATAATCGATCCTGTTCGCGGATTCGCCATTTCCTCGCACATGGACGGAGTATCGATGGATGAATTCATGACAGAACTCCAAGTACCAGTCAAAAAAGCGTAATATGTATTACTGGGTGACCGTATAAGGTCGCCCATTTTTTAGGCTCCTTTTCCATAAGCTCCTTTTCCAAAGGAGCTGGCGGCGAAGCCGACTGAGGATTAGAGCTGGCCGCGAAGCGGACTGAGGATTAATGTTGCCGAATAACTTCAAGCCTCGCCCCCAACCTGCGCAGCTTATCTACAAACCCGCAATACCCACGCTCGAGATGATACACTTCGCTGATTTCGGTTGTACCCTCGGCGATAAGCCCCGCAAGAACTAAAGCCGCGCCTGCTCGCAAGTCGCTCGCGCGGATAGATGCGCCCATAAGCTGCGGCGTACCCTCGATTATCGCGGAACGCCCCTCAATCTTGATATTCGCGCCCATGCGTTTAAGCTCACCGACGTGCATGAAGCGGTTCTCGAATACGGTCTCGGTTACGATGCTTGTCCCGTTTGCGGTTGTGAGCAGTGACATGAACTGCGCCTGCATATCGGTGGGGAAGCCTGGGTATGGCATTGTCTTGATATCCAGCGGTGTGCCGAGCTGCTCCAAGCCATTTCGCACGCGAAGTCCGGCCTCGGTTTGCTCGACGGCAACTCCGGCCTCGATAAGTTTGGCGGTAATCGGCTTTAGATGGTCCCAAACGATGTTCTCAAGCGTGACATCGCCCTTGGTTATTGCCGCGGCGACCATGAACGTACCCGCCTCGATGCGGTCGGGAATGACTGTGTGCTGTGCGCCTCTAAGCTCGCGAACGCCGTTTATCCTGATTGTATCCGTGCCCGCGCCGCGTACATCGCCGCCGATAGAGTTCAAGAAGTTCGACAAATCGACAATTTCCGGCTCTACGGCACAGTTTTCGATGATTGTCTGCCCATTTGCCAGTGTCGCCGCCATCATGATATTCTCAGTCGCGCCGACGCTCGGAAAGTCGAGGTATATTTTCGCGCCGCTAAGCCCATTCTTCGCACTCAGGCTAACGAAACCATGCTCCTTGGTAATTTCTGCGCCCATCGCGGCGAAGCCTTTCAAATGCAGTTCTATCGGTCTCGCGCCGATTGCACAGCCGCCTGGCATGGGTATGCTTGCAAAGCCCGAACGCGCAAGCAATGGTCCTGTTATCAGGAATGATGCCCGCATAAGGCTGACAAGCTCGTATGGCGCATCCGCTTTAATCTCATTGCCAGCCTTAATTGTGATAGACCGCCCTGCCTTATCCCACGATGTTTGCGCGCCAAGGTGGTTCAGTATCTCCTCCATAACTTCCGCATCGCTCAAATGGGGGATATCGTTAATAACACATTCCTCGTGCGTAAGCAACGCTGCCGCCATTATCGGCAGCACCGAATTCTTCGCGCCGTCAATCTTTACCACACCTCTAAGCGGCGGGCTAGTCTCAATAATTAGTTTGCCCAACTGGTCACATCCTTTACATTGCAATATGGATAGTATAACCAGTTTACAAGCATTTCTTACCATATATTTTCAGCCAAATAGGTACATTTAGCAACTTCGTAACCATGCCGCAAAATCAAACGAAAATCAGCCTGTGATGGTCTGCGCAGGGTTGTGTGATAGTTTTGTACGTATGCCGCCTGATGTTCCGGCAGACTTTCTGTGATGATTTGCCGCACATCTGCCGTGTCGATGGCGGAATTCCTTAGGATTCGCGAGGCACTGTCGCCTATTTGGTAGAACATGCCATTGCCTTGCTGGCGTATGTGGCTGGTTATACTCCTGGTGCGCAACGCGCCGACTTGGTCTTTTGCGATATCCAGCCGCCGCCTAAGCCTAGAGGAAAACGCGCGGCTCTTGAAACTGCTTGCAACGCTTGCGTTGCTGACGATGATATAGTCAACCCCTTTGGACAAATGCCCGCCAGATGGGCTATCTGAAATGTGGAAGAAGGCCTCCAGCCCCAGATTGTCGTAAACGCCGCCGTCCCAGAGATGAAAATAGCGGCCGCCCGGTATAGGGTTATCATTTCTTGCTATTTTTGGCTCAAAGCTGGAGGCGTTCCAGCAATAATCATCCCGCTTGAGCGCGTATGGGCCAATCAGGATAGGGAAGCCAGCCGATGTAGCCATGGCATCTGCTATTGGGAAGTCGTGGTTCTCGGCATGCCCGATTACAATGTCACCCATGCTGTGCTGCGTAATGCCGAAGCGTTTGCCTGTCTGATATGTTGTGCAGTTCGCGCACCAGACAGGGCTTTCGCCAAGCTCGGACATAACTCCGCTAACACCCCATTTCTTGCCGATGACTTTTGCAAGTAAATTCACCCTGCGAAATATCCAAAACGGGAATATTCGAAGTAGGGTAGCCACCTGAATGTCGCTGCCCATGATGGTTTCCTCAATTCGCGGCAACACCTCATCAAGATATTGTCGGCTGCTTGGCCATTTCTTATCATTGTGCGAGTATATCAAGCCGACGCACAAACTGCCGCCTGAAACCGAGGATATGTAGTTGATACTCTCCAGCATTCCGCTTTCCGCCAGCCATTTAAGCACACCTAAGTGATATACCGTAGCCCTTATCCCGCCGCCTGATAACGCAATGCCGATTTTTCGCTCTCTCAAATCCATGACAAACCCCAGCCGAATTGTTGTTATACAGCATATGCTGTGAGCGGGGTTGTGTTTGTTATAATTAAGTTGTGCAGAATTTTTCTTTCAAAGTTAGTACGACATATGATATACTGACTTCAACCAGTAAAGAGAGGAGAATTTTATAACGATGAACACTGCTGATTTTAATGTGGAAACTTCGAGTTTTATGCCGTATTACATGCCGCGTCCGCGCCTTGATAAGATTCTGGATCAAGCTACACGCCGTAAACTTGTTCATGTAATTGCGGGAACAGGTTATGGGAAAACCCAGACGATATATCGTTATATTAAACAGCAGCAAGACGCTGTTGTTAGATGGATGCAGCTTACAGACAGCGATAACATCGGCTCTCGTTATTGGGAAAGCCTTACGCATGTAATATCTATAGATAACCCCAGCATGGCCGCTAAACTACGCGAGTTTGGTTTCCCTGAGACACCTGCGCGCTTTAAGCAGTTAGCTGAAATCATGAGAACGACAGAACACCGTTCGCGAAAGGTGTTTATTGTGTTCGATGACTTCCATTTGATACACTCTCAGGATGTGCTTGCATTCATGGAGCGTTGTGTTAACTTGCAAATTCCAGGTGTGTGTGTCATTATAATTTCCAGAAAAGAACCAGAAATCAACGCAATATCTTTGATTTTTAAGGGAAAGGCCGGAATTATAACCGAAGAAGATTTGTGTTTTACCGCCGAAGAAACTACGGAATTCTTTTTGGCGCAGTCCATATTGTTGCTTCCGCAAGACATCTCTAGGCTAATGCACATTACAAAAGGCTGGGCGCTTGCGCTAAATATGTTTTCTTCAATTTTGACGAAAGCTCCAAATTGTATCGAACATGCACTTAGTGCCATGACGCAAAATATTTTGAAATTTTTTGAAGTAGAAGCGTGGGATGATTTTCCCGAGAACGTTCAAAAGTCGATAGTTAAGCTGTCTTTACTGTCGGACTTACCGATTGCGTCACTGCAAGATTTTTCCGAAGAGGCGGAATTTTTGCAAAACGCGCCAGTGCTTTTGTCGTTCATTTGGGTTAGCAGTTTTACGGGTGATTTAAAGATTAACCCAATTTATCTGGAGTTTTTGCAAGGAAAGCTTGATGTTTTGTCCGATGAAGAAAAGCAAGGAACGTACCGTAGAGCAGCGGTGTGGTGTTCTGAAAATGGATTTTATATAGATGCTATGCGTTACTATGCGAAATTGCAAGATTTTGAGCATATGATAAAACTACTCTTCACTTATCCGTTTAAGTTACCTCGTGATGCAAGCGAATGTTTTTTAGAGATTTTGGGAGACTTAAAACAGAATAGTGATGAAGAAAGCAGCACAAGTGTTTTGTTTTTGAAGAATTTTTTCGAACCGCTTTTGATGGTAGGGGCAGGGCGATACGAAGAAGCGAGAAACCGCTCTTTATCAGTAATACAAGAGTGGGAACACATAGATACACCTCTTTCTATGGTGCTGCTTTATACTTCTTACAGCCACTTGGCATATATAGATATGTATAACTGTACATTTACCCATAAATATGATGGGCCAGAGCATTTAAGGAAATCTGTCGAATATTTTAAGTTGTCTACAATCCCGCCTGTAGAAGTAGCGGGGGCTTTTGTGAACGCTGATATCCGTTCTTTTGCGTGCTTGGTTGGTGCAGGGGCGGGCTTGAGGGAATTAGAACAATTTCTGGATGCCGCGAAACAAGTAGCAATATTTAACGAAGAAACCGCTTACACCATATATGCCGGCTATGAGGATTTGGTCGCATGCGAATATGCTTTTTTCAAAAATCAGCCTGATACTGCGAGATACCACGCACACAAGGCGATTCTTAGAGCGCGTGAAGCAAAGCAGTACAGCATTGTAGCATTGGCGGAGAAATACTTGCTGCGCATGGCGGCACAAGAGGGCAACTATCAGTTATCAAAAGAGATATTGAAGCATATGCAGTCATATCTGGATAATACGGATTTTTGGAATCGTCAGCTTTATTACGACCTATACACAGGAACATTTTTCGCTCAGCTTGGGCTTTCAGAGCTAGTGCCGAAATGGATTGTTATGGACGAAAAGGATATGCTGCCAGGGATTAAAATTCCCGCTAGAGAAATAATTGCAACCGCTTTGTACTATATCTCTGCAAAAAAATATCAGCAGGCACTTACGATACTACGTAATTCCTATCCAAGAGAGCCGCAGGAGCAGTTCTTGTTTGGCGAGATACGAATTTCATTGCTAACCGCAGTAGCGTTGATAAGAAGCGGTGATACAGCAGGAGCATTGAAAGCTTTTGAAAAGGCGTATGCAATGTCATTTGAGGGTAAGTTTGAAATGTTCTTTATAGAGCTTGGCAAAGAACTGCACCCGCTGGTTGTTGCCGCTATGAAAAGTACAGATTGCAGTATACCGGAAGAATGGCTAAAAACGATAGACCGCAAGGCGTCTATATACTCGAAGAAAATCACGGTTATTGCCAACGCCCTGAAAAGAGAATACAAGATAGAGGACTCGATTTCGCTATCCGAGCGGGAGCATGAAGTTCTGAGCGACCTATACCACGGTCTGTCTCGTGAAGAAATAGCAGAAAATCGCTACTTGTCCATCAACACTGTGAAGAAGACCCTGCAATCCATATATACAAAACTGGATGCAAACAGCAATGTGGAGGCCATACGTATAGCGTTAGAGAAAAAGCTTATCGAGTGAGGTATTTGCTAGTGGATGTGTAACAAAATTACATTCGGCATCGTTATCACTTTTGGCCTTGATTGCGGGCGACTATTAGTTGCCCCTACAAAGCCGTTGCATCATCAGTGTCCGCAGTATTAGTTGCCCGCAAATGATGACGGTTGGAGCAAGCTCAACCTGATATGGCATATACGGCGCGTCGGGTCGCCGCGCCCTACAACGCCTAGCCCTTGAATCCAAAGAAATTAAGTGTTTCTGCATTTGCTTATCGCTTTGCGAGAATAGAATTGTTTGATTTGCAGCCCTTTTCTAAGTCTGTTTATTTGAGACTTCGATAGGGGCTGTTTGTTTTGCGTTGTTTTTATCAAATTTTACCCTTTCAGGTGTATTGCCGATTTTCAAAATCAATATAATTAAAACATAGACATTTTACGACAACTAAGATTTATGGGGATTTGTTGGAGATGTGACATTGCTTTGCATTAAAATATTGGACGCAAGAGGAAATTTCAGAATAAAGGAGGACGTGATATTATGAAACGTATTATAGCCATCATTTTGTCGCTATGTCTTGTAGTTGGGGCTTTCATACCACCGGTGGTTTTTGCACAGGGAGATGGCGTTGAATACTTGGAAGTCTATGACGGCTTAGATGATGAATGGATGGAGACTATCGAAGATGTATTCGAATATGACATATTTATAGAGGATAATGAACTTGAGGATGAGGGCGACATTGCAGAAGACAGCGATGATGCCGCAGAAGATGATGATGTCGTAGATGAAGATGATGAGCTTACAGAAGATGACGACATCTCAGAGGACGACGAGGTTGGAGATGACGACGACCCTATAGAAGAAGACGAAGATGAAGTTGAAGAAGATGAAGAAGACGAAGAAAGCGAAGAAGACGAAGATGATGACGGTATAGAAGATATTGTTGCAGGCGGCGGAGGCGGAGCTGCTCTGTATCTCAATGTGGAAGTAAACAGTGAGCGCGATGTAACCGTTTCAACGGCAATGGAAATTATTTATGAGGTCGTAGATGAAGACGGCGAGGGCGATATAATCATCCTGATAGATGCGGAAACTTTCAACCTCGAGATTTACAGGCAAAATACTAATGTCAGCGTACCTCTGGGCTGGATGTATGAGATAGATATCGATAACAATGCTATTGTTATAACTCCGCCGGAGCAGGAAAGTATTGATGCCGAGTATCTGAAAATCCATATAGAATTGGACGACGAACGCAATGTAACCATTACCGCGCCTGCTGAAATTATCTATGAGATAATAGATGATGGCGTCGAAAGTGATATCATCATCGTGTTTGAATCAGATGAAACGGAATTGGAAATTAGCGAAGACGATATTAGCTTTGAACTGCCGGATGGATGGGTCTACAAAGTAGAAAATGATGCCGACAGCAACATGCTTACGGTAACGTTGTCCAATACGAAAATTTTGGCTGATGAGGTTTCAGAAATCTATGTAAGTGTAAGTAAAAATCGTGATGTGACTGTCGCAGCACCTACAGGGATTGAGCATGAAGTAGTAGATGATGACGATAACATAGTTGTATCGTTAAGCTGGACGGATACAAATGTTGAAGTGGATGAGGGCAGTATTATAGTCAGCCTGCCTGTGGGCTGGACTTACGAGGTAGAAGTGAACAGTTACAGTGCGGTTGTTGCCGTAAAGCCATTGAAAGCCTATATAGAGCTTGACAACGAGCGTAACGTAACCGTAACCGCATATGCCGAGTTTGAGTATGAAGTTGTAGACGAATTCGGTGAGGGCGATATTGTCGTAACTTTAAAGCCAAAGGCAAAAGTAGAGATTAACGAAGACAGTATCGGTTTTAGGCTGCCTGTTAGCTGGGTTTATGAAATAGAAGAGGATGCTGTCAGCAACGAAATAGTTATAACACTATCCTATAATATGAATTTCTTTTTGCAGCGCATGACTTCGCCTTTCTTCACTGCTGAAGAGATGAATGACATGAGTATGTGGTACGCAAGGCCGGATTTTGAAATTACCTTAGCAGAAACACCAACAAATAATGTCTATACAAGGCTGAGAAACGCAATCCAGAACGCAACGCCGAATGCGGTCACGCATATAATAATACCTTTTCACATCAACACTGGTTCTATCGGCACTAATGGTTCGGTTGTAAGAGTTCCTAACGGTGCTAGTGTTGTTCTTATCGGCGCGCACCCAAGCGGTGATAATAATGGACAGATAGTAATAAGCGATACACACGGTACTGGTGCTATTACGAGAGTGTTCAGGGTGCGCGGAAATAATAATGAACGTTGCGCGTTAATTCTAAGAAATGTTGCGATACAAAACGCTGATACAAGCACTGCGCAGGCGACTCCTGAAACTCCACCGAACCCTATTGCTTTAAACTTACAAACAGGCAACACACGAAGCGGTGGAGTTGCAATTGAACAGACTGACGGCGGCGGCGGGCATTTCATCCTATGCCGCGGCGGCGAAATAAGGAATAATACTACAAATAACAACGGCGCTGTAGATGTGCAGGTAAATGGACGCTTCACCATGATGCCTGGTTCTTTTGTCCGCGACAATGCAGCAGGCAACTCGGGCGGCGGTGTGAATGTTAGCGGCGCGAATTCAAGGTTCGATATGTACGGCGGCACTATAAGCAATAATACCGCTAGGGGAGAAAATACAATTTCGCCTGAAATGCGGGCTGTAGGCGGCGGTGTGCTTGTGCAAAACGGCGGAACATTTACCATGTATGACGGCTATATATCAAACAATAAAGCAAGGTTGGATGAAATTGCAAGTAATCCAAGCACGACAAATGCTCTTGTCAGTTCCAGCGGTGGTGGTGTATTTGTAACAGGTTCAACATCTTCTTTTAACATGCGCGGCGGAACTATAAGCAATAATGAGGCCAATCGTGCTAGAGCTTCCAACCTTAGCAGTGGTACTCTTAATTCAGAAATCAACAATAGATTTGCTTTTCGAGCAGGTAACGGCGGCGGTGTATTTCTAAACAACGGAGCTACATTCAATATGCACGATGGCACCATAGAAAATAACATCGCTACAACCAGCGGTACTTTATTGGGCAATGATGCCCTAAATGTAGCGAATGGCGGCGGCGTATATATGTCTGGTGCTAATACAAGATTTTTCATGCACGACGGTACAATCCGCGGAAATCAGGCGTTGAGAACGCTTAGCTCTATACCTAATGTACCCAGAAACATGATGTTTGTTTTTGCAGGCAATGGCGGAGGTGTGCATGTATATGATTCCCAGTTTACAATGAATAACGGGAAAATCTACGGAAATACTGCGTCATCTTCCGGTGCGATAGCTGAACATCAAAACGGCGACAGTTTGACTTTTATAGCCAATGGTGGTGGTGTTTTCGTATCAGGGCAAGGTCTTTCCGGAGTTACGGAAGTTACAAGATTCTATATGAACGGCGGCGAAATAAGAGACAATCACGTAATTGGTGCGGTAGCTAATAATACATCAATCTCTGGTAATGGCGGCGGCGTTGCTTCGATAAACCGCGCTCAATTTCATATGACAGACGGGCTTATTATGAGGAACACAGTCACAGACAACACCCCAAACCCTACTACAAATGGCAGTAGGAGAGGAAATGGAGCGGGCGTGTACTTGGTAAGCTTCGGCACAGAGTTTGTATTTGACATGAGCGGCGGTGAAATAAGCAGACACAACGATGTAGCGCGCTACGGAGTTGGAGTGTATCTAGCTTCAGGGCGAATGGATTTAAGCGGCACGGCTCGGATTGAAAATAACCATAGCACGGACGACGGTGGTGGAATATTTGTAGAGGGTAATGCTGTCTTGAACATGGACGGTGGTCTTATTAGCAAAAACACCGCGCAGAGAGAGGGCGGTGGCATATATTTTAGCTCAAACGGCAGTACCTTTAACATGAAAAGCGGCTCTATCACTAACAATATAGCCTATGACGGCGGCGGTGTATTTGTACCGCATGAAAATTTAAGTGCCAATCTAAGCAATGTTACTATCGATGAAGCTGCTGAATTTTCGGGCAATATTGCGCGTAACGGTGCAAGGATTAATAACAACTTGGCGGCAAGCACGCGCCCTCGAATAAATCCGAGCACAGTAAGTATAGCTTGGGTTGAAGAAAACCCTGTAGTCACGGGCAACTTCGCAGAAGCAGGCCCGCACGTCTTCACAAATTACGATATTAACGCAACAGGGCCAAGATTTTGGCGTGTGACATATGGCGTAGGTGAGGGCGAGGGTGAAGTTGACGCGAGTATAGGCAGTAACAGGGTTCAAGTTAAGAATGGTTACTTTGTACCAGATGGAGCAAGGGTTAGCTTTGATGCAGAACCGCAATATTTGTTTAGCTGGTGGAATATAGGCACAAGAACAACTGAGATAACAGAAGACGGTAAAGATGCTATATTCAATTTCAGCAATGGAGGTACAAATACATTTCTATCACGCACTATAACAGCTAATACCCATGCTTTAGGCAACTTTTTGAAAGGCATTACAATTACGTACCATCCTAACGGCGGCTTGGGCGAGCCATATGTTCAGCACGTAGCTATGGGGACACATTATTTGAATCATGTGGTAACGCACGGAGGTATTGACGGCGTATCGGTTAGTTTTATGGGCTGGAATACCGAGCCGGATGGGAGTGGGGTGGCATTTGCAGCAGGTGAAAGTATTCTTGTGTCGGAGCATGTGATTCTCTATGCTCAATGGAATTTAGAAGTATCTATGCTCACTATTTCCAAAACAGTAGACGGCATTTTCAGTAATCCTGCGGAAGAGTTCGATTTCATAGTAATCTTTACCGATTCAGTTGGCGCTCCACTGCCACCAGGAACACAATTTAGCTACACAGGTGATATTATAGCAGGCTCAGGCGCGATTGCACCTGAAAACGGCATATTAACGCTGAATGAGTCTGGCAGTGCGACATTCAAACTGGGTGATGGACAAGCCATCAAAATTGACAATATACCTGTGAATAGCCGTGCGAGGGTTATCGAACTGTATGACGGTAACTATGCTGTATCTTTCATAGATAGCGAAAATGATGGTGTCGTAGTAAACGGAAACGATACAACATTGCTCCGTTTGACACAAAACCGCACATTCAGCTTTACTAACAAGCGTAGCGACATTCCAATGACAGGCATAAACTTAGGCAATGTTGGGGCAGTAGTCATGCTTCCTGCGCTGTTATCCTTATCCGGCGGAGTTGTGATTGTAAGCGGCAAGGTATATCGCAGACGAAAAAGTCTTTCAAAAGCATAAGTGTACCCCATAGGGTGTAGTGGCTGTGGCTTAAAAGAGATACTATACGAATGTGGTCATTATTTGGCGAGCATAGTTAAATCTTACAAGCGATGGAGGGGGTGCTGCAGCATGACTTTGGATGAGCATGACAAATTGCTTGACAATGTTTTGAAGAAAGGCCTCATAAAGTCAAAACCAAAGCAAGAGTTAAAACAGCAGCCGAAACAGCAGCAGGCACAGCCTCACGAAGTATCAGTTTGGAAAGAGCTTGGCGGGCTGGTTGTAAAGATTGCGGTAATAGCCATTACGTTTGTGCTAATCTTCACGTTTATTTACGGCTTTTACCGAAACGCAGACCCAGATATGATGCCTATGGTTAAAACCGGCGACTTGGTTGTGTTCTACCGTATAGATAGAAATTACCTAATTGGCGACCTTCTATTGTTGGATTTTCAGGGAGAACGGCAAATAAGGCGGGTTGTCGCCAGAGCTGGAGACGTTGTGGATATAACAGAAAGAGGGTTATCTATAAATGGGGCTGTGCAGCAAGAAACTGAGATTTTCCAAGTGACTTTGCCATATGTAAACGGAGCTGAGTTTCCGTTAACAGTCGG